>Ga0209253_10003378_pt1 | contig 14061 bp, 7 predicted proteins | sample FrelakmetBRP12BR_FD_187145 | JGI IMG/M metagenome (GOLD analysis project Ga0209253, IMG submission 187145) | Freshwater lake sediment microbial communities from the University of Notre Dame, USA, for methane emissions studies - BRP12 BR (SPAdes)... | ecosystem: Environmental > Aquatic >...
CCATTTCGACATCGGCATCTACAACCAAACCGGGTGTGATACTGCATTCAACCACCCGTTGTGGCTGTTTCGTTTTCAGATCCTGGCTGATTTCTGCCGCCATTTCACTCAGGTCGATGGAGCTGATCTCAAGCTCATGACGGATAATCCGCGAATATTTGAGCAATCCATCGATAAGCTGGTTGAGACGGGCGCTCGATTCAAAGATATATTGCAGGTAGGCTTTTCCCATTTCATCCAGACGGGTGTCGTAATCCTCCATCAGGGCACGGCTATAGCCATCGATCCCCCTGAGCGGCGCGCGCAGGTCATGCGAAATGTAATGCAACAGCGAGCTCAGCTCACTTTCGGTGGCAGCCGCGCGACTGGCTTCCAGGCGCAGTTGCTCTTCCAGTTGAGCAACCCGGTTTTGCAATTCCTGGTTGCGCGCCTGAAGCGGGGCATTCAGTCCGGTTTCAGTAAGATCTTGAGTGATGCCTGCCATATTTTTACCCACACCGACCGAACCCAATTATACACTAAGCTCCGCGCAATTGTCTCTGTGCGTGCTATAATGCACGATCAACAGAAGCAGGCTTTGAGATGAGTCTCGTAAAAACACTGTCCGGCTCGATCGAATACCCGCCTTCGCGGCTTATCCTATCCAATAATCTGGATAATGATAATCCGTTGCTGCGCGGGGCGCGAGGCTTCCGGCGTTTAGGTTTTTAGGTTCCGAAACTGCCAGCCTATCGCCCCACGCAGTTTGCGTAGGGCGATTTTTTATGAATATCTGGAGGAGAATTATGTATAAAACACACACTTGTGGCGAGCTGCGTCGCTCGCATGTTGGCCAGACTGTCAAGCTGGCCGGTTGGGTCCACCGCTACCGCGACCATGGCGGCTTGACCTTTGTCGATTTGCGAGACCGCTTTGGTCTCGTGCAGGTGGTAGCCGACCCGAATACCTCGCCCGAGGCGCATAAGCTCCTTTCGGATGCGCGCTACGAGTGGGTGATCCAGGTCGAAGGGCTGGTGCGGCCCCGCCCAGCAGGGGCAGAGAACCCGAACCTGGCAACGGGCGATATCGAGGTCGAGGTCAAGCAGACCCGAATCTTGAACCCGGCTAAGACCCCGCCTTTTGCGATCAACAAGGAAGAAGAAGTGGATGAGAACACCCGCTTGCGCTATCGTTACCTGGATTTGCGCCGCGAGCGGATGAGCAAGAACCTGATTTTACGCCACCGGGTGGTGAAATTCATACGCGATTATTTGACCGGTCATGGCTTCATCGAGGTGGAGACCCCCATCCTGTTCAAGACTACTCCGGAAGGCGCGCGTGACTATCTGGTGCCTTCGCGTGTTCACCCCGGCGAGTTCTATGCCTTGCCCCAATCACCGCAGCAGCTGAAACAGCTGCTAATGGTGGCAGGGGTCGAACGCTATTTCCAGATCGCCCGCTGTTTTCGAGATGAAGACCAGCGCGGCGACCGCCAACCCGAGTTCACCCAGCTGGACCTGGAAATGTCGTTTGTCGAGCGCGAAGATATCATGCAGCTGGCAGAGGACTTGTTCACTAACCTGGTAGCGGAGGTGGTGCCTCAAAAGCATCTGTTAGCCAGCCCGTGGCCTCGGCTGACTTATCGCCAGGCGATGGAACGCTTTGGTAAAGACAACCCCGATCTGCGCTTTGGTATGGAATTGAAAGACGTCAAAGATTTGGTGGCCGGCAGCGGGTTCAAAGTGTTCGAGAGTGTGATTGCCTCTGGCGGAGACGTGCGTGGTTTGAATGCCAAGGGCTGCGCCGAATACACACGCAAGCAAATCGACGATCTGACCGACTACGTCAAGCAATTTGGCGCCAAAGGACTGGCTTACCTGGCTCTCCCTAAAGAGGGTGAGATGCGCTCCACTTTTGCCAAGTTCTTGCCGGAAGATAAACTCAAACTGGTTATGGAACGCCTGCAAGCAGAACCTGGAGACCTGTTGATGTTTGTTGCTGACCAGCCAGCGGTGGTCTTCGAGTCGCTGGCGCGCTTGCGCGTTCTGCTGGGCGAGCGGCTAGGTTCGATCGACCCGAACCTGCTGGCTTTCTGCTGGGTGATCGATTTTCCATTTGTCAACTGGAACGTCGATGAGAACCGCTGGGATCCCAGCCACCATCTGTTCACCTCGCCAATGCTGCAAGATATTGCTTTGCTAGATCAGGATCCGGGCAAAGCCCGCGGCCAGCAATACGACCTGGTTTTGAACAATTATGAGGTCGGTGGAGGTTCCATCCGTATCCATGATCGCCATTTGCAAGAAAAGGTTTTCACATTGATCGGTCTAGAACCGGAAGTGGCCCAGGAACGCTTCGGTCATATGCTGGAGGCGTTTGAGTTCGGCACGCCGCCGCATGGCGGCATCGCCCCGGGTATCGACCGGATCTGCATGATCCTGGCGGATGAGCCGAACATCCGTGAGGTGATTGCTTTCCCGAAGAACCAGGCAGCCAGAGATGTAATGGCAGATGCGCCTTCTCCGGTGGAACCTGCGCAGCTCAAAGAGCTGCACATCAAGGTAGACCTACCGCCTGCGAAAGCTTAAGATCACCCCAAAAACTCAGTCCCTGAAGGTTTTAGCCGTCCAAAAGACTGTTCTAGAAACCTTCGGGGTCTGACATCCGAGCTATTCGTAGATTTCAGAACATAAAATGAGAATTGCTCCGGGAGGGGGTTAATAATGCAATTTCACCTACTCATGCCTTGCCTTTTATGGTATAAGAATAATGCCCTGCTATGTGCGTGATGCTGCAAACCCGGTTTTGAGCCAACAAATGTTAAAAATGGTCTCAATCTTCAAAAGGTGACGCGATAGGCTCAGGCCAAGGCGGAGCCTTTGAGGCGAGACCAAACCTGCGAAGGCAGGTTCAAAACTTGGCTGCACACGGCATGGTGGGGACTTTCAAGCCTGATAACCATCAGGTGTGAAATGTCAAAATGGCGCCTCTTGAGAAATCAAGAGGCGCCACCTTTTTTCTTCGTGAAATAAATCCTCAGATTTCAAAATTAGGGGAACAGACGGCGGGCTTTTACTTCGGCGACCGCGTCGGCGCGGTAGTGGTAGAGTTGCGCCGGACGTCCTTCGCCACTGCGACGGTGTAAAGTCGGTTCGATAATGCCGGCTTCCAGTATCCGCCGGCGAAAATTCCGCTTATCCAGGCTTTCTCCCAGGATCATCTAGTAGGTGCGTTGTAACTCACTCAGGGTAAACTCATCCGGGAGAAGCGCGGGACGTGGGTATTCGTAGGTGTACATCAGAACAATACAGAGGCCAATTCGGCGCGATACTGGCGCGTGACAGGGTTGTTTTCGCCAAACAGTTCTAGCAGGGCTACCAGGGTCAGACGCGCCCTGCCATCCGCATAGTGCTTGTTTTCTCGCAATATATCCAGCAGACCATCCATGGCAGCTTCAATATTCCCGCGCTTGACCAAACGTAGCGCCTGATTAAACGCCGGGTCCAATGGATCATCATCCTTCAGGCGGTCCTGGTCCAGGTCGGACAATGCCAGAGACAGCGGCAGCAACGTTTGGGCGGCGGCATATTCGCGGCTGGCAGGGAAACGACTCAGGATTTGGGAGCTCTCCTGGCTTTCTCCCTGCAACAAGAGGCTTTTAGCCAGCCCCAGTTGGGCGACCGGGTTTTCAGGAAATTCTTTGATCACTGCGCGGAAAGCGGTTTCTGCCTGGAGGGACTGGTGCATCGCTAATAAACTGTGCCCTTTTTCCAGAGCCAGGTCGCTTTTGCTGGGCGCCAGGGCGCGCAAGAATTCACGCAGCCGGGGTTCTGGCTGGACTCCGGTAAATTCAGCAACCATTTTCCCATCGCGAAATGCTTTCACAGCCGGGATGCCGTGGACTCCGTACCGCAAAGCCAGGTTGGGATTATCGTCTACATTTACTTTTGCCAGACGAAAACTACCCTGGCCTTCTTGAGCCAGACGCTCTAACAGCGGGCCGAGCGTCCGGCAGGGGGCGCACCATTCGGCCCAAAAATCGACCACGACCGGCGCCTGTTGTGAATAAGCCAGGACTTCATACTCGAAGTCTGCTTCAGATACATTGATGATGAAATCCGATGCCATCATGATAGTCTCTCCAGTTTGTCAAAACGTACTACACATCCATACCAATATAGTTGTAGGTCAAAAATCATTGGCTACCAATATTATTGGCGGGATTTTACCAGAGTTGTATAAGAATCCTGTATTATTTTTGAAAATTGGATGTAAATCCATCTGCGAGTCAGCTCCCCATAGTCTAATGGATGCATGTGAAATGGCAGAACCCGGGCATATATCTTGCATCATAATGCGCTGAACCAGATTGTGAGGTGCCTGTGGAAACGTCTCAAACGCTGTTGACAAACAATCGCATAGGTTTGCATTATTTCCCGGACACGCTGCATTACCGTATGCGGGATCTTGAAGTCTGGTTACCTCACCTGTCCCAGATGGGAATTGGCTGGTTGACCTTGCTGGCTCCGCTCGAGCGAGCAATCCCCGAATATTTCTTGAACGGTCTGTTCTCAAGCGGCTTACAGCCGGTGTTACATTTCCAAATCCCGACCCAGGCATCCGCCTTGAGCGATGGGTTTCGTTTGCTTTTCAGCAACTACGCGCGCTGGGGAGTTCAATATGTAGCGCTCTATGACCAGCCGAACAGCCGCTCAAATTGGAGCCCGGCTGCCTGGGCGCAGATGGACCTGGTGGAGCGTTTCTTGGACCTGTATGTTCCGCTGGCAGAATCTGCCTTGGATGAAGGGTTGATACCGATTTTCCCCCCACTCGAACCGGGCGGGGATTATTGGGATCTCTCTTTCCTGCAAAGCGCTTTGCGAGGGTTGCAAAGCCGTGGACAGAATCGCTTGCTTGACAAGCTTGTGCTGGGTGCGTACGCCTGGACAGGGAACCGGCCCCTGGAATGGGGCGCAGGCGGACCCGAACGTTGGCCCCAGGCGGTTCCCTACAACATCCCCGCGGATTGCGAGGACCAGCGTGGTTTCCGGATTTTTGATTGGTACCTGGCAGTCTCCCAACGTGAGCTGGGAAAGCGGCTGCCGGTATTTTTGTTGCGGGCCGGGAGTATACCGAACGATCAACACGACCCCACCAGTGGCGAATCCGACTACCTGGCTCATGCTGAGCAGAACCTGACCATCGCTCGTTTGCTGGCAAATGAGACGGTCGAAGGCTGTTCGCCTGTTCCACAGGAAATCAAGGCGGGCAGTTTCTGGCTATTGGCGGCCCATGAAAAAAGCTTTTTGGCTGGACAAGGCTGGTTCAGGACCGAGGAAGAGAAATTGCCGGTTGTCACTAGCTTTTACCGTTTTTCAGCGTGCCAAAGCGAGACAAAATCCGTACCTGAAGCAGCCACCGAAATTGACACCTTGATCCGGGATGACCTGGATATTAATCAAACCAGCATGCCAGAACCAGTGCCAGCCTATGACCCGGTTGCCAGCGTTGATACCGACGGTGAAGCTGTCAGCAGCGAGGTTGATAGCAGCGAGGCTGATAGCAGCGAGATTGCCAGCCTTGGGACAACCAGCAACGATGCCTTGGGTTGTGAGGCTGCGGGATTAGATCCGCTCCAACCGGACCAGCCAGCCCTGCAGGTAGTAACGCAGGCGGAACCTCACTCACACACCATTTCTCATTATATATTGCTGCCTGTCTATGCCTGGGGCGCGGCAGATTGGGACCTGGAAGTGATCCAGCCACTCTTGCAGGAGTCTCACCCTACCGTGGGTTTCTCGCTGACCGAAGCGCGCCTGGCTGCCCGAGTCACAGTCGTAGGAGGCAATGGCGCAATCTCTGCTGAAGCGCTCGACATGTTGCGCGCCTCCGGGTGTAAAGTAGAGCGGGTGATGGACGATGGCACGCTAATTGCATCATGAGCCTCAGAGGGGCTCGCTCGTTTTTGAAAAGTCTATCAGGTAGTCTCCGATTTCTGAACCATGTGCAGTTTTTGAGAGGAGTCCAATGTTTCAAAGTCCGGTAAGTTCAACAGCTTCGTATGACCTTGCTCTCATAAATTGCCCGCATCCGGTGCTGAAGGTGCTGGGTTTGGGCGGCGGCGGCTGCAACGCAATTGAGAGAATGATGGAGCTCGACTTGAGAGGCATTGAATTTATTGCCGCAAACACCGATGCTCAGGCTCTAAATAATAATCCTGCGCCGACCAAGATCTTGCTTGGCCCGCAAACAACACGTGGTTTGGGGTCGGGTGGAGATCCAGCCAAAGGCAGAGCTGCAGCAGAAGAAAGCCGCAAGGAAATCGCCGCCGCCCTGGCCGGGGCAGATATGGTCTTTCTGACCGCCGGGATGGGCGGTGGGACGGGCACCGGCTCCATCGCTGTCGCAGCCGAGATCGCCCGCTCCCAAGGCGCCGTTACGATCGCAATCGTGACCACGCCCTTTGCTTTTGAGATGGGGCGCCGCCAGAAGAATGCAAATGAGGGGCTGGAACGCCTGCGTGAGCACACACACACTTTGGTGGCGATCCCCAACGACCGGTTGTTATTTGTGGCGCCGCGCAACCTGCCAATGGATGTGGCTTTCCGGCTGGCTGATGATGTCCTGCGCCAGGCCGTGCAGGGCATCACCGAACTGGTTACAGAACCGGGTTTGATCAATGTTGACTTTGCTCATATCCGCCGCCTGATCTTACTGGGAGGCGGGGCGTTGATGGCTATCGGCCAGGGTCAGGGTGAAGGTAAATCCCTCCAGGCTTTGCAGCAAGCGCTGCATCATCCGCTGATGGATACGGTTTCTTTGACGAATGCCAAGGGCGTGATCGCCAATTTCACCGGAGGCGCCGACCTGTCTTTGTTCGAGGTCCAGTCGGCGCTCACCAGTCTCCAGGAACAGACTGGCTCACAGACCGAGATCGTTTTCGGTGTGATCAATGACGAGCGGATGGAAGGACGAGTGCAGGTGATCCTGATGATTACCGGCCTGGGTTCGCTGACCCTGGAAGAAGCAATGGGCGGGATGAAGACCGCCAAAGCTGGCCTGCAAAACACCTGTGAGGAGGCTGCAGTCCAACCTGCCGATCCAGTGCGGCGCGAGTCAGACCTGCCGCCTTTCTTCAGGAACCGTTATCGAGAAAAATGAACGAGAAACTGATCGAAAATATCTGCCGAGAAGTATACAAAGGCTACCCGGAATTGCGAGGCAAGCGACCGAGGGTGCAGCGCTTTAATCTGGAACGTAACGGCTTGCCCAATGCTTCGCCAAAGTTTTTACTGATATTCCAGGGACATGCTACCACTGCCACCAATAAGAGGCTGCCTTATCTTGTGCGGGTGGTGGTGAGTGCGCAAGGCAAAATCCTGAAAATGAGCATGTCGCGATGAGGTATGGAAATGCAGGTGTTTAGATCTGTCCGCCGAGCTGAAATAACTTTCTGGACCGCTATGATAGCACTGATGAAGAGCCAACGCCTAGTCAGGGTAGCTATCATTGCCGCAATCATGCTTCTATGTGTGAGCATGGCGGGGGTTGCAAGTCTGGCTTTGGACCGCAATCCAGCACAACGCCCGCAGAAACCGGTTGTCTCAGTCAGCCAGCCACAAGCTGCAACGATACGCCCGTCCCCGGACCAGCGCAATATTCTGGTCATATTGGTGGATTCATTATCTACCAGCGACCCCAGGTTGGAAGGAGTCTGGCTGGTCGGTAAATTGTCCACCAATCCGCACCTGGTCTTTTTCCCAATTTTTCCTTCTTCGTGGGAGGAAGAAGCAGAAATATGGTCTGGCGCTTTTGACCTGGATGATGATGGCCAGCCCAGTGCGGCATTTTTGGAGAACTTGAAAGCCAAGAATATCCAGTGGGACAATTATCTGCTTGTCGACCATCCATCTTTAGCCGACCTGATCGAGCTGACCGGGAGAATAGACTGGAATGGGCAATCATTAAGCGGCGTGGAAGTGGTAGCGAAAATCACGCTTGCCCAGCTCGAGCCGCTTGCGGCTTTACAAGCCCAGGCGTTTGTCGCCCAGGAGCTGTGCCGCAATACTACTTCACTGATGCAATCCGCCGATCCGGCGCTTCTGTGGGGTCTGCTGACCCACCGGATGCACTCTGATCTGGAGCTTGCCAGTGTACAGGCTGCACGAAACGATTTTGCTTTGATAGTGGGTGGGCCGACCTGTGAGTTCCCCACTTTTCAGGAGATTTCATGGTTGACCGGTGCGGAATAAACAGGCTGGAATTTCATTATAAAAAAATACTCTTCTCTAAAGGAGGCAAACCTCACTTATGCTAACCCCACTCATGCTTTTGATGTCTTTTGTTGGATTGTTCTTCTTGCTCGGTCTCCTTACTTTTATTGCCGGTATTCTGATCCTGGTTTTTCGTACTTCCAGCTCAGAAGTGAAAGCCCTCGCAACCCAAACAGCACGGCTGGCTCAAAAAGGGATAGCTGAAGAAGTGGCAGGATTGGTTGGAAACGCCTCCACGCTGGTGGACGCCATGAATCAGTTGGTGCGGACCACGCGCGGAATCGGTATTTTCCTGACCCTTCTTGGCTTACTGATGATGGGTTTTGCCTGCTGGTTGGCTATTCAAGTCTATCAGATACAAAAATGACAAATATCAATTTCTCCCTCCAACTGAAGAGCAAGTTTTCTCCCACCGAATGGCCCTGGGTCCTGGTTGCTCTACGCCAGGATAAAGGTGTTTGGCAGGCGCTGGAGAAAACCAAGCTGGGTATGCAGGCGATTGAGTCATTCCCTGCACAGCCAGCCGCCTGGTCGCCAGCCGCCCTGGCCTTATTGGCTCTGGGCAACCCAGTTACGCTGGACGATCTTCGTCATTCGCCTCTGCGTCCCCTGGAGCAGGATCTGTTCCACCAGGCGAGCCGGGTTTACGAGAGTTGGATGAAAGACCAACAGGCGCCCGAGAATCTGGCAAGCGCCGGGCTTTTAGCGCTCACTTACCGGGAACAGTACCGTTTGAGCGGGTCCTGGCAGGAAACACTCCGTTCGGTTGCCTCCGGATTGAGTGCGGTACAAACGACGTTGGTTTGTTTGTACGGCATGCTTCCTGAACCTCAGGATCTGTTGCGCGCCATGAGCCTGCAGGACAATGGCCCTACCTGGCTTGCGGCTGCGGTGCACATCTTCTGCAGCCAGCCCAACCCACCCGTGGAACAGGTCGAGTCGCTATACAACCTGAGCACTGGTATGCGCTCCCAATCAATTCTGGATTTGATCCGGGTAGTCGATGCAGCCAGACCTGGTTTAGCTGGTTTGTTGGCGAATAAGCTGCTCAGCGAAACAAAAGGCCTGCGCAGGCTGAGCGTGGATAAAGCCGAGGCGGATGACCTGTTAGGCGAGTTTGACCTTCTGGCCGATTCTTTGCGCCTGGCGCAGGTACATCAAATTGCCGGGCAAGCGGACATGGCTGTACCGGTCCTGGCAGATGGCTTAAGGGTCATGCGCCGGCTGCGCGGCCATATCTCCGCTCAGCTGGCTCGCACGGTCGCTCAGACGAAAGACGTGACTGGTGATGGTTGGGGGGATACAGCGCGTGAAGCCAGCCTGGAGGCCTGGAAGCAAGCCATCCAACTGGCGCCTGAGGAAGCGCGCTATGCAGCCGGTCTGGCTGGCGCCCTGGTCGAAGCCGGGCGTACGGCTGACGCAGCTACTTACCTGAAGAGTTATCTGGCTGAGTCTACCCATACGGACCGCCCCGAGTTTTTCCTTACTTCGGCATTAATTGCGGACCAATTGGGTGAAAAGCAGCCGGCTGAACAGTCCGCCTTCAAGGCGCTCGATCTGCTCAGAGCCGGTGATGAGCTGTCCGAGGGCGATTATGTCTCTCTGGCAACCTATTTCCTAAAAGAGAACCATATCCAGGCGGCTGGTGAAGTCGTCCAACACGGGTTGGAGCAATCTCCGGCCAGCCGAGATTTGTTAAGCCTGATGACGAAAATCCAGGTCCAGCTGGGACAGCCCGAGAACGCCATCACAGCCGCCTATGCCACTCAGGCGGCCGACCAGTACCAGCTCGGATTGGGTGTGCCTGAAGCAGCGGACAGCAGCGCAAATACCCCGAGCATTTTCATGGTAGAAGGTTCGGTCAGCACAGAGGATATCCGTCACCTGTTGTTGGGAAGCCTGGAGGCTGTCGGAGCCTGGGGAGCTGCCTTTGACGAACGCTCAGCGATCCTGTCGAGCCAGGCAAAGCCTTCGATAGATGATCTGCGCGCATTGGCAAAATGTGCGGCTGGCGCAGAGAAGCCAGACCAGGTCATCGAAATTTGCCAAAAAATCTTGCAAATGGATCTTGATGATTTGGCAGCTCACAGCCAGTTAGCCGATGCTGCGGCTGCCCTCCAGGATTACCAGACTGCGATTGAGCACTATAACCAGGCGATCCAGCTGGCGCCGGATCAGGGTCGGCTCTGGAAAGCCCTGGTGAAGGTGCAAATCCAGGCGAACCAGGATACAGTTGCATTCGAAACGTTGCGAGCTGCCAGCCAGGCGTTGCCTGATGATGGAGATATCCAGCTCATGCTTGGCGAGGTCTATCTTTCACAAGGAGCGCCAACCCTGGCGTTGCCCTGTTTACGGCATGCCGCCGAGATGGTAGAAAGTCCGGCGGCTACAGAACAGGTAGCTGTCCGGCTGGGTCAGGCCCTGTACCAGTTAGGGCGGCTGAGTGAGGCGCGCTCTGTTTTGGAGCCGGTCTATGCCAGCGCTGTTGGACTTATCCCCGAATCAGTTCAAGCGCTGGGAGAAGGTGACCAGGCAAAGCAGATCGACCCCGAGCTGGCTTATATATATGCCCGGACACTGCTCGGGCTCCAGGAAGCGGTCAAAGCGATCCCGATCCTGACCAACGTGGTCCGAGACCGTCCGGCCGATCCACAGCCTTGCCTGGACCTGGCGAAAGCGCTGATGCAGATTGGCGACCAGGTCTCAGGAGCGAAACGAGCCATTCCTTTCCTGCAGCGCATCTTGGGTGTCGCTCCGGATGGGAGTGAGAGCGGATATACCGGCGAAGTGGACGCAAAACCTGGCGTGCGCGCCGAAGCGCGTGCCTTATTGGCAGAAGCCTATACCGCCTTGGGAGATTGGGACAAGGCGATGGAAGCCTATCGCAAGGCGCTCGAGGAACCGGCTAACCGAGAGACCAATAAACAGACTCGCCTCTCCTTAGGCCTGGGTCTGGTGGCGCTGAAGCTGGAGCAGCCAGAAATGGCAGTGGCGGCACTGCAGGAAGCCGCGCAATCTGAGCCAATGAATGACCGCATCCAACGCAGCCTTTCCGATGCGTATCTGACCAACGGTCTGGCCAACGATGCTTTCCTGGCAGCCAAAACCGCCCTGGACCTGGCATCTTCCGACATCGATACCCTGACCTGGTTCATTGAGCAGGGCGCAAAAATCGCCGAACAGCCTGGGTTCGCCCGGCAGACAGCACAGTCAGAGATGGTCCGGGCATTAAAGCTGGCTTTGCAGCAGGCACCCGAGCGAGCCGATTTATTGATCCGCCTGGGCAGTTTGCTGTTCCAGATGGGCGAGCGCTCTGAAGCGTTGGATATATTCCGCAAACTGGCGGAAACGGATACGGCCACTCAAAGGATCAGCCTGAGCGAGCTATACCATGCAGCTCAAACGGTTCAGGGCATCGGCGATGCGCGTCTGACCATTGCGTTGCTGCGGAAGGCCATCAGCCAGGCTGAAAGCGCATCCGCGCTCTATGATCCGGCGAAAGAAGGGTTTTCGCTGGCAGATTTATACCAGGCTCTGATGAACGCTTTCGAACAACTGGATGACCCAGAAAGCGCGTTGCAGGCCTTGGAACATGCCCTGCAGTTGGATAAAACGCGGGCCGAATTCCACGCCTACAAGGCAGATTTATTGAATAAGCTGGGCAAGTTCGAGCTTGCCCGCGAAGACCTGGAAGAGGCGTTGCGCCAGTGGCCTGGGAATGCGAGCTTGCACCATCGTATGGGGTGGACTTTGAAGGCTTTGGGTGATCTTCCGGCGGCGTTGCAGCATGTCGAGCAAGGCATTACTGCATTGGATGAAGGGCAGGGAGCTGCTTTACGCCAGGAGCTTTATCTTCTAGCAGCCAGACTTGCTTCTGCCACGCTGCACCCACGGCGTGCGTTTGCGTATCTGCAATCGGCAATGTTGGATACGGACCCGGCTTACAACAAGTTTGAGAATGTGATCCTGCGAGCCGAGATGGCTCTGGAGGCTGGTGAAACAGAGGCCGCAGCGGAAGCAGTGGCTGTGCTGGAAAAACAGGCGCCTGAGCTGCCGCGAGTCCAGGCTGCTTCAGGAAGAAGGGCAATCCGTGAGGGCAGACGCGAGGAAGGGCGCAAAAAGTGCACATCGGCAGTGAAGTCGTATATAAAATATATGGAAAACCTGGGCGGACAAACCCCGGCGACCACCAAAGAACAATTCCTGGCTGAGCTGCTGGCGATGGGTCAGGCAGCCATCGAAAACCGGGACTGGAAAGAGGCTTTAAGTGTCTTCCGACAGGCAGTCGAGATGTTCCCCGAAGAGCCGCTGGCGCATTTCAAGCTGGCGCAAGCGATAGCCTTGTGTGCGGAAGACCAGGCGCTCTGCCAGGACCTGGATATCAATAACCATGCTCCTGGGGCGGATTGCTTGCTCGATCCAGCATGCCAGGCCTTCGAAGCAAACCTTCAAACAGCGGCTGCTCAGGCCGGCAGCGCCGATATTCTGCAGGATGACGGCGTGCTCGAGAAATGGGATGTTGAGCTGAAGCGTTCGATTGGTCTGTGCGCCCGGCGTGGGCGGGCGATCTTCAAAGCCTGCCTGGAAAATGCCCAGGCGTTGGAGTACTTACTGCAAACGATCATCCCGGAGGTTGAAGATATCGCCGCGCTGATCATGGCTTATCGGCGGTGTGGAAAGAAGAAAGAAGCCCTGAAAGCGGTGCAGGTAGGTTGGCGCCCGGTATTCGAAGGCACTGATTGTCGCAAAGACCCCCTGGTGATAACGCAGATGGTCCTGGCAGAAGATGACCTGCAACGAGCAATCGAGATCATCAATGAAGCTTGGGCCGATTCGAATTGGATGGCCTGGTCCTGGCCTGAACCGCCGATGGTGCAGTTCCTGCTGGCAAAGACAGCCTACCAGGCTGGTGTCTTTCCGACTGCGTTACAGGCAGTCCAACAGGCATTGACAGCCTGGCCGGACGAAGCGGGCTGGCAAGCCTTTGCAGCTCACATCCACTTGAAGCAGAACGCACCCAACCGGCTGCAGGCCTTGGCGGTAGCGACCGACCATCTGGCGCAGGCGACCAGCCTAGCACCGGAAAAGGGCGAATATCACCTGGCTTTGGGGCAGATTTACCTGGAAAGCGGCCAGGTAACGAATGCGATCCAGTCTTTGGAACAGGCCAGCCGGTTGGAACCGGAAAATACCGAGGGCTGGTTGGCGCTGGCGAAGGCGCAATACCTGGCAGGTAACCTGGACCAGGCAGCCCTCAGCGCCGAGCACGCCATTGAGCAGTCCGAGGAACCGATCGAAGCGCTGCTACTGCGAGCAGAGATCGCTTTGCAGACCAGCAACCACCGCGGGGCACTCAGTCGAGCGCAGTCGGTTCTACGCTCCAAGCCGGAAAATCCACAGGCTCTGTACTTGCTGGCGCGCGCCCTGGATGGTCTGAATCGACCTGCCGAAGCGTTGGCTGCACTCGAGAAGGCACTCCCGCTCTACGAGAATCCTCTACCGATGCAACTCGAACGGTTGAGGTTGATCAAGCGTTCGCAAAACCTGGAAGCAGGACTGCGCGCCTTGCAGGAACTGGTTACGCAGAATCCCAAACAGGCAGCCTACCTGGCTTTGTTAGCAGAGTGGCTGTCGGAGGCTGGTAAGCAGGAAGCCGCGGTGCAGGCCGCGCGCCTGGCACTGCAAGAGGGCTTGGAAGGCTTGACCCGCAAGGAACGAGCCGATCTGCACACTTTGATCGGCTTGCACATGCGAAAGAATGGCCAGCTCGACCAGTCTATCCACCACCTGAGCGAGGCAATCGCCGAAT
>Ga0209253_10003379_pt1 | contig 14060 bp, 8 predicted proteins | sample FrelakmetBRP12BR_FD_187145 | JGI IMG/M metagenome (GOLD analysis project Ga0209253, IMG submission 187145) | Freshwater lake sediment microbial communities from the University of Notre Dame, USA, for methane emissions studies - BRP12 BR (SPAdes)... | ecosystem: Environmental > Aquatic >...
TGGGTCGGCGGATCGTCGTCCGGTGCCGGGCGCCGGGCGAGGACCGCGACCGCGCGCCGCGAGGCGAGCCCCTGCAGGTCGGCCAGGGCGTGCTCCGGCACCCAGGCGTGCAGCACGAAGAGCGGCGCGTCGTCGGCCGCCAGGCGATGTGCCCGCAGGAACTCCGCCTCGTCCTGCAGGCGGTCGAACGACGCGGCCAGCAGGTCGCACCAGCGCGCCTCGCGATCGCGCTCCGCCTGCAGCTCGTCGATCTCCACCTGCAGGCTTTCGAGGCGACGACGCAGGTCGGCAAGTCGCCGGCTGCCCGTGTGGGTGCGTGCCACGGGCATGCCCGCCGGCTCCTCGGGCGATATGACCACGACGTAGCAGGCCTGCTCGTCGCGGTGCACGGCCTGCCATACCAGGCCGGCCGGCACACCGGGCAGGAGGGTGTGGGGCACGACGTAGAACCACAAGCGGTGCTCGAGGCTCGCCGGGTCGAGGAGCGCGAAGTCGCCCCACGGCTCCAGGTCGCGGATGCGGCGTTCCAGCCGCACCCGTTCGTCCTCCAGGTCCCGGGTCTGGCGCTTGATCGCGAGCGCGCGTTCCTCGACCGCCCGGGCATCGAACCCCTCAGGATCGTGCACCTGGTGCCAGCGATTGGCCGCGCCGAGCAGGTAGTGCAGCGCCTCGCGGGCCGAGGCGGTGCTGGCCGGACCGGCGGCGGCCCTGGCATCGTCCGCGCCCCCGGCGCCGAGGAGATGCGCAATGCCGAGGCTCTGCAGGTCGCGCAGCGTCGCGTCCTTCTCCTGCAGCAGGCCGCACAGGCTCACCCGAACGAGCGGCACGATGCTCATGCGCCCACCTTGCCGGCAGCCCGGTTCCGTGCGTCGCCGTGCGCCTTGGCGATCTTGGCGCGCACGAAGGCGGCCCGTCGCGTGTCGGCGAGTGCGATGTCGATCGAGCGAATGGCGCGCCGCGTGCGCGGTATCAGCAGTTTCTCGAGCAGGTTGACGCGCTGGGTCGCGCGCCGCAGGGCGTGCTCGAGCAGGGCGACCCGCTGCGCGCCCACCGTGACCGCCGCCCGCGCCTCGACCCCGGCACGCAGGTGCCGGACGAGGCCGTCGACCCAGGCAGAATGCGACAGCCGTCCGTAGGCGGCCGTCTCGAGTTCGACCCGTGCCAGCCGTGGCACCGCGATCCCGGCGATCCTCGCCGGCCGCACGTCCAATGCAGCGACGCGCACGAACCGTTCGAGCGGCAGCCCCGCGTCGGCCAGCATCGGCAATCCGCTGGCGACCGAGGCGCTCAGCTCGCTCAGCCGGGACCGGCTTGCCTCGAGCAGTCGCCGCTCCTCGTGCAGGCGGCCAGCGATCTGGCGGCGCTTCAGGTCGAGCGAGGGGAGCGCGCGCTCGATTGCGACGAGCCGGCGACGCAGCCGGTGCATTTCGGTCAGATTCTGGGCCACGCGTGGCATGACGTCCGCGGGGCCGCCCTACGCCGGCCTCACCCAGTACTTCTGCACCAGGCTGGACCGGATCGCGATCTCGGCCGGATCGAAGCACTCCGCGAGCGTCGCCCATCCCGTGTCCAGGGCGCGCTCGAGCTCCATGTCCACGTTCAGGTCCATGAAGCGTGCACGGAACAGCTCCGCGAACCGCAGCAGGCGCCGGTCGTGATCGCCGAGCTCGAAGGCCATGGAACGCTTGTGCTCGGCTTGCTGGGCGTCGGCGTAGAGCCGGATGAGGGTATCGGCGAGCGGGCCGTGGTCCTCGCGGGTCACGTGACCGATAACGTGCTGCTTGAGACGCGACAGCGAGCCGAACGGATCGATCATCCCGTCGTGCAGGTAGAGCTGGCCCTCGGTGATGTAGCCAGTCGTGTCCGGCACCGGGTGCGTGACGTCGTTGCCGGGCATGGTGGTGACCGCCAGGATCGTCAGGGACCCCGCGCCCCGGAAGTCGCAGGCCTTTTCGTAGCGCTTCGCGAGCTGCGTGTACAGGTCGCCCAGGTAGCCGCGGTTCGCCGGGATGTACTCCATCGAAATGCCGACTTCCTTCAACGCGTCGGCATAGCTGGTCATGTCGGTGAGCAGCACCAGCACGCGCTTGCCCTCGTCCACCGCGAAGCGTTCGGCGACCGCGAGCGCAAGATCGGGTACCAGCAGCCGCTCGACGACCGGGTCCGAGGCGAGGTTCACGAACATGACCGCACGGTGGAACAGGCCGCGGTCCTCGAAGCTGCTGCGGAAGAAGTGGTAGTCGTCGAACAGCAGCCCGAGACCGGCAAAGACGATCAGGTCTGCGTCGGCCTGGAAGGCGACGCGGGCCAGCAGCGCGTTGGAAGGCTCGCCGGGAACCGTGAAGATCGGGATCTTCTGGCTCTCGACCAGGCAGTTGAACACGTCGATCATCGGGATGCGCGTGCGGATCATCCGGCGCGCAAGCACGCGCATGACCGGGTTAACCGGGGGACCCGCCACTGGCGCGCGCGGTTCGCCCTCGAGGCTCGGCCCGGCGTCGATCGTCACGCCGGAACCGCGGAAGATCCGCCCGAGCACGTTGCGCGAGAACGCGACGTCGAGCGGGCGGCCAAGAAACTGCACGCGGCAGTCGGTCGCGAGTCCCTTCGTGCCGCCGAAGACCTGCAGCACGACCACGTCGCCCTGCAACTCGACGGCCCGGGCCAGGCTGGGTTCGCGCCCGGCGCTCTCGACGATCGCGAGGTCCCCGAGCGCGACGTCCTGCGCGCGCAGCCGCAGCAGGTCGCCGACGATGTCGTCGACGCGCCGGTACCGCAGCAGGCTGCTTACGCCAGCCTCCCCATCCCGGTCCTGTGAGCGCGACGCAACCGACACAAGCCTCGCCCCCGTCGTCCTGCTGCAATTCTGCCAAGCTGTGGAGGCCTGCGAAAGCCGCCACGGATGGCGCCACCCGCGGCCGACTCAGGCGCCGAACACCCGGTGCATGCGCCAAGCGGCGGCGATCTCGTCGCGCAGGTACTCGACCAGCGTCGACAGCATACCGCGGTCGGTGTCCGCCGGCAGTCCGTCGGCCAACCGGAAGATCTGGCAGTAGTACCACGACATTGCGCCGAACGCATTCAGCATCTTCATGGCCACCAGCCGGCTGGTCGGTGAACGCCAGCCGCGCGCCGCAAACCTGAGCCGCTCCTCGACGCGCTCGACGCCATCCACCTCGTGCGCCAGCAGCCGCCGCGGGAAGTCCGGCTGCCAGCAGAGCGGCCGACCGAGGCCGATCAGGTCGCAGTCCCCGCTCGCGAGCGCCGCTTCCATGCCCGCCCGCGTGCGGAACCCGCCCGTGACCATGAGCGGCATGCGTGCCACCTGGCGGATCGCCGCGGCATAGTCGAGAAAGTAGGCCTCGCGCGCCCGCGTGCTCGGCCGCACCGGCAGCGCGTCCTCCGCGCGGCCCGCCGCGCCGAACAGCCTCGGCTGCTCGTAGGTGCCGCCCGAGATCTCGAGCAGGTCGATCGACTCGTCGTCGAGCCAGCGCACGACCTCGAGACACTCGGCGCTCGTGAAACCGCCCTTGCGGAAGTCGTCCGAGTTGAGCTTCACCGCCACCGGGAAGTCCGGCCCCACCGCTCGCCGGACCGCGCGCACGACCTCGAGCAGGAAGCGCGCGCGATTCTCGAGCGGGCCGCCCCACGCATCCGTGCGCAGGTTCGTCACCGGCGAGAGGAACGAGCTGGCTAGGTAGCCGTGTGCGCCGTGCACCTGCACGCCGGTGAAGCCCGTGTCACGGGCGATCGTGGCGGCCGCGGCAAAGCGCTCGACCAGTGCCAGGATCTCGGCTTCCGTGAGTGCGCGCGGCCGGGCGAAGTTGCCGAGCAGCCTGAGCTGCACGGCCGACGGTGCCGACGGCCGCCGCGTCACGTACCAGGGGCTCTGCCGGCCGGCGTGCGAGAGCTGCAACCAGAGGTGGTTGCCGGCCGCCGTGCCGGCGCGCGCCCAGCGCGCCAGCCGCTGCCGTGCCTCAGGCGAAACGGTGCGCGGCTCGGAGACGTCGATGGCGACGTTGCCGGGGCGCTCGAGGTCGGTACGGTCGATTTGCACGTTGCCGGTGAGCAGCAACCCCGCCCCGCCCTCGCTCCACGTCCGGTAGAGCGTCTCGTGCCGGGACGTGGCCCGCAGCAACTCGTCGGCCACGCCCTCGGTCATCGCCGCTTTGCCCAGGCGGTTGGGCAGCACCGCGCCGCAGGGGAGGCGCAGGGGCCGGGCCAGGAGGTCGTTCATGCGATGGCAGCTCCGGTCAGCCGTGCTGCAGCCGATACTGGACGATGTAGGCCAGCGCCCCGGCCAGGTAGCCGATCAGGGCCAAGCCGCCGATCCGCCGCGCATACCAGAGGAACTGAATCTTCTCCAGTCCCATCGCGGCCACGCCGGCCGCCGAACCGATGATCAGGATGGAGCCTCCGGTGCCCGCACAGTAGGCGACGAATTCCCAGAGGAAATGGTCCGTCGGATACTGCTCGAGGCTGTACATCCCGATCGTCGCCGCGACCAGCGGCACGTTGTCCACGACGGCGCTGACCAGGCCGATGATAATCACGATCACGTCGAGCCGACCGATCGTCTGGTCGAGCCAGCCGGCCAGCGCGGCGAGGATGTGGGTGTGCTCGAGGACCGCCACCGAGAGCAGGATGCCGATGAAGAAGACGACCGAGCTCATGTCGATGTTCTTGAGGGCGTTCACCAGGGTCAGGTGCCGCCTGTGCTCTTCCTCCTTGCCGCGGTGGACGACCTCGCCTACCAGCCAGAGGATGCCCAGGCCGAACAGGATCCCCAGGAACGGCGGCAGGTGGGTGACGGTCTTGAACGCCGGGACCGAGACCAGGCAGGCGACCCCGAGCCACAACATCAGCCGTTTCTCGAAATCGCTGGCGGTGCTGCCCGTGCGCCTTCGCGCTGCCGCGGGCGGGGCGATGACCTTGCCGCGCAGCGTGTAGCTCGTCACCACCAGTGGCACGATCAGGCTGATCGCCGCAGGAATGAACACGGCCTCGATGATCGACAGCGGAGTGATCTGCCCGCCGATCCACAGCATGGTGGTCGTAACGTCGCCGATCGGCGACCAGGCGCCGCCGGCATTGGCCGCAATGACGATCATGCCGGCAAAGAACAGGCGATCCTCGTCGTCGGCAATCAGTTTGCGGGTCAGCGAGATCATCACGATGGCGGTCGTGAGGTTGTCGAAGACGGCGCTGAGGAAGAAGGTGACGCCGCCGATCAGCCACATCAGCGCCGGCTGGCGCGAGGTCCGGATGCGCGACGAGATCACCTCGAACCCGTCGTGGGCATCCACCACCTCGACGATGGTCATCGCGCCCATCAGGAAGAACACGACCTGCGCGGTGGCCGCGAGTGACTCGGCCAGGTCGAGGTCGACCTGCCGGTGGTCGCCGCCCATGACCGCGTAGACGATCCACAGCAGGCCGGCCGCGAGCAGCGCCGAGGCGCCCTTGTTGACCCGGATCGGGTGCTCCAGGGCGATGGCCGCATAGGCGACCACGAAGATGGCGATCAGCATCGCGAGCATTGGCTGTTCCCGGTGGAACGTCGCGGCCGGCGCGGCAGTGCCGCAGCGACCGGGTCAGGGGTCGCTCACGCGACCATCCCGGCCCGGCCTTCCGGCCGCCGCGCGCTCAGGCCGCGGCCGGCGCCACCGCCTTCGGCTTCTCCTTGGCGATGTAGGCCGCCAGCGCCGGGGCCAGCAGCAGCGCGCCGAACACGTTCACCAGGAACATGAAGGCCAGCAACAGGCCCATGTCCGACTGGAACTTCAGGTCAGAGAAGTACCAGGTGGCGACGCCGACCGTCATGGTCACCGAGGTGAACACCGAGGCCGTGCCGCGGCTCTTGAGCGCCGCGACGTAGGCGTCCCTGAGCGGGCGGCCGAGAACTTCCATCTCGTGCTTGATGCGCTCGAACAGGTAGAGACCGTAGTCCACGCCCACACCCACGCCGAGCGCCACCACCGGCAGCGTGTTGACCTTGACGCCGATGCCGAGCATCGCCATGGCCGCGCTGCACAGCAGCGTGACGAGCGCGAGCGGCAGCATCACGCACAGTGCCAGCCGGAGCGAGCGGAAGGTCAGGAAGCAGAAAAAGCCGACCGAGGCGAACACGGTGAGGTTGACCCACTTGTCGGCCGCCTTCACCGCCTCGTTGGTCGCGGCCATGACGCCGACGTTGCCGCTCGCGAGCCGGAAGGTGACCTTCTCCGTATCGCCGCCCTCAGCCTTGAAGGCCTTGATGCGGTCGACGATCTCGCTGATGGTCGTCGCCTGGTGGTCCACCGGGTGGATGTTGATCGGCATCGCCGTGCAGCGCGAGTCCATGAACTCGTTGCCGAGCCGGGTCGCATAGCCCACGCCCTGGGCGATCTGCGCGCGCGACTCCGGCAGCATCCGCCACCTGGCATAGGTCTCGGCGAAGGACTGCGTCATCGACTTCACGAAGCCCGACAGGCTGCGCACCGTAGCCACGCCGTCCACCTGGCGCATCTGGAACTCGAAGTCCTCGACCTTCTCGATCACCTCGCGATCCACGCAGGGCGAGTCCTCGTCGGACACCGCCTTCGCCTCGGCGATGACCTGCAGGTTGTCCACGCCGATCGCGAAGTGGCTCACGATCATCTCCACGTCCTGGTTGTAGCGCGCGTCCTCCTTCAATTCCGGCACGCCCTTGCCGAGGTCGCCGATGTGCAGGTTGCGCACCTGCACCAGGCCGAAGGCCAGCAGCCCGACGCCCACGAGGATCGGCAGCCACGCCCAGCGGCGCGTGGCGATCGGCCCGAGCTTCTCCCACAGCCAGTCGACCGAGGTCTCGCGGCCATGCAGCCTGGCGGCCTCGTCGGGCGATAACTTGTAGTACGAGAGCAGGATCGGCAGCATCACCTTGTTGGTGATGATCATCCCCGTGACGCCGATCGCCGCCGCGTAGACCAGCTCGCGGACGATCTCGATATCCACGAACGCGATCGCCATGAAGCCGAAGCCGTCGGTGATCAGCGCCGTGGCGCCCGGGATGAACAGCTGCTGGAACGCGCTCGTCGAAGCCGCCACGCCGTCGGCGCCGTGCAGCATCTCGAGCTTCCAGGCATTGGTCATCTGCACCGCGTGCGACACCGCGATCGAGAAGATCAGGAACGGCACCAGGATCGACAGCGGGTCGAGGCCGAGCCCGAACACGGGCAGCAGCCCGAGCAGCCAGACGACGGAGGCGCCCGCGCACAGCAGCCCGAGGGCGGTCAGCATGAGCGACCCCGAGTACCAGTACATCAGCACCGCCGTGATGGCGAACGCTACGCCGAAGAAGAGGATCACGCTGGCCGCGCCATCGGCGATGTCGCCCATCATCTTGGCGAAGCCGATGATGTGCACCGTGGTGCCGTCCTTCTCGTACTTGCCGCGGATCGCTTCGAGCGCCCTGGCGACTTCCTGCAGGTCGAGCCGCTGGCCCGTATCCTGGTCGATTTCCTGCAGCGTGGCGACCACCATCGCTGCCGTCTGGTCATTGGCGACGATGCGCCCCACCCAGTCGGACTTGAGCAAGTTCTCGCGCACTAGCGCCAGTTGCTCCTCCGTGCCGGCGAAATCGGCCGAGACGATGTTGCCGCCGCGGAAACCGTCCTCGACGACCTCGTTGTAGCGCACGTTCGGCGTGAAGAGCGACGTGACCGAGCTGCGCTCGACGCCTTTCAGGTAGAAGACCTCCTCCGTCACCTGGCGGAGCGTCTCCATGAACTCCTTCTCGAAGATGTCGCCATTCTGGTTCTTGATCGCCACGACAACTTTGTTGGCGCCGCCGAAAGTCTGCTGGTACTGCAGGAACGTCGCCATGTAGGGGTGGTTGAGCGGGATCATCTTGGTAAAGCCGGCCTGCACCCGCAGCTGGCTCGCCGTCACGGCGAGCACGATGGTGATCAGCGTGAGCAGGATCAGCAGCACCGCGCGGTGCCGGAAGATCCAGTACGAAATCTTGCCGACCCAGTTCGAACTGAACTGCTCTTGCCGGATCGCGTCGTCGCCGTCGCCGTGCTTCTTCGGTGCATTCGACATGGTGTGGCCTCTTGCGTCAGTCGGGGCTGCTTACTGCTGCGTCAGCAGGCTCAGGTCGAGGATCCCGACACCGCCCTCGCCGGCCGCGACGATGCCACCGCCGGGCACCTCGACGACCGAGGCAAAGCCGCGGCCCGCCGGCGACCAATTGACCTGGAACGTGGCGCCGTTGTCGCTGCTCTCGGCGACCAGCCCCGAATTGCCGACCAGCACGATGCGGCCGTCGGACAGCACCGTGCCGCCGTTGAAGGCGGTGTGCGTCCCGGTCTCGATGTTCTGCCAGGTGACGCCGCCGTCCGCCGTGCGGAAGATGTTGCCGCGCATGCCGAAGACCAGCATCGCGCCGTCGCGTGCCGCCACGGCGCCGAAGAACGAACCCTCGTACGGCGACTCGACCTCGATCCAGGTCAGCCCGCCGTCGTCGGAGCGCGCCAGCGTGCCGTATTCCGACACCAGCCACAGCGCACCGTTGACGGCCAGCAACTGCGAAATGTGGTTCTCGAACTCCTCGGAGATGACCGTGCGGCGCTCCCAGCTGGCGCCTCCATCCTCGGACGTGAAGTACAGCCCGAAGGCGCCGTAGGCCGCGAACCGGCGATTGCCGAGGCTGGTGACGCCGAGCAGCGAATCAAGGCCGGCCTCCTCGACCACGACGGCGGTCCAGCTCTCGCCGCCGTCCTCGGTGCGGACGATCGAGCCGCCGTGACCCACCGCGACACCGAGCTTGTCGTTCTCGAAGGCAACGCGCGTCAGCGAGCGCGTCACCGGCGTGGCCACCGCGCGCCACGTCTGCCCGGCGTCGTCCGAGACCAGCGTGAAGCCGCGTTCGCCGACCGTCACCAGGCGGTTACCCGCTCGCGTGATGTCCATCAGGATGATGCGGCCCGGATTGATGTCGACAACGACCCCGGGGCGGGTACCGCCGGGCTGCTGGGCCACGAGCGCGAACGAAACGCCCGCGCCTGCGATGAGGCACGCCGCCTTCTGCCAAGTCTTCATGGAGGACCTCCCCGTCCGTCCTGGCGGGCCCCTGCGCCCGCCGTTGCCGCGGTGGCTGCCGCCCCGGGACCACAGGGCCCCAGGGCAGCGCACCGAATTACTGCATCGGATCGCGATCGATCGTCAGCTTCTCACTTCGTGCCGATGCGGCGCAGCGCATCCGGCTGGAAGTCGCCCCACTTGCCCTTCTCGCCGAACTTCCACGCGGTCTTGACCTCATTGTCGAGCCCCGCGAGGTAATACGCGCCGTTGTTCAGGTCGTACCAGATGTTGGCGCGGTACCAGGGCACCTTCGCGTCGTAGAACTGGAGCATCGGGTGCACGCCGATGCGCCACAGTTGCTTGCGGGTGTCGTAGGCGTCCTCGTAGACGACGGTCCAGGTGTCCTCGTTTAGATAGAACACGCGCTTGCCGTAGATGTGCTTGCTGCCGGCCTTCAGGTTGGCCTCCACTTCCCAGACGCGGTGCAGCTCGAAGCGCAGCAGGTCGGGATTGGGCGTCGACTTCTGGACGATGTTTTCCTTGTACTTGAGGCTCTTGTCCGACAACTTGAACGAGTTGTACGGGATGTAGATCTCCTTCCTGCCGATCAGCTTCCAGTCGTAGCGGTCCGGCGCGCCGTTCCACGCGTCGAACTGGTCGGACGTGCGCATGCCCTCGGTGCCATCCGTGAAGTTGTCGTACGCGAGGTCGGGGGCGCGACGCACGCGGCGCTGTCCGGCGTTGTAGATCCACGCGGAACGCGTCTGCTTCACCTGGTCGAGCGGCTCGTGGACCAGGAATACCGTGCCCTCGAGCGTCGCGGGCGCCGTGAAGCGCGACAGGAACGCGAGCAGCAGGTTGTCCTGCGGCTGGTCGAGGTTCTGGTTGAAGATGCGGTACTCGTGCGCACCGATCTTGTAGAAGTCGCCGTTCGCACGCACCGGGAAGCTGTGGTAGTCGCGGTCGAGCCCGCCGCCGAGGTAGCGCTGCTGGTGGTTCCACATCACCTCGAGGCCGCTCTTCGGGATCGGGAACGGCACGGCCGAGCGGCCGCCCGAAATGCCGAAACCCTGCAGCTCGATCTTCGTGGCCATCGCCTTGACGTCGTCGTAGACGGCCTGCGGATAGCAGGCCGTGCGGCGCGTCTCGTAGACGTTCATCTTGAAGACGTCGTGCTTGTTGAGCACCGCCAGCATGCCGGGCGTGAGCTTGTCCTTGTGCTCGTTGAGGTTCGCCTTGGTGATCGTGAACTTCACCTTGTCGCTCGCGAACGGGTCGACGTAGCCCTTGGCTGTGGTCCAGCCCGACGGTGGCGCGCAAAGGCCGCCCGTCCAGGCCGGGATCGTGCCGTCCTTGTTGCCGGCCTTCTCCGCACCCATCGGGGTCAGGTCGGCGCCGAGCCGCGCGACTTCGGCATCCGACAGCTTCGCCGACGCGGGCCCGGCGAATGCGACCAGGGTCGCAGCCGCCACCGCAGAGGCGAGGATCTTGCTCATGTTCTTCATCTGTTTGTTCTCCCGAATCTGATCAGAACGTCACGCTGACGGCGGCCGAGTAGTAGTCGCGGTCGAACAACGGGTCGAACTGGCTGGTGCCATATTCGACGTAGTTCAGATCGAGCACGTACTTCTTGTTGTAGTTGAACTTGAGGCCCAAGCCGAGCACCGAGCGGTCCTCGATGAACTGCGGGTCCATCGACACGCCTTCGACGTCCTGCGACCAGAACACGCTCGGCGTGATGGTCACGCCGCTGTTGCGGACGTTGTTGTAGTCCGCCGAGACGCGCAGCCGGTAGCCCCAGGCCAGGTCGGTGACGAAACCGTCATTGCGGCAACCGTTCGGCTGGGCATTGTACAGCGAGTTCGCTACCGGGACTGGGGAACCGACGAACGTCGGCGCGCAGAAATTGCCGAGGCTCGCGCCGCCAAGCGTGGGCTGCCCGGCCACCGCGCCGCCGGGACCGTAGTCGGGACCCGAGCCCGTGCCGAACATGAAGCCGCGTCCATAGCGCAGGCCGCCCTTCGTGTAATCCGGGACATCGTTCCATTGACCGCCGACCTCACCGACGATCAGCAACGTCTGCGCGCCGATCAGGTTGCTGAAGGTCTTGACGACGTTGAGCTGGGCCTGGGTCTTGTCGAAGTGATCCCAGCCCTGCAGGTAGGTGCCCTCGGGCGAATTCGACACAACCCGCGCCTCCTCGCGGTACGGCCCGATGCCGAAAACGCCGGCGGCGACGAGGTCGTTGCCGTTGATCTGCACCGGCACGTCGATCTGGTAGCTCACTTCCGCGGACGTCGACCAGCCGAACAGGTTGGTCGCGGCGCTGATGCCATAGATCTGGATGTCCTCCGGGTATTCCCAGAAGCCGACGCCGGGTTTCAAGTCGATATTGACGCCGCTGGCCGCAAGGGTGCGTTCGATCCCCTTCTCGAGACCGGGCAACAGACTCCGGGCCAAGAGCGTCGACCCGGGGCTCCTCCAGTAACCGCCGTACGCGTCGGAGCCGATCAGGCCCTGCGCCGTCAGCGCAGCCTTAATTGGATCCGGCAGGTCGTTCGGGTTCGTGCCGCTGCGGCTCGAGGTCAACGGCAGGCGGCTGTGGATGTTCATTCCGTACAGGCCGATTTCTGTGTCGATCTTCTCGATCGGGAAACGGAAAGCGAGGCCGAACTGCCCGCTGTCGCTGGCATCCTGCCCCTTGGCGTGCGGCACGTAGACGCCCGTGCCTTGCAGGAGCGGCTGCGAGCCGAGTTGCGGAACGATGGGCGACGCCGTCCCCGGCACCAGGTTGCCGTTCTGGCCGCCGACCACCGTGATGCTGTTGCAGCGGCCGGGGTCGCTCGAGATCTGCGTACCCGAAACGGTGAAGTACTGGCCGCAACCGTCGACCGACGTGTTGTTCCATTGCAGCTGGTAGAACGCCTCGAGCGAACCGAAGTTGAAACCCCAGTTCGCGTAGGCGGCCCAGACCGGCAGCAGGATTTCCTTGAGCTCGGCGCCGGCGCGGCGCGCGGCCGGCACGTCGATCGGGTTGATCTGGTTGACGCCCTGGATGAATACGCTCTCGCCCCAGTTGATCACCTGGTTGCCGAGGCGCACCTGCAGGCTCGAGGCGCCGACGTCGAACGACCCGTACAGGTAGGCGTCGAGCAGGTAGACGTTGTCGAACTTCTGCTCGTCCTCGAAACCCTCGTCGCTCAGCTTCGCTTTTGGCCACACGTTCTGGCCGGGCGGCGAGATCGGCAGGCAGGGTGCGCCCGCCGGCGTGGCGGTCGTGCACGGAGCGTAACCCGCGATCGGGATGGGACGGGGTCGCGCGCCGTTGAAGTCGTTCGCCTGGTTGCCGATGCGCACGTCCTCGTCGTTCAACGCCTGGTCGTACCAGGCCTTGACGCGCACGAGTCCGCCGAAGTTGCCTTTCCGGTATTCGACGTCGGTGATGAGCTTGAACGGCGTCGCGAAGCGATCACCCTTGTCCCAGTTCAGGTTGCCGTCGCCTGCCGCTTGCTGTCCCGCACGGCCGTCGCCGCGTGGCACCGCCTGGCCGGGGATCATCGGTGTCCCGGAATACAAGCCGATCAGCGAGCCATCCGCGCGCGAATACAGGTTTCGGTTTGGATCTTCGGCGCGCCAGTTGGCGCCCACCGACAACGTGGTGTTCCAGTTCACCTTGGCGCCATTGTCGAACTCGAACTCGAGTGCCGCAGCACTGCCGGCGTAGCCCGCGAGTACGGAGCCGACTACCGCGGCGAGCACTGTGTTGCGCCGACCCTGGACCATGGATTCGCTCGTCATCTGAAATCCCCCAGTTGCCTTGTTGGTTGGTTCCGCTCGCGCGAAACCGGCTTGCTGCATCGCGTCAAGAGCACTTCCCACTCCCGCGAACTGTACCGAGGCTAGCCCCGGCGATCCGCGCGGACACTCGTGAGTATCCGAAATGCCACTACTGCTTACCGCAGTCAAGCAAGGTTGCCAGTGTCCCACGCACAAGACAACTCGCATCTGCGTTGCGTTATTGCCATGCAGCAAAAATTCAACGTGCCGAAGATCTTCGCCGACGTCGTGGTTGATGTTCTTTGCTGCGACGCACCACTGCTTGCTGCGACGCCTCGGCGTCGGCATCCGCGGGTTGCGTCGCCGCTGCCGCGGCCGCCTCCAGCTTCGCAAAGCTGCGGCGCAGGCAATCCGCGAAAAACGCCGGGTCGGGCAGCATGTCGCGGCAGGCGACGGCGCAGATCCACATCGTGCCGTGATAGCTGAACGCCGTGACGTTGAGACCGAGTCCATCGATCGCGATGCTGATCGGCGCGAAGCTCACGAGCCGCGCGCCGGCCATGAACAGCGGCACGTCCGGCCCCCGGACGTTGGACACGACGATGCTCATCTGTGGCAGCACGAGGCGGCGTGTCACGAGTTCGGCCAGCGTCACCGGCAACAGGTCGAAGAGCCGCGCGGAGAGATCGCGGCCCACGGCGCCCGCCATGGCCTTCGCTTTTCCCGCGCCGCGGCGGATCGCGTGCAGCCGGTCGATCGGGTCCGCAAGCTCGCTGTGCAGCGGCATCACGGCCATGCCGATCTGGTTGCCGGCGTCCTCGCCCTTGTCTGCGCCACGCAACGTCAGCGGCACCATGCAGGTCAGCGTCTGCTCGGGCAACTCGCCCTTGGAGTCGAGATACTCGTGCAGCGCTCCGCCGACCGTCGTCATGAACAGGTCGTTGATCGTCGCCCCCGCGACCTGCTGGCGGATCGTGCGCATCGAGGCGAGCGGCAGGCCGACCATCTCGACGACGCGGTGCGAGGAAACCTTGCCGTTGAAACGCGTCCGCGGCGGCTTGCGCAGGCTTGCGGCGAGCTGCGCCGCCTTCGGCAGCTCGGCGGCCTCGAGCAGGCCCGGCAGTTCGCCGAGCGCCCCCGCGCCGAGGCTCGCGAGCCGCGTGATGGTCTCGAGCGAGAAGCGCGCAGCCTGTGGCACGCGCTTCGCGCCATGCGCGACCGCCCGCGAATAGAGCTCG
>Ga0209253_10003380_pt1 | contig 14058 bp, 11 predicted proteins | sample FrelakmetBRP12BR_FD_187145 | JGI IMG/M metagenome (GOLD analysis project Ga0209253, IMG submission 187145) | Freshwater lake sediment microbial communities from the University of Notre Dame, USA, for methane emissions studies - BRP12 BR (SPAdes)... | ecosystem: Environmental > Aquatic >...
TCTTGGTGTCGAGGGAGAAATTCACCCAGGGCGTATAGGCTATCGGCACCCCCTTGAACGCGATTCTGACATGGCGGCCGGTACCCACTTTCTGCTTGTTGTCTATTGCCAGATCATCTGCCAGCAGCATCCAGTCATCATCTCCCGCCGGGCAGGTGGTGTAGCTTCCCTGCCGAACCCGGTAGTTGTCCTCGCCCTCGAATAGCAGCAGATTGGCATTGCCGCGGCCGCTGCCACCGTCCTTCTGCAGACCTTTTTGCAGACGATAGTTGAGCTGACTCAACTGTCCGGTGGTGTTTTCCAGATTCAGCCTGAGTTGCGAGCCCTCTATTACGTCGCCACGACCCTGATGCTCAATCCGCACGCCGCCTTCAGCCACGATTTCTTCGGTATCCGGGAAATATTTTATTTGCTTAGCCATGATGAGCTTGTCGTCGCTGCGCACTTCAACATCGCCGATGGCCTCGATCATCTTGTCAACGGTGCCTTCCATGCGGTCGGCATCGATGTATACCAGCTTGCTTCCCGAGTCGCCACCACGCAGCTCATCCTCGTATAACGCACCGATTCCCCGTTCGTAGTGACTCTGTGCCCGTCCAGTCTCCGTGAATACAAATTTGTTAGGGTTGACGATCTTCTTGGCTGCAGATGCCGCCGGCTTGCTGCGGGCGACTGGCGCCGGTGATGCGGTAGTGGCCACCGCAAGCGGAGGAACGCCGCGCAGTTGAACTGCGCCGACGGCTTCGATGCTGCGTTCATAGTGGCCCTGGATGCGTCCGGCCTCAATGAATGTCGGCGTGCCGCTGCTTTTCAATGTTTTTCGCGTTAATGGCGGCGCGTCGACAAGCACATTCAGGGTCGGTGACGGCGCTTCGGCAAGCGCATTGAGCGAAATGCAAAGTAAACAAACGAACCAAAGAACGGAGCGGGGAAAATGCAAACTCATTTTTTGAATGTTCGCCCTGAAAAGGCTATCCGGCCACGGATGAATTACCGTTCTCAGGTTTATAAATATCGCATTACCGGTATCGAAGTGCGACGGCATGTATCCTTTCGCGGTCGGCTTCCAGAAGAGTGGGGCATGCATCAAGTCTGCCACTCAGCCTGCTAGACGATGCTGCATGGGCGAACAAGGTCGTAAGTGTAACAAAAAACAGGGCACAAACCACATGCAAGCCTTGATCATGCGGCCATTCCGGTACGGAATATCGCTGACAGGAAAGGTGTGCCTGACGCAGTATAATCCTGCCATCTGCTCCGAAATAATTCAAAATGACCATCAGCCGCATCATCTTGCTTCGCCATGGCGAAACCGTGTGGAACCGGGAGAACCGTATTCAGGGGCATCTCGACACTCCCTTGAGTGATGCCGGCGTCGCCCAGGCTGAAGCTTTGGCGCAACGGTTGGTGGGAGAATCCTTCGCTGCGCTTTACAGCAGCGATCTGGGGCGTGCGCATGAAACTGCGCGGCGCATTGCCGCCCGCACGAACCATCAAGTCATACTCGAGTCGGCTCTCAGGGAGCGCAATCTCGGCATATTGCAGGGGCTCACCCGTGTCGAAGCGAAAGCCCTGTACCCGGAAATCTATGCCCGCTACCGGATGTTCGATCCCGAGTGCATCGTGCCTGGCGGGGAGGATGCGCTGCACTTCGTTGCTCGGGTGGTGGCAGTTTTCTCTGCCATGGCTGAACGGTTTTCCGGAGAAGCCGTGGCAGTAGTGGCGCATGGCGGAACGCTGGATGCGATGTACCGGCATGTTACCCAGGCTCCGCTGCCGGGCGCACGCACCGCCCCATTGCCGAACGCGGGTTACAATTGCCTGCTGCGTGACGCGCAGGGGCACTGGTCGATGCCGGTTTGGGGTGATGTGACTCATCTGCAGGGCTGTTTGCCGGGTGATCGATAATTGCTGGTGCCGGTGAGTTGAGCTATGCCTACCGGGCGCGGTTTATTTCATGTTCAGGAGCTGAATCTTGCATATCCACATTCTCGGCATTTGCGGAACTTTCATGGGTGGCATCGCGGCGATCGCGCGCGAGGCCGGGCACAAGGTCACGGGCTGCGATGCCGGGGTTTACCCGCCGATGAGCACCCAGTTGGAATCCCAGGGAATCGAGCTGATCGAAGGATACTCGCCGGAACAGGTCGGGTTGAATCCCGACGTGTTCGTGGTCGGCAACGTGGTGTCGCGCGGCAACCCGCTGATGGAGGAGATCCTCAACCGCAATCTGCCTTATATTTCCGGCCCGCAGTGGCTGGCGGAAAACGTGCTGCGCGACAAATGGGTGCTGGCGGTTGCGGGCACCCACGGCAAGACCAGCACCAGCTCGATGCTGGCATGGATACTGGAGGATGCGGGAATGAAGCCGGGTTTTCTGATCGGCGGTATACCGCAGAATTTCGGCATCTCGGCCCGGCTTGGCAGCGACTCAGCCTTCTTTGTCATCGAAGCGGATGAGTACGACACCGCTTTTTTCGACAAGCGTTCCAAATTTGTGCATTACCGTCCCCGGACTGCGATTCTCAACAATCTGGAGTTCGATCATGCTGACATCTTCTCCGATCTTGCTGCGATCGAGCAGCAATTCTATCAATTTGTACGCATCATACCGGGTAATGGGCTGATCGTTGCCAATGGCCGCGATGAGAGTTTACAGCGGGTTCTAGCCAAGGGTTGCTGGACGCCAGTGGAAAAAGTGGGGACAGCCGCTGGTTGGCAAACGGCTGTTGTGGACGATGGCGGAATTGCTGTTTCTTTCGGGGGAGAGTCTCAGGGTACCCTGCAGTGGGAATTGCTGGGCGAGCACAATCGCATGAATGCGCTGGCGGCGCTGGCCGCCGCCCGCCATGCGGGTGTACCAGCCAGAACAGGCATGGAGGCACTGGCACAGTTCAAGAACGTCAAGCGGCGCATGGAAGTGCGCGGCGTGGTCAACGGCATCACCGTGTACGACGATTTTGCCCATCACCCCACGGCGATCCACACGACGCTGCAAGGCTTGCGCGACAAGGTGAAGGGCGCGCGCATCATCGCCGTGCTGGAACCCCGCTCCAACACCATGAAAATGGGCACCTGGAAAGACAGCCTGGCAGGCAGCCTGGCTGCCGCCGACCAGGTGTTCTGCTACACCGCCAATCTGGGATGGAATGCAGCAGAAGCATTGCAATCCCTGGGCGCCAAAGCCGCGAGCCATGACAGTCTGGAACAGCTCATTGCCGCCATTGCTGCTGCCGCCCGCTCCGGCGACCACGTGCTGATCATGAGCAACGGCGGTTTCGGCGGCATCCACGAGAAGCTGCTCAAGGCACTGGGCGCGACGGCTGCGGCATGATTCACAGTGGCCATTCCCCCTCTGATTCTGCTGAGTGCATGAGCTAAATCCGAATGATCAACGGCAAGACTTTTTACACGGTTCTGGGAATCGGCAGAGATGCTGAGGATGGCGCCATCCGGGCGGCATACAACACAATTGCACAACAATCCTATCCAGACGGACATGCTGGAGGCGCAGAATTTGCGGGTGAAATGATGCGTCAGGCTGATGCTGCTTTTGCTGTTTTGTCAGACGTGGACAAAAGGAAACAATACGATACATGGCTGGATACGCAGGTGCCCTCATTACAAGCAGACAAGTCATTGCAGGATATCAAGTCAGCAGAAACAGACCCGGAATCGCCAGTTGATCTGGAATCTGCTCAGCCTGAAAGCCCGGTGCAGGATTACTCGAAATCCATAATAGCCTTTTTCAAGAAAGGTGACTGGATCGTAGTGGTTTTCCTTGTGGTAGTCACTTTCGCATCAAGCAACTTTCTAAAAGACCGGTCCATTTCGGACAATGAATATCGGATCGTAACCGGACAAGTATCAACCCCGGTTATTGAACCGGGTAAATACTCACTGTCCGGGATTGCAATCGGCGCCGATATTTCGTCCTTGTCCGTAATGGGCATCCCTCCCGCTGCAAGAGAGGATAAGGGGAAATACGTCACAGAGAATTACCGATTAGCAGATGGAAATGAATTGCGCGCGACATATGCGCGTGACGAAACCAGAATAGTTTATTTGGAAACCCAGTGGGGCGGGTCGAAATCCGGAACAGCGACCGACCTTGAAGGATACACCTATGGCAAAACCACTCTTCGGGATTTGACCGATAGAGTTGGCAACAATGGCTACACCTATAGCGCAAGACCAGCGACGTATTTCCCGGAGGAAGGCGCTCGGATCATGCTTAATTCGTATGAGCTGGAAGAAGCAGGCGCGCAGGTCGTAACATTTGTTACGGAAATTCTGCCCGAGAGAGTTGCATACCTGAACGAAAACAAGGCCGGCGCCAGAGCAGACAAGGAGTTCAAATTGGTTGCCATCGTTCTGGCGGACCCGGCATATCTCAATGAAGTATGGGGTTCAAGCAAGGTTTATGATGGAAACTACAAGCCAATAAAATTACACTAATCTACCTAGGCGCATTGACTATTCATCATCGTCTTGATTCGCCATTGCTCTCTGCCACGCTAAAGGTCGCAGTTGTTCCAGAATCGGTCATTAGAATTTTGATGTGTTAACGTATAACTAACAATAAATTATTTAACGGAGTGGCAATGGAGTTTCCTATTTATAACTTCGATTCGATGGGGGAAACGGATGTTCGCGAAGAGATTATCGCTCCGTTGCTGCGTTACCTAGGATATGGATCAAGCACGTCCAATAATATTATCCGCGAACAGCATTTGTCTTACCCTCAGTTGTCGCTTGGCCGGAGAAAACCAACTGATCCGTATTTGCGTGGCAAGGCGGACTATATTTGTGACGCCGGTGGCTTAGTGAAATGGGTAATAGAAGCGAAGTCTCCCGGCGAAGACCTTGATGCGATAGTAGAGGAGCAAGCGTGGTCCTATGCAATCCATCCACAAATCCGGGCAGTCTATTTCGTCGTGACAAATGGGCGTGAGTTCAAGCTGTACCAGACGAATAGGGGCTCGAATGCCGATGCTCTATTTGAATGCACCTATGAGCAGATGGGAGAAAAACTGACTGCGATAGAGAATGTACTTTCTCCAGCAGCGATACTTCGGGATCATCCAATGCAGGAGGTAGACACCGGCAATCCACTTGGCACTGGCTTGCGTTCTATCGTTCGCATTACCAGTGGGCACATCAGATTTACAAATATTTCGATCCCCATGCCGCCACTGCAGCAGATGATTATGACGGTGACTGACGGTTCTGTCGAACGAACGGTAGATGGATTACTTGAAGCTCACCTTTGGAGTCGCGTTCCATTTCAATCGCTCCAAGAATTGAACGAGAAACTGGGCCTTGATCAAATGTGGCTAACTAGTGCCAGTACTATTATCTCTACAGACTCTGCACAGCCTACGGTGTTCGAAAATGAAAGGCGAACGACTCTGCCGAAGGGCATGGTGGTGCTGAATCTGACAAACTGGACAGAGACCGAGATGCCGATGAACATCACTGCAGTCGTTCGGACCCGCGCAACGGGGCACCTTGCGGGCACAGTCTTCACGGGGGAATTCCTGGCCGCGATGGCCTATGTAGAGTTGGGGCTCAACCTTACGCTTGAGGGTGTATTTGAGCTTCAGTTAGCATAGCTGGCGTGCTCTATTATTCAGATTCAAGCGGCATAAGCCGCAAGCGGTTTAGTCGCACGCCAGAATTTCCATAAGTCGTCACGTGTCACGGTGAAATTCTTGTCGCCATGCTCGCTGATGACAGTGAGGGTCAACTGCTCGAGCTTGCCCTGTTTCAACGCTGCCAGCACAGGGGCGAACCAATCCTGCTCCAGTTTCTTCAGGCTTTCGCGCCAGCCATAGGCGTCATCGTATTGGGTTTTCGTGTGCAGCACATCGAGCACGGCCAGATGATTGCCGACTGCAGCGGATTGATGCCATGCGGTTGCCGTGGACGGAAGTTCTGCATGCTCCGCAGTGTATGCCAGTGCCAGCGAGCGGGGCAGAACAGCAGTGCTCCACACCTGGGTGTAGGGACAGCCGACCAACTGTGGCATGGTTCCGCCACCCCACAACCAGATGCCGTTGATGGCAAGTTCGCCCCGCGCTTCCCGCGCCTGGTTGAGCGGATGTTCATGCAGCAGCATCTGCACTTCGTTGAAGAGTCCCTGCCAGCGTACGCTGTCCGTGCCGGATGGCAGGAGCGCATGAATATCCTGACCGGCTACTGCACTGAGCGCATGGGTTTGCAGTGCGGGTGTTTCAGCTACGCGCAGATACCAGCGGTCTGGGGTCAGCGGTAGAAAAGCCAGTTCCTGCTGGGCAGTTGCGGCATGGCGCGACGGGAGATCGCAACCGTCAGCGGCGAAATGCCGGTTAAGCAAGTCGGCAAGCTGCTTCGCTTCTTCTGCCGTAATCCGGAAAATCTGACTGTCAGCTAGCACGACCTGATTCCGTTCGAGCCGCAGATGCACCGGGTCGGCGCGCAGCCAGTAATGGTTTTCTGCTTGCATCTGCCCGGCGCTGTCGGCCTGCAACGTGAGCGGCGCCACCGGCCAGTCCTGTTGTTTCGCCACGCCGAAAGCGCGGCACAGCCATGCTTCAACTCCTTGCGATTCATTCCCGGTGCGCGAGCTTCTTGCCAGCAGGGTTTCCAGTGCGGACAACGGCAGGTCGCGGTAAATTTCCGGCAAGGAATCTCCCGGCCAGAACAGGGAGGGAACGAGAAGCTGCAGATTCATTGTGCAGGAGGGAAGATGAATAGAAGTCTGATGCCGGGGGATTAAACGGCTTCGAAACCGGCGTCCTTGATGGCCTGCTTGAACTGCTCGCTGCCGGTTATTGCGGCGTCATATTGGAGCGTGACTTGCGCATCCTCCAGCGAAACATCCGCGTCGCTCACCCCCGGAATTCTTGCCAGCACATTCTTCACACTTCTGGCGCAACCCATACAGGTCATGCCTTTGATGTTGATCACGGTCGTTTGCATTTGTTCTACTCCTTTTAATGATAGTTAGGAACCAGCCTGCCAGCGTTTCAGCAGCAACGAGTTGCTTACCACCGACACCGAACTCATCGCCATTGCCGCGCCCGCAATCACGGGATTGAGCAATCCTGCTGCCGCCAGCGGGATGCCCAGCACGTTGTAGATGAAAGCGAAGAAAAGATTCTGGCGGATTTTACTCAGCGTTGCGCGCGAGAGCGAAATCGCATCGGCCGCGCTCATCAGGTCATCGCGCATCAGGGTGATGTCGGCAGCTTCAATCGCAACATCGGAACCTGCACCGATGGCGAAACTCACATCGGCCGCAGCCAGTGCCGGTGCGTCGTTGATGCCGTCGCCGACCATGCCGGTGAATTTGCCGCTCGCCTTGGTTTGCTCCACTGCGGCAGCTTTGTCTTGCGGCAGCACCTCGGCACGATAGTTGCTGATGCCCGCCTGCCGGGCAATGGCGGCGGCAGTGGCGGGGTTGTCGCCGGTCAGCATCACCACTTCGATGCCCATGGCTTGCAGCCGCCTGACCGCCTGTGCGGAAGTGCTGCGCAAGCGGTCGGCGATGGCGAGGTAGCCGAGCACCGCGGGAACATCGTCAGTCACGGCGGCTACGGCGATGACGGTCTTGCCTGCAGCCTGCAGTACCGCGATGCGTGCGTCATCAATGGCTGCGCCGCGTCCGCCTACAAATTTTGGCGAGCCCAAGAGGTATTCGCTGCCGTCGATGCGGGCAGTGATCCCGCTGCCGGCAACGGCATTAAAATCGGTTACCACTTGCGGGCGGATGTTCATGCTCGCGGCCCGTTCCAGCACCGCTTTTGCAAGAGGGTGTTCCGAGCCTTGTTCCAGCGTGGCGGCAACCTGCAGCAAGTCATGCTCGCTAGCCGATCCCGCCGTAACGACATCGGTCACCGCCGGTTTGCCTTCGGTGAGAGTGCCGGTCTTGTCCACAATCAACACCTGGATTTTTTCTGCGTGTTCCAGTGCGGCGGCATTTTTCACCAGCACGCCGGTCTGCGCGCCGCGCCCGGTGCCGACCATGATCGCTGTCGGCGTGGCCAACCCCAATGCACAGGGACAGGCGATCACCAGCACTGCGACGGCATTGATCAGTGCCGTGACGAAATCGCCTGCAAGCCACCAGGTGAACCCCAGAGTCAGTACGCTGATGGCTACCACCACCGGCACGAACACTGCCGAGATGGTGTCGGCCATGCGCTGGATCGGCGCCTTGGAGCCCTGCGCCTGTTCCACCAGGCGGATGATGGCCGCGAGCTGGGTATGGGCGCCGACGCCGGTGGCACGGCATTTGAGCAGACCTTGCTGGTTCATGGTGGCGGCATAGACTTTCGCTCCCGCCTGCTTGCCGACTGGCAGGCTCTCGCCGGTCAGCATGGCCTCGTTCACGCTGGATGCTCCCTCGATGACGACGCCATCCACCGGCAGATTCTCGCCCGGGCGCACGATAAAAATGTCGCCCAGCACGAGGCTGCTTGCGTCCACTTTGATGATCTCGCCGTTGCGCTCCACCCGCGCGGTTTTGGGCTGCAGCTTGATCAATTCCTCGATGGCAGCTGAAGTCTTGCCTTTGGCGCGCGCTTCCATCAGCTTGCCCAGCAATACCAGCGTGATGATGGCCGCGCCTGATTCGAAATAGACATGCTGCTGCAATGCCAACAGCGTAACCACCGCGCTGAAAAAATACGCCATGCTGGTGCCGAGCGCGACCAGCACATCCATGTTGGCGCTGCCGCCGCGCAGTGCATGCCATGCGGCGATGTAGAAACGCTTACCAACCCAGAACTGCACCGGCGTTGCCAGCAGCCATTCCAACCAGCGGGGCAGAAATTCGGCATTTATGCCTGTGAAAATTGCACCCATATGCAGCATCAGCGGCAGGGTGAGTGCGGCCGCAATCCAGAACACACGCAGTTCCGCCTGGTAGGCAGCCAGCCGCCGCGCTTTTTCCTCGGCGCGGCTGGTATCGCTGATTTCACTGGCACCATAGCCCGCTCTGACGATGGCGGCGATCAATTCATCCACCGTCACCGCGCCGGGATTGAAACTGGCACGGGCTGTCTCCGTGGCCAGATTGACCGTGGCGCTGACGCCGGGAAGCTTGTTCAGCGCTGTTTCGATCCGGCCGCTGCAGGCGGCGCAGGTCATGTCGCTGATTTGCAGTTGCACCGATTGGGGAACGACGTGGAAACCGGCCCGCTCGATCGAGCGCACCAGATCTTCGGGCCGGGTGGTAGTGCCGACATCAAGCTCCACCCGCACTTTTTCATTGGCGAAGTTGACCGCCGCATGCACCCCCGGCAGTTTATTCAGATTGTTTTCGATGCGCGCCGCACAGGCTGCACAGGTCATGCCCTCGATGGGCAGCTCGATTTGCCTGAGGGTAAGGGAATTCATGATGACGGCGCATTCATGATGAGATCAGTGTAGGCAGTATAGCTCCAGGTAGCCAGTAATGAGACAGCCAATGCCCGGCGGAATTCACGCCCGCTCTGATGCATGAATCGATATGAGCGTCAGTCTTCCCGGCGCAACTGCGGAAACAGGATCACATCGCGGATGCTGGGGCTGTCGGTGAACAGCATGACCAGCCGGTCTATACCGATACCTTCGCCTGCAGTGGGGGGCAGTCCATATTCCAGCGCGCGGATGTAATCGGCATCGTAGTGCATGGCTTCGGCATCGCCGGCTTCCTTGGCTTGGGCCTGCTCGAGGAAACGCGCCGCCTGATCCTCCGGATCGTTCAGTTCGGAAAAGCCGTTGGCAATTTCGCGCCCGGCGATGTAAAGCTCGAAGCGGTCGGTTACTTCTGGATTGATATCGTTGCGCCGTGCCAGCGGCGAGACTTCCGCCGGGTAATCGATAATGAAAGTCGGTTCGAACAGCAGATGCTCGACGGTTTCATCGAACAGCGTGAGCTGCAATCCGCCGATACCATCCCCGGGTTTGTAGGAAATGCTGAGTGTCTGCAATTGGCCGATCAGGAAAGCGCGGTCGTTGAGCTGCGCATCGGTGTATTGCGGGTGGAATTTGCGGATGGCCTGGGTGATGGTGAGCCGCGCGAACGGTTGCGCGAAATCGATTTCCCGTCCCTGGTAGGTGATGCGGGTCGTGCCCATAACCTTTTCTGCCACCTGCCGCAGCATGGTCTCGGTGAAATCCATCAGGTAAGCGTAATCCTGATAGGCCTCGTAGAACTCCAGCATGGTGAATTCGGGGTTGTGCCGGGTGGAGATGCCCTCATTGCGGAAATTGCGATTGATCTCGAACACTTTTTCCATCCCGCCGACCACCAGGCGCTTGAGGTAAAGCTCCGGTGCAATGCGCAAGTACAGCGCCATATCCAGCGCATTGTGGTGGGTGGCGAAAGGCCGCGCCGCTGCGCCACCGGGGATCGGGTGCATCATCGGTGTTTCCACTTCCAGATAGCCGCGCGCGACGAAAAATTCGCGTATGCACTGGATGATTCCGGAGCGGGCGGCGAATACTTTGCGGGTGTCCTCATTGGTGATCAGATCGAGATAGCGCTGGCGGTATTTCTGCTCCTGATCAGACAGACCGTGAAATTTTTCCGGCAGCGGGCGCAGCGACTTGGTCAGCAGGCGCAGCTGCGTGACCCGCACCGAAAGCTCGCCGGTCTTGGTTCTGAACAGCGTCCCTTGTGCGCCGAGTATGTCGCCCAGGTCGTGATGCTTGAATGCCTGGTGAACAGCTTCCCCGGTCAGATCGTTGCTGATATAGAGCTGGATGCGCCCGCTCATGTCCTGGATGGTGGCAAAGCTCGCCTTGCCCATCACGCGCTTCAACATCATGCGCCCCGCCACGCGCACGCTCTTCGCCACCGCTTCCAGCGTTTCGTTGGTGTCCGCAGCATACTGCTGGTGCAGGTCTGCTGCCAGATCATCGCGGCGGAAATCGTTGGGAAAAGCGTTGCCCGCCTTGCGCAGCTCGGTCAGTTTGGCGCGGCGTTCATCGACCAGACTGATGTCCGCAGATGTTTTGGCAACTGCTGCATCCGGGTTCCCGTTAATCTCTGACTCATTCATTTCTGTTTGACCTCCGTAACAGGCTGTTAAACGCCTTGTTTCAAACTCGCCTCGATAAAATCATCCAGCCCGCCGTCAAGCACGCCCTGGGTATTGCCGATCTCGACACCGGTGCGCAGATCCTTGATGCGCGACTGGTCCAGCACGTAGGAACGGATCTGGTGTCCCCAGCCGATGTCGGTCTTGGAATCCTCCATCGCCTGCTTTTCGTCGTTGCGTTTGCGCAGTTCCGCTTCATACAGGCGCGATTTCAGCATGGCCATCGCTTCCGCGCGATTGCGGTGCTGCGAGCGGTCATTCTGACATTGCACCACAATGCCGGTGGGATTGTGGGTGATGCGGATCGCTGAATCGGTTTTGTTGATATGCTGTCCGCCCGCACCGGAGGCGCGGAACGTGTCGATGCGCAAGTCCGCCGGGTTGATGTCTACTTCGATGGTCTCGTCCACTTCAGGGTAGACAAACACGCTGGCGAATGAGGTATGGCGGCGATTGCCGGAATCGAACGGGGATTTGCGCACCAGCCGGTGCACGCCGCTTTCAGTGCGCAGGTAGCCGTAGGCGTAATCGCCAGAGACCTTGAGGCTGGCGCTCTTGATGCCCGCGACCTCGCCGGACGATTCTTCCAGCACTTCCACCTTGTAGCCACGGCGTTCGCAATAGCGCAGGTACATGCGTTCCAGCATGGACGCCCAGTCCTGCGCTTCGGTGCCGCCGGAGCCGGACTGGATATCGATGAAACAGTTATTGGGGTCCATCGGGTGGGCGAACATGCGGCGGAATTCCATGTCCGCCACAATCTTTTCCAGTTGCGCGACATCGGCACCGACGCTCTCCAGCGTGGCATCGTCATTTTCTTCTTTCGCCATCAGGAACAGATCGCGGGCATCATGCAATTGCCGCCCGACTGTTTCCAGAGTGTTGACGACACCCTCCAGCATTTTCTTCTCTCGCCCCAGTTCCTGAGCGCGCTTGCTGTCACCCCAGATGGCGGGGTCTTCCGCCTGCCGGTTGAGTTCGGTCAGACGCGTTTGTTTGGCATCGAAGTCAAAGATACCTCCGCAATTCTGTCGCCCGGTTGTCGAGAGAGGCGAGCTGATTGGCGATGGCGTTGAGTTGTTCCGCTTCCATGAGAGTCTGGCCCGAAAATGCGATAAAAAGAAAATTATACAGCAAGCTTGGGGAAGCGCTGAGAATCCCGGAAAGTATCCCGCTGCCGGTGGCTTGTCGGGAAGAGTATGGCTTTTTTCGTTACAATCACGCCATGGCAAAATTCTTTGCATTGATTCCTGCAGCAGGTTCCGGTTCGCGCATGGGCAACGAACTGCCCAAGCAGTATCTGCCGCTGGCCGGCAGACCGATGATTTATCATGCCCTGCGCACGCTATGTGATTCGCCCCGCATTGCCGGCGTGTTTGTGGTGCTTGCGCCCGGCGACAGTGAGTGGTCTAGCTATGACTGGTCGGAGTTTTCCGGCAAGCTGGTGGTATTCGACTGCGGTGGCGCGGCTCGTGCCGAGAGCATACTCAATGGCCTGCAAGCAGCGCCGGGAGCATCAGCCATTGGCGCCGACGATTGGGTGCTGGTACACGATGCGGCGCGGCCCTGTTTAAGTGCAGCGCAGCTCGACAAATTGATCGATGAGCTGGCTGATGATGCAGTGGGCGGATTGCTGGCGGTGCCGGTGGCCGATACCCTGAAGCGTAGCGATGCCGCCAGCCGGGTCGAGCGCACCGAATCCAGAGTGGGTCTGTGGCAGGCGCAGACGCCGCAGATGTTTCGCTACCAGCTGCTGGTGGATGCCCTGAGCAGAGTGGGCGGGGCGGCCATGACCGATGATGCCGGTGCAGTTGAGGCTCTGGGTCTGCATCCCAGATTGGTGTTGAGCGATGCGCGCAATCTGAAAGTTACCTATCCCCAGGATCTGGCTCTGGCGGAATTGATATTACAAGAGAGGAAAGTACAGTGAGCAGAATCAGGATTGGGCAGGGTTTTGATGTGCATCAACTGGCCGCAGGCCGCAAGCTGATCATCGGCGGGGTCACCATCCCGCATGAAAAAGGCTTGCTGGGGCACTCCGATGCCGACGTGCTGCTGCATGCGGTATGCGATGCATTGCTGGGTGCGGCCGCGCTGGGCGACATCGGCCGGCATTTTTCGGATGCCGACCCGCGCTACAAGAATATCGACAGCCGCGTATTGCTGCGCGAAGTTTATCGCTTGTTGGAAAAAAACGGCTACGAGGTAAGCAATATCGATGCAACCATCATCGCCCAGGCGCCGAAAATGGCGCCGCATATTCCCGCCATGATTGCCAACATCGCGCAGGATCTGCAGATGCCGGCCGCAGATGTCAACATCAAGGCCAAGACTGCCGAGCATCTTGGCCCGGTTGGCCGGGGTGAGGGCATAGAGGCGGAGGTGGTGTGCCTGATTACCGCAACAGATGATGTCGGCAACTGAAATGAATACTGCTGTTAAGGAAGAGACCGTTCGGGTTTTTTTTGCAATCTGGCCGGACGCTGCGGCACAAAAGCAGTTGACCGAGCTGGCAGAACGACTGGAAGCGGTCTGTGATGGACGCAAGGCCAGGGTAGAAAACATCCATCTGACGCTGGTGTTTCTCGGGGAAGTAAGTGTCGATCGGCTGGACGCACTATGTCATGTAGCCAACAAAGTTCGGGATGCCGATGTGCAGGCTTTCGACTTTGCCATCGAGGAAGTCCACTACTGGAAGCATAATCGTATCGCCTATGCGGGAGCGGCCAAGGTTCCCCAGGGGCTTCTGGATCTGGTGAATGCTTTACAGAGTGCTTTGTTTGCTGCGGGATTCGCGTTCGATCGCCAGGCTTATGTGCCGCATATAACGCTGGTGAGAAAGGCCAGATGTCCAGCTCCTTCGATTGAGCTCAGGACGGGCTTGCCTGAACTGGCGCAACCGATAGTCTGGCCGGTGCGTGAATGGGTGCTGGTAAAGTCGGGACAGGCCAACGGCAGATCGGGTTATACCCCTCTCGGCCGCTGG
>Ga0209253_10003381_pt1 | contig 14054 bp, 12 predicted proteins | sample FrelakmetBRP12BR_FD_187145 | JGI IMG/M metagenome (GOLD analysis project Ga0209253, IMG submission 187145) | Freshwater lake sediment microbial communities from the University of Notre Dame, USA, for methane emissions studies - BRP12 BR (SPAdes)... | ecosystem: Environmental > Aquatic >...
AGCGCCCAGTGCTAGCGAGGCCTCCCGCATCCCATAGGGCACAGTCTCAATAACCTCCTCAGAGATCGAGATTATCACCGGGAATACCATCATTGCTAGTACGATCCCTCCACTGAGCACGTTGTAGCCATTTGTAGTGATCCCGAAGATCGGTGCTATGCTTTTTGTCAGTGGCACTATCAGCAATAGGCCGAACAGTCCATATACTACTGATGGGATGCCAGCAAGCAGATCTATCGTAGGCTTCACGACGCCTCGCACTCTGTTTGGTGCATACTCGGCGAGATAGATAGACGTCAGCAGACAAAGAGGTATGGCAATAATCATAGCTACTACAGTCACCCAGAGGGTGCCCATTATGAATGGATACAGGCCAAATTCTCCGTTCAGGGGATGCCAAGAGGACGAGAAAAGTAGCGTACTTAATGGTTGGATCGACAGGATCGGCTTTGCCTTTAGGAAAAGGCCAATCGCGATAAGAACAACGAGCAAAGCCGAGAAAACGGTCGCTGACAACATCAGGCGGCTCGCCAGGAGGTCTTTCAGTCTTCTGAGGCGCATACCACTATCCTCACCCGGTTCCTACCTGATCACATCACTCCAGTCCGTAACATTACCGGCAATCCATATGTCAGCGAAGGTCTGCCTCTTCACTCCCTTGGTCAGAAGCTCCTCCAGAACAGGGTTATCCGCGTTTACCACTGGAACGACAGCATCCCTCGTCACCGAAACCCAAAACGCTCCGTTCTTGATCTCGGCCGAATAAATCTCTCTGGATACCATACCTATATCAACCATACCGCCCAGGGCGTCTGCCATTCCCTTGCCGGCACCGCCGGCTGATAAGTCGAAACTAACGCCGGGATGGACTTTCTGGAATTCCTCAGTCCATCTGACCATCATCGGGTAGAGAGCCCAGGCCCCTGATATAGTAATTCTGCCCTCAAACTTGGTTTCTGGTTCGGCATTTCCGAGCTTCGTTAGCTGGTTCTCAACCTTTTCCTCATGGAGGGCCACATAGCCGACCTCGCTGCAATATTTTTGTCCGTCGGTCAAGACCCATCTCACGAACTCCCTGGCAATTCCCTTGAACTCATCCTTGGTTACCAGGTTTTCGTCTCGTGCCGGCGGCGATGGGTATTGCCCTGTGGCTATGGCTGTGGTGAGCACTGTTTTGTTGGCATAAAAATCCTCATCCGCATCGATTCGACCGTTCTCATTGAGGTCGATAGGGATAATTCTCAAGCCGGATATCTGCTCGCCAGTCGCCATGTCATACACATAGTTCAGGTTGTTATAGCCAATACCCAGCTGGTCTTTCTTTACCGCCTCAGCAAGTCCAGGGTCTCCGTAAACCCCTGTGCCTTTGATGTCTTCCTGGGTACAGTTACCCAGGTATTTAGCCCATATTTCCCCGGCACCGCAGGCATCGGACCTGGTATATACCTCGAGGGCATATTTCCCTTCAGTCCTGCTGCTACACCCGTAGAGTAAGGTCATCAACAAGCAGATTATTAACAAGGCTAAATATACTCTTCTCACAGCCTTCGCTATTTTCCCGCTGATTGTAGAAATTGTGGAGTTCATGGTTTCCATGTGATGTCCCATGTGATTTCGTGATGACGCCCTCTAAAATAGGGGAACTTTTCAGGTACAAAGGGCTCATAGTGGTCTAAATTGCTGCCACCGTGTCCAACATTGAAATGACAATTTTCAGGTGGCGTTGTACAGAGGAGAACTATATTGTCAGCCCCATCCCCCTTATCAGGGTCTATGCGATGCGGATACCATTTCCCCGGAGCCTCTTTCTTGGGTTTATCCCACCAGTACAAGTGTTTTCCACACGCGGCGCATATAAATCCCTGACGCATATATGCAGCGACAATATTGTGGACAGCGAATCGCATACTCCCCCCAGTCTATGCAATCAAGGATTAGGTAATCCTATCTCTAATCATTACTACACCAAAGATGGTGGTCGAAATTGCTATCCCGCCTTTGGGGTGCAGCCACATACTACCCTGCCAATTGTTATATCCTATTCCCGTTCCTATAAGTTTCTTGTACACTGTTTCGCCGGTTTTGAAATCAATGGCAGTGAGATACCACTTGGATTTGCAGCATGACACAACCCGGTCGTAGATATATACCAGGCCGTTGCCCAGGGATAGCCTGAACCCACCGACGCTCTTCTCCTTGGTTGACCATATCTCTTTGCAGGTATAGGTGCCGTCTTTATTCCTTATAGCGTCTACCCGAGTGAGCCCTGGTTCGACGCAGCGAGAGAAGGGAAATGTATGGGGACCCCAGTTATTCTCCACAATCGCCGAGAACACGCCAGTGCCCTTCCCATTGGCATCTGCATGTTCAAACCCAATGGCTGTCAGGTCTGTGGCGCTCTTACCTTCTGCAAATAGCGGCATGCTGCCCACGATAGCACCATCTGAACGTTTGATAAATAGCAGATTTATACGCGGCTCTGCATTGTCTGCAATAACTATCAGCCCGTCTTTGGGAGTTCCAGTTATTGTCACCGATGTTCCTGAGCCGACGCTGATGAGGCCAGCCTTTCGCTCAGCAGCTTTAGAGTACCCCGTGCGCCAATCTATGACTGGCCTGCCGCTGCTATCGTGGCTGAAACGGTACATGGCTTGGTCTGAGATAATGAAGGCTCCCTCCTCGCCAACGGCGAAGGAGTTCTCCACCAGCTCGCCCTGCAGCCGCATATGCTGCACTGCGCCGGAGTCCATATGTAGTGTGCCTACGACCCCCTGCACGCTGGCGAACCAATAGTACTTGCTGTTCCAATCCGGAAGCACAAACGCAGGGCTATCATCTGTTCCGGGCACCATATACTTCGCCAGGTCGTATTCGTGCACCAGCTCAAACTTCTTGCTCTTCACCATATCCGGAGCCTGCACGACTTGAACGGTATTCTTGGTTGTGGGCACAACGGCACGATCCAGGTGGTCAAGATAGAAATACATACCTGCGCCGAGATACTCCCAGGGTCTTACGCCTCTAAAGAAAAAGGTCCAATGCCTGGGGGGCAGGTCATATAATGCCAGTATCTCCAGAGTATCAGGGTTCATTAGCTCCAGCCTCAATTTCATGCCATTGCCGTAGACCCCGACAAGACGTCTCTTACTGTCAAAGGTGATTGTGCCATATCCTCCAAAGCCCTCAGTCCTCGAGATGACTTCTGAATTCACCCCGAGCGGTCCGCTCGCCTCATAGGTGTCGCTGATATAAGCATCGCAATGCATGTTGCTGCCGGGATTAGGTGCCATATAGGGGTGCTGGGGAACTTTCACATGTAGTATCGACTTGGAGAACTCCTGGGGATGGAATCGGATTAGCTTATCACGCTCCGGCACCAGAAAGCGAAGCGGCCAATTGGGAATAGGTTTTGTTTTGCCCGGGCGCAGCTTTGTTATTAACAGAATACAGATAGCGCTTATTGCCAGCGAAGCCAGGGCTACGTATGACTGCACCTTCTTCTTCATTTTGCACTCTCCTTTTTGCTATTTAGATGCCAGAAATGCGTCCATTACATCGAGGGTCTTCTTCATGACCACGAGGTCGAATATCCTGTCCTTGGCGTCCTTGGGCAACAACTCGATGGATTTGGTAGTTGCCGAGTCGTACTTCGCTGTGGGGAATTTCTTCAAGACCGCATCCCTCTGCTGCTCGTTTGTGGGCACCGAGAGTTTCTTGAGACCAGCGAAAGCCTCCTGCGCCAAGTGCGCCAGCCCAGAGCTCTGAAGTTTCTCCAATCGCTCTTCATTTATCCAGATGTTTATGGGGAAAGTCTGCGACATTTTATACCTCCATCGGTGGAACAGTGATAACAGGATTTCTCTTAGCCAGATACTCCTCGGTTACGAAAGGAGAGCCGAAGCCGTACTTCTCTCCAGACTCCATGACCAGGTCGAAGACCTCTGGTCTGAATATCAAGCGCGGCGGCTTGACCCCGTCCTGTATGATGCTCCTGATAAGGGTGCCGCTGAACGCCTGCTGCTCTTTCTCATGCCCGCAAAGCCCTGAATAGGTTACCTCTCCGCAGACCGGACAATACCACCATTCCAATGTCAGCACAGAACCTATGCCCAGGTCGGGGACTCTGGAAAATATCTCGTGGGCAGCGTAGGGCGAGTAGTAGGTCCCCACGCCAGCGTGGTCTCTGCCAAACATGTGGTGGGTGCAGCCCAAATTCTTCCTTACAATGGCATGGAAGATAGCCTCTCGGGGACCGGCGTAGCGCATATCCCACAGCAGAATGGATGTGAGATGAATGCCTTCCTTGAAGTAGCCCGCCTTCCCCAGCGCCTCGTGGGTCAGCACAATCGCCTCATCTATGTAGTCGCCGGCTCTCTTCTCTCCCACCACGCAACTCACCAGGACGGCATCGGCATTAGAGGCAAACCAGGCGCCTTTCATCAGCCACTCATGACCAGTATGGGGCACGTTCCTGGTTTGATGAGCAATAACCCTCTTCCATCCCAGCTCTGCTACCTTCTGCCTGAGCACCTTGGGCGGATACCAGTATTTATCGAAGGGCGGGTTTATCTGGGGCGGATTTATCAGGGTGATTTTGCCGCCGAGGAATCTGTCCTTGCAGGCGTAAGTTCTCTTCACGCCGGGGTGCTTTTCATCTTTGGTGCCGTAGACCTTCTCAGCCATCAGAGCCTTGTCATAGGAAAAAATTTCGTCCAGCTCGAGCACCGCGAAAGGTTGACCTTGATAAGTGAGAAGGATGGTATCCCCAACGTTTATCTTCCTCTGCTTTATCTCCTCCTCGGAGATATCGAAGACAATGGGGATGCTCCAGATATATCCGCTTTGGAGGCGCATCTCCTTGCAGACCGAGTCCACCTCCCTGGAACCCATAAAGCCTTCGACAGGGGAGAAGAAACCATAAGCGATGCTCATAATCTCAGTTGCCCTCGAACCATCAATGGGTAGCTTGATTTTTGCCTTCCTAGCTTTATCTCTTCCTTTGACTGGCTCCAGTACCCTGTCGACAAGCTTGCCGCCGTGGGGCGACAAAGCGTTGTTTACCTCTGTCATATAGCCTCCTTATTCAATGCTCAATTCATCAAGCCTTTTTATGTTTGGGTGCAGGCATAATTATGTCGTGCTGCTCCAGGCAGCGAAGAATCTGCTCGGCAGATTCTTCCAGACTGCATTTATCGGTCTCCACAATTATCTCCGCAGCAGTGGGCTCCTCATAGGGGGCGTTCACACCGGTGAAGTCCTTAATCTCGCCTTTTCGTGCTTTCCCCCAGAGACCCTTGGGGTCTCGCTGTTCACACACGCCAACTGAACATTTGCAAAAGATTTCAAAGAACCTTCCCTTCTCATTCAGAGACCGTGCCTGGTCACGGTCTGCCTGGTATGGCGAGATGAAGGCAGTGAGCACAATAACCCCTGCGTCAGCAAAGAGATGGGCAACTTCTCCGATGCGGCGGATATTCTCCTTTCGGTCCTCCGGGGAGAACCCCAGGTTCTTGTTTAGCCCGTGACGGATATTGTCGCCATCAAGCACATAGGTATTGCAGCCTCTTTCAAAGAGAAGACGCTCCACCTCGTGTGCCAGGGTGGATTTGCCGGAACTGGGCAAGCCTGTTATCCAGAGAACCGCCCCTTTATATTTATTTTTTGTCTCCCTATCCGCCTTCGTGATAAGGGGTTTATGCCAGGTGATATTTGTAGCCTTTTGCTCTGTCATCTCTCTTCCTTTCTCAAGCGTTTATCGTGATTGTAAAGTTATCGGCTGAAATCTATGTTTTTTGGGGGGGAAGCTCAATATAGTTTTGACAGCTACTAAGGTCTATTTGCAAAATCTAAAGCCACCCTGAGGCAGCACTTACCCTCTGGGTGAGGTGTTCAGTACAACTTGTGTAAGGTCTAAAACAATCCAAGCCCAGGGAAGAAAAGTCGCCTGCTTTTCACAAGGTCTTAGCAAGCAATAAGTGGAGTGCCCTCCTAGATGAGGCACTGTAAACCGAGCCAGCCTGTCGCCCGCTCAATGCCGACGGTCGGTCTCGACTATTTGTTAGAATTATGATAACACCGCTGTCAAGCGCCTGCATATCAAGATATCTTGAGCATTTGTTGAGGATTGCCTGACCATTTTTATCTGTTATACTATCTAAACAAGCTTGAAGGAATCTCTTTAAGGGGAATAAGGAAGGTTATACCGAGCGATAACTATGTATGATTACAAGTTCGCTGGCGCATCCCTTACCGCCTGGGCACAGCTTCGCCACACCTGGATTGCAATGAATAAGATTGCTGAGACCAGGCTGGGCGAGATAGAGGCAACTCCAGAAAGCATTGCTATACTGTGGGCTTGCAGGGATTTCCCGGGACCACTGCGCCCCGCCGAGATAGCACGCCTCGTTTTTAGAGCGCCGCACACCGTCGCGGGCTTGCTCAAGCGTCTGGAGAAGGAAAGCTTAATAATAAGAATACCGAAGACACGAGGACATCCTTACACGGAAGTTAAGTTGACCCCCAAGGGTTTAGAAGCCTGCGAGCCGGGTATAGAGATTCTAAAGGACGTGATTGCCGAGACCATGTCCGTCCTCACGCAAAAAGAGATGGGACAGCTCGGGGAACTGACCAGACCATTGCAACTGAAATCGCTCGAGATGCTTCACATGAAGCTGAAGTCGCCTCCGGGAAGACCTGATGAGGTCACCATGCCCTATAAAGTGCATAAGAAGATTAAGAACAAATAGGCATCTCCTAGGGTTGTAGCGTGCTGATGTTTGCTGCCTCGATATAATCATTCGGTTTCTCTTCTATAAATAAGCGAATGCTTTCATATTGCCTCACCAGCAACGGTTGACAAGAACAGTGGGACTCGTGTAGGCTTAACGCAAACTTTCAAGAGGCTACAGATGAAGCCAGAAAACACAGCCAGTCCAGAGCCTAAGGGGCAGAATATCGAGAACAAAATCGATAAGCCTTTCCGTGAGGTTCTGGCACTGAGCAGGGTCTCGGCCGCGGTCAGCGGGCTGAGCGACCTTGATGCCATCCTCAATGTCGCGCTGGACAATGTGCTCCTGATAATGAATGGGACTGTCGGCGGCATATTGCTCATAGATGAGCAAACCGAGACGCTCTCCTACAGGGTTCATCGCGGTCTCTCCGACAAATACGCCCAAGAGATGTACCTCAAGATAGGCGAGGGGATAGCAGGCAGGGTTGCTCAAAGCGGGAAGTCGGTGCTCCTTGAAGACATCTCTACCGACTCGCGTGCTGCCTCACCTGACCTGATAACCACGGAGGGGCTCAAGGCTTTCATTAGCGTTCCCCTCAGAGCCAAAGACACCGTTCTTGGAGTGTTAAACGTTGCCAGCCATCTGCCCCACCACTTCACCAAAGATGACATGCATCTGCTCCATGCAATCGGCGACCAGGTGGGGGTTGCCATAGAACAGGCAGAGTTATACGAGCGTTTGAGAAAGGAACGGCAAAACTACCAACGACTTGCCCGTCACATGTTGATGGCCCAGGAAGAAGAACGAGGCAGGGTCGCCCGCGAATTGCATGATGAGACCAGCCAGTCACTGACTGGTCTTTCACTTAGCATGCAGGCGCTCCTGACCATCGCTAAGACGTCTGATTTCGGCGACGCCGCGTTCAAAACCAAGCTTGAGAAGGCTTATAATATCACCCTTCAACTCAATTCTGAGATAAGCAAAATAATGAAGTCTCTCAGGCCAACTGCTCTGGATAGCCTCGGGCTTGGCCCTGCAGTTCATCAATACGCTGAAAATCGCCTGCACGCGGTCGGGATTAATGTATCAGTGAAAGGCACAGGTATGGAGCAACGCCTGCCCAAAGAAGTTGAATTCGCTCTTTACCGCATCGCTCAGGGGGCAATCGCCAATATAGCCTGGCACTCCAAAGCCAAGAACGCAGTAATCAATTTGCGGCACACTTCAGACGAGTTTGTAATGGAAATTGAAGATGATGGCAAAGGGTTTGATGCGTCAAAGCCGCTTCAGGTGGACGAAAGCGGTCACGGGCGAGGACTGCTGAGCATGAAGGAAAGGGCAAGTCTCCTCGGGGGTACTTGCGATATTCAGTCACAACCCGGAAAAGGTACCAAGATAACAGTAAGAATGCCCACATATATATTAGCACTGCTTTGGAGTAAAGCCGATGAAAAAGACAAGGGTGCTGATAGTAGATGACCACACCATTGTTAGAGATGGCATAAGCAGCCTCCTAGCATTGGCTGGAGACATCGAGGTATCAGGCGAGGCAGCCAATGGAAGGGAGGGGCTGGAGAAGGTAGGCAAACTACTGCCAGATGTCGTACTTATGGACATATCCATGCCCATTATGGGTGGCTTGGAAGCTATACACCGCATACACAAAGAATTCCCGGAGGTAAAGATTCTGGTTCTCACCCAGTATGACGACAAAGAGCACGTTTTCCCGGCCATTCAAGCTGGGGCCAATGGATTCATTAGCAAGATGTCAGCGTCTTCAGAGCTTACTTCTGGGGTTCGGGCTGTAGCTGCAGGTGAATCGTACTTATCTCCTGCCATAGCTAAACTGTTCGTTGAAGACTACCAGCGGGTGCCGCCAGTAGAGGACAAGAACGATCCCTATAAGGAACTAACCGATAGAGAGCGAGAGATGCTCAAACTAGTTGTTGAGGGATACAAGACCCGACAGATAGCAGAGATGCTGTCCATAACACCCAAAACGGTTGAGGCTCATAAGACCAGCCTCATGAAGAAGTTGGGCATTCACAGTAATCTTGAACTGGTTAAGTATGCTTTGCGGCGAGGCATCATAAGCTTATGAATTCTACCCCAGCGTGACGATTTATTCACTTCCCTCGTAGACACTCGATGATTCGGCAAACATCGGGGTTTGCCGCTTCTTATATCCTACATCTCCCCAAAATTGGGCCTTTCCCCCCATTATTTAGGGGTCAATCCTTCCGCATCTAGGGGTAAGTCCCTATTCACGAACAGAAGCGGACGATATATCATGAAAAACACGAAGTAGATATTGGGAGGTGAGTCATGGAAGAGAGTAAAGAGAGAAAGAGACAGATCCTGATTGTGGATGACGAACCTGATTTTGTCTTAGCTTTGCGGAACGCGCTGAAGAGTGAGATGTGTGAGGTTGTCACCGCCGATAGTAAGACACAAGCACAGCAGACAGTTAAAACGATGAACCCTGACTTAGTGATTCTGGGTACGTTGAGCCCCCGTGGAGAAGCATTCTCGTTGCATCAGTGGTTGAGAGAGAATCCAAAGACTAAAGATTTACCCATTGTAGTTATCGATGCAACTCCTGAAAAGCAACTCATAAAAGGGTGGAGGAGAGACGAGGCGGTTTTGATGGATGCCGAGGACTACCTAACCAAACCAATTGAGCCAGGCGCTCTCGCCGCGAGAACCCAGACGATTCTGGACAGGGCAACCAAACGCATAAGAGTGCTTATCGTGGATGACCACTGGGTGGTAAGGGACGGCCTTAAATCTGTCCTGGAGCTGCAAACTGATATCGAGGTGGTAGGTCAAGCAGAGAACGGCAAGGATGCGCTGCAAAAAGTAGGTGAGCTTGGCCCTGATATTGTTGTAATGGACATAGTAATGCCTGAAATGAACGGGCTGGAAGCGACTAAGCAGATATACAAGAAATATCCTAAAACTAGAGTCGTGATGTTATCTCAGTACGACGATGATGCGAATATGCTTGCTGCTGAGCAGTTAGGAGCTTATGGATTCATCCCCAAGCGAGCAGCAAGCCAGCAGGTAGTGAATGCCATAAGGGCTATACATTACGTAGGACAGCGTTTGCAAAGGCCTTCTCCGGTTTCAGGCTGAGCCCCAATGCTGTATGCCATCGTGCTGGGTCATTCAGGTATCTAGCCTATATCTTTCAGGGAGGCTACCATTGGAAGCAATCACCATTACGCTCAATGGCAGGGAAGTAAGCGGACACCCCGGAATGACCATACTGGAACTGGCAAAGGAATCAGGCGTATCCATCCCAACACTGTGTTACGATACCCATCTAACCTCAGTTGGTGCCTGTCGTATCTGTCTGGTAGAAGACGAACGCACAGGCGCGCTCATGGCTTCATGCGTTACTCCTATAGCCTCAGGAATGGTGATTAACACCCAATCGCCGAAGGTACAGGAGCGACGCAAGACCATCATCAAGCTTATGCTGGCAAGCCATCCCGATTCCTGCCTGGTGTGCGATAAGGGCAATCGCTGCGAGCTACGTAATATAGCTGCGGATATGGGCATCGGTCTGGTTGATTTCCAGAGGATACCCCTAGAAGCCACCATCGAGGAGGTCAATCCCTTCATCGAAAGGGATCTTAGCAAGTGCATCCTGTGCGCCAAGTGCATCAGGGCAGACCACGAGATGGTCGTTGAGGGAGCTATTGATTACATACAGCGAGGGTTCACCTCCAAACCAACTACGCTGGACGATGTTCCACTGGAGAAGTCGGAGTGCACCTTCTGTGGCACCTGTGTTTCAGTTTGCCCCACCGGAGCCCTGATGGAGAAGGAGCGTACCTACAGAGGGACTGTAGCTACAACCGTTTCCACAACCTGCCCCTTCTGCGGTTGCGGCTGCAGCGTCAACTTTGAAGTTGTAGATAATAAGATAGTACGAGCCAGACCAGGCAAAGAAAGTGCCGTAAATCACGGCACCCTTTGTGTCAAGGGAAGCTACGGTTACGATTTCGTACACAGCCCCGAGAGACTGACCAGTCCCCTGATCAAGACCAACAACGGTTTTGAAAAGGCGACCTGGGAACAGGCGCTCAACCTGGTAGCCTCCAAGCTCACCCAAATCAAGGAATCTTACGGCTCAAACAGCTTAGCTGTCTTTGGCTCATCAAAGTGTACTAATGAGGAGAACTACTTATTACAGAGATTCGCCCGAGGTGTGCTGGGCACAAATAACATAGATAATGGCAGTCGTCTGTACAGCGCCGCAAGCCGCATAGGCATCGGGTGGGCTGTCGGCTTCCCCGGCACAACCAATAATTTGAACGACCTCGAGCAATCGGAAATCATTATGGTCATAGGAGCCAATCTCCCTGTGTCTGCTCCGGTGGTCGGGTATGCTGTGAAGCGCGCTGTCAAATACAGGGGCGCCAAATTGATACTTGTAGACCCTCAGCAGACAAAGCTTAGCTCATTCGCTCACATCTTTCTGAGCCCCAAAGTTGGCACCGATGTCGCCCTGTTGAACGGCATGGCAAGGGCGATTATCTCTGAAGACCTCATTGATGAGGAGTTTGTAGCCAGGAAAACAGATGACTTTGAAACATTCAGCAATAGTCTGAAGCAATGTACCCCCGAGCATACGGAGAAAATAACCGGCGTCCCCGCTCAAGATATGAGTCGCGCCGCTCGGCTCTTCGCCAGCGCCGAAAAGGCTTCGATTGTCTATGGCAACGGGATAACTCAACATGTCACAGGAACTGAAGCTGTAATGGCTCTGGCAAACCTGGCGATGCTCACCGGAAATATCGGGCGCAGTGGCGGCATATATGCAATGCAGAGCGACCGTAATGGGCAAGGCGCATGCGACATGGGCGCCTTGCCCGATTTTCTACCTGGATACCAGAGTGTGGAGGATGCACAGGCAAGGAAGAGGTTCGGTGACCGTTGGGGAGTTAGCCTGCCTGCCGGCATCGGATTGACCGCCATCGAGATGATTGAACATGCGCAAAACGGCGATATCAAAGGCATGTATATTATAGGTGAAAACCCCGCATTAGGTTTTCCCAACATAACACTCGTCAAAAAAGCGCTAGCGGCTCTCGAATTCTTAGTAGTGCAGGACATATTCCTCACTGAGACTGCAAAGTTGTCTAATGTGGTCCTGCCTGCTGCGAGCTTCGCCGAGAAAGATGGCACCTTCACCAACTTCGAAGGCAGAGTCCAACGGGTACGCAAGGCTATAAAGCCCATAGGCGACAGTTTACCCGACTGGGAGATAATCCGGCGCTTAGCGGAGAAAATGGGGCACCCGATCAAGTATCCCTCACTGCAAGAGTTTAAGGACGAGATAGAGGAGTTCGTACCTCTTTACCGTGACCTGCCTTACAGAGGCTCAGAGAAGAAGAGCCAGGAAAGGGTCGAGCTTGAGGGCAGACTAACAGAGACAAGGCGTCTCTACAGAGGTCAATTTCCTTCCGGATTCGGTCGCTTTTCTCCGGCAGAAAAGGAACAGAGAGGCGAGAGACCAAAAGATGGCTATCCTCTAACCCTGCTGACAGGGGGTATCCTATTTCACTGCGGCGACGGCTCCAGAAGCTCGCGGTCGCCGCGACTGAGCGGATTCTCGCCTCAAGCTTATGTAGAGATATGTGAAATCAATGCTCGTCAGCTTGGGATTGACAACGGCATGGAGGTAAAGGTCATCTCATCAACAGGCGCAGTAACCGTCCAAGCCAGAGTCACCGAGACACTGCCCGAAGGAATGCTTTTCATGCCCTGCTCTTTCCCATCGGCACCTGTAAATCAACTATTCAACATAGCTTTAGACCCGAGGTCGAAGTCGCCCTCTCTCAAAACATGCAACGTGAGGCTGGAAAGGATTGGCTCCCATGAATAAGCAGACGACAGCTTCTGAAATCGACCTGAAGCGCATAGACCAGATTATAGCTCGACATAAGAGTGAGAAATGGCCCCTGATCCCCTTATTGCAGGAAATCCAAAACGAATTCGGCTATATCCCACCCGAGTCTGTCAAACCCATAGCACAGGCTCTCAAACTATTTCCAGTACATGTGCATGGAGTAATCACCTTCTATGAACAGCTTTACACGACACCCAGAGGTAAAAAGATAGTCAGGGTTTGTCGCGGTACCGCATGCCATGTACGCGGCGGCAAGACCATCCTCAAGCTAGTGAAACAAAATCTCGGTATCGAGGAAGGACAGACTTCCCCCGATATGGAGTACACGCTGGAGACTGTGGCTTGTATTGGCGTCTGCGCACTGGCACCCAACCTGGTTATCGGTAAGGATACTCATGGTCATATGAATCCCAAGAAGGTAGCGCAGCTATTCGGCAACGGAAAAGGTGGAGGTTAACATGCGAAGCCATCGCACCATTTTCGTATGTCAGGGCACGGGATGCCTCTCGGCAGGCTCTGACGCAGTCTACGAGGCGCTGCAAGCTGAACTGGAGCGCCAGCACGTGAGGGACACGAAGGTAGACTTCAGCGGCTGTCACGGCTTCTGCGAGCAGGGTCCCAACGTAGTTGTGGAACCCGATGGCATCTTCTACACCCACGTCGAAAGAGACGATGCTGCTGATATTGTAAGCTCACATGTTCGACACGGCACTCCGGTGGAACGCCTCTTCTACCACGACCCCGTCACTGGTCTAACCGTACCCCATTATGCGGACATCGGATTCTACAAAGGGCAGCAGCGTATTGTCCTGCGTAACTGCGGGCACATAAATCCGGAGAATATAGATGATTATATCGCTGCAGGAGGCTACCGTGCACTGGAGAAAGCCCTGCTCAAGATGAAACCCCAGGGTGTCATCGAGGAGATAAGTAAGGCAGGATTGCGGGGAAGGGGTGGGGCGGGCTTCCCCACAGCGCGCAAGTGGGAATTCTGCCGTAATGCTCCAGGAGAGCAGAAATACGTCATCTGCAACGCTGACGAAGGCGACCCCGGAGCCTTCATGGACCGCTCTATACTGGAGGCTGACCCCCACGCTGTCATTGAGGGTCTGACCATCGCAGGATATGCCATAGGTGCTACCGAGGGCTATATTTATGTACGCGCCGAGTATCCCCTTGCTGTGAAACGCTTCCGCACTGCGCTGGAGCAGGCTAAGGAGAGGGGATTCCAGGGCAAGAACATCCTCGGCTCTGGCTTCAATTTCACCGTGCACGTCAAAGAGGGCGCTGGCGCTTTCGTCTGCGGCGAGGAGACAGCGCTTATAGCTTCCATAGAAAGCAAGCGCGGCATGCCCCGTCCCCGCCCTCCCTTCCCGGCACAAAGCGGGCTGGACGGCAAACCC
>Ga0209253_10003382_pt1 | contig 14051 bp, 9 predicted proteins | sample FrelakmetBRP12BR_FD_187145 | JGI IMG/M metagenome (GOLD analysis project Ga0209253, IMG submission 187145) | Freshwater lake sediment microbial communities from the University of Notre Dame, USA, for methane emissions studies - BRP12 BR (SPAdes)... | ecosystem: Environmental > Aquatic >...
ATTATCTCATAAAGGTTCCTTCTCCCTTCGAGGGGAGAAGGTCAGGATGAGGGGTGATAAAGATTCAACGACCCCTCACCTCAATCCTCTCCCCCGAAGGGGAGAGGAAGTATATGGTCAGGATAGTTGCAAAATATATTAAAATTTCAAATATCTTTGGCTAGCATTTAGTTAGGAGAACTGGGATTATAATCAAGGTGTGGGTTCTTATGAGTAACCATATTCACATTTTGCAATTGAGTTTTAGGTCTGTTGGAAAAGTGAATGTTTTTAACAACGTCCTCTTTCATAAAGTAGTATAGCTAATTTTTAATAAATCTGTTACTTATTTGCAAGTGCTATTCACGGGGAGACATAGGATGAAGACAGTCTCGTTAGGGAACACGGGTATCAAGGTAGCACAACTGGGGTTCGGTGCCATGTACCTTCCGCGTATCTCCAAGGAGGAGTCAGATGAGACTGTACGCAAGGCGCTGGAACTGGGCATCAATTATTTTGATACCGCTGCTGCCTACCAGGACAGTGAAGAAAAACTGGGAAGAATGCTTTCCCAGAGAAAGAGCGAGGTGGTGATTGCCAGCCGTTCCCATTCCTGGAAAATGGGAATGGATGGATTTAAAAAAGACTTTGACCAAAGCTTCAAGAGACTGGGGATTGACACCATAGACTTTTACGGTGTTCACGGGGTTAATCAACCTTATGAGCTTGAACAGGTGATGAAGGAACCACTTGCATTTCTGAAAGAGGAGAAGTCTAAGGGCAGCATTGCCCACCTTGCCATAACCGGTCATAATCCCGTGACCCTGACTGAGGCAATTACCACAGGGGAATTCGCAATGGTGATGTTTCCTTTCAATGTGATTGAGAAAGAGCCACTTGAAACCTTAATTGAAACAGCGGACCGCATGGGCGTTGCGAGTTCCATTATGAAACCTTTAGCCGGGGGTGTGATCGAGAGCAAGGCACTTGCCTTGAGGTTTTTCCTAAGCCATGCGGTGGATGTGGTTACCCCGGGGATGGCATCGGTTAAGGAAGTGGAAGACAACTGGAAGGTAATTGATGAAGGAAAGACTCTCTCAGTAGATGAGCTTACGCGTCTGGAAGAAGAAGTATCTGAACTGGGAAAGGAGTTCTGCCGTCGCTGTGCCTACTGCATGCCCTGTGAGCACAATATCATGATCCCCTTTGTTCACATGATTCATATAAAGTGCTACGGAAAAGAGATGAATGATGAGGTGACCTACACGCTCGAGCTTGCGAAAAGGATGCTGCCCATGCTTGAGACGTGCGATGAGTGCGGTCGGTGTGTGGAAAAATGCCCCTACCATCTTCCTACACCCAAGAGGGTTAAAGAATTAAGAGAACTTCTTAACGCACGATTCAAAGGGTCGAGAGGTCTCGCGTGAAGACAGAAGCTATGAGAGGTGGGATAGGGGACAAAAGTAGTAGTAAGAGTAAGATTCACGGCATAACAGTTTTTCATCCAGTATCCTTTGCTTTTCTTATATACAAATGCTATACTTTTATAAAAATGAAAATACTAAAATGCAGCTTTCCTTATACTCACTACAGGTTTATAGTGAAATAGATATTTTTTAAAGGGTATCAGAAGAAAAAATAGTATCATAGAAAAGGAGGAACTATGAAACAGGTACTAATCTCAATAATGATTCTTGCGTTACTATTCTCGGGATGTGCAACGGTGAAAGAACACAAGAAAACAGCAATCGGCGCGGGAGTAGGAGCCGCTGCGGGAGCAGGAGTTGGTTATGCGATTGGCGGAGGAAAAGGGGCTGCCATTGGCGCCGCAGTAGGTGCACTCGCAGGTGGTGGCATCGGGTATATGATGGAGAGACAGGAGAAAGAATTTAAAGCGCAGCTCGCTGCCTCAGAAGCTAAAAATGCCCAGTTGCAACAAGCAGCACAGGATGCCGCTCAAAGGGAACAACAGGCTGCATTAGCGGGGGTTCAGAAAGAACAAGACGCAATTATCTTAACCTTTAAGTCCGATGTGCTGTTTGATTCTAACTCAGCAGAGTTAAAGAAGGGGGTGTATAGTGAGGGGGAGATCGATAGGGTAGCACAAATCATCAATAAGTATCCCTCAACCAACCTCAAAATAACAGGGTATACCGATAGCGTGGGAGATGAATCCTATAATTTAAAATTATCTGAGCAGCGTGCAATGGCGGTAAAGAATGCACTGGTGGCGAGGACGGTTGATGCTTCACGGATCGAGACTGCAGGCGCAGGTGAATCGAACCCGGTTGCAGATAATGCCACCGAGGGAGGCAGACAGTTAAACAGGCGTGTTACCATAGTGATCACTCCTCGTGCAGATACTCCCCCCCCTTCTACGGAAGGATAGTGAATGATTGAGGATGCATCATGGGTGATTCGCACGCAGGAGTTGAAATCAACTCCTGCTCTTTTTTAAAATAACCTTTGAATGTACTTTTAATGTCTGCATTACCAAGGAAGAGGAGGCGTTCCGGTTCCTTCCTCTATTCATAGATTAATGGTTACTTAGCTTCCTGATGATACTATTGAGAAGGGGTTTGCGATGCTATAAAATCCACTCCTGTACCGATTGCTATTCTCAGTGCCTTTTCTATGGGTTGTTTATGCCATCCTCCCAATCCGCCCGCAAGATGTCCACCCGCAAGCCCAGCGAGTCCTGCGATATCAGTGGCGGTACCTTCCACCGTGGTAGCAGCCACCAGCCTTGAGGTTCTCGCATCAATAACTCTCAGATCAATGGCAATGTGGGATTTCCTAATGCCTCCTAAAATTCCTCCCGCGATGCTACTAGAACCTCCCCCTATCCCACCGCCAATTCCTGAAGAGCCTGGCTCAAACTCAGTGACTGCCCCGGTTACCAAAAGTTCGGCACCTTCAATCTGACCGAGGGGAGCAGCGGTATCCCTTCTCACGCGTCCCGAGGCACCTAAGTCCTGTTCAGCTAACACATCCTGCAAGGTCTGTCTCTCTAACACAATGTAGCGATTGGTATTGAACAGCGCGGTCGCAAGCATCTCAGCCATGCCGTCTCCAATTTGACCGGTCCACCATCCTTTAGCGGTCTTGTCGGTAAATCTCGAAACCGTAATGCGTGCCTTGGAACCGTTATAGGCTTCCTGCTGTGCCTGTTGGATGCTGGGACCTCCACCACTGGTGACCTTGGCTTTTGGTTCCATAATGCCGCTTAACGTTTCGCATCCTATTACTCCTGAGATCACTTGAGCTATGATGATCAATCGTAGGGTATGCTTCATATCGTTCCTCCTTTGTTAGATAGTACTATTTCTTTTAAGGGTTTTTTACGAATCAGACCTTACCCATCCTTAAAAAAAGTCTCACTTTATCTGTTTTCTTCTTAAATAATCGGAAATTGCTTCTTTGCATATCAGCCAATTTTTCTAATAACGTGCCTTAAGACCCGCTCTGATCCTGGCGATAGAGAGACTGCAACTTCAGCGGGTTGTGGATACTATCTTGATAGTGGTAGTATCTGTCGGGTAGTTGAGTGATGACAAAGTTCACCGCTTCGTTTAACGCTATACGGATTGCTTTTTCAACCGGGGTATTTGAGTAGATACCCAAACCTCCACCAACATGGGAACCTACTCCTCCACCTCCTAAGCGGAAATCGATGTCCTTCCCCTCTATACTGGCGGCAAGTAAGATGCGAGAAGTAGCAGTGTCAATTACTCGGATATCAATGGCGACACGAGATTTTTTAATTGCTGCCAATACGGCTCCTGCCACTGCTTCCTGCCAGCTGCCACTGATTCCCCCGATTGCTCCGCCTATGCCGGCTGAGCCTGGATCAAACTCGGTCACTGCACCGGTAATGAGTAACTCGGCCCCCTCTATCTGGCCAGGAGGTGCAGCGGTCTCCTTTTTAACCCTTCCGGTAGTCCCCAGATCCTGTTCAGCCACAACATCCTTGAGCGTTTGTCTCTCAAGAACAATAAAGCGATTAGTATTAAAAAGTGCTGTGGCGAGCATCTCAGCCATACCGTCACCTATCCTTCCGGTCCACCATCCTTTGGCAGTGCTGTCGGTAAACCTGGCGACGGCAATTCTCGCTTTTGGCCCATGGTAAAGCTCCGCCTGCGCTTGGGCTATTGTTGGTCCACCACCTGAAGTCACTTTTGCGGTAGGAGCCATGACCTGTGTGAGTGCAGTGCATCCCCCTCCACTTACTACCAGGAAAGGTAAGATTATGAGAGCTATGGTCTTCGTGTTCATCTCACTCCTTTTTTAACTGAATAAAAAGATGGGTTCTTTTGGCAGCCTTGATTTCAACTTTTTCAAGATAAGGCTTGAAACCTCTGGTGTTCGCTTCTACCAGGTGGGTTCCGGTGAACAGCCCTAGTGAGTAACCCAACTCCTGGTGGGGCATTAACTGATAACCATCAACTAACACCTCAGCATCAGCAGGTTCTATTTTTATCGCCAGCTCGCCCGCTTGTTTGATATCAAGAGTTTCATAGGGTGATTTTTCTTGATGAGGATAGTAGGAATAGGGGGAGCCGTAGCCATATCCTACCCCGCAGGGGTACGACCGGAAAAGATACTCAGGGCTCTGCCAGTATGGTCGCTCGCCGAAATATCCACTCCCGAACGAGAAGGGGTTGAGAGGATGATTCGACAAGAAGGTTCCTCCCCCTCCCCACCACCGTTGGTTGCAACCAGCTTGTAATGGAGATGGTAGAGTAGTTACTAAGAGCAACCCTACGGTGTTACAGAGTATAGAGCGTAGCATTTGCTTTTTCATATTCGAGCCCTCTCCAGTGGTAACGGTAAGTGGTGCTATGCTTTATCACAGGTTCTCGTGAGTCTCATTTAAAATCTTTTATTTTGACCCCCAGTTTGGTACATTCCTGACGGAAGATGCTGTATCGCTTTGGTTCGGTGTGTGCATTCATATAACATCCAAGCATTCTCCCCGCCTCTTTCTGCGATCTGGTTTTGGCAAAGGCTTTTTTAATTAATTCCTTGAGTACATTTTCCCCCCACTTTCTCTTGAAATCAGTGAGATCACCTACCTTCATGGTGCCTGCCAAGATAGTGCTCCATAGTTTCTCTGGAGTAAAGAATTCTATACTACTTTCGGAGTGCTTTGGCTCCTGTTCAAAGTCTCTTTCTGTAAGGCAATTACCTTCGGCGTTTACCATCGCTTTCTCTATTTTGTTTTCTAGCTCTCTCACGTTTCCAGGCCACTCATACTCGAAGAATATCTTTTCAACATCTGGTGAGATAGTTTTGACCGGTAAATTGTATTTCTGATTAAACTTGGCTATGAAATGTTCGGTGAGTAAAGGGATGTCGTCTTTCCTTTTTCTGAGAGGGGGGAGGTGGATTGAGGCAACATTAATGCGATAGTAGAAATCTTCACGTATCTTTCCCTGGTTGATATATTCCCTCGGATCTTTATTGGTAGCAAAGATGAACCGTACATCTACGCGCAGGGGATGCTCAACTTCCCCTGCCGCAGGGAAAAACTCAGTTTTAAATTCAGGTGGCTCTGCGGATTGCAGTATTCTAAGAAAGCTTGCTTGTACATCGAGAGGCATCTCACATATTTCATCAAGCAGGAGCGTTCCTCTATCTACCTTTTTTAAAATTCCCTCTTGACCTTTTTTAGGAATATCTTTAATGCCAGAATCTCTTCCAAAACCCCTTAACTTCCCTCCCCTAATCATGGGATCGCTGCTGTTAAATTCGTCAGACGCATTAAAGGCCATAAAGGGATAGGTATGTCTCTCACTACGCACATGAATTTCGCGCGCTACCAGTTCTTTACCAGTGCCACTTTCACCGATAATCAGCACCGGTATGCGTGACATCTTTGATAATTTCTCTATTTTTCTATATACTTCTTTCATGGCACCGGAGAGACCTACGAGTCTTCCCAGCCCTCTGGCAGAGAGGGGAATTTCCATAGGTTGATCTATTTCCTCTCGAATGTTAATGACATCTTTTAAATGTGAGATGTCTCGTTGGAGCGCTCCTTCTTTTAAAGCTCTGGTAACCTGCAGGGCAAGGTAGTGGGGGTCGATGGGCTTAGGAATGTAGTGAAATGCCCCCGCTTTAATGGAATCGACGATTTTCTCGGTGTCAGTAGTAAATACCGTGACCATAATTACTGGGATGTCTGGATTTTGTTTCTTGATCTCTCTCAGCACCTCTATCCCTTCATAGTCATCATCTATCGCAAAGTAGTGAGGCATTTTAATATCCAGTAAGACCAGGGAAATCTCTCTATCCTTCTTCAATAAGGCGAGCCCCTCTTTTCCATTGGTTTTTACCAGGATATCAGCGTGGGGAAGTGCCTTTTGGATTACCTCAAGATAATTTCCTTCTGCGGGCTTATCATCAATAAAGAGAATTTTACCTCGGTCCATTTTTTGCTCCCTCCTTTCGTATTTTTAAAGGGAGGCTTAGGGACACAGTGGTACCTTTTCCTTTCTCACTGGTATATGCTACCCTCCCACAATTGCGTTCTATGAGTTGAAAGACTCTTGCGATTCCTTCACCAGTTCCCTCTTTAGTGATAGCGATGTCTCTCATCCGGGAGAGTTCAGTAGAACTCATTCCCATTCCATTGTCAGAGATAGTAATTCTCAGGTAGAGGTTTTCATCTGCGTACCACTCCGCAGAAAACGTGATGTTTTTTGCTCTCCGCGTCGGTAAGTCCTTATAGGCATGCTTAATGACATTATGTACTAGTTCGTAGAGTGCGTTGTAAAGTTCATGTTCCCTCACCAGCACCCTGAATTGTGTGCCCTCGAGCTCTGAGAAGTTTACCTTCACTGAAATGGATGCGTGGTGCAGGGCGTGCATGATGAAGCTGTTAGTGAGGAGGTTTTCTACAATAGTACGTACATCTTTCTTTAAACTTTTTACCGCCACGTCGATCGCTGCCAAGTTTTTCCTTTGAATGCTCCTGGTTTTTTGAGGAATGATTTCGGCAAAGGTGTTTCGGTAGGAGGGAGTAGTAACTTTGCCTCTAAAATTGCGTGATACTCTTTCTATGTCATCAAGGTCTTTGAAGATAGTTTTATATTCTAAGAAAAAAATGTCTTTTAATCTTACCTCATCACTGATGGAGCACTCAAAATAGTCGCTGAGTGTCTTTCTCACGATAGGGAGCTGCTTAATGCAGTTATCAATAGTCGCTACCATGTCTGAATCATTATACCTCTCTTTAAGCATTAAGGAAAAAGATTCCAACCCGGAGAAACATCCTTCAACTATAGAGTGTCTCACGTGAGAGTTAAGATTTTCTACCCGATGCCATGCCCCTACCGGTAAATCACTTAACGTAATTTTTTCAGTGCTGACGTTCTTGAGTATTCTCTCCCATTTATTGAAAAGTGCATTGGCGATATCGAGAGACTGAGGATTGAGTATTTTCTTCAGTTGTACCAGTTCGGTTTTGAAAGGCTCATCCATTCTCTCTTTCTGATCCCAGTCGATCTTAGCGAAAAGCCTGAGCGCTTCAATGGCCCTGTCGGCAAGTTTCTCCTGATAGGTGGGTATATTATTCCTGATATAGTTGGAAAAGGCTTTAAGCTCGTGGGTGCTTGAGACATAGAAGCACTTGCTGAGTAGGTTAAAATTTTCTCCATAGGCTTTACCACGTGATCGTCTCAAAATGAGTCCGATCTCCTGAGATACCCAGTGAGAGCTTTCGAAGGGCGTTACTTCAAATAAAAATTGAGCAAGCTTTAGTGGATCATCTTTTAGCAGTACTTCGAGTAGCTGAAGCATAGCGATATGATGTACCTCATTTTTAGTAGCGAAGTAAACGCTTTTTAGAAATGCCGTGACCTTATCCCGACTCGCTTTGTTTCTTTTCCCTACTCTCTCTAGAAGAGTTATCATACCCGAGAACTGGAAGATATCATTACAATCTATAGTATCAAGGAGTAACGATGCATTCCATTCTTCCACCAGTACGTTTTCTAAACTTCTAATAATGACCCTCCTTAGGGGTGCATCTTTTTGAGAGAGGGTCCTCATTGAGGAAACAATCGCCTCTTTTATCGAGCGATGTTTTTTGACGAGGTGAGTGGCCTGCTGGAACGCAAAGGCCTGGAGGTAAGGGCTTTCACTCTCAAAGAGATCCATGATAAAATTTTCTTCACCTTCAGTGGTGGTGAGCGCGTGATAGATTTTTTGAAGTTCATACAAGAGAGGATTTTTCCAGTAGAAGGTGTAGTGGTACACTCTGTTGGAAGAAAAAAGGATTACAAAGTGAGGCTGATCCTCGCTATCACCATCAATCAGATCAAGGCAATTGACCGTTTCTTCGGGGAGGGTAAACATTTTAATTAATTTTCCTTCCTCACTTACCACATAGATATGTTTTCCTGCCACGATGAAGATGGTGAGACCGGAATGGGTCTGACCTGGTACTGCTATGATGACCTTTACCCCTCTCCCTGATTTGAGATTCTCGGTGATGGTTCTAAACTCCCAGAGAAGGTTACCTTTACTGTCAAAAGCTTTCACTGCTCCGGAAGAGGATCCTGCAATGAGCACGGCTTCTCCACCTGCATTTAAGGCTGAGACCATGGATTCCACCCTCCCCTCAATGTCAGCTGACCAGAGCGGTTCTTCTCCACTCGTCGCACCAGGCTCTCCTTTGGTGATGGTATACACGAGTATCCTTCCCTCAGGGGTCCCCAGTGCAATGCTGATGTTATCCTGTGCGAGGAAGGTTGCCGTAGTAATATGATAGTCAGTCTTAAAGCACCTGATCAATTCTACCTTGTTCGTAGAGAGGGAGTAGAGGTAACACAGATTCTCGGTAGTACAAAAGCTAAGGAGATTTCTGAGCATAGTTACCGATTTTTCTTTAATCTCACCCTTAAGCTGTTCTCTGGCCTGCATATCTATAGTAGTGATTTCACTCAAAGGGAGTGAATAGTAACTAAGTGTATAGTCTTTAGTAAGGAAAATGAGAGTAGCAAGATGGTCAGGGAACCCAATCTTCTTGGTATGAAAGCAGGCTATAATTTTAGAAGTGAGTGAAAGAGTGAAGTCTTTCGATGGGATAAGACGATCAGAAAGATGGATTCTATTCTCAGCTATGGTAGTAAATCTGCTATGATCAATTGCTACAATGTGGTCCGCGGAGTGCGCAAGTTGGGTTATCCATTGCAAATCGCTACTCTGATACACAAGTTGGCAACCCGCGACGAGCGCATCTCTAAAATCTCCTCTCTGATAAAGGTTTTCAAACGTGCTCCTCAGTTTAAAGTCATAGGTTAATTTCCTTGATTCATAGTGGAGTCGAAACTCTGCAAGTGATGCTAAACTCTTTGGACTAAGTTTGTATGGCATGAGCAGTTCAAAAATTTCTTCAAGGGGCCTGCCCAAACGTACCAGCTGAAGGATAAGCAGTGAAAGAACGTTATCAAAACCACACCTTCTGATGTCAGCATAATCCCTGATGATCTGGTAATCAGATTTTGCAAAATAATCGATGAGAGATTCCTCGGGTACTTTCTCTTTTTTAAGTATCTCTGAGAAGAGATCGGTAAAAAGCGGCGCTAATTCTTCTGCAGGAGCACGGCTCAGTGATCTCACGGTGCTATCAGACAGCCCTACCAGCAGGTGAGGATAGTGATGTGCTGAAAAAGTAACCAATTGGATATGCTTTACTGCTGTGTTGAATACCTTTTGCCACTTTATTTTGCCATTCGCGTCTAATAGATAGAGTGTTCCCCCCTCCGCACCGAGGAATATATAGGGTTCTTTGGTTTTTGGTCGATAGGATACCTCCATGCAGTTGACCGCACCATCTGTTTTAAATTTCCATCGTAGAGTACCCTTGAGATCAACCGCGTAGAGGGTGGCTTTCTCAGTACCTGCAAGTATGAGCATTTCACCGCTTTTATGGTGAAGTACTCCTAACGTCTTAACCGAGCCTTCTATTTCTTCCACACCCCAGATGAAATCCTCTCGGGTCGTGTAGAGAGAGAGTAGGGGCAATCCCTTTTCCTGGTCAGTGAATCCTAGTGCGATGTATTCACCCTTGGTATCGTTAAGAAAGTGTATTGGTGAAACGTTTTTATAATTATTTTTTTTCAGTATGCGTTTCTTTCTTTTTGCAAGATCATATAAATGAATGGTTGAATCTCCACTGGGGCTATATACCAGTGTAGTACGATGAATGGTAAAAAAAGAAATCTTATTTTTTGATTTTGCTGCGGGTGTATCTTCAATTGTATGGATGGTATATCCTTTGGTAGTTGCATTAATTTGCCAGACTTCCCCATATTCACTGCCCACGAATGCTACCAATCTTCCTGCTTTATTGGGAAGGGTAGTGAGACTGCATAATCTGCTGGGAAACTCAAGCGGTGTTTCTTCAATCATTTCCATACCTCTTACCTTTTTGATGGTAAGGAAGTTTTCAGAAGTTATTAACACCAGGTGTTGTTGCCTATGGGTTACATAGGCATCAATATTCTCTACCCCACCTTTTATTTTTAAAAGGTAATTCTGATAGATACCGTCACAACACACTTCGAGGAGTGTGAGCAGAGCTTGATTATAGAGATGCGCTCTCTTGAGCTGATCTATTGTATCACGCAGCACTGTTGTACTCTTTACCATGAGCGCCCCCTAAGGTAGTAGGTAGCAGTAACGTTACACTAAAATAAAATTTTCTCAAAGAGATGATTACCATTTCAGGAGAGAAGCCCCACTTTCTCAGTTTTTCGCAATTATTATACCACTGCTAAAATTTTTATTAATAACCTATTAGTGACATTTAACCTGGTGATATTAAATACTATTTATTATTACCCACTTTTATAATGTAAGGTGTAGTAATAACTTTGTGATAGTAAACTCACAAAATTAGTTTTCAACATTACCGCTCGCTATAGTTTACCTAAAACTATTTTGTTTAAAGCAGATGGTCGAAAATAAGTCAACGCATTTCCTCACTTAAGCTTCCCCTTTACCCAGTTTATGTTTCGTGCTATAGAAAAGCCATGTATCCCTTAAAAATAAGACTACTCGCACTCTTAACCCTTAGCGTTCTCACCAGGTTACTATCGGTGTCCTTAACGTATTCCCCAACTCTTAAGAGAATCTTAGTAAAGAGATGATCAGCAAAGGAGATTAACTATGCGTAAAGTTGCCTTGTTACTTATCCTCATGTCTACCCTCTTTATGAATGCCTGCTCTACAGAGCAAGAGGGACGAACGCAAGAAGAGCCACTACCAGAGGAAAAACTAAAGAGCCTTTTAATTGGAAGATGGGAATTAAAGGAAGAATTTGATTTCATGGAAAAAAATCCTAAAATCAGATCAATATATGTGTTTTTTAAAGGGGGAGTCGTTGCTCATGGGGAGGAAGTGGAATGGAATGAAGAAGTGGAGCTACCCATAATGGAGTATGGCAACTGGCAAGTTATTGATGATGATAAAATACAAATTACTTTTCCGCAAAAAACAAGGATTTTGATAATCGTTCAGTATCCTGATGACAGCATAAGTTTTAATAATTGGGATATTAGGGGAGAGACTCCATACAATCCTTACCACTATAAAAAAATAGAGTAAATTAAAATACACAAGGGAGTAAAAAAAATGGATAAGGACTATAGATTGGGGTCCGTATATGCCATATGCACTGGATTTTTATAAGTGGCTATCCAATTTCATACCCGATAGCTCTATAACCACGTAAGCGCCTGCTGTACATTTTGGCAAGCACTGACACATGTAGGTCTGCATAATCATATATGATAACCTCTTTCTTCATATCATGGAAGCGATGGAGACGACCGGCATATTGAGCAAGTGTGCCTTTCCATGATACCGGTAGGGTGAGCAATAGAGTATCCAACCGAGCTTCATCAAAACCTTCACCCAGATAACGACCGGTTGCCATTATTATTTTTTGTTCATCATCAGGTGTATTGTTCAATTTATAAATAAGAGCCTCTCTTTGTTGTTGCCCCATACCCCCTTTGAAAACAAACACATTTGTAACCCTGGGAGACAAAAGCTCAATCAGCTTTTCGAGATGTTCCCTTCGTTCAGTGAGCAGTAAGGGAAATCGCTTTTTTTGCACCACTTGTATAACGTCTTCACTAATCATTTTGTTGCGTTCTTCGTCAGAGATTAATGCAGAATAGATTTTATGAATAGGAGGATTCTCATCACTATTGATAGATGACGGGACTATAAAATTTGTTTTACGAGTAACCACTTTATGAATAAACGGTCGTAATTGAGCCTGCCTGCGTGGATCAACTTTGTATCTGATTGGCCCACAATTCATAAAAATAATGGGGTGGTGTCCATCCTTCCTTATTACCGTTGCACTGAGACCTGTTACATATTTAGCCTTGCACTGTCGGGCAACAATCTCAAAACTTCTTGCCGAGATATGGTGACATTCGTCCACAACAAGGTGACCATACTCACCAACACTATCATCAACAATACCTTTCTTGCTCAAGCTCTGCATCAAAGCGACATCAATTATTTTTGTGGGAGTACGTTTTCCGCCTCCAATTTGACCGATTTGTTTTGGAGTAATGTCTAAGAAGTTTTGCAAACGGTTGACCCACTGATCAAGAAGCTGCCTGCGGTGTACAAGAATCAATGTGTTTACACGACGCATGGCTAATAGGTATATCGCAATCACCGTTTTTCCAAATGCGGTAGTGGCAGAGAGAACTCCAGTGTCATGATTAAGCATTTCTTCAGCTGCCAATTCCTGTTCTGGCCTGAGTACGCCAGTAAAGCAGCAGTTTATTGGTATTCCTGCAAAACGCTCATCAACGACTTGGGTTTCAATATTGAGTGCGTGGAGCAGATCTTTAACCTCTTCAAGGGTGCCCCGTGGCAATCCAATATGGTTCGGAAAATCCTCACAACAGTGTATGATCCGGGGTTTGCCATAAGTGGGAAGGCGCATCGCCTGCTTTTCATAGAACTCAGGATTCTGGAAGGCTGCAAGACAAATTAGTCTATTTCGTAATGCGGGAGGTAGAACACTCTTTTCAATGTATACCTGATTACCTAGTACTAATTGAATAGTTTCGGGCAGTGGTCCAGAAATAGGGGACTCTTTTCTGTGTCTTGAAGGCGTCTCCAACCACGGCAGGATTTCATCTTCTTCGGTAATAACCGTTCTTACACCAGTAATGTCTCCACGGTGTAAGGCACCATCAAGAATTGCTTTTATATTATTCAAATTCATCCTTTGTACGGACGATAAAAATGCCCATTGGTCTTCATGTGGATTAAAATTTTTATCAATAAAGAGAGTGTTGCCCATTTCCCTTGGTTTTTTCTGAAAGGGGAGTGCAATAAGATTTCCAAATCCTCCTTGAGGCAGCGTGTCTTGACTGGGAAAGAAGCGATCATAGGAATCAAAACCAATCTCCGGGCGTCGTTCCATGGTTTCAGTAATGAGTAACGTTCCCAGCTTCCTAGCTACGCCTGCCTTTATTGGTTCAGAAAAAAATATCCATATATGAGCACCCCTGCCTGAACGGGAACGCTCAAGCGCAGTAGGAACATTGTAGGATTCACATGTCTGCATAAAAGCGGTAACGTCGTCCATCCAGGATTCTTTATCAAAGTCAATTGCCAGAAACCAGCAAGTCTCATCGTGCAACAGTGGGTAAATGCCGATAGTAAAATCACGAGTTGATTTTTTATATGACTCTACACCCGACAAGTGATACCGGACTATCTCATCGGTTATAGGTAAGAAATTACGATTATCACAGTCATTACATTTGATTTCTGGTTTCCGGCAGATTCCCTTAATCCATTCGTTACGGCAATAGGGCTGATAACCACTCTTCCCGGTTTTTACACTTTCAAACCTTTTGGCAAATACATCTTCCCGTCCCCTAAATAAAGATCGAAAGAGGAATATCTTTTCAGTTTCGGAAGAATGGTTTGTTACGGAGGGTTTCTTTGCCTGTAGGGATAGAATAGGTGTGGTGTGGTTTGGTTGATAAGAATTTCTCTTTGATGTTTTAATTCATTAAGCT
>Ga0209253_10003384_pt1 | contig 14048 bp, 10 predicted proteins | sample FrelakmetBRP12BR_FD_187145 | JGI IMG/M metagenome (GOLD analysis project Ga0209253, IMG submission 187145) | Freshwater lake sediment microbial communities from the University of Notre Dame, USA, for methane emissions studies - BRP12 BR (SPAdes)... | ecosystem: Environmental > Aquatic >...
GTTTGCCACTTTTTGTTCCAGTTCTTGGCGCTCACGAACGGGGTCCTTGCTCACCGGGTCGTGGTCCCCGCAGGCATTCAGCAGGAACAGAAAAAGGAATAGGAAATACCTCATTGCCGCTCCCTTGGCTTCATTGTCGGGGACAGTAAAATGTTAGCATAAAAAAACAACCCTATAAAGCCTTTTCACTTTTGCAAGAATTCAGTCAGGATCGCGTCGATCTTTTCTTGAATAAACTGTTTTAGTTCCTCGGCCTTTTCCCTTGCGATGGAAAGCACGGTGGCCGAAAGGGTTTCGACTTTCTCTTCGTCCATCTCGGTCATCTTGTTGACCAGAAACGAGTCGATCTCGCCGTCCTCGAACTTCATGCCGCAGGCGCCGACGGCACCGACGAACTCCTCGTTCATAAAAATGGGGACGACGAGTTTGATCATGCCGGCGTCGCACTCCTCGATCACCGGTTCGCGGGAGCGCATGGCCTGGGCGGCGATGTTCATGTGGGCCGGGGCGCAGATGAAGCTCTGGCCCTTGTCGGTGTCCTTGATCGCCGGGCAGAGTTTGTTCGCCCAGTGCTTCTGGTCGGAAATACGGTAGCCTCTGGTGTCGAAGACGTTGGCGTCCATGCCCGAGCGGGTGTTGATGTCGTTCTCCAGTTCCATCCAGCGCTCCAAGGGCGCGATGTCCGTCAGCTTCATGGGTCTCCCCTTCAAAAAAGCCTTTTCACCGCCCGCTTCGCTCGAGGCGCAGCGTCCGCAGCCACGCTTCAAGCCGCCGCAGTCCTTCCGCGGTTGACACAGCCGGCGCGTAGCTCAAGTCCCGTCGGGCCGCTTCAATATTGAACCAGTGGGCTTTGGCCAGGGCGTCGGCAACGAATCGGGTCATCGGCGGCTCGCCCGAAAGGTGCAGCCACCCGTAGGCTTTTTCGAAGATCAACCCCATGGTCCGGGCCAGCCGGTGGGAGACGTGCCCTTCCACGGGCCCCCGACCGGCGGCCTTCAAGATGGCGTCGATCATGTCCCAGGCCGGGATCGGTTCTCCCTGGCTGATGAAATAAACCCGGCCGGACAGTGCGGGATTCCCTTTGAGCGCATCGCCTGCCAGCAGATGGGCGTCAGCGGCATTGTCGATGTAGGTCGTGTCGACCCGGTTCCGGCCGGACCCGATGCGCCTGAGCCTGCCGGCGCGTGCGAGGATGCGCGGGACGAAGTGCGGGTCCTCGGGGCCCCAGATTTCATGGGGCCTGAGAACGATGGTGTTGAGATCCTCGCTGCGGGCCCGGATCACGGCCTTTTCGGCAGTGGCTTTGGTCTGGGGGTAGTGTGCCGTGTAGTGCGGGGGGTAGGGCGCGGATTCATCCACCCCTTCAAGGTCGCGGCCGTCGAAGATCACGCTGGGGGTGCTGGTGTGGATGAGTCGGGGAACCTTGTTCCGGCGGCATGCGGCGATTACGTTCAGCGTGCCCGTGACGTTGGTTGCGTGATAGTCGCGGTATGCGCCCCAGGGCGGCGGCTTGGCCGCCGTGTGGTAGACCGCGTCGACCCCTTTGCAGGCGCTCTCCAGCGCCGGCAGGTCGGCGATGTCGCCCAGGATGTGCTCGACCGGCACGGCCTTCAGCGCCGGGTGGGGCTTGCGGGAGAAGGTGCGCACGCGATCCCCGCGGGCGGTCAGCGCGCGCACGACGGCGAGGCCGAGAAAACCGCCGCCGCCCGTAACCAAAACCGTTTCGGGCATGTGTCCCGAGGCAGTCATCGGCGACCCTCCGCGCCGCGGTCACGACCCATGACAGCCGGCTTGACCTGCCGGGCCGCCCAGGCCGCCAGCTGTTCGCGAAAGATCTTGGCGTTGTGGCGGATGTCGACCGGGAATGAATCGCGGAAGAGAATGATTTTAATCTCCCGGGTGATATCGTGCTGCGAGGCCAGGTGGAGCAGCTCCGTCCGGACGGTTTTGCGATTGATCCGCTTCTTTGTTTTCCTGAGTTCGATGCAGATCGCCGGGGCCTGGTGGTTCCGGGGGCCGACGCCCACCAGCGCACTGCGATAGACCAGGGGGTGGGTGTTGAAAATGGATTCACAGGGGATCGTGTACAGCGGCCCGCCGGCGGTGGTCACGCGGTGGCTTTTGCGGCCGCAGAACCAGATGCGCCCCTTCCTGTCCAGCCAGCCCAGATCGCCCATGCGGTGCCAGAAGCCGCCGCTTTCAGGGATCTTGGCCAGGGAGTCGGCCAGCGGGTTTTCGAAGTAGCTCCGGCTGACGAGGGCGCCCTTGACGACGATTTCGCCGATGTCCCCCTGGGGTACGAGCAAGTCCTCCGTCCAACGGCGGATCGGATCGTCGCTGACGGCGATGATGCGGATGGGGGTGTCGTTGATCGGCCGGCCGACGCAAATCCCGAAGCCCTTGTCGGTGAGAGGCCGGGTTTCGGAGAGGATTTCGGCGCCGAGGATGGACGCAATCGGTACGGCCTCGGTCGCGCCGTAGGGGGTATGGATGTCGGCGCCTTCGGCGAGCAAGGGTTGGAAAAGTTCGATGGTTCGCGCCTGCACCGGAGCTCCGGCCGAGATGACCCGCTTGAGGGAGGGGAGCGTGATGCCGCGCGCACGGCCGTAGGAACCCAATCGGTCCAAAAGAGCCGGGGAGGCGAACATGTTGGTGACGCCCTGGTCTACGATGGCCTCGATGAGGCGTTCGGGGTTGGCTCGGGCCGGTCGGGTCGGATCCATGTCCGGCACCACCGCCGTCACGCCGAGGGCAGGGTAGAACAGCGCGAAAAGCGGGAAGGTCGACAGGTCCACCTCGTCCGGTTCGAAGTCGAGATGACTCGCGATCTGCTGCAGCTGCGCGGCGAAATTGCCGTGGGTGTAGACGGCCCCCTTGGCCGGGCCCGTGCTGCCGGTGGTAAAAAGGATGGCCGCCGGGTCGTCCGGGCTGGTTGGCGCCGGTTCAAACGGCTTCCAGTCGGCGGCCCGGATCTTTTTCAGGGTGAGCCCCCCCCAGAACCAGCGTCGGCCGGCCGTGACCCAGATCCGCACCGTGTTGAAATACTGGGGAAAGAGGGTGCGCACGGCATGGGCGAGGGGGACGCCGATAAAGGCCAGCGGCCGCGTCGAACGGTAGCAGGCCATCATCCGCCGGATCCCCATGCCGGGATCGACCACCACCGGCACCGCGCCGATCTTGAATATGGCAAAGATGAGCTCGAAAAAATCGAGGCTGGGCCGGACCATCAAAATCGTGCGGGTGCCCCGGCCGATGCCGGCGCACTGCAGGCCATGGGCCAGGCGGTCGGATTCACGGTCGAGCTGCTGGAACGTGAGGTGGGCATAGGCGACGCGTCCGCTAGGGTCGCGGCCGGAGGGGCAAACCACGGCGCGCTTGTACGGCCGTTCCCGGGCGGCGCGGCTCACGTACGAGGCGATGTTCACATAAACACGATCGTTTGCGACCGACTCCGCCATGCCATCGCTTTCCGGGAGGTTGGTGGTTGACGCTGTGCCGCGTCCATTCGATTTTTAAACCGGCAATGTGCCGACCCTTTATCGGTCTTTTCGCGACATAACGGGATTTGGCGCATGGAATTGCTGGCTCAACAGAAACCTACACGAATCGGGGGCGTTTTTCAATCGGAGCAGGGGTTGCGTTTTAAAAACGCTTTCAGCAACGGCAGCAACCGGTCCGGGACGTCTTCCAGCACATAGTGCCCGGCATCGGGGAAACAGTGAACCTCGGCGAGCGGGAATCGGCGGCGCCATTCGGCGAGGTAATCGCGATCGAAAACGAAATCGCGTTCCCCCCAGCAGACCAGCATGGGTTTTGCGGCGAGCCGATGGAGGCCGCGGTCCACCTGCTCCACGATGTCATAGCCGGGGTCTGCGGGCGAAAGCGGAATGTCCTGCACGAACCTGAGGGTCGCCCGGCGGTTGTGCCAGCTGTTGTAGGGGGCCAGCAGACCCGCGCGCACATCGGGGTGGAGCCCCTTTGCGGAGGCCGTCCAGGCGGCGCCGCGGGCAAACAGGTTCAACCCCAGAACGGCCGGAACCGCCAGGACGGGGAGGCTGCGGATCATTTTCAGGGTCCATGGCAGCGGCTTGTCCTTGGGCTTTAAAAAGGCCGCCGTGTTCAGGATCACGAGCCGGCCGATGCGCTCGGGGTGGCGCACGGCAAAAGCCGCCCCGATCATCCCGCCCCAGTCATGCACGATCAGCGTTATCTTTTTGTGGAGGCCGAAGGTTCCGATGAAGGCGTCGATGTCATCCACCCGGTTTCGGAGGTGAAAGCCGTACTCGGAGGCGCGGGGCCGGGCGGAGAGCCCGCAGCCGATGTGGTCCGGCGCCATGCAGCGGTAGTCGGCCGAAAGCCCTTTGATCAGCTCACGGAAGAAGAAGGACCAGGTGGGGTTCCCGTGCAGCATGACCAGCGGTTCGCCTTGGCCCTCGTCCACATAATGCATGGCAAGGCCGTTCACCTCAACAAAGCGCGAGGGGAAGGGATAGAGGTGGCGGAAGCGAGATAGGTCGATCGGTTTGGAGTCCATCACCACTCTATTCCCAGCATCAGGCAGTTCAGCCCGCTGCCGATGCCGAGGAACCCGACCGTGTCTCCGGGAACCAGAAACCCGCGTTCGTGGGCGATGGCGGCCGTGACCGGCAGCGACACCGTACCCACGTTCCCCAGGAAACGGAACGTCGTGAAATCCCGGTCGGCCGGGATGCCGATGGCATCCAGGATCGTGCGCTGGTGGGTCGCGCCGACCTGGTGGCAGATGACCTTGTCGGGCAGATGGTCCGGCAGTGCGAGGGCTTTGCGGAAATCCCGGAAGGTGTCGATGCCGAGCGCCACACCGTTCTGCAGCACCTGGGGCGCGTCGGTTTCCGCCATGTGCCCGGTGCCGCCGGGGATCCCGGTGTCGGGCCCCCACACGCACAGCCGGTGGTGCTCGGGCGCGCTGCGGGCCACCCCGCCCAAGATCCGGTGCCCCCGGTCCGACGAAGCGGAGTCTGTCAGAAGCACCGCGACCGCGCCGGACCCTCCGGTCAGGGTGGCCACGGTCTTGCGCAGGACGTCCATGCTCTTTTCGCGGTTGAGCCGTTCGATGGTGAGATCGACGATTTCCCGCGCCGATTCACATGCCACCACGAGCCCGGCCTGGATCTGTCCGAGTTCGATGGCGTTGGCCACGTTCACCATGGCGTTCAGCACGCCGAGGCAGGCGTTGGACACGTCGTAGATCTGACACGCGGGCGGAAGACCCAGGGCATGGGCAACGGCGCAGGCCGAGGCGGGCTCCAGGTTTTCCCGGCACACGGCGCCGTAGATCAGCATGCCGATGCGCTCCCGGTCGATGCCCGCCGCTTCGATGGCCTTGCGGCCGGCGTGGGCGGCCCCCTGGTGCAGTGGAAAGCCGGGGTCCCAGTAGCGGCGCTCGCGGATGCCGGTGATGGCCTCGAGCTGCCCGCGCTGGATTCTCAGGGCTTCGTACATCGGCTCCAGCCGGCGTTCAAGGTCCTCCGACGTGACGACGTGGGACGGCAATTCGTAGCCGAAGGATTCGATGCAGACACGGGAATATTTCATCTTACAACCTATAGGGTTCAAGGGGTCCAGGGTTCAAGGGCTCGAGCAAACGGATGAGAAGGGCCCATGTATTCTTCGACGCCTCCCGAGACGCTTCAACCGGGGATCAGCTGAATGCCGAACTCCTCCATGCGATAGATGAAAAGCCCGTCCACCAGGAGGTAGCCTTCCGCAACGAGCGCGGGGTGCGGGGATTCGAGCACCTCCGTGACGGCCGCTTCCACCGTCACCCGCTGGTTGCCGGGCAGGATCTGGCCGCGGTAGGTCCAGCGGTGGCTGCGGCCGGTTTGCGTTGCAAAGCGGTGTGATCCCGCCAGGTGCGGCCAGCGTTCGCGGGCGGCGAACTTCAGGAGCTGCAGGAAGGATTCGATTCCCAGCGACCCCGGGCACACCGGGTCCTGATGAAAATGAGCCGTGAAGAACCACTCCGCCGGGTCGACCGCCTTGATGCCCCGCACGAACCCGAGTCCCTTGGGGCCCCCCTCGGGAAGATACAGCTCGATGCGGTCGATCATGCTCAGCGTCCTGGCCGGATACGTCAGCCCGGAGAACACGGTACGGTCGGGATCGTGCGGGTGCAGCGGTGCATCCGTTGGGAAAACGAACGCCGCGCTGCCGCCGGATTCGTGGGCGGGGGGCGTGAAGGCCTTGGACGGTGCGTCGCGGATGCCCTCCTGGCGTTCCAGGGCGGCCTGGGTGAAGAACCCGAAATAGGTGGAACCGTCGTAGACCACCCCTTTCGGCCCGTGGATTTCGAAATCGAAATGCTCGATGATCATGTCGGTGACCTCGGAGGCGTGGGTCATGCGGGTCCTGACCCGCAGGGTGCCGGCATCGGCGCCCACCGTGCGGTGGAGGATGCCTCGGCCGCCGAGGTTCCGAAAATGCAGCGGGTTTTCGCTTTTCAGCGCCGAGCCCATGTAGGCCGCCAGGAAGCCGCACGGCTGCAAGGCCGCCTCCAGCAGGATGCAGTAGGGCACATCGCCGGTGCGCTCGGCGGCGATGTGCCAGGCGTCCGGCCGCACATCGAACTCCGCTTCGACCCACCCGTCGGGTTTGACCACCCACGGCGGGGGCTCGACCCGGCGGATACGGTCCACGCAGAGGTACGGGGGGGCGGGCAGGCGCGCGATGAAGCGGCCCGCATCGAACGGCGCGTAGCGGTCGCCGAAGACCGCCGAAGGTTTGCCGATCGCGAATTCCTCGAGGTGCCCGCGGGTAAAAACTCCCGGATGAACGGATGCAGGGGCAGCGGCCTGAGGCGCGGCCGGGCGGCTTTGCCAGAAGGCCTCGATGTCCGCGCGCGCGGCCCCGGTCAACTGCAGCGACATGTCGGTGAAGCGCACGATGGGGTGGCCGTCGGCGTACATGGTGGCGTCGGCGATGACATACGGCTCGGGCCGGTAGCCCAGCTCCTTCAGATCCACCTCGTAGATCACCTGGCGGGTGGCGGGCGTCACCGGGCCCCGGCACTTGAGGGTGGCCTTGACGCCTTGCACCGGCTCGTAGCGCACGCCCGGCCGGTCGAGGATCCACCCCATGCGTTGCATCATCACCCGCAGGGTGTGGGCGCAGCATTCGTACATCAGGGTGCCCGGCATGACCATGTCGTCCACGAAATGGCAGGTCAGAAACCAGTCATCCGGGTGAATGTCGGCCTGGGCCCGGATGCGGCCCATGCCGCAGCGGCCCCCATCCGGCTCAAGGCCGATCACGCGGTCGATCAGCCGCATTGGGCCGCCCGGAAGGCGCAGAGATGCCGGCAGGGCGATGCCCGCAAACCGCTCGCCGAAGCAGGCCCTCGGGTTGCCGGCGCGTAAGGCATCGAGCGCCTCCGCGTCGTAGGCTTCCGCTATCATGGGCACGGGGTTTGTCCAGTCGGGCGGTTTTTGGGCGGGGCGCGGCTGTTTTTCCTCGTCGGTCAGGAGGATGCCGCCGGAGTTGGCGACCTCCGCCGGCGTGAAAAACCCGGCGCAGCCGTTGGTCATGGTGATGAGGGGCGCTCCGTCGACGGTCCCCTTGAAATGAAAGAGAAAGAGGTAGGTGTCGCCCTGGCGCAGGAACTTCTGGATCTCGATCGCATAGCGGATGGTTTCACCCGGCCGCGGCAGCTCGCGGTGAAACTGCACGGTCGCATCCAGCAGCCGGTAGGTGCGCCGGCCGCGGACCGCCAGATCGATGCCCAGGTAGGCACACAGGAAAAGGTCGGCCTGGCCGGCCTCGACCGCGATGCACACCGGGGCGCGGCCCCCGTCCAGGTACCAGGCCCCCGGCAAAACGTCGTGCTCGGTGACGATCCGGCCGGGCCCAAGGGAGGCCTTGGCGCCGTGGACCTCCAGGACCCGGTCCACCAGCATCAGCGGCTCATCCGGAAGCCGCACGCGGGCTGCGAAACCGTCCACTTCGGCGAACTCCGCACCCAGGACGCGGGCGGCTGAGCCGCGCGCGAATTCAAGGCATTGCCCCCGGTCGTAGGCCGGCAGCGGTGATCGGCCGGAGACCGGCGGTGCGGACTCGGGCGTCCCGGCTGCAAGATCGGCCAAACGGCTCTGGATCTGCACCGCCTCGGCATAGGTGCGGGTGATCTCGAGGGAAAGATCCAGGTAAGCGGTGTGGGCTCTGGCCGTCGCCTCGGAAACGGCCCCCAGGTTTTCGATGACCCCGGCGGGCAGCGCGTCGAAGCCCGGGGCCGGCATCGGAGCGCGGCGGGCATCCTCCGGCGGCGGCGTTGCGGGCGGGGGCGGCGGCGGGACGCGCAGCGGCCTTCCGGCCACCGGTATCCGGATCAAGGCTTTTTCGGAGGCGGGGCCGGGCGTTGAGGTGCCCGAGGTGCGGAGCACCGGCGACGTCTCCTTGCAGCCCTCGAGGACCACGTGCAGGCAGTTGCCGTCGGGGGCCATGGCGGCCGCCACCGCGCAAGAAATCGACGCGGGTGAAGACTGCATGGCGAGGGTTGCCTGGACGAGGGATATCAGCCCGGCGGCCGCGCCGCAATCGCCGATGAGCGTCTCGCGTGAAACCGGTCTTGCGGCAGGGTTTTTCGGCGGCGACACAGCCGCGACGGCATCGGCGTGGAGTCGGTCACCGCCCGGAGCATGGGTGCCGTAACCTTCGAAGCAACCGATGGCATGTTCAGGAATTCCCGCTTCCGCAAGAGCCCGGTCAAGGGAGCGGCCCCAGGCCTCGCGACTCGGGCCGTTCGTTTCGATGCCGCCGCCGGTTGCGGCGCCGAAGCCCCGCACGACCCCGAAAATCCGGTGCCCGTCGGACCGGGCCTGGTCGAGGCGCTTCAGAATCAAGGCCACGGCGCCGTCGGCCGGGCAGGGGGGGGCGTCGCCGATGTGCAGGGCGGCGTTTCTCAAATCCCCGCGCAGGTCCACCGCCCCCACCAGCACGGTGTCGAGCTCGCCCGACTGAAGCGCGCGCACGCCGATCTCAAGCGCGCGCAGGCCCGAGGCGGCGTCCGCCGACACCACAAAGCTGGGCCCGCCGAGATGAAACTCGCGGGCGATGCGGCTGGCCACCATGCTGCCCAGCGCGCCCAGCACCCGGTTGGCCGTGAGCGGCGGGCTGCAGGCGTCCTTCAGTTCGGAGATCCACTGAGAGGCTTCGTGCGCGGGGAGATGCGGGAAGCGCGATCGGATCCATTCCGGAAAGACGCGTTCCAGGTTCCAGCGCAAATGAAAATCAGTGGCCCCGAAATCGAAGTCGATGCCGATCACCGCACCCATGGCCGGCCGTTCCTCCCGCAGGGGCAGGCCGGAGTGGAGGATCGCATCGGCGGCGGTCTTGAGCATGAGAAGGTGCTGGGGCAAGATGTCGGGGATCTCCCGGGGCGGAATCCGGAATGCTCCGGGTTCCACCGTGATCTCATCCATAAAAGCACCTTTCAGCTCCCGCAAACCGGGCAGTGTCTCATCGCAGCCTTTCCAGCGGTCTTTCGGCCGCGGTCCGACCAGCGATGTTCCTTGCCGCCATGCGTCGGCAAAGCGGTCGAGGGACGCCGCCGGGCCGATGCGGACCGCCATGCCCACGATGGCCACCGCCTCATTCGGAAGGGGGAACTCGGAGCCGGCGGTGCGCGAAGCCGATGGCCGCCTCCCCGGGGGTTTGCCCGCATCAAGTCCTGCCAGTGGAAGCTGCCGCGCTTTGCTGGCTCCGCCGGCCGCCTGTCTGCTTCCCAATTCCGGAACCCATTCCTCCAGCAGAAGGTGGGCGTTGATGCCCCCGAAGCCGAAGGCGCTGATCGCCGCCCGGCGGGGAGTGTCATTGCTGCGCCGGGTCCAGGGTTCCGGTTCGGTCTGCACCCGGAAGGGCCCGCCCTCGAGCGGGCTGCCGGCCGGGGCTTCGGAGAAGTGGATCGTCGGCGGCAGGAGGCCGTGGTGCAGCGCCAGCAGGGTTTTGATCATGGCGGCCGCGCCGGCGGCCGTCAAAAGGTGGCCGATCATGGATTTGACCGAACCGATGGCGCACCGGCCGGGGCTCCCATCCGATGCTTCCCAGAGCCTGCGAAGGCTGGCCAGTTCGGTGGCGTCACCGACCGGGGTGCCTGCGCCGTGGCATTCGATGTAATCCACATCGGTCGGCGACCAGCCGGACGCCGCATAAGACGCATGCATGGCCCGCAGCTGGCCTTCGCTGTCGGGCGCGAGAAGATTGCCGCGGAGGTCGTTGGAAAGGCCGATGCCTCGGATCAACCCGAGGATCCGGTCCTTGTCCCGCAGCGCATCCGCCAGCCGTTTGAGCACCAGGAGACCCGCGCCCTCGCCGACCACGAGACCGTCGGCGCGGCGGTCAAACGGCGAGCACCGGCCGCTGGGCGAAAGCGCTCTCAGCTGGCTGAAGCCGACCTGGGTGAAGAGACTGTCCGGCCGGGACACGCCGCCGGTGAGCATGGCGTCGGCACGGCCGGAGCGGAGCTCATCGCAGGCGAGTTTGACCGCATAAAGGGAGGACGCGCAGGCCGCGTCCAAGGTGTAGCTGCCGCCGCCGAGGCCGAAGGCTCCGGCTAAGAGGGCTCCCGGGAAAGCGGCCACGCGGGTTGCGAAATAGCGTGCGCGACCGCCGGCCGGGTTCGGGTTCCAGCCGGGGTCCCCGCCGACGACCGCCGTCTCTATCATGCGGCCGAGGATGTCGCGGGTGAGGGCGGATGAGGCTTCCGTGGGAAGCACGATGGCAGCCAGAATAACGCCGGTGCGGGCGCGCTCAAGCAGGGGTGCGCCATCCCCGGTCAATGCATCGCGGCCGGCTTGCAACACCACATGGTACAGGGGGTCGAGGGCGGCAATCAAGGCGGGGTCGACATCCAGCCCACGCGGATCGAAACGAAAATCGGGCAGCAGGCAGCAGCGCCGGGAATAGGCCTTGTCGGGTTGCAGCCCCGTGCTCACCATGGATTCGGGCGCTGCGATCCAGCGGTCCGGGCGGACGTCCGCGGTGGTGTCCCGTTTTGCCAGGATGTGGGTCCAAAGCGTGGGAACGTCGAGAGCGCCGGGGAACAAACCGGACATCCCGACGACGGCAATCGGCGTGTCGACGCCCCTGCCCATGGTCAGGCAGAGACTTTCTGGAAGCCCGCGCGCGTGACGATGCGGAAGGCAAAGAAGTCGGCGGTGTCTTCGCTTGCGCCGGCCGGCCTTTGAAGGCTTTGGCGAACATCGGTCAATTTTTGCGCGCCCTGAGGCATATGCAGCTCCATGGTCGTGATCGGTGTGCAATAGATAATGAAAACCGTGCGGTGTGTCAACGGCTCAAGCGGGCCCGTCATGCTGCCCATTCAAGATGAATTTTTCGGATTCCCGCCTCACACGCGGCCCTTGGATGCCTTTTCGATGATCGCCTTGGCCGGAATGAGGCCCGTGGCGGCAGCCGATACGATGTTGCCGGCCACGCCGGGACCGTCCCCGGCGACATACAGGCCGGGGACACGGGTCTCGAGGTCGCTGTCGGTTTCGATCTGCGTGGCGAAGAACTTGATCTCCGGGGCATACAGGAGGGTTTCGTCGTTGGATACGCCGGGGACGACGCAGTTCAGTTTGTCCAGCCCCTCGATGATATTGGTGAGGATGCGCTCCGGCAGGGCCATCGCGATATCCCCGCAGACGACGTTGGTGAGCGTGGGTCGGATGTAGCCCTTGCGGATGCGGTTCCAAGTGCTGCGCCGGCCGCGCTTGAGGTCGCCGAAGCGCTGCAGGATGGGTTTGCCGCCGCCGATGAGCGTGGCCAGGCTGCCGATGGCCTGGCCGTAGGACTGGTTGTCGGTCACCGGCTCGGTGAGCACCACCTTGGACAAGAAGGCGAAATTGGTGTTCTCGGACTTGTGCTCGCGGTAGGCGTGGCCGTTCACGCAGACGAAATCGCTGTAGTTCTCGAGTGAGACAAACCCGCCCCGGTTGGTGCAGAAGGTGCGGGTGAGGTCGTCGTATTTGGCCGTCTGGATGAAAAAAGTCGGGTCGTAAATGATCTCGCAGAGGTCCTGCATGATGTCGTTGTGGACTTCCACCCGCACGCCGACCTCGATGCCGCGCTGCTTCAGCCCCAGCTTGAATTTCTGGGCGATCGCCCCCATCCAGTCGGCGCCGACGCGTCCCGGCGCCAGGATCACATGCCGGCTCGAATAGCGGCTGCGACCGGTGGTGACGCCGGCCACACGGCCATTTGACAAAACGATGTCCTTCACCTCTTCCGAGGTGCGGATGGTCACACCCCGCGTCCGGAGATGATCGGCCATGGCGGCGATGGTTTCGGGCAGACGGTCGCTGCCGATGTGTTTCTGGCGGATGATGAGCAGATTGATGCCGAAGCGCTTGGCGTGTTTGCGGATTTCGAGCGCCCGGTCCATGTCGGTGGGAAATACGGGGCCGTCCATGCCGAAGCGGTTGAAGACCGTTTCGGTCTCGGCGATCAGGCGTTCAGCCTCCGGCACCGGCATGAACTGGGAGAGGTCGGTTTTCCCCAGCTTGTAGATGAAGTTCAGCTTGCCGTCGGAAAAAAGACCGGCCCCGCCGATGCCGCTCAAAATATCGCACGGCTTGCATTTGAAGCATTCACGGTAGTCGTTGATCCGGCAGCGGCGCTTGAGGGGCCCCTTGCCTTTATCAATGACCAGCACCCGGAGGGCGGAATGCTCGCAGAAGTGATGGGCGGCAAACAGCCCGGCCGGGCCGGCGCCCACGATGACGACATCAAAATCGGTTTTGCGCGTTGCGGGCATTCGTCCTCCTCAAGACACCTCGCATCGAGGGCCATAAAGCCGGTCGGGGGAAAGTTCTGGAGGCGACACAGGGCGTTCCGCAGTTCGTCAGGTGCTGCCCTTGGTGAACGGGACGGATTCGAGCTCGGGTTTTTCATCCTTTTGCGCGGGCGGGCCCGAATCCTGTTTGAAGGCAAAGCGCAGACGTTGCAAAGCGGTGACATTGGCGAAGATGGCCACCATCCAGATGGCGATCGCAAGGGCGATGGGATGGATCAGGGCGCCGGCACCCAGAAAAACAATGCGCTCGGGCCGCTGCATCATGCCCACCTTGGCGGACAGCCCCAGGCTCTCCGCCCGGGCGCGCGTGTAGCTGACCATGAAAGAGCCGCACAGGGCCAGGAAGGTCCCGGCTGAATTCACGTAATCCTGAGTCATCAGGAAATAGCCGCCGATGCCGAACAGCATGACAAATTCGGCATAGCGGTCCACCGACGAGTCCAGCAGCGCCCCAAAGCGCGAGGCCTTGCCGGAGTTTCGGGCGAGCGAGCCGTCGATCGCATCGCACAGGCCGCCGAGCAGCACGAGACACCCGCCCAGCCGCGGGCTCTTGAGGAAAAAGGCGATCGTCGCAAAAGAGGTGATGACGACCCCGGCCAGGGTGAGCGAATTGGGGTTCACCCCCCATTTCGTGAACAAACGCACGAGAGGGCCCAAGGCGCGCATGAAGCCGCGTTGGAAGTTGTCAGGGATGAGTCTGCGCGAAGAATGGGTCATGGATTTATCCGCTTGGGCACACGCTTAACCCTGAAATAATTATCCTTCATTCTAACCATTGTCAACGCAATTAAATCCGGAGACGTAGACTTCCCCCTATGCGAGCGCTATTGCGCAACCATCAGCGGGGGTTGCCCGGAGAGTCTTTCTGGCCGTCGAGAATGGCGCGCAAACGGTTCCGTTCGGCTCTGGCCTCCCGCAGTTTCGCCTCGATCTTCTCCTGCTGCCCGGCAGCGGCCGAAGCCAGCTCTTTCTCAAGTTTTTCGACCGCCTGTTGCAGCCGGTAGAGCTCTTTGGCGAGCATGCGAATGGACATGGTTGCCTTCTAATTGTTATTCAGGTATTTAGAGGTATTGGTTTTCAGGTTCTCCGTTTTGAGGAAAAATGAGACGAACGTCCAAACAACCAGAGTAAAATACGACAGTTCCAGCCCAACTCGGCTTATACCATTTAAAACTACCGAAATCCACGAGCAACCCAACGCCGAATCGACCCAGAACGAAAC
>Ga0209253_10003385_pt1 | contig 14046 bp, 11 predicted proteins | sample FrelakmetBRP12BR_FD_187145 | JGI IMG/M metagenome (GOLD analysis project Ga0209253, IMG submission 187145) | Freshwater lake sediment microbial communities from the University of Notre Dame, USA, for methane emissions studies - BRP12 BR (SPAdes)... | ecosystem: Environmental > Aquatic >...
GCGAGGCGGCCCTGGCCGCCTTCCGCTCGCGGCCGCCCGACCTGATCGTGCTCGACCTCGGGCTGCCGGGCACCGACGGGCTGGAGGTCACGCGCCAGGTCCGCCGAGCGTCGGATGTGCCCATCATCATGCTCACCGCCCGGGGCGAGGAGTCCGATAAACTCGTCGGCCTCGAGCTGGGCGCCGACGACTACATGGTCAAGCCCTTCAGCCCCAAGGAACTGGTCGCCCGTGTGCGGGCGGTGCTACGCCGGGCCGAAGGCCGGGCCGGGCCGGCGGCCGACGTCCTGCGCGTGATGGACCTGACGCTCGACCTGCCCCGCCAGCGCCTGACGGTTGGCGTTCGCCCGGTCGAGCTGACGGCAACCGAGTTCCAGCTCCTGGCAGCGCTCGCCCGCCAGCCCGGGCGGATCTTCACCCGCGCCCAGCTGCTCGACGCCGTGCACGGCGTGGCCTTCGAGTCATACGAGCGCGCGATCGACACGCACATCAAGAACCTGCGAAGGAAGATCGAGCCCGACCCCCACCAGCCGCGCTACATCCAGACGGTCTACGGCGTCGGCTACCGGCTGGCCGACGCATGAACCTGATGCCTGGTCCGCACCGCTGGCGATCGCATCCGCCCAACCGTCCGTCGTGGTGGCCGGAAGGCGAGCCTTGGCCGCCGACCCCCAGGGGCTATCGGCCCGACTGGCGCCGGCGCCGCGGCGGTTGCCTGCTGCGCGCCATCGTGGCGCTGCTCGTCGTCTGGCTCCTGGGTTTCGCCGGCTGCGCCGGGACGGTGTGGTTGGTTGGTGTGCTCACGGGTCAGGACCCCGGCAGCCCGACTTGGATCGTCCTGGCGCTGGCGGCGATGCTGGCCTTCATCGTCCTGGTGTCCGGCGTAAGGATGCTGGCGCTGCCATTGGGCGACCTGGTTGACGCTGCCCAGCGCGTCGAGGCAGGCGACCTCGAGCCGCGGGTACGCCCGCGCGGGCCACGTGAGCTGCGCGGCCTGGGGCGGGCGTTCAACGCCATGCTCGACCGGCTGCGGCAGAACGAGCTTCAGCGCCGGCAGCTGCTGGCTGATGTGACCCACGAGTTGCGCACACCCGTTGCCGTGCTGCAGGGCAACCTGGAGGCGATGGTCGACGGCGTGTACCCGGCCGACGCCGAGCATTTGGGCCCGTTGCTTGAGGAGACGCGGCTGCTGTCGCGGCTGATCGATGATCTGCGCACGCTGTCATTGGCCGAGAGCGGCGTGCTTGAGCTGCACCGCGAGCCAACCGACCTGGGGGTGCTGGTCGGCGAGGTGATCGCCGCCTTCCGCTCCCAGGCCGAGAGCGGCGGGGTGGCCCTGCGCGCCGACGTGCCCGACAACGTGCCGCTGGCCGAGATCGATCCCCTGCGGGTGCGCGAGGTCCTGACCAACCTGACCGCCAACGCGCTGCGCCACACGCCGCGCGGCGGCGAGGTGCGCGTCGCCGTGACGGCCGCCATGGAGAGCCTGCGCTTCTCGGTTTCCGACAGCGGGACGGGGATCGCCGCCGAGGACCTGCCGCACGTCTTCGAGCGTTTCTACAAGACCGCCGACTCGACCGGCAGCGGGCTGGGGTTGGCCATCGCCCGCAACCTGGTCCTGGCGCACGGGGGCGAGATCGAGGCCGAGAGCGAGGCCGGACATGGGACGACGATCCGCTTCACGCTCCCGTTCGGGCCGCTCGTGGGATCCCGGTAAGGACGTCCGGGTCGAACGGCCTTCGGCGACCCGCAGCTGAGGCGTAACCAGCTCGCCGCCCGAAGTTGGGGCGGCGAGCTGCTGAGTACAGGCTCCTTGTCCTCCTGGCCTTGTGGGCCTGTGGAGGGAAGATGCGCCGAGGCGGCGGGGCTACGTCCGCACGATGGCTCCGGCCTCGCGGCGCAGCGGGATGGCGATCTCCTCGACCGAAAAGGACGATCACGTCTCCCACAAGACGGAGATGCGCATCGTGTCAGGTACGCCCTTGGGCCATGGCGTCTTGAACAGCCCCTTGTGGACGACTTCGGCCAGGTTGGCCCGCTCCTGGCGGTCGAGGATGATCCGCATGGCTTCCCGCTCCTGAGGCTTCGTCGTGAGGACGAGGATACATCGGATCGGGCCGCCTGCACCCAGGAACCTTTCGCCAGGCGGTGGGGGCGTTCACGCTCAGACGGGCATGGCGCCCTGCCAGCCCCGGCGCGGACAGGGCCAAGACCGGGCATTGCCAACCTGGGGGCCAAGCCCGCTTCCCCTTGGTACCACCCGCCTATGGCCTCCCCTTCCACCCGGCCGCCACAATAGTGCATGACCCGCCGCCGCAGCGGTTTCCCGTGTGGGACGATCGTGCTCGGCCTGGCCCTGATGCCGGTCATCTGCGCCGTTACCTTCTTCGGCCTCGTCCTGGCGGCCGAGGCGATGGGCGTCGGCAGCCTGTCCCAGTTGGAAACGGTGGTGATGGACCTCGTGGCGTCCACCGGCCTGGTACCGGCTGCGCTTGAGCCGACGTCCTTCGACCCTGCGCCGTCCCTGACGCCGTTCCAACCCCTGTCGACCGAGCCGGTCCCATCAACCGAAACGCCCTCGCCGACCGCTTCGCTGACGGCCTCCCCGTCGGCGACCTCAACGCCCTCCACGACCCCGACCGAGACGCCCACTTCGACCGGGACGACCACGCTGACGCCGTCGGCAACATCCACCGCCTCGCCGTCCTCCAGCGCCACGATACCGGCGACACGCACGCGCACGCCGACGCTGTTGCCCACGCGCACCCCGACGCGTAGCCTGACGGGCACCGCAACCCAGACTCCCTCGCCCACAGCGTCTATGACGTCCGAGATTCCGCCGACCCTGGGAGTACCCACGGCCACATCCGAAGTGCCTCCGACCGTCGGAGCACCTACAGCCACTTCCGAAGTGCCTCCAACCGTGGCAATACCCACGGCCACGCCCACGGTTGCGCCGACCGCCTCGGCGTGTGACGCTTCCGCCAATGCCAGTGTGGAAGCCGAGGTGATCGACCTGGTCAATACCGAGCGTGCGGCGCAAGGCCTGGCGGCCTACTCGGTCGACGGCCGGCTGACGGCCGCCGCCCGGGTGCATGCGACCGACATGGCCTGCAACCACTTCACCTCGCACACCGGGTCGGACGGCTCATCCGTCCGCGATCGCGTCGTCCGGCAGGGGTACACCTGGTCCTGGATCGGGGAGAACTACTTCGTCGGCGGCAGCGGGGCCCAGACGGCGTTCAACTGGTGGATGAACAGCACGCCCCACCGCAACAACCTGCTCAGCCCGAACTACACCCAGTTCGGGGTCGGGTACGTGTACGACGCCGACAGCGACTACGGCGGCTACTTCGTGGTCGTGTTCGCCAAGCCGGGGTGAGGCAGCGACTCACGCAGGATCCGCCTCGGCCCGCCACTCCCCACATCCCCTGAGCGGAAACTCAGCCGCCGCGCACCTGCTCCACCATTTCACGAACGGCATCGATCACCACGTCCGGCTGATCCACCGGAATGATGTGCCCACTCTCGGCGGCAATGATCAGCTTCCCCTGGGTGGAGAGGCCCGCCAGCTTCTCCTGGAACTCATCATGGATCCGGGCAATCTGGGCGACAACTTCGGGCCCTCCCATCGCCGCAACCTCCGCTTCCGATGCCCGATCGTAGGCAGCACCGGCCGAAAGCACAGTCAGGGGTAGGGCGCCCAGGCTTCGGGGAATGTCCGGCTGGCTGAGGAAGGTGGATACGGCTTCCATCTCATTCACCATCGCCGGGCAGAATGCATTGCGGTACACGGTCGAGAGATAAGCCTGCCTGACCTCCGCAGGCACGGCCACACCAGAGAAATCCGACAGTCTCAACGCGCGCACAAATCCGATCGGCGACGTGATCGAGCACAACGGCATCATCGCCCGGGCGCTGTTGCGCATCCGCACATACTGCGCGGGATAGGCCGCCTCCTCCCCCTCATGCACCGCATCCACCAGGACCAGGCCGACCACCTCCTTTGGGTGCTGGCCCGCGAACGCCCGGATGTAGAAGCCTCCGGCGGAGTGCCCGACCAGGATGTAGGGGCCTGCAACGTCCGCTGCTGTGAGCAGCTTGTGCAGGTCCTCAGCCACCTGCGCCGGGAGAAGAGGGCCCGAGGCTGGATCGCTCCAGCCGAAACCCGCACGGTCATACGAGCAGACGCGTGTGAAGCCGGCCACTTGCTTCTGCACCAGGTACCAGCTGAGCTCCGAGCTTCCCGCACCCGCTTCCAGGATCACCGTCGGGCTGCCTTCGCCCGCGCAGTACAGGTGCAACCGGTAGCCCCCCACGTCATACAGTTCACCCGGCGGAGGGTATCGCTTGAGGTCATTCGCGCTGGCAACCGCCTGGTAGATGGCCCCCGCCGCCAGCGCGATGGTCAGGAAGACGACCAGTCCGATCGCCGCCCGCCCCAGGCAGCCCAGGCAACCGCGCCGCTTGCCGTGAAGCTTGCCTGCATCATCGGTTGTGTTCATCTGGAACCTCCTTGGCATCCTCACTGCTCACCGCAGACAACTCAAGTCCCAGGTCCCGCAGCCGGGAGATGATCCCGTACAGCGCCGCTTGATCCTGGACGAGGCCGGTGAGCACCGTCGCCTCAGGATCGGAGTGTCGTATGGCCAGTCCACCCAGCCACTCCGACCACTCTTCGTTGATGCGCCCTTTGATCCGGATCTCTACCTGCAGCATGGCCAGCTCCCGGCCTTCCTGTGTCGCTGCACGGGACCAGGCTGGAGGCAGCGGCGATTGCCCGCTGACCCCCCCAGCCCTGCCCCTTGCGCAGGACTACGCTGCCTGCAAGCCCGCTGCGCGCGCTTTGCGGCCGCGCACGACTGCCCACACGGCGATGACCAGGAACCCGGCCACCGTCAGCCACCCAAACAGGTCACCCACAAGGGAGTAGACGGTCGACACCCGATGGTTGGGCAGCTGCACCACGAAGGCACGCTCGCTCACGCGCGTCGCATCCATCGACCCCAGCGTCCGGCCGTACGGATCGATGGCCAGCGAGATCCCCTGGGCCGTGGGGCGGAAGATCGACACGCCGTTCTCGATGGCGCGGAAGGCTGCCATCTGCGAGTGCGCCGTGACCTGCGCCGCGGTCGGCTCAAAGCTCGGGACCAGCATGATGTCGACGCCCTTCTGGCTCACCTGCCGGATGACATACGGGTAGTCAAGATCGCAGCACAACACTGCGCCCAGCGTGCCGTAGGGGGTCTCCACGGTCGGGACCTGCACGCCGTACATGTTGAACGCCGTGCAGCCGTACTTGAGGTAGTTCACCAGAATGTCGCCGTTCGGGTCGATCAGCACCAGCCGGTTCTCCCCCTCCGGGTACGAGCCGGGGCCGATGACGTTCAATCCAATGGACAGGTAGATGCCCTCCTGGCGGGCGATGTCCTGAGCCCGCGCTACGACTACATCCAGATCCTGCTTGAAGCCTTCTGCCGCAACTTCGGGCCAGACCACGATCTGAGCCCCGGCCTGGGCCTCGCGCAGCGTGGCCTCGAGGTAGCGCTCGTACACCGGCGTCATCTGCGCCCGGAACGCCTGCGGGTCGGATTGGCTGAGCGGAAAGAGCTCGGTTTCCCACGTGGTGCGGGTGTAGTCGGTCTCGACGATGCCGTGGATCCGCACGGTCCCCGGCTCCGGGAAGAAGTAGGTCAGCCGGATCACGCCGTAGCCCAGGACGATGAGCATCACGCCGGCGTAGATCGGCACGCCCCGGCGGATGTGCGGCCAGTCCACGCTCTCTTCCCAGATCCAGTTGACGGTCGAGGCGAACCACGAAACAAGGAAGGTGACGCCCCACAATCCGGTGATGGAGGTCACCTGGGTGAGGTGGAGGCTGCTGAACTGGCTGTAGGCCAGCGAGCCCCACGCGCCCATCGGATTGGGCCACAGGGTAAGAAACTCGAACGCTGCGCTGGCGAAGGGGAAGACCAGCGTGGCGGCAAGCCCGGAGAAGCGGCTCACCAGCACGCGGTCAAGCAAGAAGGGTACGGTGTACAGCAGCCCGGTCACCAGCCCGAAGATGATGCGGGCCGGGATGGCTAACGTGGGCATGTTGTTCCACCAGGCGATGATGTTGGCCGCCATCAGCACCAGCATCATCAGGAGGTAGCCCGCACCCACCTTCCGGGTGCGCAGGAAGCGGATGAGGAACAGGGGCGCCAGCAATCCCGCCAGCGGGTTGCGGTACATCCCGTAGGTGAAGACGAACAGGACGGCGGCGATGGCCAGCCAGAGCCAGGACCGCCGGTCGGGGATCGGTAGGCGGGCGGCGTGCACTGGGTTCATGACAGGTCTCCTATGTCTCGTGATGCTCACGATGGTGCCTGCCCGGACCCGCAGGCGTCGCTGGTCCGGGCAGGCGAGATGGACAACTACCGGGATCGAGTGGCCTTCTGGTAGATCGAATACAGGACCGAGATTGTCGCCCCCACCCCGACTACGCCGGCCAGGATGCGGATCAGGGGTTCAAGCATGACCAGGTTGAATGTCCCTACGGCGTAGGCAAATGCGCCCCAGAAGGCGGCAACCAGCAGGGCGCTCAATATGAACGCCCAGCCTGTCCACACCGCCCTGTTCCCGGTAACGAATCTCGGGAGCTTTCCCGGCAATACGACCGGAGGAAATGCCCGCAGGAGGACTGCATCCAGCCCGAGGAACACCATGGCCGGGGCCACGCTGGCGGCGAAGACGAACCACGCCAGAGGGATCACGATCGGATTGACGCTCTTCCAGGCGACGGAGACGTACAAGGCCACAATGAAAGCGGCCACGATGATGCCCACGCCTGCCGCCATCAAGCGCTTCATCCATCGATGCAAGGCCTTAGCGGATTCCGGCTGCTGTTCCAGGTGCTGAGCCAGGTGAAGCTTGAGGCCCTCGCTGGCGCTTTTGGCTGTTGCGGCGTTTTGAGCATTGGCTGTCGGATTCATGGTAGGCATTCTCCTGTCGCAGGTTAGTCGGTATTCGTGGTTCTACCGTATCCGTCAACCGGATGGATGTCGTCTATCGGAGGATAGATGGGGGGATAGAAAGGGCGGCGTCCGGGTCGCCCGGACTCCGCCCGCCCGCCGCCCAGGCCCTCCCTTGCGGCGCGGTCAGCGCCCGGGAGGCCTGAGAAGCAAGGCTCGGGGGACTAGAGCAGGTCGAGCTCCCTGGCCCTGGCCACCGCCTGCATTCGACTGCCGCTGCTCAGCTTTCCGAGGATGTGATGAACGTGGGATTTGGCCGTCCCCACGCTGATGACCAGGCGCCGGGCGATCTCCTGGTTCGAGAGGCCATCCGCCAGCAGGCGCAGGATCTCCAGTTCACGCTCGCTCATCGGCTCGACCAACGGCTGGGAGGCGGAGGCCTTTCCTGGTCCCTCGAACGCAGCCAGGAGGGCCAGGATGTACTCCTTCCGTTCGCCCCCCTCTGACCTCAGCCGCTCGAGCACGAGCCTCATCGGCTCCCCTTTGTCCAGGAAGGTCCGGACAAAGCCTTCGGGCTGCGCCCCTTCCAGGGCGTCGGCCAGGAAACCCAGGGCCTCCGCCGGGGCAGAAGCGCCCACGGCCTGCAGGGCGCGCACCTCGACCATGCCAGATCCCCACCCTGCCCGGCTGGCGGTCTGGTAGAGCTCCGCCAGCGTCTCCGCCGCCTGTGGCTTCTTACCATCGGCCAGCAGGAGGCGGGCAGGAGTAAGCCCGAGCAGGGGGTAGAAAGGAGAAGCGTCGGCCGGCCCGGTCACCTGCTCTGCCCAATGCTGCGCACCGGCCAGGTCGTGCTGCGCCAGTGCGAGCTGCACGTGACAGGCGGCGGTGCGCATGCGCGTGAGGGGGGTAAGCTCGTGCTCATACGCCAGCTGGTGGGCCAGCTGGAGCGTCGCCAGCGCCGCCTCGGGTTCGCCGCGAGCCTGCTGCAGGAGCGCCAGCGTGCGGTAGCCGTCACTCAGGATCATCAGGTTGCCCGTCCGCTGGCACAGCCCGATCCCGATCTCGAGGTGACGGGCAGCGGACTCCAGGTCGTTCCACTCGTACAGCAGCGCGCCCAGCTCGATGTGCGCCGGGGCGACGGGAGGCGATTGGCCCCCCATCTCGATCGCCTGCCGGCACATCTCGCCCGCCCGCCGCAGGTGGCCGCGGATCGCCTGGATCACGCCCAGGTACGATAGCGCCGTCATCCTGGCGTAGTGGTTGCGGGATTGCTGGGCCGCCCGATCGACTTCCAGGAGCGCCGTCTCCGCCTGCTGCAGGTTGCCGCTGCTCCAGTGGGCAAGGCCGAGCGTCAGCGCAACCAGGCTGCGGGAGAGCGGGTCTGACTCCGGCAGGAGGTCCAGCGCGCGCTGGCCGCGTTCGATCGCCCCAGTGTTGTCGCCTCGGGCGCGCAGGTGATACGCCCGGGCGACCAGGATCGTGCCCAGCAGGGTGTCATCGCCGCCGGCCGATGCCTCCGCATTCTGGAGGAAGCCTTCCGCCGCGTCGAGTTGTCCGGTCAGCGTCAGTGCCCAGCCGCAGTCCCGGGACAGCTCTGGCCGCTTGAACACAACCTCGTTCGGCAGAGCCTTGAGCCAGCCAAGGAGTGTCGCCAGTTCGCCACGCCTGAGCATCGTGACCGACTCGCCCTGGACGAGATCTGCCGCCCGCTCCCAGTCGGCGGCGGCCAGTGCATGCTGGATCGCTTCGGGCAGGAGCCCCTCGGCCTCAAACCACGCGCTGGCAAGATGATGGAGTCCGCTCTCGGAATGTGCCTGGGTGGAGCGCAGGCGTTGCGTGAGCAGCTCGGCAAACAGGTGATGATACCGGTACCAGCTGCGGGACTGATCCAGGGGCACCACGAACAGGTTGCTCTGATCGAGCGCCTGCAGGATCTCCCCGCTGGCCTGTTGCCCTGTGACCGCGTCGCACAGCCGACCGGTGAACCGGCCGAGGATGGATGTCTTCAGCAGGAAGTCCTGCACCTCGGCGGGCTGCTGCTCGAGCACTTCGCCGATCAGGTAGTCCAGCACGTAGCGGCTGCTGCCGGTGAACGCCTCGATGAAACCCGGAAGGTCGCCGCGCCCCCGCATCGACAGCCCCGCCAGCTGCAGGCCCGCAATCCAGCCTTCCGTCCGGTGCTCCAGGGCGGCAACGTCAGGGGCAGCCAGCTGCAGCTCCATCACCTGATTCAGGAAGTCGGCGCATTCTTCCAGCGAGAAGCGCAGGTCCTCCTGGCGGACTTCCACCATCTGCCCGCGTGCCCGCAGGCGGGCAAGGGGCAGAGGCGGATCCTCGCGCGTGATGATGACCAGATGCACCTGGGGCGGCTGGTGCTCCACCAGGAAGCCGAGCTGCCTGTGGATGCCCAGCTCATGGATGGCGTGATAGTCGTCCAGGACGAGGATGAATGGAGCCGGCAGCGAGGCGATGTCGTTGATCAGCGCGCCGATTACCGCCTCCGGCGGGGGAGGCTGGGGTGCCTGCAGCAGCGAGAGCGTGGTCTCGCCCAGGCTCTGGTCCACCGGCCGCAGGGCGGCGATGAGATGGGAAAGGAAGCGTACCGGGTCGTTGTCCTGGTCATCCAGGGAAAGCCAGGCAACCTTTGGCGGAGTGTCTTGAGACTGGGCCAGCCACTCCACGACGAGCGTCGTCTTGCCATAGCCGGCGGGAGCGGAGACCAGCGTGATCGTGCCGTCCGGGCCGGGATTCAGTTTCCTGACCAGGCGCGGGCGAGAAACATGGCCCGAGCGCAGCGGAGGGACATGCAGTTTGGTGGTGAGGATGGTGGACATCCTGGCTCTCACGGTGGAACAAGGTCTGTGCGGCGGATCTGCGTCCCGTCAGACGGGCTCTCCGGCAGGGTCACCGCTGCACGCGCGGCGGTTGCCCTCAGCAGCGTGAATTGTGCACTGTCCCGCGGAAAAGCGGTACTTCGCGGGGCAATCGCGGGCAGGGACCGGCCACGGCGCTCACGGGTCTGACCGACGATCTCGGGCCACCCCCACCCTCTCCGGCGTGCAGGGGAAGAGGTGGGAGGGGACCGTCCATATGGGTCGTGTCAGCGTCATCGTCAACCTGCCGTCGAAGCCCGGGATTCGGCGTATAGTGGGCTCACGCCGGAGGAGCCATGGGCCTCCCTCCCCGGCTCAGCCGACGGCGTGGGAGGTCGCAGCAACCGATGTTCTCCTCGCGACTGGACTCCGACCTGAGCCCAGGGCGGCTGCAGCGAGCGCTCGATGATCTGCGCGCCAGCGGCACGCCGCTCCTTGATCTCACGTGCTCCAACCCGCCGGAGTGCGGGCTGGGACCGGAGGCGGAGGCCCTGACCCGGGCCCTCGCCGTGCCCGAGGCGGCCGAGTACCACCCCGACCCGCGCGGCCTGCTGAGCACGCGCCAGGCCGTGGCGCGCACCTACGCCGAACGCGGGCTGCCCACGCAGCCAGACGACATCTTCTTGAGCGCCAGCACGAGCCAGGCCTACGCCGAGCTGATCAAACTGTTCGCCGATCCCGGGGATGAGATCCTCATCCCCCAGCCCTCGTATCCGCTATTCGACATGCTCGTGACGCTGGAGGGCTGCCGTCCGGTGCGATTCCCTTCCTTCTATACCGAGCCGGACGGCTGGCGCATCGACGCAGACGCGCTGGCACGCGCCTTCACCTCGCGCACGCGGGCCGTCATCCTGGTCAGCCCAAACAATCCGACCGGCGCCTACCTGGCCCCCGAGGAGCACGCCGCCATCCAGCGCCTGTGCGCCGACCGAAGCTGCCCGCTTCTGCTCGATGAGGTGTTCTACGACTACCCGGCCGAGGGCTTCGCCCCGCCACGCGCAGTAGATGAAGGGACGGGGCTGAGCGTGCGCTTGAGCGGGCTGTCGAAGGTCGTCGGCGCGCCGCAGATCAAGCTGGGCTGGATCCGGCTGAGCGGCGAGACGGCGTCGGTGCGCACAGCCTCCGAGCGCCTCGAGTTCATCGCCGATGCCTATCTCTCGGCCTCGACCCCGGCCCAGCTGGCGGCCGGGGCGCTCCTGGCGGGGCGCGGCCCGATCCAGGCGCGCCTCCGCCAGCGACTCACCGCCAATCAGCAGGTCGCCGAGCAGGCCTTCGGGGTGGCCACACGGGCGCGCCTGCTCCCGCGTGAAGGCGGCTGGTACCTGGTGCTCCGCCTGCCGGAGGGCGAGGACGATGAGGATCTGGCCTGCGAACTGCTCGTCGGCGACCACGTCGTTGTCCAGCCAGGCTTCTTCTTCGACTTCCCCGAGGGCGAGCATCTGGTGCTCAGCCTGCTGCCGCCAACCGACGCCTTCGCCGAAGGGGTGCGCCGGCTGGCCGCCAAGCTCTCTCCCCGATCAGGAGCGGCGTCGTGACGGCACGCTTCACGCAGCCCAGCCACGAGCCGGGCGGGCGGCAAGAGCGGTCAGCGAGTTCCCCTCCGCGAGCCCCGCGGCCGGCAGTCCGCGTCCGCAGGATCGTTGCCTCCGGGCTGCTTCTCCTTCTGGCATCCTGCGGACCCTCGATTGCACCTTCGCCCTCCCCCAGCCCAACCCAGACTCCCCTGGCGCCGATGTTCGTCGCCGACTTGGGGGCTGACCTCATCGTTGAGGACCTCGAGGCGGCTCTGCGGCAGATGGACTTCGTCCGGGAACTGGGCGGCTACGTCGCCGCCGTCGGCACGCAGGAACAGAACGGCACACACACGATGACGATTGAGCTGCGCGTGCCGCACAAGAACACCGGCCGCGTGGCGGAGATCCTGAGCAGCGAGTTCGGCACGGTGACGTTCATCAACGTGCTTTCCGGGGAGGTCAGCGTGCGGAACGCCAGACTGCGGCGCCAGCTGGCGGCCGTGAAGGACTCCCTGAGCGGCCTCTCGGGTGACGACCTCGCGCAGGCCAAGGATCAGATCGAGCTGCTGAGCGACATCCTCGCCTTCCAGCTCAGGCGGACGGAGTTCCTGTACGTTGAGGTGCACCTGACTCAGGCCCCCTGACGGCAGCCCGCCCGCAGCACTCTCGAAGCGAGAACGAACAGACCAGGCGGGGCCGGGAACCCTGCTGCCTGCTGCGGCGTCCAGAGTGCAAAGCACTCCCGATACGAGGATGACTATGAACCTGCGCCGCGCCTCGAGAGCTCTGCTATCACTCCTGGTGATGACTTTGCTGTTCGCGTGCAAGCCGTCGGCCGGCTCGGACGCCCTGCACGGAACGAAGTGGTCCCTGAGCGCCATCGACGGCGTCCCGCCGCTGCCGGGAGAGCCGCTCACCCTCACCTTCCAGGACGGCCAGGTGCGCGGCTGGTCCGGCTGCAACAGCTACTCCGGGACGTACGCCGTGCGCGGCGAGGTCCTCGCCATCGGCGAGCTGATGGCCACCGCGATGGCCTGCGTAGAGCCGGGCCGGATGGAGCAGGAATCGGCCTTCCTGGCGCGGCTAGGGGCGGTCACGGCCTTCGGGCAGGCCGAAGGCCGGCTTGACCTCACCGCCGACGAGGGCCAGAGCCTGATGTTCGTCCCGCAGTCCTGAAGCCGACCTCCTGCCCGATACGGGCTGCTCAACCCTCCATTCGGTATGCAGGTGCCTGAGAAGCAGGGCGCACATCGATGCCGGTCCGCCCGGCCCGGGGCAAGCATGGTTTCGCGCTCGCATGGGCCGTCGACCCGGAGGACCGCCCAGTCCTGCTTGATAGCCAGGTCCCCCAGCACCTTCTGGTAGGAGTAGAAGGTGAACCAGGCCACCGCGGAGAGGATGATAAGCGTGGGGACGAAAGACCAGGCAACGATCTTGACCTGCAGGCTGCTCCACAGCCTCTTCTTCATCCCTACTCCCGGGTCATCGCCTGACGGCGAAGGCCAACGTCGTCGGCGTGGTGCCGCCCTGCATCGAATTGGGACCGGCGATCACACGGCGCACCTGCATGCGGATGGGTCCTAGACAGGCCGCCGTCCGCAGGGCCGATCCGGCCTGGGTGCGGCAACCACCACGGCCTGGCAGGAGTCCATCATGCCGGCGCCGGGCCATGGATCATCGCGCGGGCGCCTGTCACGCCTCGCTCCCTCCCTTGCTGATCTGCTGTACCGCACGGCCTGCGGCAGGCGCTGGTTGCGCCGGGATCGGCGAAGCGCCGGCTTCAAGCGCCTCCGTTCCCCATTCGAACTCCCGGCTAGCTCTCGCCCAGCCGGGGAACGCGCCCGATCGTGAGACGCAGCGGTGCGAGCATGCAGGCCAGGCTGAACAGGCCGCCAAGAGCCAACCCAATGAGCTGACCGCTCCACATCGGCCAGCCCAGCGCGCCCACCCCGAGCACCGGCGCCTGGAAGAAGCCCAGCGCCACCAGCAGACACAGGCCCGTTGCCAGCATCCCGAGACAGCCGCTTCGGGTTTCCTGCATTTGACGCGGGTCCTCCCAGTCCATGTTCGCACCCGCGATCCCGAACGCCAGGCTGATGCCGGTGGCGCCGGCCAGGCAGAAGGCGACCACCGGGAAGGCAAACCACGTGGTCGCCGGGGAGGCGACCTGCAAGACCGCCAGCAGCAGCACAAAACCCCAGCTCAGCGCGACCGCCGGCAGGTAGGCGACCCAGAACTTCGCCGTCACCAGCTGCAGCGTGCTGATGGGCGCGGTCTTGAGCAGCCAGTAGCTCTTGCCCTCCTGCGAGAAACCGATCCCGGCCAGCCGTGCCACCAGCGAGTAGCCCACAAACAGCGCGATGGCGACATTCCCGAACTCCAGCAGGCTGTCGAACGCCTGCATGAACCAGTCCGGCGCTTCGCCCTGCCCCGCCGGCGGGGTGCCGCCGCTGCGCACCAAGGCGATGGCATAGACCACGCCGAGGATCAGCGGGGTGATCAGTTGCGACAGGTTGCGCAGGTCGCGGCGCAACACCCGCGCATCCTTGACGACAAGGGCACGCACGGCCGACGGGGCGCCGCGCGGCACCCCAGCCGCCAGCGGAAACGACAGCCCAGGCCGAGGCTTGCCGGGCGCGGCCCGCTTGCGGCGGTAGTCCTGCATCGAGGCCCAGCCGCGGTAGTACAACCGCTCGGCGGTCGTCA
>Ga0209253_10003386_pt1 | contig 14046 bp, 9 predicted proteins | sample FrelakmetBRP12BR_FD_187145 | JGI IMG/M metagenome (GOLD analysis project Ga0209253, IMG submission 187145) | Freshwater lake sediment microbial communities from the University of Notre Dame, USA, for methane emissions studies - BRP12 BR (SPAdes)... | ecosystem: Environmental > Aquatic >...
CCAAGGGGAAGCTATTCTGCCGATACCTATTAAGGGAGAGGAGAATGTCATGCAAACTTCACGTTCGTCGACAATCTTGCGGCATGTTTTGCATATCCTGGTCATCCTGGCCATGCTCTTCAGCTCGTTCGGACTGGCAGTGGTCAGCGGCGTGGCAGCGGAACCGCCGAATGTCTGGGTATTTCTGGGATACTTTGGCTGGGGGGGAGCGGATATCCATGGGTATAACTGGCCGTTGGCTACCCAGATCACCATGACATACCAGGATCTCACGACACCCGCCACGTTCACCCGTTCTGCTTATATGGCAGATAATGGTTCGGGTGGAATGGAAGTGATCTTCGATACCAGCGGGATCACGCCGCACGCGGGGGATGTGGTCACACTGACAGATGGAGTCACGAACGTGACCCATACCGTCACCGCCCTGCGCCTTGTGAATGTGGACCCCTGGCTGGATCTCATTACCGGCGAGGCTGCTGCTGGCAGCAGTATCCATGTATCGTTGGACGGAGCCAATGGTCGCACGGTCACGGCGGCCTTCAACGGATCCTGGCTGGTGGATTACAGCCATGCGGGCGCCAACCCCGGCGAGGATATTGCAGACGTAACTCCCGGCCAGCACCTGATGATACAGCAGGCAGAAGGTGGAGGATATACCGGGATATCTCTTACCATTTCCAACTATACCCTGCACGTCAATCTCAAAGGTCAGGAAGTCCATGGGCATGATTGGCTGGGATGGAGCCAGGCTAACCTGACCATCGATGATGATAAAGATCCCAACAACGGCGTGCTTTACACTGAGATCAAGCCGGTTCTCTCCGACACCACGTGCGGCAGCCCGTGCTTCAATCTGCAGGGTATATTCACTTTGGCAGTCGGTCAGTATGTGACCATGGCAGAAGGATCAATCAGCAAGACCGTCCAAATCTCGACGCTACATATCGACGAGGTGAATGCGGTTAACGAAACCTTGAGCGGGGGGGCGGATCCCGGCTCAACTGTGAATGTTAATATCAATTCGCAAGGAAATGGACGCACCGTTACTGCAGACCCAAGCGGAGACTGGTTTGTGGATTTCAAGGTTGATGGGGGACCTGGCAACCCAGCAACGAATATTGTTCCCGGCGATAATGGGCGCGCCATCCAGCTCAACCCGGATGGCTCGGATGACGGCACGCTGGAATATTGGAATGTCCCCAACCCGCGCTTTACCGTGCAGCCGGATCACGGCTGGGTCCAGGGGAGTGAGTGGCCGGTTGGGAATAGCATATCCCTGACCGTGGATGATCCCGGAAATGGCAGTTGTTCCCCGGCGGGGCAGACCGTTGCAGGGGATGGGACGGTCTTTTTCATGGTGGAACCCACCTGTGACCTGCACGTGGGCGAGACCGTTACCATGACGGATGGCATCAGCACGAAATCCACCGTGATCGTCGAAGTGCACTTTGATACGATCCACCAGGCCACCAATACCGCCAGCGGGCGCGCCCCATCCGGCCTGCCGGCCAGCGTTTTTGTCCGGACAGCCAGCTCGATGGCAAACCTGGATATCACGATTGGAGCCGGCGATCAATGGAGCGCCGACTTCAGCGGATTGCTGGTCATCGATACAATTCTGGGCGCCAATATCCGGGTCTTCGATACGGATAGTGACGGCACCATGGCACATTTGCATATCCCTGCCTTCACGGCACGCATGACCGAGAACGAGGTGCATGGCTACAACTGGCCCCTGGGGGCAACTATCAGCCTGACCATCACCGATCCGGCCGGTCCGGATTACGGTCCGGTCAGCCTGTCCCCGGTCGTGGCTCCCTGGGATGCCTCCCAGACCTTTACGCAGTTCACACTGGGCACGTTTACATTGCAGCCCGGGCAGCTGATCAGCATGACGGATGGAAATATCACCAAAACGCACACGGTCACGGACCTGCTGGTGACTGGCATCGACGCAGCTCTGGATACGGTTTCCGGCACGAGCAGCTCCGCGGATACCATCGAGGTGGGGCCCCTGTGTGATGCGGGTGGATGCGCCGTGCGGCGGGTCACTCCATCCAGCGGCGCCTGGCTGGCGGATTTCAAGGCCGCCCCGGGGGCTCCCCCACCTGAGGAACAATACCCGTTCAACATCCAGGCCAAGATCATAGCGGAGGCTGTCCAGGTTGACATGGACAACGATGGCACCCAGCGCAGCTGGCAGTTCCCGCCATATTGGTTATTCGTACCGCTGGTGCTGCGCTGATCCCTCCGGACGTTGGAATTTCCAGGTTTTGTTGCAGCGGGGGCGGAAGACCCCGCTGCAATACTAACCACAGATGAACACAGGAGAAGGCCTTCTTCGACTTTGCGAAGGCCCTGAAAGGCTTTCTGACCCTGATTGACTTATGCTCCAGGTACTGCTATGATAAAAGGTGTAAAAAGTCTGAATCCAGACAAAACCACGGGCAGGTCGCATGAAGTGCTTAAATTGCGGTACCGAAAACGATGCCGACGCCGAATTCTGTGAAAGCTGCGGGAATGCGCTGAGGCGCGTGTGCGCCCACTGCGGCAGCCCGCTGAAACCCGGGGCCAGGTTCTGCAAGAAGTGCGGGACACCCGTAGCTGACCAGCCCCCTTCCAGCGGGGAAATGGAACGGCTGAGGGCGCTCCAACAGGCCGCGCCGGCTGATCTCAAGGAAAAGATCCGCAGCTCTTCCGCACAAATCGAGGGGGAACGCAAGCCTGTCACGATCCTGTTTACCGATATTGTCGGTTCCACCGCCCTGGCGGAGAAGCTGGACCCGGAAGAGTGGAAGGAGATCGTCTCCGAAGCCCACCGGCGCGTCAGCCAGGCGGTCTACCAGTACGAAGGCACCATTGCGCAGCTGCTGGGCGACGGCGTGCTGGCTTTCTTCGGGGCACCCGTCACGCATGAAGATGATCCCATCCGGGCCGTGCATGCCGCCCTGGATATTCAAGCGGCGATCGGGAAATATGCCGGCGAATTAAAAGGATGTCTGGACGGCTTCCAGATGCGGATCGGTCTGAACACCGGCACGGTGGTGGTCGGCAGCGTGGGCAGCGACCTGCACATGGAATACCTGGCGGTGGGGGATGCGGTCAACCTGGCAGCCCGTCTGCAGTCGGCGGCCCAGCCTGGCCGGGTGCTCATCTCTGCGAGCACCGCCCGGCACGTCAAGGCGGCATTTGACCTGCAGGACCTGGGAGAGATCAGCCTGAAGGGCAAAGCCGAACCGGTGGCCGTTTTTGAAGTGGTCCGCAGCAAGGCCGGACCCGGCTCCGGGCGCGGCTTCGAAGAGCTGTATTCTCCTCTGGTCGGGCGTGCCTGCGAGCTGGGAGGACTGCGTGAGGCGCTGGAGGCGCTGGTCAAGGGACACGGGCAGATCGCGGCCATCATCGGCGAGGCCGGCATCGGCAAGAGCCGCCTGGTGGAGGAAGCCCGTCGGGAGGGCCCGGGCAGCCAGCTGGAAGCGCATTGGATCGAAGGGCGCTCGCTGTCCTATGGGCAGACGCTCTCCTTCTGGACGATCACCCAGCTGATCACCAACGACCTGGGCCTGTCGGACGGCGATCCGGAAGTGCGGGTGCGGGCGGCGCTCAAGCGGCGCCTGAACGACCTGTTCGCTGAAAAAGACATCGAGATATTGCCCTACCTGGCGCAGCTGCTGGGGGTGCGGCTGGAGGGCGAGCTGGCTGAACGGGTGCGGCAGCTGGATGGCGAGACGCTCAAGCGCCAGACCCTGCTTTCCATCAGTCAATATTTTCAACGGCTGGCGGAGAGGCAGCCGACCGTGGCGGTGTTTGAAGACCTGCACTGGGCGGATCCCTCCAGCCTGGAAGCCCTGGAAGAGCTGCTGGCGGTGACCGACCGCGCCCCGCTCATGCTCCTGCTGCTCTCCCGCCTGGAGCGCGAGAACGGCTCCTGGCGCATCAAGGTGAGAGCGGAAACCGACTTTTCCCACCGTTATACCGAGATCCTGCTCAAACCGTTATCCCCGAAGGAGCAAAACCGGCTGGTGGACAACCTGCTGGCCATCTCCGACCTGTCTGAGTCGATCCGGCAGCTGATCCTGGCGCATGCCGAGGGCAACCCGTTTTACCTGGAAGAGATCGTGCGCAGCCTGATCGACCAGGGCGCCATCCTGCGGGAAGGGGGGAAATGGCAGGCCACCCGCACCCTGACCGACATTATCATCCCCGAGACACTGGAGGGCGTACTGCTGAGCCGCATCGACCGGCTGCAGGAGGACGTCCGGCGCACACTACAGTTGGCCGCGGTGATCGGCAAGAGCTTCTTATACCGTCTGCTGGAAGCGATTGCACAGGCCGAGCAGCAGTTGGACCAGCACCTGGCGCAGCTCCAGCGGGCCGACCTGGTGCGGGAAAAGAGCATCCTGCCCGAGCTGGAATACATGTTCAAGCACTCCCTGACCCAGGAGGCCGCCTATAACTCGCTCCTGCTGGAACGGCGGCGGGAGTTCCATAAGCGGGTGGGCCAGGCGCTCGAAGGGCTTTTCGCGGAACGGAAAGAACAATACCTGGGTCTCCTGGCATACCATTTTGAGTCCGCCGGTGAGTTTGCCAAGGCAGTCGGTTATCTGATCCAGGCCGGCGATCACGCCCGCCTGACGGATGAGCACAGCGAGGCGATCGGCTATTACCGGCGCGCCGTGGAACTGCTGGAGCAGCTGCAGGATGAAACCCGCCTCGCCCAGGTCTGGCTCAAGCTGGGGCTGATCTATACCTCCAACTTCCAATTCGAAGCCGCCCACCAGGCCAATGAAAAAGCCTTTGATCTGCAGCAGAAAACGATGCTGCCAAAACAATCCGCCCATGCTGCCAAGCCGCGCCGGCTTCGCCTTGGCACTGGTTACCCCAACGTGACCCTCGATCCGGGCTTGGCGGGTTGGTCGCATGATGGGGAAATGGTTTCCCACCTCTTCTCCGGGCTGGCAGAAATTAACGAGGAGCTGGATGTGATCCCGGCCGTTGCCCGGTCCTGGCAGGTACTGGATGAGGGGAAGCGCTATATCTTCCATTTGCGGAACGACGTGACCTGGACGGATGGCAGCCCGGTGACCGCCCGGGATTTCGAATGGGCCTGGAAGCGCAACCTCAACCCGGCTTTGCATTCGGCGACTGCACAATTCCTGTATGATGTCACCGGTGCGCGCGCTTATCACCAGGGCAAAAATCCAGATCCGGACTGCGTGGGGGTGCGCGCCCTGGATGCGCATACCCTCGAAGTCCACCTGGATGAGCCGGCGGCGTACTTTCCTTTCATCGTCACGCTGAAAGTTACATTCCCTCTGCCATGTACGGTGATCGAACGCTTCGGGGAGACCTGGTGGCAGCCCGGTCAGATCGTATCCAACGGCGCTTACCACCTGGTGGAGTTTGATCCCCAGCACGGCGGCCTCTTACAGCGCAACCCCGACTACTTCGGCGCTTTCCCGGGAAATGTGGAGCAGATGGAATGGACGGTCATCCCTGATACCACGGAACTATCCAATGCATACCTGGAAAACCGCCTGGACCTGGCTTTTTGGGGAACCGGAAAGGTCCCAGATGATATTCCCCGGGAGGAAATAAACGAAACACAGGAATTGAACGTCTTCTTCCTGGTTTTTCCTTCGATCAGCGCGCCTTTTAATGATGTGCGCGTACGCAAGGCCTTCGCATGTTCGCTGAACCGGCAAAAGTTTTTGGACCAGTTCGACCTGCCGATCGCACGCGGCGGCCTGGTTCCGACCGGCATGCCAGGGCACAGCCCGGATATCGCCCTGCCCTATGATGTGGACCTGGCACGCCGACTGATGGCCGAGGCCGGCTATCCGGGAGGCAAGGGCTTTCCGGCAGTAAAAGGAATGGCCCCAGGTAGTCCAGAGAGATTGGCTGAATTGACCAGCCAGTGGCGTGATGCTCTGGGAGTCGAAATCTCGTTCGAGGTAGTTGGTCCCGGGAGATTGACGGACTGGAAGCAGGAACACAGCGCCAATGCACTGGTATTGAATGGCTGGCTGGCGGATTTCCCCGATCCGGATAATTTCCTGCGAGGGTCGGATGCCATCACCCAGCTGCACCGCCTGGGCTGGCAGGATGCCGCCTATGATCGCCTGGTTGAGCAGGCCAGCCGGACTCCCGACCGGGCAAAACGCATGGCCATGTACCGCCAGGCGGATCGCCTGCTCGTGGCAGAGCATACCCTGGTGCTGCCGCTCTTTTACAACTGGTGGATCGAATGGGTCAAACCCTGGCTGAAAAAGTCGCGCAGTAATTTACTCGGCTACGTTCAATTTCATAAGATGATCATCGAGGAGCATTGAAACAGGAGTAAACATTCTCGCAGGTAGAACATGTGCGACGCACTTTTGAAGTGCGTCGCACATCCACCCAGGGACCCGTTTCCTTCTAGGAAACGGGTCCTTAGATTCTCCCCAAACTGGAATATTCGTGCTATCATTAAAGAACTAAAAGGATCGGATATCGTTCACACAAAACAAGGAGAGAATCATGAATATCATCGATATTGAAGGCATTGGACCCGCCTACGCCAAGAAACTGGCCAAGGCTGGTCTCACGACCGTGGAAGGGCTGCTGAAGGCCGGCGCCTCCCCCAAGGGCCGCAAAGAGATCGCCGAGAAAAGCGGGATCGACGTGACGCTGGTGTTGGAGTGGGTCAACCGGGCCGACCTGTACCGCATCAAGGGCATTGCCAAGCAGTACTCCGACCTGCTCGAGAAAGCCGGCGTGGATACGGTGGTGGAGCTTTCCAAGCGCGTGGCGACCAACCTGAACAAGAAGATGGAAGAAGTCAACAAGGCCAAGAACCTGGTCAACGGCATGCCGGGTGAAAAGCGCGTCGAGGATTGGATCGCCCAGGCCAAGAAACTGCCCAGGGTCATTACTTACTAGATTCCACCTGCCGGGACAACCTGCCTCCTGATTGGCAGGCTCTTTCTACAACCTAAAGAAATACCCCTAACTGGCTGAGGGGGGCAGCCAATCAGGGGCGTTTCTATTATTGCATAATTTGGGTTGTCAGTCAAGTAAAAAAAGGTGTTTTCCAAGGGCATTTTGGAGATAGGCGTTTTTTGCAAGGACTCCAGTATGAAAAAACTTTACCCCGTATTTATACTATGCCTCTTGATGATGACCTCCTGCGGCGTGCCAGGCACGCCGGCTGGGACACAAATCCCCAGCGCGGTTCCGACAACAGCCGGGGATGTCTCCACTCTTCGAAATTCATACACGAGCGACACATTCGGCCTGCACTTTCAATATCCATCCAAATGGTACGGACCTGAGGAATATATTTCCGGGCAGACGCTACGGGTTGAAGTGGGTTCCGACAAAGCCTATCCGTACGGAGAATCACAGGAAGAGCCATCGGACATCAAGAATTCCTACCAGGTTGTGATCCAATACACGTTGAACAACCAGAACCCGGCCTGGAAGGACGCCTACCAATCCTTGACGAACTTGAAGGACAGCGAGTCACTCGCGGGCACAAGAAGCCTGATCATCCGGGTGAAACAACTTGAACTGGGCAGGTTCAATGGCTTTGAATATATCTTTACCCTTCCGGAAACGGCCCAAACAGAGCATGTCTATGGAAGGGAAGTCATGCTGTTTGACGAGCAGACCAACGACCTGTTGACGATCATGGGCCAACCGAATAATGTCGAGGTTAACAGCGACGCGGATTGGCGCGAGCTTTATAAAGCGATCGACGAGGCCAACCTGGGTTATTTTAACGATATAGTGCAATCAATAACGATCAAGTAGATGAAGAGGCCGTCCAGAAGTACCTGGACAGCCTCTTTGTAACAAGGGGAAACCGTTTTCTCACACGCCCATGCTGGCCGCCAATTTGTTCAAGGCGGCCTGTTCCTTTTAATCAATGACCAACTTGCCGCCGAAACCCAGGCATCCGCCGGTCTTGGTCAGTGCCACTTTGCGGACCATCTCCAGAGTCAAGCGCCGGTAGTCCATTGTCCCAGGCAAGTTATTTACCATTGCCATCGCCGGGTGTAGTTCCGGCTTTTAGGATTGGCTCTCTTTGCTCTTTGCGTTGATCTCCGCCAGCACTTTTAATACTATTGCTTCGGTAACGCCAGCCTGCTTGGCCTGTGGCATGGCAAGTAACGCTTTCAGGGTCATTCCCTTTGCCAGTCCGAGCAATGGATTCTTGGAGACGCCGGGGGCGTATTTTTCAAAGATCTTCACCGCCTTGGGGTCTTTTAATAGTTCACCGACTTTGTTATTAATTGTGTATGCCATATTTATTCTCCTTTTTTTGGTTGCTAGCGCACCATCATTATGATCATCTACCTATTTAGCCATGTCTCCTGACTCCGCTGCGTAATTGACCGCAGGTCTCATTCATAACGAAAGACGTAGTATCGATTTTTGTGTTCCTTCATGTCCCTTTACATACATAATTGGGTAATCTCTGGACAGATTCTATAGCAGTTCCCGTATCTCCTTTGGTATGAACGGCACATCCAGGCTGGGATACACCTGCCAGGTCTCGGCCAGCTGGGTTTCCCCGCCGGGCGCCAGTGTGACCAGTGGCCCCAGGCTTTCCAGCTCAATGAAGCGGTCACCGCAATAGCTCTCGGCATTGCAACCGAAATCGGGATAAGTCGCCCCGGGATGCAGGTCAAAGTTCTTGCGGAACAGCAGGCCCTCCCGCCAGTAAGCCAGCCAGCCTTCCGTACTGGCATAGCCCACTTTCACCGGCGGCAGGCTGGCTTCCGCACGCAGCAGAATGCACCTGTCCCGCAGCACAAGGCGTTCGTCGTGGATGTGCGTGTATGGCCAGAGCGCCAGCAGGCGGTTCGGCAGCAGGCCGTGCCGGTCGGCATTGCCAGCCATCTGGGGCAGGATCGCAGTACCCCCCAGCGGGAACATCGTGATGACCCAGGGAGCCAGGTAGAGGAAACAGGTGGTCAAATTGGTGATCGTATGCGATAGCCGCAGCACCGGGAGTCCCAGTTCCAGCTCGATCTGCAGCTTCTTGCGGATCTCGGGACTGGAGAAGCTCAGTTCCACACTGTTCGCCTGCGCCTGGACTTGCAGACCGGAATCGTCCGGGTAATAGGTCGTTTCCAGCGCTTCCGGTGCGATCCACAGCCGGTGCCCACCCAGGAAGTGGAACTTGCCGTGCGGCGTGTCCGAGGTCATGTCATGCACGTCCGCCAGCAAGTTGGGCGAGCCATGGTACGACAGCCCGACAATGCGTGGGCCGGCAGTGGTCAGGTATTCCAGGCGGACATGCTCGTTGGCAAGTGTTGCGGTGGGGAGTCCATGAAAGTCAGGCATGTATTTTCCTTTTCTCCACGAAGAACACGAATTTCACGAAGGGAAAACGCTATTTTTCCAGCGTTAAACTTTGTGCATGTTGTGGTCAGTCATTTTCTGATAGGTTGAGATTGCTTCGCCGTCGACAAACCTCGGCGACTTGCAATGACAATAGCTATATTTTATCAAATTCCGGCTTGAGGGCCGGGTAGAAAGCGCGATTGAAATGCTGAGAAAATGAAATCGTACAGCGCGAATACCACCCTGCGGCTTTCGCGTTATTTCGGGATGTCCGAGAATTTCTGGATGAACCTGCAGGCACGCTACGATCTGGAATTCCAGAAAGACCAGCTGGGCGGACGACTGGAGCGCGAGGGGCACCCGGAAGTACGCGGGACAGGCAGGCAGGAGGTGGACACTGCGACGCATGCGGGATAGGAACAATCCAGGGAAGGCAGGAGAAAAAGCCCGGGGCAGAGATGCTCCGGGCATTTGATTCTGTTTTAGGCGAGGGATTTAAAGACCTAACTGAGATTGTTTGCCAGCTTCTTGCTTGACCTTGCCAGCCTGCATGAAGGTGCTCCAAGCGGAGCTGAATATTTTTTTCCACCGGCGCACAACACCTTATTGATCCTAGTTTTCTTCCCACCAAGCGGTCCAGGCCTGTGTGTCATTTCCAAGATCAACCCCGCTGATCGCTTTCAAGGCCTCCAGGCAGTGGCTGCTATAATCCGGTTTGCTCATCGCCTGGATCAGCGCAGGGACGGCTGATCTGGCTTCCGGCCCAATGTGCGCCAAGGCATCCATGGCACTCATGCGTGTCAGGTCATCCGGGTCTTCCAGCGCTTTAATCAGCGTTGGGATCGCCCTCAAGGGCTTGTACCCAGAAAACGCCATAAGGTTCAAACCAGAAATCGCGCTTTCATGCACGATCGAGTCGCTATCGGCGAAACAGCTGATCAGGATATCCACGGCTCCAAGATCCCCCTTTTGACCGAAATCGCTGGCAATCTGGCAAGTTTCATAGCGTACATCAGTAGACTGGGACGGGTTGAACAAAGTCTTCAGCAATTCCAGCGCATCGGCCTGCCCGCTGATTGCCTGGATGGCAGAGATCTCGGCTCGAAAGGCATTCCTGTGGGTTTCAACCCGGGTGGCTTGCTCCAAATCGGGCAGGGCGCTCCTGCCGGCCGCGCCAGTATTGCCCAGCACAGTGGCAGCCGAGCGGCGCGCCTGGAAGGTGGCATCCTGCAGGAACGGGACAATTTGGGGAATGGCCGAGGCTGCTTTTTCGTTGTACCCTGCCAGAACCTCCAGCGCATTCAGGCGGGTAACCTCATCGGGGCTGTTCAGGTCAGCCACTAGTATGGAGAAGGCCGCTGGCGCGCCCAGCTTACCCAGGGCTTCAACAGCGCTGGATTGCACAGCTTGATCTTCGTCCGAGAACAGCTTCAATAACGGCGCAACAGCTGCCTCCGGTTTAGACGGGATCCTCCCCAGAATGACGGCTGCCTGCCTGCGCGCAGTGACCTGCGGGCTGGCGGCTGCCTCCAGAACCAGGTCGAAACCGGGCGGGGTTTCGGCATAATTTGCCATGGCTTCCAGCAAATTGGAGGACAGATTGACCTCCTCCAGGGCGCCGAACAGGATTGGAACGGCATTGGAAGGGAATGGGATCATCTTACCCAGGAATTGTGCAGCCATTTTCTGACTGGACCAATTCACACTCTGCAATGCGACGCTCAAAGCCGCCGCCCGCTGGTTGGCGTCGTATTCTCCCGGCATTTCGATACCACAGGCGTAACCGATCAGATCCTGCATGTCCTTTACGACCTGGTTGGACTGTTCAGTGGATAATTTCGTAAAAGGCTGGATTGACCGTTCCACCATCTGCTTATAAGAGGTGCTTCCCTCGCCTCCAGTGCCCGCAACCTGTTCAACCAGAGTAAACCTACCCGCCTGTTCCACCACCAGGCTGAGAAAACTGTTTACCGCCTGGGTTACGCCATGTTCAGGGACCCGCTTGAAAATTGGAAGCTCAGGCGTCTTATTTGAAGGACTCGGCCACACCAGGTCAACCCCACGGCTGTAATAGTAGAGCACATAAACATATTTCTCACCATTTGATGTCATTGGATCGGTCAGACGCAGGATGGATTGGATATAAAGCAATTGCCAATTCACTGGAACATAAATGATCTCGTCCACTGCGGTAATGACAGCGGCGCGGTCTTCAGTTGCATTGGTCAATTGATTAACAAGAGGAAAAACCTGGTCATTGAAGCGGGCAATGATATCCGCTTCAGATGGAATTGGCATTTCCGCAGGCGCCTGGGGAGTTGTGGCGGTGGGGGCAATGTCAGGGGCTGCCTGGGCGGCCAGGGTGTCTGTCTGCAGGGAAGCCGGGGGCGCCGGCAAGCCCTTGTCACCGCCACAGCCGGCTGCGGAAAAAAATAATATCGCCAGGACTATGCAACGTTCCACTCCAGTATGCATTCTTCCTCGCTCATGCTCCTGTTTCCCACGATCGACACAACCACCCTGAGGTGTTTATTTGCCAGCCTTACTTACGGTGCCCGAAGATAAATTCTCAGAAGCTACTTCATCCTATCATTGACACGGCTGCGCGTGCTACCCTTCGGGAGGTCAGGCAGACTCTATTTTATCAAATCCTGGCTTGAGCGCCGGGTAGAGTTCCCGGTAGAGCGGATAGGCCTGCTGGTACGCCTGCACCTGGAGCGGGTCCGGGGGGGTGCTGCCGGTGATATGAACCGCGGCGGCGCAGGCGGATGGGACATCCGCCCAGGCACCGCCACCCACGCCCGCCAGCAGGGCTGCACCGAAGGCAGCGCCCTCGGTGGTGTTCACCGTCACCAGCTCTGCCTCCAACACGGACGCCAGGATCTGCCGCCACAACGCGCCCCTGGTTCCTCCTCCTGAAGCGCGCACCTGGCGGATTTCGCCCAGGCCAGCCTGCTGGATCAGACTGAAAATATCCTTCAATCCAAATGAGACCCCCTCGAGCAGGGCGCGCGTCAGGTGCCCACGTCCATGCCGCAGGGTCAGCCCAACCCAGGCGGCGCGCGCCAGCGGGTCGGGATGGGGCGTACGTTCGCCGCTCAGGTAAGGCAGGAACTGCAAGCCCTCGCTGCCAGCCGGGATGGGTTCTGCCTCGCGCAACAGCTCATCAAAAGACAGGCCGGGAGCCAGCGTATCGCGATACCATTGCAGGCTGCCAGCCGCCGAGAGCATCACGCCCATGAAATGCCACAGCCCCGGCACGGCGTGACAGAAAGCATGCAGGCGACCCTGCGGCTCGACCAGCGCCGCCGGGGTGGTGGCAAAGACCACGCCGCTGGTGCCGACTGTCAGTGCCACCACGCCGGGTTCCACTGCCCCCACACCGACCGCCTGGGCGGACTGGTCGCCCCCGCCCGCTGCCACTGGTGTACCGGCCAGCAGGCCGGTTGCATCGGCCGCCGCCCAGCTGACAGCGCCGGTGAACTGCGGGCCTTCAAAGGTGGGCGGCATCCATGCACTCGGGATGCCCAGCGCGGCCAGGACTTCACCTGACCATGTGCGCTGGATCAGGTCAAACAGCACCGTCCCAGCCCCATCGGCCTTGTCCATGGCATAATCGCCGGTCAGCCGGTAGCGGATGTAGTCCTTGGGCAGTAAAACATGGCGGGCCCTGGCAAAGACCTCCGGCTCGTTCTGCTGCACCCACAGGATCTTCGGGGCGGTGAAGCCGGTCAGAGCCACGTTGCCGGTGATCTGGATGAACTTTTCCCGCCCGATGCGGCGGTGGATTTCGTCACACTGCAACTGGGTACGCTGGTCATTCCAGAGGATGGCGGGGCGCAGCACCCGGCCGTTTTCATCCAGCAGCACCAGACCATGCATCTGCCCGGTCAGGCCGAGCGCGGCGACGTTTCCGCCGCTCAAACCGGCCTGCTCGAGAACCGAGCGGATGGCGGCTGAGACCGCTGTCCACCATTCGCCCGGGTCCTGCTCGGACCAGAGCGGCCGGGGGGTCTGGAGGGTGTGCGGGGAAGAGGCCGTGGCGACCAGCTTACCGCTTTCGTCCACCAACAGGGCTTTGCTACCGGTGGTAGAAACATCAATGCCAAGAAAATAGAGTTGCGGCATTAGGAATCCTTTGGGAGTCGGATTGTCGAATAGTCTGATAATCGGGTAGCCGGGTAGTCGGGTAGAGCGATACGTCTATCGTTTGATAGGATTCCTGGTTGACACAAATTGTAGCATATTTCACGTCCCCAGGATTTTGTCAGACGATTAATGATGGACGAGGGAGCGTGTCACATGTTCCAGTGTCAAGTGTTCCAGTGTCAAGCGGGTAATCGACAATAGACAGCCGACGATGGAGAGTGGCAAGTGTTCCGGCGTCAGGTGGGTAATCGACAATGGACGACTGACGGCGAACGATGGAGAGTGCCAAGTGTTCCAGCGCCAAGTTCTACAGTGTCAGGTATTCCAGTTTCAAGTGTTCCAAAAAAAGAAATATCCAATGATGGACGGTGGACGACTATTCAAACTGTTTCCCATTTCGCCCGGTGCATTCTGCCATAGCGCACGGATTCATCCAAGAAGGCTTCGATATTCTCGAAGGGCGTGCCAGAGACGATGCCATTCCCGGCGGCAATGCACATCCCACCAACGGGGCGATCAAAGGTATTGATCAGGTGACGCACCTCAGCCCGCACACCGGAGGGA
>Ga0209253_10003388_pt1 | contig 14041 bp, 10 predicted proteins | sample FrelakmetBRP12BR_FD_187145 | JGI IMG/M metagenome (GOLD analysis project Ga0209253, IMG submission 187145) | Freshwater lake sediment microbial communities from the University of Notre Dame, USA, for methane emissions studies - BRP12 BR (SPAdes)... | ecosystem: Environmental > Aquatic >...
GTCACCAAGAACGCGGCAAGCCAAAGCAAAACCAATCTTCTAGATTTCGCAGTCCGCCTTTTCATAGATCGTCGTATCCTTTATCGCTCCGGGCAAAAGACCTCATCCCTTCGCTTGAAATTCGTTTTCCGACCGCCCGGAAATCATAGCCTCGTCTGAGCAGCGATGTCAAGAAACGCACCTAAAGCGCTCGTCAATCAGATTGACAAAACCGGTCTGGACGAGAAGAATGAAGGTGAGGCGGAACATGAAATCGTTCTATAAGTTCCTGGCATTCATCGTGATTCTTGCTCTGGGGGCAGCCGGTTCCCATTCATCCTCCAAAGCGAAAATGTTCTTGGTGGTCAATTTCGACGTGGAAGATTACATCACGCCGGAGTCCGAGCGCATTGATGATATTCCCCAATGGCTTGCCGAAATCATGTCAGAAGAAGGCGTCACCGGGACATTCTTTGTCATTGGCGAGAAAGCCCGGTCATTGGAGAAGCGCGGCCGCCGCGATGTCATCGCGGCCATGGCCAAACATGACATCGGCAGCCATACGAACTTTGGGTCCATTCATCCCACCGTCACGGAACAACTCGAGAAGGCGAATTGGGAAAATGGCGTGCGTCAGATGCTCGACCAGGAATCTGCCGGCGCCAAGGAACTAGAGCGCATTTTCGGCGTGCCCGTGACAACTCTCGCTAGACACGGGGGTTCTTACGGTCCGCAGTTGATTGGCGCTTTGGGGAAAATGAACGTCGGATATGCCGGTTCGCCGGTCAATCTTCCCGCCAAAGATGTCGTCTGGTTCTGCAATGCCTTGAATTTCTACGGCCAGTATGACGGTTTCGACGACACCTATTATCGGGATGACTTGTTTGAACCCCGCTTCGCAAAGCTTAAAGAGGAATTGCCCAAATTGGCCCAGACCGTCGAGGTTCTGCCCTTTTTTGCCGGTCATCCGACCAAGATACGCGCGGAACAGTTCTGGGATTTCAACTTCTATGACGGCAAGAATCCTGTTCCGGGCGAATGGAAAACGCCCACACTCCGCCCGGCGGAGAGCATGAAAACGGCGCAAAAGAATTTCCGGCGTTTGGTGCAATATCTCAAAAGCCGGGATGATATCGAAATCACCACGTTCCGTTCTTTGATGGACGTCTATTCGGTTCAAAAAGAATTTCTGACATCCGGAGAATTGAGTGGAATCGCGAACGACACCCTGAAGAGAAGAACGATCGTTCCCGGCGAATATTTCTCGGCCGCCGAGGCCTTTGCCGGCTTGGCAAAAGCGATCCTCGACTATCAAGCCCATGGATCGCTCCCCCAAAACCTAAAGGTGATTCGTCCTTATGGCCCCCCGGAGATGCCGGTATCCCAGCCGGAAATTTCTCGAGTCCCGTTCAAGGACGTGCCTGAACTGGCGTGGAAAGCGGACGATTATATCCGGCGGGTCGGCTCCTTGCCTTCGTTTTTGTCGGTCAAAAAAACCAGAATTGGAACCGGTTCCTTATTCGCTCTTTTCTGCGCCGTTTTTCTTGACATGAACTCAAAAAACCTGAAATCGGATTATGTCGTCCCCTCTTTTGATCCCTATCCTAAAACGAATGAAAATGATATCATTCAACGCGTCCAGGGCTTTAAATCCTGGCCGGTTCATCGCCCCGACCTCGATATGACTCATATCGTTGAAATGACGAAAATGCAGCTTTGGACGCTCAAGCCGGCCCGTAAAAAAATGGCCTCACCCGGCCGAGAGTGAGGGCTGTTCTGATTCATAAGCCCCATATTTTTTCCCCTTTGAATCTTGACGTTTTCTTTGAAAAAAAGCTTCATTAACACTCGGATAAAAATAGCCACAATTCCGGCTGACGATCGGCTCTGAGGCTGGCAAATTTCAGAATCCGGCCCTGTTGGCCATGGTGACGTAGACAGACACGGAAAAAGCGAAAGGCCATTCGTAGAGCCGCTCTTCGCCTCGTTTCACCACGAATGCGGCGTCCGTCTTGAAGTCGATCTTGTATTCGGTGAAGACGCTTCGGCCGACGAGGAAATGGAGAAAACCCGTCCCCGTTCCTCGCCCCTCGAAGACGCCGACGAGATCTCCGAGGTCCCGCCGACCCGAAACGGTGACGGAGAAAAATGTCGTGATCAAGGCTTGCCGGTCTTGGCCAAAGGGAACAACGTCATTGAGAACATAATCCGTCTTCAGCTGGACCAGAAGCTCAAATCCCTCAAAAGGAATGGCCATGCGGCGGCTCTCCGACCAGCCTCTCCCCGGGCTCACGGGCTCCGCGGAGAGCACGGGAAAGTAATCGTTGAGGATTTGAGGAAGGGAAAAGTTTAAAATCCTCTCCTGGCTGAGGGCGTCTGGGTTCCGGATTTCCTTAATTCTGCCCGTCTCGTTGAAAGCGACCTCAAGGGCCTGGCCTTCGCGCGTACTGAGCACTTCGGAGAGCGTCCTATCGGGGACCTGGACGCGGACCTCAATTCCGGGGCTCGTCAGCCGGGCCCGGACAGCGTCGCGAGTCGAGGTCAGGACGGCGAAATGGAGCACTCCCTGGGTGACGGCTGTCAGGGAAAGGTCTTTTCCCAGGGGGTTTTTCCCGCTCATAGAAACCATCCCCAGGATGTTGTAGTCAAGCCTGGCGCCAGCGGCGGGAGCGAAACGGAACACGGTCTTTTCGATCTGTCTTTGTTCGGAGGCGGAGGGGAAAAAGAAGGCGAGGATCGAGCTGATGAGAACGGCGCCCGTCAGATGTTTGCGGAACACGGAAAAATATCCTAGAGGAATATTTACTCCTCTCACCTACCTGATCGCCGAGATAAACTCGCCGACCAATTCCATGACGGCTTTTTCTTTTCGCCAGGACGCCTCGCCGAATTGGCCGAAAAGATTGTCGGCGCTGGTCACGACAATCATGTTGAGATCTTGGACAAGCACGATCAGCTGGCCTCCATGGCCCCAGGCGTACTTAAGGGGATGGGTTCCCGCCTTGGAAGACCACCATAGATACCCGTAGTCCAACACGTCAAAAGAGTTCAAAATCTTCCCGTAGGGGTATGACCGGATGACCGTTGCATAGACATCGAAGGACACGGGCGTGAGGGATTCGGCGACCCAATCTGCGGGAACAATCTGGGAGCCGTTAAGCTGGCCCGCGTTCAAGTACAACAAGCCAAATTTCGCCATAGCCCTCGGCGTCAGGGACAGTTCGCCGCTCCCGTAATAATAGCCCGATGCGTCGCGGGGCCAATATCCGATGTCAACATCCAAGGGATCAAAAAGATACTTCTGGGCGAATGACCGGAGATCGGCGTTCGCTGCCCTGGCCAGGATGATGGCCATGAGGTGGGCGGTGAAATTAGAATAGCCGAATTGTGACCCGGCGTCGCCGCTGAGAGGAAGTTCTTCGATCAAAGGGATCCAGTTCGATCTCGAGAACAGGAGATTGATGTGGCCGGAGAATTCCTCCCATGGAAATCCCGAACGCATCTGCAGAATCTGCCGGATCGTTATCTGCGATTTTCTGGGATCAATTCGCGGCCAATCGATTTCCGGAAAAAAACCAGTGATCGTCTGATCAAGGCCGGAGAGGATCCGCTCCCTCAGCGCGATGCCGGCAAGGCTGGAGATAATGCTCTTGGTGACGGAAGCCGTCGGATTGGCGACCGCATGGTTTTGCCCGTTGAAATATTTTTCGGCGACGAGGCGGTTGTTTTTGATGATCAAAAGGCTGTAGATGCTTGATAAGTTTCTTGCCTTTTGATAGGTGGATAGCACGAGGCCGGGGTCTAATCCCTCGGCCTGGGGCGTGGAGACCTCCCAATCATCCAGGACAAGAGGCTTATAAACGGCGTGTCCATCCTCCGTAATAGCGCAGGCCGCGGCCAGCATCATTAAAGAAAACAGGAAGGCGAGCATGAGAAAAAATCGTTTCATTTTGTTATCCTTTCTCTCGTTTGGTGAAGAAGGCGAACTCTTGGGCGAGATGGCCCGGGTTCCTCGTATCTTTCAGGCGACGGCAAATGTGAGTTCCTTGACGGAAAGCGTGGTTGTCAATAGCGCATCCAGGAAAACGGGGAATAGAAGTCGCCAATGATTTGTTGGCAGATCGAGGGCGAAACGCGAGAAGATAAATCGGAAACGCTCTGGATGACAATCCCCGTCTTCTTTTCAAGGAAAAGGACCGCATGGTTCTCACAACCCTCTTCCATCCCGACATGAAACAGCGCCTCGCCCACCGGACTCCGGAACCAACCCCAGCCGGGCGGAGGACTTATTGATTTGATGGAAAAGCAAGGCGTGGGCGGCGAGCAAATAGGGAAGCCAGAGCATAACGAACAGGATGATGATAATGAAAAATCTCATTCCCACGGGGTAATTCCAGCCTTGATATATATCGATCCCGAATTGCATTTTATGAGCTCCTTTCGGCCGCGCGATTTTACCAGATTATTTAAAGGATCAAAGTATGCTCTTTGGTCGCGCTGGCCGAGGTACTCTCTTTGCAGCCCTTCGCCTCTTTATATGCCGCCGCCTTCCCGCTGCCCGTTGATGTAGGACCAATGGGTGTGGACGATTTTCCATCCGCCGCCCCTTTTTGCATAAACCTCGGTCGAGTTCCAGGGCATGCGTGATTTTATCGTACCGTCGGGATTGAGCATCGTTGAAAAAAATTGATAGTGCAGAACGGCCGAATCTTCAAAAACCTGAAAGCGCGGATTCACAAATTCCATAACGTCATAATGAATCTTCCCGACCCGCATGTCATATTCTTTTTTCAGTTCTCCAAATCCATTTAGGCGGATGGCGGTGCCTGTGTCAAAATAGGTGGCATCAGGAGCGGAGATATCGAGAAAGCCGCCCGGATCTCCCTTTCTCCATCTCTCCATGGCGCCGGTCTCAAGCCGCATGATCTCCGCAGCGGTCCCCGCCGGCGGTTTGGCTTCATTCATCAACACAGGGATCTTGAGCTCGAGGCTTTTGGGCAGGTGATGTTTGATATAGGACCAGTGCGTATGAACAATCTTCCATTCGCCACTGATCAGTCGATAGACCTCGGTCGTGTTCCAGAATGACGTCCTCTGAAGCCGGCCATTTTTGTCTTTTTTCAGCGAATGATAGTTGTAGGTCAGAACGGCTGTGTTTCCATACAAGGCCACGCGGGGGCGTATGTACTCAGATGCGTCATAGAAGATTTTCCCCTTGAGAGGTTCCAGGTATTGGAGGTAGGCCTTTTTTCCGACAATGGGAGCGGTCAAGCCGGGGTCGATATAGATGATCTCGTCGGCGGATATTTCTAGCCACTTCATCGGGTTTCCCTTCCGCCATTCTTCCATGGCGGAGTCCTCGAGCTTAAGAATTTTGTCCATCGTAGCTTTTTCTCCTTTCAAACGAGGTTGTTCCTGAGTTCCTCCATATCCAAAGAAGAGCACGCCGAAAAGGCATAAGCTCCAAAAAGCCTTCCTGGCCATCATATCCTCCCCTTTCCCGTGAACGGCCGCGAGAGCAGCGGCCAAAGTTTCGCCCAACGGCCTTAATAACTATTCAGCGCAATTTCACAATGATGAATCTATATATCGCCCAGCCGCTTCCGTAGGAAACGAGAATGGAGACGAATGTGCCCATCCCTAAACCCAAAGGGATATAGGTCGTCCTAGCCATGGCGGCATAGACCACGACACTCATAGCGCTGAGCATTGAGCTCTTCATCGTCCCTGCTGAAAAGAGCGCGCCCTGGGTGAAATAGGTGACGAACATCGTGCTGATAAACATCGCCGGGAACGTTGAGAATATTCCCCCCCAAAGCGGTCCCCCAATTTTTCCTAAATAAACCGCGAGAGAGACAACCGTTCCCCCCATGAGAGCCCGGGCAAGAATGGGTAAAGGCCCATAACGAATCAGCTTTCTTTTTACGGAGGCGATTATGAAAACTTTCTCCATCAGAAAAAATGAGAGCAAGAATAAAAATCCAAAGCCGAGGAGGGAGACCGTATAATTGTCAAACCTCGTCTTCACCAAGACAAACGCCAGGATGAACCACAGGGACAGGCTGGACAGAACGGCCGTCCTAATATTCTTTCTCACAAAATAAGCGTAGGTCGCCAAAAACAAACTGTTGATCCCCGCCACGAGAGGAATAGCGGTTGTGGCTTGAACGGCCGCTCCGGGGCTTTGCGTCCAGGCTAAAAAGAAAAGCCCCAGAGGAACGGTCGAAGGCAATCCGACGATGAGACCGCCGACCTTGGGGCCGAGCTTATCGGCCAAAATCGTCGCCAGGGCGACCCACAGCCCGCCGACGATAAACGAAAAAACCAGTTTAAAAAAAAACGTGTCCAAGGGTGAATTTTATCTAGAGAGGATTTTAATTCTCAGGTCTGCCGAGGGCGCGTCTGCTTCGTCGTTTGCCTGCGCAATCTTTCCCTTTCCGTTCCGGCCATGGGCCACAGGAGATGATGGGCTCAGATTTTTATTTTGCTTTTTCCCTTCTAGCGATCCGCGTTATGCGTTTTATAAAGCTATTTTTTTTATCCGTATACACTTCTCTATCATTCCTGTGCGTCTTTGACAATCGAACCTTGAGCTCGCCGTACGCCTGGACAACATCAGGATGTGATCTTAAATAATTTCGAAAATACAATTCATCCCAATCCCCGCGGTACCGGACATGAATATGATAGGCTTGGCCCTTAAAGCCATGGATCGTGTAGCCTTTGGCAAACATCATATGAGGCGGAGGATTTTCAGGCTTGGGGATATAATGATAGCCCAGTTTTTTTAGCTTTTTTACCGCCCCATCTCTATCCATCAAGCCGGGGACTTCAAGCAAAATATCGATGGTCGGCTTCGCTCTCAAACGAGGAATAGCCGTACTGCCGATATGCTCAATCCGAATAATATTTTGTTTTCCCAAGGCCCTGCGGATTTTGTTTTTCTCTCTCTCAAACAATTTCGGCCAGCGGCAATCCGGCTCGGCGATGATAATCGGGAAAAGCCCTCCCAATTCCTTGTTTGTCATGTCCCCCATCGACTTCCGGACAACCGGGCGAACCTGCACGCGCTTCGTTCTTAGCATCATTTTTTCGCAAATTTCATATTTCTGACACCGAATCCACGCAACAGGAAGCCTTCGATACTTTTATTCGGATTCCTGGAAAAGGTGATAAAGCTGAAAAAATCATGATCACAACTGAATTGGTCTTCCGCGGCCGGATACAAAACAATTTTTCCGAGCGCCAAATTGGAGGCTTCTAAGCCTTTGGCCGTCTTCTGAATCTTCACGAGGATTTCTCATTCATCATTATAAACATCCCCAACGATTTGGCGCTAATTGAGGGTCGAGGCAACAACCCCCAAGGTCCCGCTGGATATTCACTTCATCCGTAAAATTTTCAATGATGAAGGGTATTTTTGTGAATGATAAACTCTATGAACCGCTTTCTGAAAATCATTTTCCTTGGCGTGATAAATGTCCACAAATTTCTGGGGATTGCGATCGATCACGGGAAACCAGGTGCTTTGGACCTGGACCATGATCCGATGCCCTTTAAGAAAACAATGATTTTTATCCCACAGGTTGAATGTAATCTGGGTGACTTGATGAGGAACCATCGGTTCCGGTTTATCGTAGCTCTTGCGGTATTTGCTCCTAAATACGTCTCCAGCAGTCAGCATCTGATAATCCCCCATGCCGTCAGGGGCGTTGCTGGGATAAACGTCGATCAATTTAACGATCCAATCGGCATCCGTCCCCGTCGTAGAAACATGGAGACAAGCCATGATGGGACCCGCGATCGTCACGTCTTCGGTCAGAATATCGGACTGATAAACAAGCACATCGGGTCTTCTGGCCGCGAATCGCTGATCTTCCACCATCCACAGATGACCCTGTCGAGGTTGAATCGCGGCTGACCAGGGCACCGGCTTGCCGGGATCGCTGATAAACTCGGAATAGGCCTGATTTGTCTTACTCAAAGAATTTGTAAACGAGAGCTTCCCATCGTCTTGAAGATAAAGATGCTTTTCCGCGGCCGTTTTCGGGGGCCAACGGTCATAGGATCTCCATTGGTTTTTTCCTGTTTCAAAGACCATGGCTTCCGGCAAATTAAAATCACCTTCGTCCTTCAGATAATGCATAAAGAACGGGAACTCAATTTCTTCCATGAAATAAGAACCTGTCTCCTGGCCAAATGAAATGCTTCCCAATTTATCACCGGCGCTATGCCACCCTCCATGGCGCCAGGGTCCGACGACAAGCCTGTTCTTATTATCAGGGTTTTTCTTTTCAATCGTGTCGTATATGCTCAGAGGACCGCGAAAATCTTCGGCATCAAACCACGCGGCAACATTCAGCACCGGTTGGCTGATATGGCCCAGATGCTGAAGAACATCCCGTTTCCTCCAATACTCGTCATAATCCCCGTGCTCCATATATTCATTCCAGGTCGGATTGCTGTGGTGCAAATATATCTCATTGATATTCGAAATCGGGCCGACATCCATGAAAAATTTGTATCCATCGGGCGTTCCGTAATCGAACAAGAGAGGACTGGACGTTGTCGGACCGCCTTTTCTGGGCCGGGCGTCATTGTTGATCCAGTCGAATGCATACATCAACCGAAAGGCTCCCTTGTGATGGCAATCATCGCCGAGCCACCAATCTGAAGGTGAAGCCCCCGGAGAAAAGGCTTTCAAGGCAGGATGGGCGTCGATCATACCCATGACCGTCAGCCAGCCCGAATAGGAACCGCCCCACTGGCCGACTCGGCCGTTATGAAGAGGAATATTCTTCAATAACCATTCTATGGTGTCGTACGTATCGCTTGCCTCGTCGATATCCTGGGGAGATCGTTTGTCAGGCAAATATGGCCTTAGCACCAAATAATCTCCTTCAGATTTGAATCTGCCTCGAATGTCTTGATAAACGAATATGAAGCCTTCCTTGGTAAACAGATCGCTTGGGCCCAACTTTTTCCGGTACGTGTTGTCATAATTGCCGACACTATACATATCTCTCAAAAGAAGCATGGGATATGTCCGCCGGGTATTTTTAGGCAGATAAACCTGTGTATAGAGCTTGACGCCGTCCCGCATAGGAATCATATATTCGCGCTTGTCATAATTCTCCAAAACGGTGATGCCCCTGGCGGCATTCAAATTATCCGGATTGAGCTCGAGCGACTTCTTGTAATTTTCCACGGCTAACGGATAATCTCCTCGGATCACCAAAGCTTCCGCGTAGCTGTCATAAGGATCGAAGTGATCCGGGTATGCCTCAATGTTGAGCTTGAATACCTCGATCGCTTTCTCCAATTCTCCGGCGGAGGCGAGTTCCCATCCCAAACTATTCAACGTCCTTCTTTCAAAGATTGAGATATCGGGATGCTGCTTCCGAAGGAGCCGGAATACTTCGGCGGCTTTGGCAACGCCTTCCGTCCGGATGAGATTTATAAATTCTTTTTCCGTAGGTTTTTTCGTTTGGGCGGGACAGATGAATGAGAAGAAGGTTTCCAATATAGCTAGAGTGAATATCATTTTGGCTTTATGCATCTTTCCTCCTTAACATGGGCCCTTATTCGGTGACGCTTTTTCCCATACTAGAATCTCCCATTTGTTTTGCCATGTCCTCAAAGACCTGATGCTTCTCCCCTTTGTCCCCAACTCTGTGGACAATTGCCCCCTTAGTTTTGATCTTCATAGCCGCCAGGAGGTCGGATCCGACGAGGATTTATACGCTCTCTTTCATGAACATCCATGGCATGATTATGTTCCCAGGCGAAATGAACGAATTTACAAGTATATTGGTTTTGATCAATCGTTTCGAGCTCCTGGCCGATGACGCGAACGGTATTCGTTTTTTCCGAGACAACTAAGCACAACCCAAACATCTCGGTGGCATTGAAAAATCCAATAGGTCGCGGCTGACGATAGATTGTCGTTATCTTCCAGCCTCCACCTCTAGGGGTTGCATATCGGATATTGCCCACATTGAGACGCTGCGTGCCGGGCCAATGAGTAGAGGCGATATCCGAGAAAACGATATGGGGCGTATTATTGCCATCGAAAACAAGATGAGAAAGGCCGCCGGTATAATTTCTCCCGTCGCCGCCATAGTATCCATCATCCTGTTTGGCTATGACTTCGGAGAGCCAGTTATTATAACTTTTTCTCTTCAGCAATAGCAGCTGGCAATCCGTAGCCGAATGAGTGTAAACGCAATTAGTGTACATACATGAAACGTAGGGTGTTCCATTCTGATCAAGGCATAATGAAGGAAACCACCCGGCTTCATCCCTGGAACCAGGATGATAATGCAAAGCCACTTCCAGTAGCCATTTTCCCGATCTGTTCGTGGCATAGAGCAATCTTGAAGGATCGTCCGTTCCGTCTATCTGCTCTGAAAATACGACGTGGACATATCCATTTTTATCTATCTTTATATCCTGACGACACGATGACTTGACGTACATGTCATAGGTATAAGCCATATTATAATTATGGATTAGTTCTTTCTCCCATCTTCCCGTCGCGTTTGTCAGGTGGTACAAATAGGAATTTTTCCACGCTTCCATGAAATCATCGGAATCAATGTTGGAACGGGTTTTTAGGATCAAGAGATGGAAGGAATAATCGGCTCCGGAATCGGCAGACAATTCATATATGAATTTCCCACCTTCGTTATAAAAATGGATAATTGTTTCGTTTCTCCATTCACCATTTTCAGCTTTACAATAGTGCTCGATGATTTGATCGTCATCATCCGAACGCTCGACAAAAATATGAGGCCGGGACGATGCATCGAATAACAAGACAGACTTCTCCAGACGCGGACCGTTCGCAACCGTGTCTACGGATACCGAGCCGTCGGGAGAGATGGCCTTATAGAGAAGAGCGCCGTTTGTCCGGTTGCCTTCAAGGCGCTGAAAAAAGGAGATGCCGACGACTCCGTCGGCGTTTTCTCGAACCCAGCTTCTGCTATGACTATCGTTAAGGCCATAAAATATCACGATCTTCTCTTGCTGCGGCAATAAATGAGTTGCCGTGAAAACAAGTAAACAACAAAACAATTTACCTCTTTTCATTTCCTTTTTCTCCTCACGGCAAATGTCGCTCACAGGGGAGAGAATTGTCTAAGGCTTGAAAATCGCTTAGGACTCAACCATGATGGCTGCTCAAGACCGCGATAGGCCCATGAAAATTCCGGCCGAAATTATTCTGCAATGACTTTGCTCGCCTAATTCGGTCGCCAAACAGGATTGGTCGCTGTAGCATCCGAGGACGTGCTGGTCACACGTCTGACATTCGTTCCATCCGAATTTATGATAAGGATTTCTTAGACTTCATCATTCACCTCAATTTTCTATTTTTAATCGATCCATTCTTCTGCGGCTGCAGGACCCAGCGTTCATCTGATTCTTGGCGGGCGTCAGGATCTTTTGTCACGCCTATCGATCTGGCAACGTCTATCCCGGCCGAGGAAAGGATGGCCGACCATCACCTCGGTCTCAGCTCCTCGATGATTTTTGCCGAGACCCAAAAAAGGCTGAAATCCCTTATAAAAAACAGGTGCTTCCCGTCTGGTGTGACCCTTCCTAAGCTGGCGCGTTTGCCCTGATGCAGACGATCTCCCATAAATATTGGTCTTGACCACTTGCCGTCAGGCATGTGAAAGCTGATAAACAATTCATAATTAAATCTCTCCTTGCGTCTATCGGACATAAGAATGATATGCTCCATGTCCTTGCAGTCGTCTACATAATCAGAATCGAATAGATCACCCAAATTTTCAGGTTTTGTGTATGTTCCATTGACAAATGCCGATTTGGACAATCCTGAGCCTCTGCTGCCGGCAAAATTAAAATAGAGAGTCCCGTCTTTAGCCAGGAAAGGATAGGTTTCAGATACGCCGTCTTCATTGACCGGAGAGTTTAGATGCCTGGGCTCGCTCCAGCCGTCACCTTGCCTTTCAACGTACCATAGGTCGGTGTCCCTCGCCGGTTCACCGGTTCTTGGTTTCATGGAAAAGAAGAATAGCTTTTTGCCGTCATAGGAAAAGGCCGGACCGCCGGATGGATCGTCCGAAAACGAAGCGACCTGAGGCGCCCGCCATTTTCCCTCGACTTCTTTCATATGCCATATTCGTGGAATATCATTTCTTCCCTGCATGAATATTCCTTCCCAGTAAATTTCTTTTCCGTCAGGGGAAAAGGCAGGCGCGCTGTGGGATCTGTAGATATCGAGGAATAGTTCAGAAGCAAAGGCTTCAGGCGCCGCCCCCGGTCTTTTCAGCCCGAGATATTCGCCTTTATACCCCGGAAAATCCCTCGGCATATCTTTTGCCCCGCTCTGACGGAGAAAATCGGCAATTTCATTCTTGCGAGCGGCGACGGCAAAATGAAGCGGGGTTCCGCCGTCTTTGCTTTTTATATCCAGGCTTGCGCCTTTCTGAACGAGCAGCTTGACGACATCCATATTCCCGGCAACAACGGCAATATGGAGCGGTGTAAGATTTCCCTTTTTGATCGCATTTTTGTCAATTCCCCTGCTCATGAGCAATTCGGCAAGTTCACCTCTGTTAAAAAGAGCGGCGAAATGCAGGTAGGACTCGCCCAGCCAGGAGCAGTATTGAACATTTGCCCCTTTTTTGAGAAACATCTCGATCAAGTCTTTGTTGCCGTTCCTGACGGCCCATGTCACGGGTGTAAAATCGAGAGAATCGCTTTCTTTTTCGTCAATAACGGCGCCTAGGGAGACAAGATACTCCGCGATCTCTTTCTGGTTGAGCTTGGCGGCAAGATGAAGCGGTTTCGTTCCGCCAGAAGACGAATGAATCAAAGAAGGTTCCTTTTCCAGCAATGCCTTGACCAGAGCGAGATTGCCCTGTTGTATAGCTTTATTAAGGTCCTGGGCCTGCAGATATGGAAAATTGATGAGTACAATGGCTAGTATGAGAAACATTTTTTTCATTTTATTTCTCCATTTGGTTTAAATTTTTCGATAATTTTCGCGTCTACCCAGTAGATATCGCTGCCATCCGCAACTCTCAGAAAAATGAGATATTTGCCGTCCGGAGTTACGGAGGGGAATCTTTCGTGTCCCCCCGTGTTGATTTTTGGACCGAGGTTGAAGGGTTCGGCCCAGGAGCCATTCTTCTTATAACAAACATAGAGATCGGCGCCTCCATAACCTCCCTCTCCGAGGATTTCTAATATCAGATAGCGCTCGTCTGGGGCGATAAAGAGCGCCAAAATCCTCGATTTCGCGTTTATAGGGAGATCAAGTTTTACAGGAGCCTCGAAGACATCGTTTTTCTGCCGTGATCGGAACAATTCCACATCTCGCCGAAAATAGAGAGTTCCTTGTCGGCTGATGCTTAATACCGATTCACCTTTGTCTGTATTAATCCGGTCGTCCAGCGGTTTCGGCTCCGACCATCTCTTGCCGGTCTTTTCGACAACCCAAATATTTTCGTCGCTTTTCCCGGCGTTCGCATCTCGGGGCCGGGTTGAGGAAAAATAGAGTTTTCTCCCGTCGTAGGAAAAGACCGGATCTCCCGCATGGGCTTTTTCTGAAAACGGCGCGACCTTCGGGGCAGACCAGCGGCCGTTTTCTTTTTTCATAAAGACGATATCGTAGAACCCGAATTCCGTGAAATCTGTAGACCAAAAAACTTCTTCATAATCAGGTGAAAATGCCAGCGAGCTGTGTTCAAAATGCTCCTCGGCGGAAATAATTCCGGGGGCGAATATCGCCGGCGCTTCCCCCGGGAGCGATTGGTCAAGATATTTTCCCGTGAGTTTCGGAAAGATCCATTCCGAATCATACGCCCCACTTTTCTTCAATAATGCGACAACATCATCATGCCCCTTTTCCCTCGCCAAATGAAGAGGGGTTTTTCCCTCTTTTGTCGTCACATTAGCGTCTGCGCCTTTCCTCAGAAACAGTTCAACAATATTCCTATGACCTCCCCCGGCCGCCATGTGCAAGGGAGTTTGTCCGTAAACATTTGCCGTCTCAATCTCCAACCCTTTAGACGAAAGCAGCTCGGCAAGT
>Ga0209253_10003389_pt1 | contig 14035 bp, 10 predicted proteins | sample FrelakmetBRP12BR_FD_187145 | JGI IMG/M metagenome (GOLD analysis project Ga0209253, IMG submission 187145) | Freshwater lake sediment microbial communities from the University of Notre Dame, USA, for methane emissions studies - BRP12 BR (SPAdes)... | ecosystem: Environmental > Aquatic >...
GATTCCGGTCCGGCACCTGCGGGCAATTCGAAGGAGCACACATGTCGAAGAAAATCCGGGTTCTCGTTGCGAAGGTGGGCCTCGACGGCCACGACCGCGGCGCCAAGGTCGTGGCTGCGGCACTTAGGGATGCGGGGATGGAAGTGATCTACACCGGACTACGGAAGACCCCGGACATGATCGTGGAGGCAGCGATCCAGGAAGACGTTGATGCGGTTGGCGTGAGCATTCTGAGCGGCGCGCATATGACGGTCTTCCCGCGCATCCTGACCCTGATGAAAGAAAGAGGAGTGAACGATGTGCTGGTGTTCGGCGGCGGCATTATCCCCGACAAGGACATCGAAGAGCTAAAACGGCTCGGCGTCGGTGAGCTCTTTACTCCCGGGGCGCCTACGCACGCAATCGTCGCCTACATCAAAACATGGGTTGGAAAGAACCGGGGTTGACGTCAAGGAGGCTGTACGCTCTCGCTCCGTGAATTCGATCCTCGGAGTCCCGTCGAACAGATCAAGCGCCGGGATTGAGCCGGGAAACGTTGATCGCCTGCAGTCCCTTCTGCCCCTGCTCCACCTCGAACTCCACACTCTCTCCCTGCTTCAGCGTCTTGTATCCTTCCCCCACGACGGACTTGAAGTGGACGAAAAGGTCGTCACCGCTTTCGCGCGTGATGAAGCCATATCCCTTCGCGTTGTTGAACCACTTCACGGTACCCTTTTCCATGGAGCCCGAGCCTTTCGTTATGAGTGATGAGGGATTGTAATAAAGAGGGGAGACAAACGCAAGCATCACTCCTGATCGTCAAGCCAGATGCCGAATCGGGTGGAGGGGGGGTCCTCGGGCTCCGGGGCCGGCCTTTCGGAAACATCGGCGATGAGGAGTGCCACACCTTTGGGGTCGAAAGGAAAGAGGCCGTCGGCGGAGAAAACAGCCCGGAAGTCGGTGGGATGGAGGAATTCAGCGAACTTCTCGGAAAACTCATCGAGGCGCCGGAGGTAGTAGGGGACATTCTCGTCCGGGAAATTCAGGTCCCACTCGTCAGCAGATTTGCAGTTCTCAAAGCTCCTGGCTCCGGGGTCACTCCCCGTGATGTAGTAAGCGATTCGGTCGCCAGGCCGATACGGCCTCCCCTGCGCGATGGCGACCTCGTAGGCTGCGCTCTTGTTCCGTTTCCCCGCCCTGACCTGCTCCTGGTAGGCGTCCAACGAATCCCTCAGTGTCTCCACGCGGGCAAAATCCCGGACGTCCAGGCCGTGGTCCATGATGGTCTGGCGGTACTGCACGTAGAGCTTGTGCAGCCCTTCAATAGTGTTGTTGAGCAGGTGGTCGATGCACTGGTGAATGTAGGTCCGCCCGAACTGCTCCATGCTCCGGGATATTAGCGATGATCCTTTGATCTTGATCCGGTTGTCGTACCCGAGAAGGGCGTAATTCTTCTTCTTGTAGCTTACCATTCTCCTGTAACGCCCGTCGTGCACCACGGTGATTCCTTCGGGGAGCTGAGCGGAGAGCCGGGCGACGTATTCCCGCTCTGCGTCGGGTGAGTCGACGCCGGTCGGCGGGACGAAAAAGATGCCGTCGGTATCAACCTCGATGACTTTGCTCCCGGTTGATTGAAGATAGACGATCATCTGGCGCAGGAGCTGCTGTCCCGTGGTCGTGATCTCGTCCGCTTTCCGGTAGTCGTTGAAGAGCGCCCGTACGTAACCCAGGTATCCGTAGAAAGAATTGATCAGGATCTTCAGCGATGATTGCATGGCATCCAGTTGTGACCGTTCACCGGGTTCGTTGCTCTCCCGAGCGCTCCTCTTGGCTTCAAGCCGCATCGCGGTGAGTTCGCGGAGCAGGAGGGGGAACACCCGAAGGGTATCCGATGCCGGAAGGATGTCTCTCGTCAGCATGATCGAAGGATAGAGCGATTCAACATCAGCGTGGACGATGGGACCCAGCGTCCCGGTCAGAAAAATGTCAGTATACCCTCCCGTCGTCTGAGCACCTTCCTGCGGTCGCGGGAGAGAGTGCTTCTGTCTCAGGTATTCGCGGACCATCAACTGCTCGATCTTCGCGGCCGATCCCATGCGAGCGACGTTGCCGAAATTGCCCGGGACCATCCGCGCCAGATAGAACGATGTCGGGGAGAGAAGCGCGCTGAGTTTCTCCGTTTCGTCGACATCATCGAGCGCATACGCCAGAAGCGGCTGCGGATCGTTGTCCCAATGCCAGGAGATCCTCTCTCGATTGATGTATGTGCGCGTCGGGGACGCCAGTCCGAAATATTGGGCCGCAGCCTTGAGCGAGTAGCTCTCGAGTGCCCTCTTTGACGCATCAAAGCTCTGGACCAGAAGGAGGGTGTCGATGACATGTCTCCCGCCGATTTCCGCGGCGCTGTACTCGAAGGAGTGTTCCGCAAAAGCGGCGCGGGTCTCAAAGGTTCTGGGTTCGCTCCCGTCTCTTCCGATGCTGAAGCTGACATTGTGCATGGCGCACCGGGCGGCGAGGTAGGGGAGGTCAAAATTGAAGATGTTGTGTCCCTCGATCACGTCCGGGTTGCGCTCGGCGATGATCCGGACCAGCTCGTGAAGCATCTGCCTTTCGGAGTGCTTCTTTCCGTCAATCAGGTGTCTCCATCCGGTGCTGTCGGAAAGAGCGATTAGAATGATCCGGTCGCTCTTCCGGGCGGCGTTGCTGAAGCGGTAGGAAGGGGGAGTGTACGTCTCAATGTCCAGCTGCAAACGGAGGAGTTCTCTGAAAGGAAGTCCCTTGAAGAGTGTCCGGCCGGTCTCCATTAGGAACTGCGTGACCGGATCGGGGACAAGATACAGGATACCCAGGTCAGCGTACCCCTCGGCCTTCGTCAGCGCCGTCCGGTTATAGCGGTCAACAACGTGCCGGACGGCGTCCCACATGACCGGCCATTCCTCAAAGGCGCACAGGTACCGGTAGAAAAGGGTGCCATCCAGGTTCTTCACCCAGTGCTTGCGCCGGAACCCTTCCAGAAATGAACTGTCGGAAAGAAAAAAGAAAGGGAAGAACTGCTCGTCGACGGATTCGACGGTCTTCCCCTTCCTCAGGTAGAGCCGCATCGTCCGGTCGTCCTTCTGGTGGACGGCGACGATGCGCTCGTCGGCATGATGCCCGAAGAGCAGGAGGTCCATCAGGCAGTGTTACTTCTTCTTCGTGTAATTCTCGATGAACGGTGCAATCAAATCGATCGGCACGGGGAAAATGGTCGTCGAATTCTTCTCCGATGCCACTTCCGTCAGCGTCTGAAGGTACCGGAGTTGAAGGGCCATCGGGTGGCTCTCGATAACGGTGGCCGCTTCGGCGAGTTTCTGGGACGCCTGGAATTCCCCCTCGGCATGAATGACCTTGGCGCGGCGCTCCCGCTCGGCTTCGGCCTGGCGGGCCATGGCGCGCTGCATCTCCACCGGCAGATCGATCTGTTTCACTTCGACGTTCGACACTTTGATGCCCCATGGCTCGGTGTGCGTGTCGATGATTTTCTGAAGCGAGCTGTTGATCTTGTCGCGCTCGGCAAGGAGTTCATCCATCGATGCCTGTCCAAGAATGCTCCGCAGCGTGGTCTGGGAAAGTTGCGATGTGGCGAAGAGGAAATTCTCGACTTCGACAACCGCCTTGTCCGCCTGCACGACGCGAAAATAAACGACCGCGTTCACTTTGATCGAAACGTTGTCCTTCGTGATGACATCCTGCGGCGGTACGTCCATGACCACTGTCCGCAGACTCACTTTGACCATCCTGTCGACCAACGGAATCAGGAGAATCAGGCCCGGCCCTTTGACTGCGATGAGCCGACCCAGCCGGAAGATGACGCCGCGCTCGTATTCACGGAGGATCCTGATGGCGTTGGAGAGTATGATAACGACGAAAATGATGAGGACGAAGAATACTGCGCCGAAGACTTGCATGATCGTGCTCCTTGTGTGGACGTGCTGGTTACGACGCCTTTGTGACGGTGATGAGGAGATTCTCGACGCGCTGCACCCTGACCCGGGTCCCCGCTCTGATGTCGCCTTCGGCACTCTTCGCCGTCCAGATTTCTCCGTGCACCCTTACCCGGCCCTCCGGAGAAAGGTCGGTCATTGCTTCTCCCGTTTCTCCCACCAGACCTTCGACGCCGGTGACGGGCTTTCGCCTTTGAGCGCGAACACCCATGCCGATGGCGAACAGGAAGAAGAGAATGGTGAAAAGAACGGCGGGAATGATAACGCCCCAGGAAATGGACACAAATTCCAAGGATGACTCCGAATTGACCAACATGATGGACCCCAACAGAAGCGACACTGCGCCACCAACGGACAAAAGCCCGTAACTGGTGATTTTTATCTCCAGAACGAACAGCAGAATACCAAAAAGGATCAGCGCAACCCCGGCATAGTTGATCGGGAGCGTGTGGAGCGAGTAGAACGCGAGAACCAAGGAGATGACCCCGACAACACCGGGGAGTATGGAACCCGGGTTGTACAACTCGAACAGCAATCCGTACAGTCCGAGAAGGAAGAAAATGTAGGCGAAATTGGGATCGCTGAGAATGTTCAAAAACCGGTATCGCCACCCCATCTCGATCATGTCGACGGCGGCATTGGCCGTCTTCAGAGTCCTCGGCGTTCCATTGACGTCGATGGTCCTCCCATCGATCTTCTGCAGAAGCTCTTCCACCGAGCCCGCGATGAGGTCGATAACGCTGTCCTTCAATGCCTCAGTTTCGGTGATCGAGGTGCTCTTGCGCACGGCATCCTCGGCCCACCCGACGTTCCGTTGTCGCTTCTCGCTGATGGTGCGGATAAACGCCGCAGCATCATTGGTGGCCTTCTCGTTCATGATGGAGTCTTTCTCGCTCCCCTGCATCCCGACCGGGTGTGCTGCGCCGATGTTGGTGCCGGGCGCCATGGCTGCGATGTGCGCGGCAAGCGTGACGAATGCCCCCGCAGATGCCGACTGCGCTCCTGCGGGGGACACGTAAATCACGACCGGCAGCCGGGAGGTCAGAAGATCAGTCACGATGTCCCGCGTCGACTGGAGGAGACCACCGGGGGTGTTCAACCTGATCACAAGGCACTCTGCCCCTTCCTCTGTGGCTTTCTGAATGCTGGTGTGAATGAAATCCGCCGACGCCGGGTTGATCGCACCGTCAATCGTGATCACATGGACTGTACCGGCACGGGAAGCCGCGGGAGGAAGAGCCAGAAAGAGGGAAGATAGAAACAGCGAGAGAATGTGCTTCACGTTGGTCTCCCGGATTGTCCCGGTCGACTGCGTCCTTGAGAAACAGGACTTCGCCGACCAGGGTCGACTGCAACCTTGAGAAACAGGACTTCGTCGACCGGCGACGCCGTCTGGCGGAGAGGGTGGGATTCGAACCCACGATACCCTTACGGGTATACCACCTTTCCAGGGTGGCCAGTTCAACCGCTCCTGCACCTCTCCGAACAAAGCCACTTGCCGGCCGCAACACTTCTGCGGACGAGAACCCGCGTGACCCTTCCGCGTATACCACCTTTTCAAGGCAGCCTGTTCTCCGCGCGCGGGTCCTTGTGAAGTCGGAGGAGCCTCGGGCTCAAAACCATATCACCTGCAAAAATATAGCGCAATTTCAGCTCATTATCAATTTTCGTATATTCGTTGGACCTTTCTTCGAGTTGAGGAGTCTGCCTGGCGTTTCATCACCAATGATCCCTGTTTCCCCTTGACCAACAAACAGGAAAAGATCGTCCTGCGCGACCGGCAAAAATGGGCCTTTGCGCGTATTCCACGATGCCGGATCATCGCTGACGTCGGTTCATCGCACGGGCCACTGTGCAAGGTCCTTACCGCATTCGCATCAGCGGTTGTCGCCATCGATACCAACAAGGAGGAACTCGATGAGCTTCGGGGCGCTCGGGAAACGCTCCTGACAGTCCAGGCGTCGGCGATGGATCTCCCGCTTCGCGACGGTTCTGTAGACACACTGCTTCTGCTCGATGTCCTGGAGCATACCTCCGATGATCGTAGGACTGTCCTTGAAATCCATCGGGTCCTTCCGCCGGGGGGAACCCTCATCCTGACTGTTCCACATAAGGGCTTGTTCGGGTTCATGGATCCGCAGAACCTGAGCGGTCGCTTGAAAGGGACACCCGCAACCGTTCACCGGCACTACTCTATGGCTGATCTCGAGCATCTCCTGGCCGATCGGTTCCGTGTCGTCGAAAAGGCCTACGGCGGATTGCTCGTCTTCCCTATGGCATTTGCGGCCGGAAACTTTGTCCGGAAACACTTTCGGGTTGACGCAGGGTGGTTGTTTGACCGCCTCTGCGACTGGGACGCCTCCGTCTCCTGGGGGAGAATGAGCTACAACCTCTTTCTCGTGGCCAGAAAGGCTTGAGCCCGTGACCACACTCTCTCAGAAAAACCAGGTCCTTGTGCTCGGTCTGCTCCTGATCGCCGCGCGCATTCTGATGTACGCGTTTACAGGGTTCACCTCCGATGATGCCTTCATCACGTATCGCTATGCACAGAATATTTCGGAAGGGAAAGGGTTCACCTACAATGAAGGGGAGAAAGTCCAGGGGACGAGCACCCCGCTCTTCACGCTGGTTCTCTCGGTCGTGTCGGTTGCCTTTGGGCCGGCTGCCATTCCCGCGGCGGCGCGCTCGATTGCCGTCGCCGCAGACCTTGGTACACTCTTTCTGCTTGTGAGGATCTGTGCGCCCATGGGAAGTGCAAGCGTGTTTCTGGCTGCTGCCCTGTATGCCCTCTTCCCGAAGGTTGTGTTGATCTCGGTTTCCGGGATGGAAACCCCTATCGTTGTGATGCTGATGATTCTCTCGTTCGATTGCCTCCGGAGAAACGCCATTCCCGCGGCGATGTTTGTCCTCGGGCTGATGCTCATCGTCCGTGTGGATGCCGCAGTCTGGGTGCTCGTGGTGCTCGCCGGCATGATCTGGAGAAGAGAGTCTCCGCGCCTGGCGGATCTCGGCATCACGGCGGCTGTCGCTGGATCCTGGTTTGTTTTTGCCGCCCTGTACTTTGGTTCCAGCCTTCCGCATTCCGTCGTTGCCAAGAACATCAGCTGGGAACATCTGTTTCCAGTCTTTGACCCTCTCCGCGTCATGCTTGGTTACTTGCCATTTCAGGGGCTCAGTGGTCTTCCGCCCCCCGGACAGGCAGTTGTCGTCCTTCTCATGTTCGCCCCTGTGATCGTGGTGCTGATTGAGATGTACCGGCGGAAAAACCTTCTCATCATCTTTCCGCTGTTCTTCGTTACGTATAACCTCTTCTTCGCCTTCGCCCGTATCGTCATGGCCGACTGGTATTACCTCCCCGGGTATGCAGCGTACAGTGTCACCGTCGCAGGATTTCTCCCCATTGTGGCGCGGCGCGTGGGTTTGCCGGATTCCGGGGGAACGTATGGGTTCGGGGCCAGAGTCGCAATCGTTGCGTTGTTGCTCATCCTTCTCGGAATCGGAACGTACCGATGGAAGAAAAACCCGGGGGAGTGGTTTTTGAAAGAGCACACGAGGGTCGGCCGCTGGCTTGAGGCCAATGCACCCCCGGGGTCAAGCATTCTCCTTGAACCGGTAGGATATATCGGGTGGGTCTCACGGTTGTACGTCCACGATGCGGTCGGTCTCGTGTCACCTCGCGTTATCGACTACAGGAACCGCTTCAGAGGCTCGGATGCCTGGTATGCTGCCTACATCCATGACATGAAGCCATCGTTTGTCCTTCTCCAGAATCGGGAATTCGACAGGAACACGCTCTTCCTTGGCCACGGCGACGGCATGTTTCGCGCCCCGGAGTCAATGGGGTGGTTTACCTCGCAGTATCGTCGGGTGGAGTTCCCCCCTGGCTCGGAATGGCAGGAAGGACCGCACTTCATCTTGTTTGAGAGGATAGGTGCCGTGGAATGAAGAGGTCTGATCTGGCGTGCGTGGTCCTCAACTGGAACGGGGGCACACATGTGATCGATTGCATGCGCTCGGTCTACGGTTCAAGCCTCGTGCCTGATACCGTTCTGGTGGTCGACAATGGCTCTACGGATGACTCGCCGAAAGCTCTCATGCAAGAGTTTCCCCGCATCACATTCCTGAAGCACGAAAAGAACATCGGTCTTGTCGCGGCGCGGAACGAAGCCATAGCCGCGGCTCTTCGAGGAAATGCGGAATTCATTTTCTTCCTGGATAATGACGCCGAGGTGTCGCAGGAATGTCTGGCCCAGCTCTGCGGCGCTGCAGGCCGCACCCCCGCAGCCGGAATCTTCACACCTCGGATTCTTGAGGCTGGAAGTGGCGGACGGATCTGGTTTGATGGTGGCCGCATAAGCCGAGCGGGGGATGCCGTGCACGAGCGGATGGGGCGGAAAATCGAAGAATGTCCCGACGTACAGGATGGTCAGACAAGGGAGACCACCTTTGCGACCGGATGCGCAATGCTGGTCCGGTCCGCCGTGTTCGAACAGGTGGGTCTGTTCGACAGAGATTTCTTCGTGTACAGCGAGGATGCTGACTTCTCCTACCGGGCGCGGGCTCAAGGGTTCTCGATCGTCCATGTGCCGTACGCCACGGTACGTCACCGCCAATCCTCCGATACGAAAGCGAACAGAGGGAAATGGTTTCGCGATTATTATGTGACCCGGAATAAACTGCTTCTCGCGCACAAACACATCCGAGGTTGGCGCTGGATCGCCTTCTCCCTCAATTTCACCGCAAGGAGTTTCCTGATGCCGATGGCCTACTTCGTCCTTACCGGTCAGCTGGAACGCGCCCGGGCCGTCTGGCAGGGAACATGGGATTGCCTCGGTGGTAAGGTGGGGGAGCGGTTTTCGTGAAAACAAACAGACCGATGAAAGTCCTGTGTGTTGATCAGGAGGCGATCCTTCCGGTCAACCGTGCTCTGTATCGCGCTCTTGCCGTCCGTGAAGGGGTCAGACTTTCCGTCCTTGTGCCCGCTCGATGGGAGGGAGATTTCGGGGCAATGCTGTGCGGTGAAGAGACCGAACCGTCGTTTGCTCTCGCGAAGGGTCCCGTGCTTTTCTCCGGGAAGTCCCACCGGGCACTCTATCTCTCGCTGGCGGGGATAATATGGCGGGTCAGACCTGACATCCTGTATCTCAACGCCGAGCCAGAGAGCTATCTGGCCTGGCAGGCGGCCATGCTGTGTCCCTTGATCTCCCCCTACACCAGGATTGTCTTCATTTCGTGGCGGAACATTGATTATCCGCCCGGGGTCTTTCCTTACAAGCTCCCGTCCCTTCACGCACGAGCGGAGCGGAAAGTCCTTGCAGTAGCGGCCCATTGTATAGCGCACAACCAGTCAGCAAAGGAGATCTTCCGGCGGAAATCCTTTTCCAGCGTTACAGTGATACCGCCCGCGGTTGATCTGAAGGTGTTCGCCCCAAAGAGGGTCGGGCAACCGGCTGCTGGCCGCCCGCTCACAATCGGCTTTGTCGGAAGGTTTTCGCCCGAGAAAGGCCTGGATCTGCTCCTCCGGGCGGCCCGTGATTTAGGATTCGAACACCGTTTGCTGATAGTCGGCAGCGGACCGCAAAAGGAGGAACTCCTGCAGCTGGCGAAGGGTCTCGGAATCGATCAACGGGTCATCTGGGGCCGGCCCGCAAGCCGTGAGAAAATTCCCGAATACCTGAATGAAATGGATTTGCTCGTGCTTCCATCGCGCACCACTCTCTTCTGGAAAGAACAGTTCGGCCGGGTGATCATTGAAGCTTTTGCATGCGGGGTCCCCGTGATCGGGTCGACCTCGGGGGAGATCCCCCGGGTCATCGGCGACGCCGGCCTTCTTGTGCCGGAAGACGATGCCGGGGCACTTGCAGAGGCCATCAGGAGGGTTGCCTCAGATCATGTCCTGAAAGCTGATCTGGTGAACAAGGGCCTCGATCGGGTCCGAAACGAGTTCTCTGTTGAGGTCGTCGCAAGACAATACTCTGAACTCTTCTCCCGGCTCGCCGAAGGGAGCCGGAGAAATTGAAACTCGTTCGTGAATTCCTTAGGTTGATCAAAGGGTTTTGCTGATGTTGTGAGGGCTTCAGGAGTGAGACACAACGAAGACGAAGTCAAAACCGTTGAGCCACGGTGCATTCGATCGATTCTCGTAGTGGAGTTGACGAGGCTGGGCGATGTGATTGCCGCGCTTCATCCGGTTCGCCTGCTCAGTCAACACTATGCGGGTGCGCGTCTCCATCTGATGGTGGACCGCGCCTATGCAGGGCTCTGCCAGACGATGCTTCCTTCGTCGACGGTCCACGGCATTCCGGATGTTCATGCAGCGTGGGGATTCCTCAAGGCGGTGCATGTCGCCCGACAAGTCGGGTCGGACCTTGCCTGCAGCATGAGCCCGGGACGACGCAATGTCTTTGTGGTTCGCGCATCGGGCGCTCCCCGCAAAACCGGCTATCTCACACCCACCGGTTCACTGACTCCGTTCCTCCGGAGGAACCCCGTCGGGGCGGTAGGCTTCCGGTTGGCATCTGACCAGACGTTCGAGCAAGAAAACATCGAAGAGCGCGGCCTCAAGATATGTCGAGCCCTGGGGCTCGATGCATCGTTCCGGCCTGCTCCGTTTTCGCTCCCGCCGGAGACTGTCCGGGACGTAAGGCTGAGACTGCTGAGGAGAGACGGATTTCCAACAAGGCCCTATCTTCTTGTCCATCCATTTGCCCGATGGAAGTTCCGGATGTGGGGGCTCGAGAGGTACAGTCGACTCATCGGCCGATTACTGGAAGTTCCGGGCTTCGACATCCTTCTGCTCTGTGCACCGGGGGAGATCGGCGCGGTCCGGGAAGTCACGAGTCGATACGGAAAAGAAGGGAGAGTGAAGATCTTCGCCTCGTCCGACCTCATCGAGACCGCAGTGACAATCCAGGGAGCGAGGCTCTTCATCGGAAATGATAGCGGTCCTCTTCATCTCGCTGCCACACTGGGCGTTCGGTTCGTCGGCCTCTTCGGACCTGCGTCGCCCGCACTGACCGGACCACATCGTAGCAACGGGGTGATGCTCTTCCACCCTGTGGAGTGTTCCCCCTGTGACCAACGGACCTGTGTCCGACCGAACAACAGCTGCATGACGCTTATCGGAGAGGATGAGGTGTACGAAGCTGTTGCACAGCACCTGCGATTTTCCGCGGGCGGCCCAGTCGTTGCCCATGCGTGACCCCGGAGGGAGTCGTGTGATGAAGGCTGGCTGCGCCGGGCACATTCCCGTTCTGCTCCTGTGCGTCTTGGGGTCGTTTGTTTCCTCCCTTGCGATGGCCGAGGGGGCCCGCGCTCATCGATCGCTCGTCCTGACTCGGCAGAGTCCGGATGGATGGGAGTTCTCCTGCTCAGGAGCGCCGCTCCTTTCAACAAAGATCACAATTGAGGGAAAAAGCTTTCTCCTCTTTGAAGGTGCATCGGGAGGTGTTCCCGCCAGAGAGGGGGAGCCCCTCCTTCCCGCTGAAGTCATCACGCTCGGCATTCCAGCCGATGCCTCTGTCACCGCGGAGCTTAAGGATGTATCCTACGAATCGGTACCGGACCAACTCGTAGCGCCCCAGCCTTCCCATCAGATTACCGAAGAGAGAGAGGCAATCTCGTCCTACCGACCCGACCCACGTGCTTACGGCCGGGACGTTTTCTACCCGTCGCAGCAGGTCATCTCGGGTTCCCCTGTCATTCTGAGGCAGCAGAGGATGGTTTCCATCCGGTTCTTCCCCTGCCAGTACAACCCCGCGACACGGACCATTCGGCGCGTGGTAAGTGGCAAGCTTGTGATTCGGCTTACGAAGGGTCAGTCGGGCGTGACACTGTCGTCCGGCAGGAGGCCCGACCCAGATCCTTATTTCGATGAAGTCTTCAAGGGACTCTTGCTGAACTACAGTCAGGCACGTGAATGGAGAAACGGGCCTTCCCGGCGCGCGGCATCCGAAGTCGATTCGACACGTGGATGGTTTGAGAAGGGGATGACGTACTACCGCATCCCGATTGCCCGGGACGGCTGGTACCGTGTTACGCTGACCGACTTCGAGTATGCAGGTATCAATATCGCGTCTGTTGACACGGCAACACTACGCCTTTACAGTGGTGGAAGGCAGGTTCCGTTTCGCCTTCGTCCTGATCTCTCTGTGGAATTCTACGGAATGCGCAATGCCGGAGACTCCACATATCTTGATTTCTACACGGACACCACAGCCTACTGGCTTACCTGGGGTGGAGGAGTGCGCGGTTCGCCGTTCGTTCCGGTTTCTCAACCGGCAGGTGCCCCCGTGATGAATGTCGGGTCCTCGTGGATCAGCAGACATTTTGAGGAGAACACCGACTACTATGAGGGGACGGGGGAATCGGAGGTCATCCAGAACGGACCTGTGCCAGGGGAGGGCTGGGTGTGGGAGTACTACTATCCCAATTCTACATTCACGCACACATTTCTTACGGAGGGCATCGACGTTGCCGGTGCCCCGACCGTGAAGGTGCGCGTACGCTTGTTCAGCTCAACCCTGCATTACAGCAGCCCGGATCACCTCGCGCGTGTGTTCGTGAACGACTCTCTCGCCGGCGAAGTGGCGTTCGACGGCAGACGGCAGGGGATGCTGAATGTTTCCATTCCTTCCTCCTGGCTGAACGATGGCACGAACCTTCTGAGAATCACTTCGATCCCCACACCCAGCATTCCGAATCAGTTCTACCTTGACTGGTTCGAAGTTGAGTACCGGCGATTCAATCGTGCGGTCGGTGATGAATGCACGATCGTTGTGCCTCCGGTTCCCGGGGGCGGCGTGGCGCTGGTGACGGCGACTGGCTTCAGCGATTCGGTTGTCGAAGTATTCGATCCAGCGGGAAAGCGAATTGTCACAGGCGGGGTGCGCTCCGGAGATGCCATCAGCGGCTTCACGCTGACATTTCACGACACGCTCTCCGTCGCAAGAACGTATCATCTCCTCTCTCCGGCCGGCGGGACGCGGATTCCATCACTCTTGCCCAAAACATTCGTCGACCTTCGAACAAACGCCGGCGGTGCAGACTACATCATCGTTACACACCGAACGTTTCTGGAGGCTGCTAACCAGCTCGCCGCGCACAGGCGAACGCTCAACGGAGTCAGAACGGCGGTGGTCGATGTTCAGGACATCTACGATGAGTTTAACTATGGAATCCTCGACGCAGCGGCCGTGAAGAATTTTCTGCGGTTCGCCTACGAACAATGGGCGCGTCCTGCCCCTGCTTATCTGCTCCTTCTTGGCGATGCGAGCTGGGATTTCCACAAATACATGTCCGCATCCATCAAAACGAACTTCGTGCCAGCCTATGGTGTGCCAGCCGGGGACAACTGGTTTGCCTGTTTTGACTCCCTGCAGAGTTCCGTGCCTTCGCTGATCGTAGGCCGGATTCCCGTTCAGGACGAAATCCAGGCCCGGCGGACTGTGGAAAAGGTCAAAGGGTATGACGCATATATCTTGAACGCATGGAACAAGAGCTTTCTTTTCATTTCAGGCGGAACGTCGCCGGCGGAGCAGGCGTCGTTCAATGGAACCAGCGACCTCCTGATCAGACAATACGTTGACGCATCGCCCTTGGGGGGGGCGTCGTATCGGGTGTACAAATCGACCCCCGATGCTATTGACGGGGAAAACAAACAGCTGCTGAGAGACCTCGTAAGAGGCGGTCTTGTGTTCATGAACTTCCTCGGTCACTCAGGCGGTCGCGTGTGGGGCGTGGACATCGGAAGCCCAAACGATCTCGAGAACACCAACGGAGAACTCCCGTTTGTCACGTCGGTCAGCTGCAACGTCGGCGGATTTGCCGAACCGTCGAACAACGTGTTGTCGGAAGATTTCGTCCTTGCAGACAACCGTGGTGCCATCGGCATGTGGGCCTCCTCGTCGCTCGGATATGCCTCCATCGGCTCGCAGCTGGTCGCCTACTTTCTGGAAGGGGTAACCGATTCCGTGCGTGGATTCGGTTCCCTGACCACAACGGCTCGGTTGAAGCTCTGGCAGTCCTATGGACCGGATCCCCTCGCTGCGGCTTCGATGAACCTGAATCCTCTT
>Ga0209253_10003390_pt1 | contig 14034 bp, 9 predicted proteins | sample FrelakmetBRP12BR_FD_187145 | JGI IMG/M metagenome (GOLD analysis project Ga0209253, IMG submission 187145) | Freshwater lake sediment microbial communities from the University of Notre Dame, USA, for methane emissions studies - BRP12 BR (SPAdes)... | ecosystem: Environmental > Aquatic >...
CCGCAAAAGCGGTGTCATGGTGAAGCCTTGCACGAGAATGGAGAAGGAGACTACCATGAAACAGACAGAGATGACCGCCTGTCGATGAGGCACATTGGGTGGCAATCCCAGTGCCAATGCGAGTGCGAGCGCCCCCCGAAGCCCTCCCCAAAACAATACGTGCTGATGCCGACCTTGAACACGGAGCCGGGATGAATTAAATATCGCACAACAAGGATAGACTGCCAAGGCTCTTCCCAGTGTCACAAGCACAACGGCAATGATCGCCGGCACTACATTCCCTGCGAGATCCTGGCGGGACACAAACAGTCCAATGTCAAAAAAGATTACAGAGTTTACGACAAAACCAAGGTATTCCCAGAAGGCCGTAACCGCTTCTTTTCCCCGGGGAGAAATGGCTCCAAGCGGTCCAATGTTGCCGACAACCAGCCCGGCCGTTAGCGAAGCGAGTATGCCCGAAAAATGAAAATTTTCTGCGAGAAAAAAAGAACCGTATGCCGCAACAGTGGTGAAGACAATTTCAACGAGATGATCCTCCGTTCGTCCGGCAAGCAGTAAAAGGACGCCGGCTATCAACCCACCACAGAGTATTCCACCCGCCACGGTCATAACCAGTGTCTTTGCAACACCACTTACACTCAGGGTACTTCCTGTCGCAACGGCTAAAACGACCCCGAAAGCAACGGCAGCCGTACCATCATTAAAAAGGCTTTCCGCTTCAACCAATAACCTCAGTCGACCGTGAACCTTTGCCTCTTTGAAAGTTGCGATTACAGAAACGGGATCCGTGGCAGCAATCAGTGCTCCAAAAAACAGCGCACTCATCCATTCCCAGTTTGCAAGATAACGCATCCCGAGGGCAGTCACACCCCACGACAGGCATACCCCAGCGGTTGCCAGCATCAGGATCACCGGGAGTTCTCTCCGCAATTCTTTCCAATGGATCTGGAGCGCAGCTTCAAAAACGAGAGGTGGGAGCAAGACATTGAATATCACTTCCTTCGTGAAAGGAATCCCTGCGGAAAGCGGGGAAAGGGAAAGGATGAGACCGGTGATAACTAACCCGAAGCTATAGGGAATTCGAAGCCGTCGGGTCATTATGGCAACAATACCCGCGATTAGCAGAAAAACCAAAAATCTATCAAGTCTCACAATAAATTCCATACGCTTTATCTTTTCAGGTCAGATACTCACGGATCCTGTCGCATGGGCTTATCCGTCGGGATCAGTTTGGGCACAAAACTCACTAACATGGCCACACCGATGCCCAGAACGGTTTCAATCAGACGATGTAGTGCATAGAACCACGGATGATCACCGTGCTCGAGCAGGACGATGCCGCAGAGATACCCGGTCAGCTTGGCCGCACCCTGCAGATGCAAGAGATGGCTGAGGAACATCGCAACCAGAATACCAACCCCGAACGCCCAGGGGCCAGGTGGCAGCAAAGGACTGAGAACGGCACCGACTGTAGCCCCCAACACGGTGCCCACCAGACGCCACAGTCCCAGTTTGCGCGTCTGCAATGGCGACAGATCGGTGACGATAACCGCAGCGATCATCGCGTAGAGCGGAAATTGGAGCCCCAGGAGTTGCGCGATGGCGACTGACACCCCCGCCGCCATCGCGGCCCGGACAGATAACTGCAGGCCAGGGATGAGGGTCGAAAAGGTCATAGGAACCTCTATGCGTAGGCCAAAGGGATGTTTATTAACTCATTCACTGGAACATACCCCGGAAGCTCTTGGCATAAATCCATGGTCACGCCCTCAGTGTGCCGCTGGCAGGAAATAGAACATCATGGCGATCACCAGGTACAGCGTGATCAATTGAACGCCCTTAAACCAGTGAGAGCGACCGTCGCTTGCCACGATCGTTCCAATCAGAATCGCAAGAAACATCGAGACAATCTCTACACGACTGAAGGCAAGCAGGAAGGGTCGAGGAGAAATCGCGTAGCTTGCAAGCACGAGGATGGGCGCTACGAACAAGGCAATCTGGACGCAGCTTCCAAGAGCAATGCCGATGCTCAGATCTACCTTGTTCTTGCGCGCCGTGGCAATCGCCGAGCCGCTCTCTGCCGCGCCTCCCACGATGGCGAGAAACACGATGCCAATGAACGTGTCGGACATCCCCAGGGATTTCCCCGTTCCCTCGGCCGCCCCGACGAGTATTTCGCTCATCCAGGCTGCGAGGACAGAACTTGCCACGAGTGTGATGACGGCCCTGCTCACACTCCAGCGTTCACCCTGGTGCTGCTCTGCACCACCGACACTCTTGAACAGATCAGGATGAGTCTTGAGCATGAAAAAAAGATAGAGGAGATAGGCGAGAATAAGGGCTAGGGCAATACCGAGATTAAGAGACTGCTCGTAGGCCATAGGCTCGTCGCCGCCAAGAACACGGCGAAAACCGCTCGGTATGCTCAAGCTTACCACAGCAATCAGCATCATCGTGGCGTATGACCGCGAGGCTACGGGGTTGTACTGTTGCTCATGATATCTGATTCCTCCGAGGAAGAACGCGATTCCCAGAGCCAGAAGAAGATTGGCCATAATGGCGCCGGCCAGAGAGGCCCGTACCATATCGAAGAGCCCTGCCTTGAGGGCGACAAGGGTGATGATCAATTCAGGAGCATTGCCGAACGTGGCATTGAGCAAACCCCCAATCGTGTCGCCCACGCGAGACGCAATCTGTTCCGTTGCCTTGACGATCATGCTGGCTATTGGAAGGATAGCCAGTGCCGCTGAAAAGAAGATCAGAGGGACAGGCACTCCCTCAACATGATCGAGGAGAACCGCAACGGGCACGAAGACAAAAAACCAGTTCATAGAGGGTTTCATGGAAAGGCGCATTATTGTAACTCCTTCGCTTTTTGGCTCCGGCGCGTCTCCATCTGCAGCGTTACGAGGCGTGCGAGCAGGATGGCCGGATAAAGCGTGCCGACTAGGGCCTCCACCATTACCAGGGAGCGCGCAACAGGATGGACGGCGGCAACATCACCGAACCCGACCGTCGTGAGCGTCACGACGCTGAAATAGAGGAACAATGCGGATCTGCTTTGTACCCCCTGGGCTCCCCCAACAGGCAACGTGAAAGAACCGGGATGCACGTACTCGATAAGGTCGTAGGCAAAAGAAAAACAGAGGGCGAGCAGCAGGTATGCCGCGATCGCGCCACGGACCCGGTGACCCGTGACCGATCCCTCCCGGTAGACCCACCACAGGACGATCACCAAAAACGTCAGCGCTGCCAGTAGGGTGAGGACCCCATTCCAGATAACGAACCTCGGCGTACCGAATACGAGGCCCACCCATCGCACTGCGATGGCCAGGAGCACGAACATGCCTGCAGTCCATTGCAGGGTCCGGTGCCGCACCACCATGAACACCCCGGCCACAAGCAGAATGGAAAACAGGAGGTCGCCCACGATGTCAAGGGCAAGCCCGGCGCGCACCGACCCGATGACGAACATGTGGATCACCAGGAGCAAAAGAAAAACGCTCAGGCTGCGTTCCTCGAACCAGAAGCGCGTGAATTTCTTGATCATGGTTTGTCCCGAGCACCGAAAGTCGAGTGGCGAGTAAACAGTGATCAGTAAACAGTCATCAGTTAGCAGTCATCAGTGAAAATGCCTATTTCTTCCACTCTTGATCTTTCCTCTGTTACCGATCAGTCTTTCGCTTTAGCCTTTTTAAATACCAACCGCTGATGACTGATCACTGGTAAATGGTTATTGAAGGGGATTACGGCGGTAAGAGATACCCTTTCGTGGAACTCTCCTTAGCTATGTCCTGCCCTGTCATCTTGTCCGCCTCCGTCACCCAGCCGCCGCCCATGGCTTTGTAAAGGTTAACAAAAGATCTGAACAGGACGGACTTTGTTTGAGCCTGAATCAATTCTGCATTAAATAGGCTCCGGTTCGCGTCTAGAACTTCTAGGTAGCTAGTGTAACCTTCGTCAAACCGCACCTGTGCCAGCCTGGCATACTCCTTAAGAGCCAAAACTTGACGGCCCAATGCTTCGAGCTGTTCCTTTGTTTGCTTTTGGTCAACCAAAGAGTCGTTCACTTCTCCAAAAGCGATTTGGATGACTTGCTGATAGCGGATGACCAATTCCTTCTGTACAGCTTCGGCAGATTTCACCTGCCCCCGGATGGCGCCGGCAGTAAAGATGGGGGCAATGATAGGCGCGGCAAAGCTCCAAGCTTGAGATTCTTTCCTGAAAAGTTTCGAGAGGTCGGTGCTCGAGAACCCGAAAGCAGCCGTCAGAGAGATCGCGGGATAGTAGAAGGACTTGGCGACGCCAATCTGCGCATTGGCCGCGATCAGGTCCTGTTCTGCGCGGCGGATATCCGGCCGCTGTTCAAGAAGGTCCGAGGGCAACCCGGCGGGGACGATCGGCAAGGCAAGGTCATCGAGGGTCCTTCCCCTGGGAATCGGGCCCGGGTTACGGCCCAGAAGGATACTGAGGGCATTTTCCAATTGGGGAATGGCCTTTCCGTAGAAAGAGATTCTTGATAGGGCCTGCTCGTATTCGGCCTTGATCATGTTCACTTCAATGGATGAGGAAAATCCCTCTTTGAAACGTAGCTCGAAAATTCGCAAGGATTCCTTATAAGCTTCCGCCGTCTTCCTCGATATTTCCATCTCTCTGTCAGCATCCCGCAGATCAATGTAGGCGCTGGCTACGGCAGCAACGAGAGATAGAATGACCGTCCTCCGTCCTTCCTCGCTGCTCAGGATCCCGGCACGAGCCGCTTCTGTCGCGCGACGGATCTTTCCCCAAATGTCAATCTCCCAATTCCCGTTGAGAAAAATCCCCCACACATCATTAGGGTTCCCCCTCAGGTCGCCCGAGGGAGGTAATCCCGTCTCCGTTATCCGCTGGTATCCGCCGGAGGCACTTGCGCCGATTTGCGGGAAGAAGGCCGCCCGTGTGGTCACGTATCGCCCCACGAATTGCCCGATTCTGACCACGGCAATCTTCAGATCCTTGTTTTCCTTGAGTGCGATCTGAATCAGCTCATTGAGGACAGGGTCAGCGAACTGCTGCCACCAGGCCGTATTGGCAAGAGTTTTCGCTTCCTTGTCTTCGAAGCGAAAACTCTGAGGGATATCAATGCTTGGCCGCTTGTAATCAGGGCCTACGGCACACCCACCTAACAACAGAACGACTACCAGAAGGATGATCGCCTTCTTCATGTCATACCCTCCCCTCAGAAATAGTTGATCCCTGATGCGGCTCGTGTTTCCCCTTGTCCTTCCGGTGAGCGAGCTTTTCAACCAGATAGAATGTCGCCGGGATGATAAAGATGGCAATGCAGGTGGCGGTCAGCATCCCACCGATCACCGCCGTACCCATGACTTTCCGGGCGACGGCGCCTGAACCTGATGCAATCGCAAGTGGCACGCAACCCAGAATGAAGGCAAAGGAGGTCATCAAGATCGGGCGCAAGCGAAGCCGGGCGCCTTCCAGCGCCGCATCCATAATACTCTTCCCCTTCTCGTACTCCACCTTGGCAAACTCAACGATCAGAATGGCGTTTTTGGCCGCGAGTCCAATCAGCATGACGAGGCCGATCTGGGCATAGAGGTTGAGTTCCATGTTTCGGAGCAGGATGAACGCAAAGGCCCCAAACACGGCGATGGGCGTTCCGAGAAGCACGCCGAAGGGGAGCGACCAGCTCTCGTACTGGGCCGCGAGGATCAAGAAGACGAAAAGCAGCGACATCCCGAAAATGACGGAGATGGGCACGCCCTCGCTGGCCTTCTTCTCCTGGTAGGACATGCCGATGTAGTCATAGCCCATCTCCTGCGGCATGGCTTGCTGGAAAACCTCTTCCAGTGCCTTCATGGCCTGGAGGGAACTGTAACCGGGAGCCGTGGATGCATTGATCTGCGCGGAGCGATAAAGGTTGTAACGCATGGTGAATTCAGGACCCGAGCGCTGCTCGAAGCTCGTCAGCGCAGAGAGGGGCACCATGTCGCCCTTACTGTTGCGCACATAAAACTGCCCGAGTTGCTTGGCCTGAGTACGGTACTCCCCCTCCGCCTGCACGTAAACCTGCCACTGGCGGCCAAACCGGTTGAAGTAGTTGACGAAGTAAGCACCCATGAAGGTCTGCAGGGTTTTGTAGACGTCGGTGAGTTCCACTCCCTGCTTGAGGACTTTGTCGCGGTCCACGTTGACGAAGGTCTGAGGAACGGTCGGAGTAAAGGTTGTCGTGACGCGGGCCAGCTCGGGCCGTTTGCGCGCCTCGGCCAGGAACTTCTGGGTGTTCTCCGACAGAAAACGGATGTCTTTGCCTGTCCGATCCTCGATCACCATGGTGACGCCGCCCGAGGTTCCGATGCCGGGGATCGCAGGCGGAGAGAAGGCGAAGGCCACCCCCTGCGGGAGTTTCGCAAACTCCCGGTTCAGATGGGCCATAATGGCCTCATACTTCTCCTCCGGTTTTTTCCGTTCCTCCCAGGGTTTGAGCGTGATGAAGAAGAAACCGCTGTAGGTGTTGGTAACACCGCTCAGCATGCTGTAACCGGAGATGGCTGTGCAGAATTCGACACCCGGCGTCGCCATGATGATCTTTTCCATCTGGCTTACAGCAGCATCAGTCCGCTGAAGGGAGGCCGCATCCGGCAGCTGGACGCCGGCGTAGAAGTACCCCTGGTCTTCCTCCGGAAGGAAGCCTCCCGGTACCCTGCCTCCGATCAGGCCGGTACCCACGGTCATGAGAACCAGCAGGATGAGACTGATCGCCAATTTTCGGATGGCCACGGCACAGACGCGCACGTAGCCATTGGTCGCTTTTCCGAAGACTCGGTTGAACCAGCCATAGAACTTGCTGAGGGGTCCGCGCCCCGCTTTCTTGGGCTTAAGAATCATGGCGGAGAGTGCCGGACTCAAGGTCAGCGCATTGAAGGCGGAAATAAGCACCGATACGGCAATGGTGACGGCGAACTGCGAAAAGAGACGTCCGGTGATCCCCGGGATGAAGATACTCGGCAGAAACACGGCTGAAAGAACAAGCGCAATGGCGACCACAGGCCCGGAGACTTCCTCCATCGCCTTCTGGGTCGCCTCTTTGGGCGACAGACCTTTCTCAATATGGTGTTCGACTGCCTCGACCACGACGATGGCGTCATCGACAACCAGACCTATGGCAAGCACCAACCCCATGAGGGCGATAGTGTTAATGCTGAAACCCAGAAGCGGGAACGTCGCAAAGGTGGCAATGAGCGACACCGGAACGGCGAGTGCCGGAATGAGCGTGGCGCGCCATCCCTGGAGAAAGATGAAGACGACGATGATCACCAGAATCATCGCCTCGTAAAGGGTTTTCAGGACCTCTTTGATCCCCTCGCGCACGGCTTGAGTGGTATCGAGGGAGACCTCATAGTCCAGGTCCGGCGGAAAGGACTCTTTGGCTTCCTCCATCAGTTTCTTCACCCCATCAACCGCCTGGATTGCGTTCGTGCCCGGGAGTTGGTAGAGGGCGAGGACCGCAGAGGGCTTTCCGTTGAGGCGTCCCGACATGGCATAAGTCTGGGATCCAAGCTCAACCCTGGCCACATCCTTGAGCCGCACGAAGGAACCATCTGTGTTCGCCCGCAGCACGATCCTTCGGAATTCCTCCTCCGTTTCCAACCGGCCCTGCGCCCTGATAGCGTACGTGAACTCCTGGCCGGGAGGCGCCGGCTCGCCGCCGATCTGGCCAGCAGGGTTGACCGTGTTCTGCTGCCGAATGGCGTTCACGATCTCGGGGATCGTGATGTTAAGCTTTGCGAGCTGGTCCGGTTTCACCCAGAACCGTATGGCATACTGACCTGCGCCGAAAACAGTGACGCTGGCAATCCCCGGGACGCGGGTAATCTGGTCGTTCAGGTTGATATAGGCATAGTTCGCCAAAAACGTTGCGTCGTAAGTGCCATTGGGTGAATAAAGGCTCACCACCATCAAAGGGGAAGCCGTCGACTTCTTGACCGTAACGCCGTAATCGCGGACCTCCTGGGGAAGCTTGGAGTCAGCCTGGCTTTTTCGTATCTGGGCTAATACCTGGTCGATATTCGGGTCGGTCTTTACGTCGAAGTTAACGTACAGCTTCAGTTCGCCGTTATTGGCATTGAGCGAATACATGTAGTTCATGTTGTCGACGCCGCTCATCTCCTGTTCGATGGGGGTCGCGACAGACTGCTCTACAGTCTGCGCATCCGCGCCGACATAGGTGGTGTTGATGACGATTTCCGGGGGAACGATGTTGGGGTACTGGGCAATGGGCAGGCCGAGGATGGCCACGACACCCACGATGACCATGACGATTGCGATGACAATGGCGACGATCGGCCGGTTAATAAAAAATTTAGCCATGGTGGGTTACCTCTTTTCTGGTTTTGGTTGGGGTTTGGCTTCGGGCTTTACTTCCGGTTTTGCACCGGACTTCTCTGCCGAACCTGGTTTCGATTGAGTCTCCGCAACAAAAGGCTTCGTGCTCACCACCATGCCTTCCCGCACCTTCTGAGTTCCTTCCGCAACCACCTTTTCCCCTGCCTGAAGGCCTTCGTCGATAACCCAGAGCTGGCCGAACCATTCCCCGACTTTGACCGGTTTGATGGCCACCTTGTTCTCGGGGCTTACCACTGCCACCAGATATCTGCCCTGGACTTCGCTTACGGCCCTCTGGGGGATGACCGGTGCGGCTTTCCTGATTCCCATCTCTGCGCGGACCCGGCTGAACATTCCTGGCCGGAGGAGATTCTGAGGGTTCGGAAAGATGGCGGCCACCCGGATCGTACCGGTCCTCACATCCACCTGCCGGTCTGCAAAGGCAACCTCACCTTTGTAAGGATAGGCAGTTCCGTCTGAAAGGATAAGATTGAGGGCTACCTTGCCAGCCTGCTTCGATCTCCTCTCCATCGCATGCATATATTCCTGCTCGCTCACAGAGACGTAGCACTTGATCGGGTTGATGGTAGAGACGGTCGTCAGCTCCTCGATGGATCCGGGACCGACCAAGTTGCCGATCTGGGCTTTGGCGATTCCAGCGATCCCGTCAATCAGAGACGTGACCTTGGTCCAATCGAGGTTCAACTGCGCCTTTTCGAGGGCCGCCTTTGCCGACATGACTGAAGCGCGAGTCGACTCTTCGGCGCCGATGGCGTCATCCAAGTCTTTTTTACTCACCGCGCCTTGTTCGGCCAGAGGCCTGATGCGCGCCAGATTTGCCTTTGCCGTCTGCCAGCGTGCTTCCGCCTGGGCCAGCTGCGCTTTCGCCTCTTCGACTGCCGCCTGGTAGGACCTTGGGTCGATCTCAAAGAGCACCTGGTCTCTCTTGACGAAATCGCCTTCCGTGTAGTTCTGCTTGATGAGATAGCCGCTGACCTGTGCTCTTATGGTCGCATTGACCATACCGTCCAGGGTGCCCACCCATTCCGCATAGACCGGCACGTCTTTTTGAATCACCTCAACGACCTCGACGATGGGCGCCTGAGGCTGAACTTTCTCTTCCTTCCCGCATCCAGAAAGTAGGAGCCCTGCGATAAGCACAGGCAGAAGTGAACAGATTCTTCGAAAGACCATAACCCTCTCCTCTGAATTCAAATACTTTGGCTCTCTTTCCATGTTTCACCTTTCTCACCTAAAGCAGGTTTGTAGGGTCTGATCCTAAAATAGAGATCAAACCAATGAGTTAACCGGGCATGCAATCACTGAGATTTTCCAAACGTAATCGTTTTGTCAGCGATCAAGACATTCAACTGCTTCAAAAGAGCCTTCTCATGGTTATCGAGAATGCCGTCCTCAGAGGCAACAGATAGGATTTCCTCATATTCAGCGATCGTAATCACTGAGTCGTCGATTGCCTTCTTAATGACATCCGCCAACGTTTGTCCTTTTTTTGTGACAATCATCAACCCTCCTTAAACCTCCTGCCGGGCAACCGTGATGACAGTCTCCCTTAGAGCAAAGGAATATCGTAGTTCACAATCACACGGAAGTCGTTGATTGTATCCTTGATTGTTGTTTGAGGCCCTTCATACTGATGAACCATGGCATATCGCACCCGGAACCATAGGCCTTTGAGAAATTTCCATTGAGGTCGATACTGGACGTCGACGTCAAACTCGTTCTCATCCGCCACCTTTGCCTTGGTGATAGGGTCCACTCTGCCCCACCCATGGACAAAGAGGGCATAGGCGGTGACACCCTCAAGACCAAGACCCTTGAAATCATAAGATCCTTTCACCATAAAGGCGTTTTCGCCTGACCGGTTGAAATCCTGCACCTGCACGCTGGTATAGCCCGGATAGCCACTCCATGGGCTCTGCATATCGGCTCCTTTTTGGGTATGCGTATAGCCGAGTGTCAGGACGGCGTTTCCATAACTGATATCGGACTTCACCCCGACTTGGTTATTCTGGAAGGAATAACCCTTCAGCAAATCGTCTCCTGTGCTCCGCTGATCCGTAAACTGGGCTGAGAAAAGGAGCCCAAGACCCTCCATCACGCGGAACTTGTAAGAGCCTTCCGTGTAGATGATGTTGATGATGTCGTTTGAATAGTAGTCAATAGCCCCGAACGTCAGGCCCTTATAGGAAACACTGCCGCCCCCGACGACAACTCCCCTCTTCACAGCTGCCCCGGCGTCTTGCGACATCCATTTGAACGTGTCTGCATTACGCTCCTTGATCTTCGTGATGTAACCACCGCCGTACCTGAACCCCAGAGCGCCGTCTTTACCCCCGTAGGTTCCGTTAAACGTATATCCCTCGAAGGTATTGGGGGTCATGCGGTTGTCGTTCTTGTTGATATAAGGGGTGTTGTATTCATATCGATAGATATTGAGGAAATTGTCATCAATGAGTTTCACTCTTCCGTAGAGTTGTCCGACGACCGTGTAGCCATGCTGGCCCGGTCTTAGAAGCAGCGCTCCGTCCCGATCACTCGGTCCGTAAAGTCTCTGGGACGTATAGAGCACGGATCCCACGGCGAAGTGATCAAGAAACCAGCCGGACTGGTACGAGAGAGCCCCGCCCAGAGCCCAGGTCTCACTTACGGTGTCGTCATATTTATCACGGTAAAAGTAATATGTCCTGAAGTTGAGATTAAGCTTCGTGTCCCGAAAAAAGGCCGGCGTATCCTTCAGCTGTTCTTTCAGCCAGGGAAAGAACCTCGGCAGGGGAGGTTTTTCTTTTTCTTCGAAGGTCCTTCCCATCGGCGTCTTGACTTCGTCTGTCGACGAGGGCGTCGGTTCCTCCTGCGAAATCACCTCCTGGGCCATGACAGGCGTACTCCCCACAGGCAGCATGGCCAGAAATCCAAGTGCCACCGTGAAAAACAGAGGAGCCAAAAATGCTGGGAATCCCCGACCCGCCAACCGAGATGTCCACCGTATTCTTTTCTCAAAGATCATCAACATTTTCTCTTCCTCCTTTCCGATCTTCCTTCCAGAGTGAAAATGTCCTTTTTTGTCCTATGCCATCATGGCCACAATCACCGGTCCCCATGCCGTCAACAGGATGTTTCCAATGGCATAGGGTACGGTATACCCCAGAGCCGGGAGTTTGCTCTGTGCCTCTTCCTGCACGGCGCGAAGCGCTGCAGTGATGGTTCCTGCTCCCGAACAGGCGCCGAGAAGGATCAGGGGGTTCATTTTTAATACATACCGCCCGAACAGAATCGACGTGAGGTGGGGCAGCGTGGCTACGATCAGGCCCACGACGACCAAACTGGGCCCTGATTTCTGAAGCCCCGAAACGAAGCTGGGGCCTGCACTAAGACCCACCACAGCCATGAAGGTGGTCAACCCGACGGTGTCGAAGACCCACATGGCAGGCTCGGGAATACGACCGAACGTCGGACGCACGGATCGAAGGTAGCCAAAGACCAGGCCCATGATCAGGGCGCCGCCGCTGGCTGTGAGCGTGATCGGCAGCCCTCCAATCGTGACCGTGAGCAGGCCAACCAGCCCTCCGAAAAAGATGCCCAGACCAACGAAGATCATGTCGGTCGTGATCGTCGGCCGGTCTGCGTACCCGAGTTCCTTCGCGACGCGTTCGACATCGTGCTTGGCACCGACAAGACTCATCACATCCCCGCGATCAAGCTGGGTCTCGACTGTGAACGGTATGGGCTCCCCACCCCGTACAAGCTTCCTCAGAAAAACCCCACGGCTAAAATCGGAGGCTGCCAGCTCCTTGAGAGTCTTCTCGGCCCAGACCTTGTTCGTAATCACCACGTCCAGGAACTCCGCTGGAAAATCGATCAAAGCCTTGTCGTTCACTTCAGGTCCGATCTCGGCGCCCCGCTCCATCAAGGCCTCGGTGCGGGTAATCACCGCAATAATATCATCGCGATGGACGACCGTACCCGGTTCCGGGTCGATGATCTTGCCCTCGTGGCGAATCCGCGAGATGAAAATGCGGAACTGTTTCGGCATCGCCTCGAGCTCTTTGACAGTTTTGTTAACCAACTTTTCATTGGTTACACGGTAAGCCCGGACTCCAAAAGTCTGATAGGCAGATTGCACGCCGGGCTCCGACTCCTCTGAACCCGATATCTTAGCCTGCAGTTTTTTGCCTTCCTCCTTCAGGTTAATCCTCATCAATTTCGGCCCGATGTTCGGAATGAACCAGACGATGAAGGCGGTGCCGACCAGGTAGGTCACGGCATAGGCCACGGGAATGTTATTGATCAGAATGCTCTTCTCCTGCGCTGAGATGCTGAGACGGTTGATGGCATCGCCGGCTGTGCCAATGACCGTGGACTCCGTAAATGCGCCGGCCAGCATACCCGCGGTCGTCCCCACGTCGTATCCAAGAATCTTCGCGGCGAAGAAAGCACTAAGCAGGCACGTCACGCATAAAACGACTGTGACGGCCAATTGTGGCAGGGCATCCTTCTTCAACCCCCTGAAGAACTGGGGTCCAACCTTGTACCCGGTGGTGAAGAGGAAGAGGTCGAAAAAAACGTTTTTGACGGTTGCGGGAACTTTGATATCGAGCTGACCGATGAGGACACCCGCCAGCAGGGTGCCCACAACGGTCCCGAGACTGAAGGAGCCAATCTTAATCCGGCCGATCAAAAACCCCCCAGCCAGGCATAGAAAAATAGCGAGTTCCTGGTGCTCCTGAAGAGCCTTTACAAAATAGTCCATCGCCTTCACCTCCTGCAGTTACTTTCATGATACAAATGAAAGAATATGAATGGTCCTCCCCCTCCCATCCCTCCCCCCTTGGAGGGGGAGGGCGAGGGTGGGGGGTCAGAGAATCATCGCAAAATAGCCGAACACCGTGAGCAGGACACCCGAGACGGCATAGCCCACAGGAAAGCCGACCCACGGGACCGAGGAGCCGATTTCCTTGGCAGCCTCCCTGCACGGCCCGGAGTGCGAGCGGGCACCCGCGACGCCGCCCATCAGCACGGCTGGGTTGACCTTGAAGAGGTGAAAGCCGAGCGCCCAGGTGACGAAGGGCGGGATGGTACAGGCAATGAAACCGACGATAAAGATCTTGAGGGCCACTGCCCCGGTGAGCTGGGCAAGGAGCGAGGCGCCGGCATTGATACCCACGATGCTGACAAAAGCGACCAGGCCCAGGTCTTCAAGGATGTTTCGCGCCGCGTTGGGCGTGCTGCCGAAAAAGCGCAAGCGCGAGACCACCGACGATACGATGATGCCCGATAGCAGCAGTCCACCTGCGTTGCCCAAGCCTACCTGGAAACCAGCCACCGGCACGTTGATCCCGCCGATCAGGAGGCCAAGGATCATGCCGCCTGAAAGCGTCAGCAGGTCGGTTGCCGTGCTCGGCCGGGCCACTCGCCCCACGGCTGCGGCCACTTTGTCCACCGCGCTCCTGAGTCCTGCCACGAAGAGTACGTCAAATCGCTGGAGTTTAGTTTCAGCCCCCACAGGGAAAGGCACACCACCACGTTCCATGCGGACCACCTGTAGTTGGCCGGCAAAATCCTCATGCCGGAATTCCTTCAGTTCTTTCCCTACGACACTCTTTTCGGTGACCAGGATCTCCGCCTGGTCGAGAG
>Ga0209253_10003391_pt1 | contig 14033 bp, 14 predicted proteins | sample FrelakmetBRP12BR_FD_187145 | JGI IMG/M metagenome (GOLD analysis project Ga0209253, IMG submission 187145) | Freshwater lake sediment microbial communities from the University of Notre Dame, USA, for methane emissions studies - BRP12 BR (SPAdes)... | ecosystem: Environmental > Aquatic >...
CACGGCCAGCCAGGAAGACATCAAGCGCGCGTACCGGAAGCTCGCCCGGAAGTTCCACCCCGACGTCAGCAAGGAGAAGGACGCCGAGGAAAAATTCAAGGAGCTCCAGGAAGCGCACGAGGTCCTCAAGGACCCCGAGAAGCGTGCCGCCTACGATCAGCTCGGTGCCGACTGGCGCCAGGGGCAGGACTTCCGTCCACCGCCGGACTGGGGCAAGGGGTTCGAGTTCTCGCGCGGACCCGGTGGCCGGGGCGGCGCGGACATGGGCGAGTTCAGCGACTTCTTCTCGCAGCTGTTCGGCGACCGCAGTCCGTTCGGCCAGGCCTCTGGCGCCGGCCGCGCGGGCCGCGCCGGCCGGGCCAGCCGCGGATTCGCGGCGCCGGGGCAGGACCACGTCGCGCGCGTCGAGATCGACCTAGAGGACGCCTACCGCGGCGCCTCGCGCGACATCGAGTTGCGCGCGCCCGAAGTCACGCCCGAGGGCCACGTGGTCGTGAAGCCTCGAACGCTGCGCGTGACGATTCCGGCCGGCGTCACCGAAGGGCAGCAGATCCGGCTTGCGGGGCAGGGCAGCCCCGGCATCGGCGGCGGCCCGCCGGGAAACCTGCTGCTCGAAATCGGGTTTCGCGCGCACCCGCGCTTCCGGACCGAGGGCCGCGACATCACGACGACGCTGCCGGTCGCACCGTGGGAGGCGGCGCTCGGCGAAACGGTGTCGGTGCCCACGCTGGGCGGGCCGGTGGACATGAAGCTCCCGGTCGGCGCAAAGGCGGGCCAGAAGCTGCGCCTGCGTGGTCGCGGCCTGCCGGGCCCGACGCCGGGCGACCAGTACGTGGTGCTCGAGATCGTGCTGCCGCCCGACAGCCCGCGCGCGCGGGAGCTCTTTGAACAGATGAAGCGCGAACTGCCCTTCGATCCGCGCGCCGACTGAGTGCGGCTGTCTCGGGCGGCGCCTCACCCGCGGCGCGTGCGCGTCGTCAGCCGACGGCGGCGCCGAGCAGGCTGCCGATGAACCAGGTCACGGCGCCTGCGCCACCACCGATCGCGACCATGCGCAGCCCGCCGAGCCACGCGTTCCGGCCGGTGAAGAGGCTGAGCGCCGCACCGACCCCGAACAGTGCAACGCCCGCAATCGCCGCAGCGAGCGCCACGGCGCGCCCGAGCGGCAGCCCGAGCAGGAATGGCGCGAGCGGCAACGCGGCGCCGGCGGCGAACGCGAGGAACGAGAAGATCGCGGCGCCCCAGGGCGAGCCGAGGTCGTCGGGGTTGAGCCCGAGTTCCTCGCGCGCGAGCGCGTCGAGCGCGGCGTCGTGGTTCTTCACGAGCTCGCGCGTAATGCGCCGCGCCTCCTCGAGGTCCATGCCGCGCGTGGCATAGATGAGCGCGAGTTCCTCGGCTTCCTCCTCCGGGTACTCGTTCAGCTCATCTCGTTCGAGCCCGATCTGGTACTCGAACATCTCGCGCTGCGAGCGCATCGAGATGTACTCGCCAGCCGCCATCGACAGCGCGCCCGCCAGCAGTCCCGCGACTCCGCTCGTCACGACCGCGCCCAGCCCCGCGCCGGCGCCCGCCACGCCCATGATCAGGCTCGCGTTCGACACCAGGCCGTCGTTGACGCCGAACACGGCCGCGCGCAGGTTGCCGCCGCCGTAACCCTTGTGGCGCATGCCGACCTGCGAGACCGAGGTCGGCATCACGTGCCCCGGCGTCGCGGCCCGCGTCTCGTACGCCGAAACGCCGCGCACTTTCATCGCGATGAGTACAGGCTTGATGCGCCGGGCCCCGAGCCGGCGGGCCAGCGTCGCGGTGATCCTCGCGCGTGTCGACGGCGTGAAGGGGGGCGGTTGCGCGCCGGATTCCCCGCGCCAGGTCTCCGCCTGGCCTTCGGCCGCCGCGGCGAGGGCGCGGAAGAGGTCGGCGATGCGCGCGTCGGGCTCGCAGTTCGCGAGCGCGCGGTAGAGCCACGCGGACTGCTTTTCCTCGCGCCAGCTGTCGAGGCCGCTCACTTCAGGCGCTGGCGGCCGCGGGCGGTCGCCGGATCAGCTTTTCCACCTGCTTCAGTACGGCGACGTCGTGGTAGGGCTTCTCGATGAAGTCCGTCGCGCCCTCGCGCATCGCGGCGACGGCGGTCGACACGTCAGACTCGTCGGCGAGCAGTACCACGGGCACGTCGTTGCCAGAGCTGCGCAGGCGGCGCAGCAGTTCGAGGCCGGACATCCCGGGCAGCAGCAGGTCCACGATCAGGCAGGCCAGGTGCCGGCCGTTCGCGGCGAGCAGGTAGCTCTCCGCGCTGTCGAACGTGGACACGTCGACGCCGTTGCGGTGCAGGAGCGCACGCAGGCCGTTGCGCGCAACCGGATCAGGGTCGATGACCCCGACGAGGGGTGGGGCGTCCGGCGGGATTTTGTTCTCTGCCATGGGTAAGGCGCGACCACAGGTCGGGCCGGTTCAGTTCTGGCCGCAGGGAGGATCGGTTGCGGCGAACCGCGCGGCGATCTGTGGTCGCATGGGGACCAGTGTTCCCGGAGGCTAAATTCCGGAGAATCGGGGGTTATACCTAAATCGCGGCGAAGGCCGCAGTGTGCTGCGGCGCAGTAAATCACTCGTCCTCGCGCTCGACTTCCAGGACCATCCGGACGAGGTGCGCGAGCGAGTGCGCCTCCATCTTTTCCATGACGCGGGCGCGATGGATTTCGACGGTGCGCTGGCTCAGGTTGAGGTCCCCGGCAATGACCTTGTTGGCCTTGCCCGCGACGACGAGGTCGAGCACCTCGCGCTCGCGCGGCGTGAGCGACTCGAGGCGCTTACGGATCATGTTGCGCTCGGCCAGCATGCGCCGGCTGCCCGCGTCCTTGTCGAGCGCCTGGTTGATGCGGTCGAGCAGGTCCTGGTCGCGGAACGGCTTCTGGATGAAGTCCACGGCGCCGGCCTGCATGGCCTCGACCGCCATGGGCACGTCGCCGTGCCCGGTGATGAAGATGATCGGCAGGATCGAGTGCCGCTCGTTCAGCTTGATCTGCAGCTCGAGGCCGCTCATGCCCGGCATTCGGATGTCGAGCACGAGGCAGCCCGGCCGGTCGTCACGGTCCGCGTCCAGGAATTCCTGACCGGACTCGAACACCTCGACCGGAAGCCCCACCGATTTGAGGAGCATTCGCAGCGAATCGCGCACCGCCGCGTCGTCGTCCACCACGAATACCGTGGGCTTCATTTCCTTGATCACTGGTCATTCCCCTTTCGTCGCCGGCGAGGCCGGCAGCGTGAAATGGAAGCACGCGCCGAACTGCCCGTTCGGAGTGTGCCACAGGCGCCCGCCGTGGGCCCGGATGATCGAGCGGCTGATCGCGAGCCCGAGGCCCGTGCCGCTCGACTTGGTGGTGAAGAACGGGTTGAAGAGGTGCTCCGCCGCGCCCGGCGCCAGCCCGCCCCCCTGGTCGGCGACCGTGATCTGGATCTCGCCCTCGGCCGAACGGCGGGTCATCAGCACGATTTCGCGGCGATCCTCCGGGCACCCGATGGTGGCATCGATCGCGTTGCGCACCAGGTTGAGCACGACCTGCTGCAACTGGATCGGATCGGCGTGCACGGCCGGCAGGTCCTTCTGCGCATCTATGCGCAGGTGCACGCTGTGCAGGCGGGCATCCGTCTCGGCGAGCGTGCGCAGGTCGTCGAGCAGGCGCTCGCAGTTCACCCACTCGCGCTTGACCTCGCGGTTCTTCACGAAGTTGCGGAGCCTGCGGATGACCTCGCCGGCGCGCAGGGCCTGGGCGTTGATCTGGTCGAGCGCCTCGACGACGTCCGCGCCGTCGTGCTCGGGCCGGCGCAGCAGGCGCTGGCAGGCCTGTGCGTAGGTCGCGATGGCCGAGAGCGGCTGGTTGATCTCGTGCGCCAGGCCGGCCGCCATCTCGCCCATCGTGGACAGGCGGCTGAAGTGGGTCAGGCGGTCCTGCAGCTGCCGGGCCTCGTCCTCGGCGTGGCGGCGGTCGGTGATGTCGTGGATCGTGCCGACGTGTTTCAGGACCCGGCCGCCGTCCTCGCGTACGGCCTGCGCGATGTGGTGCAGGTACCTGATGCGACCGTCGCGAAGCACCACCTGGTATTCGATGTCGAGCTGTGCCCCACCCGAGTCCAGGCGCTGGAACGCCTCGGCCACGCGGGCGCGGTCCGCCGGGTGCACCCATTTCTCGAAGAACTCCTCGCGCGTCACGTCCGGGCCGCTGAGCGGCACGTCGAGGATGCGGTAGAGCTGCACCGAGAAGTAGTCCGGCCCGTCACCCCGTGGGTGCACGACATAGTTCCCGAGGTTCGCGAGACCCTGTGCGAGCCGGAGTTCCGCCTCGCTGCGCCTGAGCTGCTCCTCGGCTTCCTTGTGCCGCGTCAGGTCGCGGATGAAGCCAATGTACCGCGGCGGTTCGAGGTCGGGAACCTGGCCGACCGCCAGTTCGCAGGGAAATACCGTCCCGTCCTTGCGCCGGGACAGGATCTCGCGCCCGACGCCGATGATGCGGGTGATGCGGGTCGTCGCGTATCGCTCGAGGTAACCGTCGTGCTCGCTGCGGTAGGGCTCGGGCATGAGCAGATTCACGTTGTGCCCGATCATTTCCTCGGCCGTGTACCCGAACATGCGCTGTGCCGCGAGGCTGAATTCCTCGATGGTCCCGCGGTGGTCGATCACGACGATGGCGTCCACCGCCGCGTCGAGCAACGCGCGGAATTCCCGGTCGCTCGACGCCTCGCCGCGCACTGGGTTTGCTCTTCCGGTTCGTGGTGTCGTACGTCGGTGATGCATGAGCTGGACTGAGTCCGGGGCGTCCAATCGTAAGGGAAGCGGCCCGGCCCGACTAGGTATTACAGGAGAATGGCCTACGCGCCGCTCCCGATGCCGCCCGCCGGCTGGCGGGCGGACAATGGGCTGCGGCCCAGGGGTCACGGCCGCGAGACGTTTCCCATGTGACCCGAGGAGGGAGCCATGAGACTTACTCGATGGGAACCCTTCCGCGAAATGGACGAGATTTTCAAGGGTCTTACGCCGTTTTTCGGGCGTATGCCTGCGACCCGTCCGCTGGAAGGGATGCTTGAGTTCATGCCACTGGCCGACATCGTCGAGCACGAGAAGGAGTACTTGATCAAGATCGACCTGCCGGAGGTGCCCAAGGAGGACGTGAAGGTCCTCTTCGACGAGGGCGTGCTCACCGTGAAGGGCGAGCGCAAGGTCGAGAAGGAAGTGAAGGGCGAGAAGGTGCATCGGACGGAGAGGTATTACGGCGCATTCGAGCGCAGCTTCGTACTGCCGGACGATGTAGATCCGAAGCTCATCAAGGCTGAGTCCAAGGACGGCGTACTGGTGGTCCACATGCCGAAGGTGGACGTGCCTAAGAAGCGCCCTCTGGCGATCACGATCCAGTAGCGTGAGTTGCGGACGACGCTTGGCAGAGAGCGGTTCGTGACCAGTGACCAGCGGTCAGTGGACGGAGCGACGGCGAATCGTTGCGAACGCGGATAGCGATCGGCGGGCCTCAGGGCGGTTCACGATGCCGGTCGTATCTGCAGGTTCACCACTAACCGCGAACCGCTAGTCACTGACCGCTTTCTTCATCCCTGGTGGTGTTCGTGCCCCGCCGGCACGGCGGCCGGCGCATGGTGCGCGTGTCCCGCGGAGCCGGACGTCGCCTGGTGGATTGCGAATCCCGCGGTCCAGAGGCCGAAAAGCAGCAACAGGGCTCCGGCGCCCCGCTTGAGCGAGAGCCGGGTCGAGAGCAGGCGCGCCACGCGGTCGAAGGCGATGCCTGCCGTCACCATGGACGGCAGCGTGCCCGCGCCGAAGGCCAGCATGACCGCGGCGCCGAGCGGCGCGCTCGCCGTAGTCGCGGCGAGCAGCAGCATGGAATAGGTCATGCCGCAGGGCAGCCAGCCCCAGGCCAGGCCGAGCCCGATCGCGGCTCGCACGCCGCCAGGGTCGCGTTTTGTGCCTGCCAGGGGCGCAACGCGCCGCCACAGGCCCGACCCCGCCGCTTCCAGCGGGTCGAGCAGGCGCCAGCCGAAGAGCAGGCGACCCGCGGCGGCAATCATGATCAGGCCGGACAGCACGCGGAACGCGACCGAGAGTGCGCTCACGTTGATCGTCCGCAACAGCGCTCCGCCGAGCAGGCCCGCGATCGCGCCTGCTGCCGCGTAACTCGCGACGCGCGACAGGTTGTAGGCGAGTACGTTCGCGAGCCGCTTGCCCGTCCCGGCTTCGCGGTCGCGCATCGCGAGCGCACCGGCGATGCCGCCGCACATCGCGGCACAGTGGCCGCTCGCGGCAAGTCCCGCGACCAGCGCAGCGCCAAGACTCAGCGTCGTCGAGTCCATGCTCACTCCCGTTCCTCGGTGTCCGATGTCCGGGAACCCGGCCCGGCGTCCCGTTTCGTGGCCTCGTCGTCCGAGAGCACCGACCAGCCCGGGCTGTCGAGGTCGTCGAACTGCCCGCTGCCCACCGCCCAGAAGAACGCCCAGAGCCCGATGCCGACCAGCACCAGCCCGAGCGGGATGAGCAGGTAGACGATGCTCACGTCACGCCGCCTCCGCCGGCGCGCGCAGCGTCCAGCCCGCGCCGCGGCCCGGTCCGGCGTCGCGCGAGAGCCGCATCGCATTCAGCACCACCGCGACGGAGCTCAGCGACATGCCGATGGCCGCGAGCCAGGGCGGCACCTGTCCGAAGGCGGCCAGCGGCAGCGCCGCCAGGTTGTAGGCGATCGCCCAGGCGAGGTTCTGTCGCACGATCCGCTGCGTGCGCCGCGCGATCGCCACCGCGTGCGGAATTTCCTCCAGCGAGTCGCGCACGAGGATCAGGTCGGCGCTCGTCTGCGCGAGTGGCGAGCCGCGTCCCATGGCGATGGCGACATCCGCCCCTCGGAGCAGTGGTGCGTCGTTGATTCCGTCCCCGACCGCGACGACCACCGCACCCGTGGCCTGCAGGTCCTTGACGCGCGCGAGCTTCGTGTCCGGCTCTAGCCGCGACGCAAAGCGCGCGATGCCGCTGCGTGCTGCGATGCGCGCGACGGCAGCCTCATCGTCGCCGCTCACGATTTCTGATTCGAGGCCCAGCCGATGCAGCTCCGCGACGCATTCGACGGCCTCCGCGCGCAGCTGGTCGGTCAGCCGGAATGCCGCGACCAGCCCGTTCGAGTCGCCGAGGCAGACCCAGCTCTCGCCGTCGAACCCGTGGCCTGCTGCCTGCGCCGGCGCGAGCCCCCCGGCGAACGCGGGGCGGCCGACACGCAGCCTCTGGCCGCGGACCGTGCCCTCGACGCCGAGTCCGGCATGGACTTCGACCTCGGTCGCGTCCGTGGTCGAGGCACCCGGCTCGATGAAGGCGCGCGCGATCGGGTGCTCGGACATGCGCTCCAGGGCCGCGGCGAGCTCGAGACAGGCTGGCTCCGGGACGGCTGCGAGCGGGCGGATCTCCTCGATCCGGACCAGGCCGCGGGTGAGCGTCCCGGTCTTGTCCCACAGCACGTGGTCTGCCTTTGCCAGTGTCTCGAGCGCGTCGGAGTGGGCGACCAGCACGCCGCGACGCGCGAGGCTGGAGGTGGCTGCGGCAATGGCGGCAGGCATCGCGAGCGACAGTGCGCAGGGACAGGTCACGACCAGCACCGCGAGTGTCGCGGAAAACGCGCGCGACGGGTCCACGAACCACCAGGCCGCGAATACGATGGCGGCGCCGATCAGTATGCGGCCGAGGAACCACGCCGCCGCGCGGTCGGCGGCGCGTGCGAGGCGGGGACGTTCGGCCTGCGCTCGCTCGAGCAACGCGACGATGCCCGCGAGCACGGTCCGGTCCGCGACCGCCGAGACGCGTACGCGCAGCGGGGCACCGAGATTCTGCGTGCCGGCGTGCACCCGCGCGCCGGCCTCCTTCGCGACGGCCGCGGACTCGCCGGTCAGCATGGACTCATCCACGCGCCCGGTGCCCTCGGCGACGATCCCGTCGGCGGCCAGCACTTCGCCCGTGCGCACGAGGATCTCGTCGCCGGGCTCGAGCTCGGCGGCCTGCACGTCCTCGACCAGCCCGGCGCGAATCCGCCGCGCGGTGACCGGCGCGAGTCGTGCGAGCGCGTCGGCCACGCTGCCGGATCGGTGGCGGGCGATCATCTCGACGTAGCGGCCGAGCGCGAGGAAGAACACGAACATGGTCACCGAGTCGAAATAGACCTCGCCGTGCCCGCGTAGCGCGTTCCAGACGCTGGCCGCGAACGCGAGCACGATGCCGATGCTCACGGGTACGTCCATGCTGATACCGCGCGCGCGCAGTGCCTGCCAGGCGCCCTCGTAGAAGGGCCAGCCCGCGTAGAGCGCGACCGGCACCGAGACCAGCATGCTCACCAGCCGCAGCAGCTCGCGGATGCCCGGGTCCATACCCGACGACTTCCCGATGTACAGCGGCACCGCGAACATCATCACCTGCATCATGCCGAAGCCCGCGACCGCGAGCCGCTTGAGCGCCGTGCGGCGCTCGAGGATCGCGAGCTGCCCGGCCGCGTCGCCGGCGAGCGGGTGAGGACGCAGTCCCACGTGCTCGAGCACGCGCAGCAGGTCGCCGAGCCGGGCGACTTCGGGATCCCAGGTAAGCCGCGCGCGAGCGGTTGCCGGGTTGACGCTCACGTCGAGCAGGCCTCGCTGCTGTCGCAGCGCCTTGTCGGCGAGCCAGCCGCAGGCGGAGCAACGCAGGCCCTCGAGGAGCACCGTCATCGATCGCGCGCCCCCGGGCTCGGCCGCGCTCAGGCGCTCCACGAGTTCGGGGCGGTCATAGGCCGACCACCGGTCAGGCCGCGGCATCTCGTCGGCGCGCGCGGCGGCGGCATCGCGGTAGCGGTAGTAGTCGCCGAGCCCGGCGCCAGCGATGAATTCGGCGACTGCGCGGCATCCGTGACAGCAGACGGGTTCGTCACGCCCGTCGATGCGGGCGCGGATGACGATTCCGGCGGGAATCGGCTCGCTGCAGTGAAAACAGGCCGGACCCGCAGGGGTCATGGTGCCCGGTCGGAGTCGGTCTCACCGCACTTCATGGTGGCGCCGTCCTGCACGCAGTCCTGGCTCACGAGCACGTCGGGCCGGGTCACCGCGAGGTAATACGTCACGGCGCCGCCCACAACGGACGCCGCCGGCGGCAGGATCAGCAGCCAGGGCCAGAGTTGTCGGTACCAGGGTCGGGGCGTGGGGCTGGTCATGTGCCTAGGTTATCAGTCGCTCGGCGCGAGGAAGCGCGCCTTGCCGGTCGCGCGAAGCTCGGGGGCGTCGGTCGCCTGGATCGAGACCTGGATGTCCGCTCCGCCCTCGAGCGCGTCTTCGGGTATGCGGACGCGCACCGGGACGCCCTGAACCTGGCCGGGGCCGGCCCAGACCGTGCTGCTGCCGTAACTGACCACGATCCCGGGAATCCCGGAGGCGGTGATCACGAACTCGTGTGCCTTGGCGTCCTTGTTCAGGATCTTCACGTTGTAGACGTTCTCGACAGTCTCGTCGGGGCGCTCCCTGTAGAGGGCATTGCGGTCGCGGAGCACGTCCACGCCGACGAGGTTGCGGTGGGTGATCGAATAGCCGAAGCCGGTCGCGAGCAGCGCGAGCAGCGTGGCGTAGACGAGGGTACGCGGCCGCATCACGCGTTTGCGCTTGCCCTCGAGGCCGCTCTGCGTGTCGTAGCGGATGAGCCCGCGCGGGTAACCCACCTTGTCCATCACCTCGTCGCAGGCGTCGATGCAGGCGGCGCAGGCGATGCACTCGTACTGCAGGCCCTTGCGGATGTCGATGCCTGTGGGGCAGACCTGCACGCACACGGTGCAGTCCACGCAGTCGCCCAGGCCCTTCGCCTTGTAATCGACGCTCTTCTTGCGCGCGCCGCGCGGCTCGCCACGCTTTTCGTCGTAGGTGATGATAAGCGTGTCGCGGTCGAACATCGCGCTCTGGAAGCGCGCGTAGGGGCACATGTACTTGCAGACCTGCTCGCGCATGAAGCCCGCGTTCACGTACGTGGCGCCGCCGTAGAACAGCACCCAGAACGTCTCCCAGGGACCCGTGCCGAGGTGCGCGATGGATCCTGCGAGCTCGCCGATCGGCGTGAAGTAGCCGACGAACGTGAACCCGGTCCACAGGGAAAACGTGATCCAGAGGAACTGCTTGGCGGCCTTGCGAAGCAGCTTCTCGCCGCTCCAGGGCGCCCTGGCGAGCCTCATCTGCTGCGCGCGGTTTCCCTCCACGAAGCGCTCCATCCACAGGAACGTCTCGGTCCAGACGGTCTGGGGACAGGCGTAGCCGCAGAACAGCCGCCCCGCGAGCGCCGTGAAGAAGAAGAGCGAGAGCGCCGCGATCACCAGCAGCCAGGTGAGGTAATAAAAATCCTGAGGCCAGAGCGTGAGGCCGAACAGGTGGAACTGGCGCGCTGGCAGGTCGAAGAGCACCGCCTGCCGGCCGCCCCAGCGCAGCCACGGGATCGCATAGAAGATGCCGAGCAGGACCCAGGCCGCGGCTGTGCGCAGGCGCTGGAAGCGGCCGTCGATGTCGCGCGGATAGATCTTCTGGCGGGCCTCGTACAGGCCGCCGTCCACCTGGCCCTCGAGGCCGGTCATCCGTCGCCCCGGTTCCCGTCGGCGGCCTTGTCCCGTTCGGGTGCGTCGGGGTGCGCGGTCCGGACCAGGTACAGCGTGAGCAGGCTCGAGAGCGTGGACACCAGCCAGAAGAAGAAGAAGCCGACGGCGTATCCCGTCATGCGCGTCGAGAACGCCGGCGGCGGATAGTCATCGTTGCCGACCAGCGCGGGGTCCAGGAAGGCGAAGCAGACCATCGTTGCGACGCTTGCGACCAGGAACGATGGCCACAACACGATGGCCACGTCCTGTCCCAGGCGCGGCCACCGCAGCTTCCCGGCGTACTCCGGCCTGTGGGCTCCGAACACCGCGTCAGCTCACGAGCCGGTTCCGGCGAGTTGCGTGGCGTAGGCCGCGAGCAGCCGCACGCGCTCCGGGCCGAGGCGTTCGCCGAACGTCGGCATCTGCCCGTTGCGTCCGCCGCTCACCGTCTGGCGCAGGGTCGCGGCGTCGCCGCCGTAGAGCCAGATGGCGTCGGTGAGGTTCGGGGCGCCGACCATCGGGTTGCCCTTGCCGTCCATGCCGTGGCAGGCGGCGCAGTTGGTCTCGAAGAGCGTCTTGCCGGCGGCCGCGAGCGTTGCGTCCGACGCCTGGCCACTGAGCTGCTGCACGTAGGCCACGACCTGTTCGACGCCCTGCGTGCCGATCACCTGGCCCCAGGGCGGCATGGCCGCAATGCGCCCGGCCGAAATCGTCTGCACGACCGTGTCGGGGTCGCCGCCCCACTGCCAGTTGGAATCGGTCAGGTTCGGGAAGAGACCCTTGGCCCCGCCGCCGTCCGACCCGTGGCACTGGGCGCAGTTGACCTGGAACAGGTTCCGCGCCGTGGCCATCGCCCTGGGGTCCTTCGCGAGCTGGGGCACGGTCATGGCCGCGAACGGCGCGAGGTAGGCCGCCGCCTTGGCTTCGGCTGCCGCCTTTTCCTGCTCGTACTGGCCGGCCTGGGTCCAGTCCTTGAGCCCCGAGAACGAGCCCAGTCCCGGGTACAGGACCAGGTACACGATGCCGAAGACCACGGTGATGTAGAACAGCCACAGCCACCAGCGGGGCAGGGGGTTGTTGTACTCGCGCAGGTCCTTGTCCCAGACGTGGCCGGTGTCGGCGCCGCCGCCGATCTTCTCGCCGGCCGCCTTGGGTCTGGACGTCCACCTCAGCAGCCACAGGCAGCCGAAGATGTTGAAGAGCGTCACGAGGACGATGAACAGGCTCCAACCGCTAGTCATGGGGTCTTGCTCCCTTGTTCCTTCCCAGGCGGGTACTCGTGGAACGGCAGCTCCGCCATCTCATCGAATTCCGCCTTGCGGCGCTTGCTGTATGCCCAGATCACGATCGCGACGAACGCCAGCATGAATGCCAGCGTCACGAGGCCGCGAACGGTGCCGGCGCCCATGCCTCAGCCACCGGACCTGGCATCGATGCCGAGGCCCTGCAGGTAGGCGATGAGCGCGTCGAGCTCGGTCCTGCCGGCCACGGCCGCCGCGGCGCCCGCGATGTCCGCGTCGGTGTAGGGCACGCCCTCCATGCGGAGGACGCGCATCTTCTTGGCCACGAGTTCGCCGTCGATCGTCGCCGTCTCGAGCCACGGGTACCTGGGCATGTTCGACTCGGGCACGACATCGCGCGGGTTCAGCAGGTGCACGCGGTGCCAGTCGCCCGAGTATCGGCCGCCGACGCGCGCGAGGTCGGGCCCCGTGCGCTTCGACCCGAACTGGAACGGGTGGTCGTAAACGGACTCGCCTGCCAGCGAGTACGGCCCGTAACGCTCGGTCTCCGAGCGGAACGGACGGATCATCTGCGAGTGGCAGTTGTAGCAGCCCTCGCGGATATAGACGTCGCGGCCGGCGAGCCTGAGCGCCTCGTAGGGCTTGATGCCCGGCGCCGGCTGGTTGCTCACGCCCTGGAAGTAGAGGGGCACGATTTCCGCCAGGCCACCGAAGCTGATCGCAACCGCGATCAGGACGCCCATCAGGCCGATTTTCCTTTCGATCGTATCGTGGTTCATGCGTGCTTCCTCAGGCCGGCTGCACGACCGGCGTGTCCGCGGTGCTGGTGCGGGCGGCGACGGTCTTCCAGACGTTCCAGGCCATGATGAACATGCCCGAGAGCACCAGCGTGCCGCCGACCAGGCGGACCGCGTAGTACGGGTACGTCGACTTGATGGACTCGATGAACGCGTAGGTGAGCGTGCCGTCTGCGTTCACGGCGCGCCACATGAGGCCCTGCATCACGCCGGCGATCCACATCGAGGTGATGTAGAGCACCACGCCGATGGTCGTGATCCAGAAGTGCACGTCGATTGCCTTGACGCTGTACATCTGCTCGCGCCCGAAGAGCTTCGGGATCAGCGCGTACATCGTGCCGATGGAGATCATCGCCACCCAGCCGAGCGCGCCCGAGTGCACGTGGCCGATGGTCCAGTCCGTGTAGTGCGACAGCGCGTTCACGGTCTTGATCGACATCATCGGCCCTTCGAACGTGGACATGCCGTAGAACGACAGCGACACGATCATGAACTTGAGGATCGGGTCGGTGCGCAGCTTATGCCACGCGCCGGAGAGGGTCATGATTCCGTTGATCATGCCGCCCCAGGACGGCGCGAGCAGGATCAGCGAGAACACCATGCCGAGCGACTGCGCCCAGTCGGGCAGCGTCGTGTAGTGCAGGTGGTGCGGGCCCGCCCACATGTAGATGGCGATCAGGGCCCAGAAGTGCACGACCGACAGGCGGTAGGAGTACACGGGCCGCCCGGCCTGCTTCGGCACGAAGTAGTACATCATGCCGAGGAAGGCCGCGGTCAGGAAGAATCCCACCGCGTTGTGCCCGTACCACCACTGCACCATCGCATCTACCACGCCGGAGTAGATGCCGTAGGACTTGGTCATCGTCACCGGGATGGCGAGGTTGTTGGTGATGTGCAGCACCGCGATGGTGATGATGTACGCAGAGAAGAACCAGTTTGCCACGTAGATGTGCTTCACCTTGCGCAGCGCGAGCGTGCCGAAGAACACCACCGCGTAGGCGACCCACACGACCGTGATCAACAGGTCGATCGGCCACTCGAGCTCGGCGTATTCCTTGCCCTGCGTGATGCCGAGCGGCAGCGTGATGGCCGCGCACAGGATCACCAGCTGCCAGCCCCAGAACGTGAAGGCGGCCAGCTTGTCGGCGAAGAGCCTGACGTGGCAGGTGCGCTGCACGATGTAGTAGGAGGTCGCGAACAGCGCGCTGCCGCCGAAGGCGAAGATCACCGCGTTGGTGTGCAGCGGACGCAGCCGGCTGTAGGCCAGCCAGGGGACGGGGGGCAGCAGGTCCGGCCACAGCAGTTGCGCCGCGATCAGGACGCCGACCAGCATGCCGACGATGCCCCAGACCACGGTCATGATCGCGAACTGCCGGACCACCTTGTCGTTG
>Ga0209253_10003393_pt1 | contig 14028 bp, 12 predicted proteins | sample FrelakmetBRP12BR_FD_187145 | JGI IMG/M metagenome (GOLD analysis project Ga0209253, IMG submission 187145) | Freshwater lake sediment microbial communities from the University of Notre Dame, USA, for methane emissions studies - BRP12 BR (SPAdes)... | ecosystem: Environmental > Aquatic >...
CTCGTGGGCGATCCGGCCTACGTGGTGCTCGACGAGCCGATGAGCGGGCTCGACCCCATCGGGCGCAAGGAGGTCCGCGACCTGATCCTCGAGCTCAGGCGGCGCGGCAAGACGGTCTTCTTCTCCACCCACATCCTCCCCGACGTCGAGAGCCTCTGCGACCGGGTCGGGGTGATCCTGGGCGGGCGGCTGCGCGACGTGGGCCGGATCTCGGAGCTGCTCTCGGCGCGCGTCCGCAGCGTCGAGGCGGTGCTCGAGGTCCCGGAGGGCGCTGCCGACCGGGTGCCGCGCGGCACGCTCGTCTCCCGGGAGGGGTCGCGGCTCGGGCTCTCCTTCCCCGACCTCGACGCGGCGAACGCGGCGGCCCGGGCCGTGCTCGAGGCCGGAGGCAAGGTCGTGTCGCTCGTCCCGCACCGTGAGACGCTCGAGGACTTCTTCCTGCGGCGCCTCGAGGAAGGTCGTGCCGCCGGCGAGTCGGGGCGCGCGCCGGAGATCGGGTGAACGATCTGCCGGAGCAGGTCCGCCTCTGGGGCGCGGTCTGGTCGTTCGCGCTCGGGGCGTCGGTCGGGAGCTTCCTCAACGTCGTGATCGCGCGCATGCCGGCCGGCGAGTCCGTCGTCCGCCCCGGGAGCCGCTGCCCGCGCTGCAAGGCGCCGATCGCCTGGTACGACAACCTCCCCATCCTCTCGTGGCTCCTCCTGCGCGCCCGCTGCCGCCGCTGCGGCGCGCCCATCGCCTGGCGCTACCCACTCGTGGAGCTCCTCGGTGGGCTCGCGGCGCTCGCGGCCTTCGCGCGCCACGGCTTCTCGGCGGCGGCGGCGGCCGAGCTCGCCTTCGCGGCCGTGCTCGTCGCGCTGGCCTTCATCGACCTCGACACCTGGCTGCTGCCGCACGCCCTCACCTGGCCGCTCCTGGCCGGGGGGCTCCTCCTCTCCGCAGCCGGGTTCGCGCCGGCCGGCGCGCTCCTGCCCTCCGCGCTCGGCGCGGCCATCGGCTGGGGGGCCTTCGCGCTCGTGTCCTTCGCCGGGGAGAAGGTCTGGAAGAGGGAGGCGCTCGGCTTCGGGGACGTCTGGCTGCTCGGCGCCATCGGCGCGTGGCTCGGGGCCTGGGCGCTGCTGCCGGTGGTGCTCCTCGCCTCGCTGCAGGGGAGCGCGGTGGGCCTGACGCTCATCCTTCTCGGGCGCTCCGAGCCCGGCCCCGGGGAGGCCCCCCCCGGCGGCGGCGCCGAGGCGAGCGGCGACGAGCGCAGCCCGTTGCCGGAGGCCTCCGGTGACGACGTGCCGGGCGAGGCACCCGCGGCGGCGCCGGACGACGACTGGGTCCCCCCGCGCCACGCCGTGCCCTTCGGGCCCTTCCTCGCGCTCGGCGCGCTCGAGTGGCTCTGGCTGCAGGGCTGTCTCTCGGGCCTCGTCCCGGCGCTGAGGCTCCTGCGGTGACGTCGGTGCGCGACACGCCCGCCATCCAGGCCCGCGGCACCCGGTTCCTGCTCACCTTCACGGTGGCCTCGGCGGTGGCCACCGGAGCGGCCTTCTGGGTGGCCGGCACGCTCGTGCTCGCGGCCGCCGGGCGCGTCTCGCCGGTGGGGCTCTCGGCGCTCGCGCTCGGCGTCTCGGCGCTGGTGGTGGCGCTGGCCGCGGCCATGCTCACCCGGCTCGTGGCTCGTCCGGTGGAGAAGATCCTCGGGGCCGCCGCCCGGCTCTCCGCATCGACCCCAGGTGAATTGCCCATCCTCGGCGAGCGGGACGGCGCCGCCGGGCTCGGGCTCGACCGGGCGGCGCTGGCCTTCGAGCGGATGGCCGGCGCGCTCGCCGACGAGCGGGCGCGGCTCGCGGCGAAGGTGGAGGAGCTGACGCGTGCGAACCGGGCGCTCGCCGAGACCCGGGAGTCGCTGCTCCGGTCCGAGAAGCTCGCCACCGTGGGGCGGCTCGCCGCCGGCCTGGCCCACGAGGTCGGCAACCCGCTCGGCGCCATCTCCGGCTACGTGGAGATCGCGCGGGCCCGCCTGCCCTCCGGCGCGCCCCCGGAGCTCGCCGAGTCGCTCGAGCGCATCGCCTCGGCGGCGGCCCGCATCGACCGCACCGTGCGCGACCTGCTCGACTTCGCGCGGCCCGTGCCGCTGACGCTGCGTCCGGTGCGGCTGGGCGCCGCCGTCGAGGCGGCGCTCCGTCTGGCGCGGGTGCAGTCGCGCTTCCGCGGCGTGGAGGTCGCGGTCGAGGGCGTGGACGGGCTTCCGCCGGTGCTCGCCGACGAGCACCACCTCGCCCAGGTCTTCCTGAACCTGTTCCTCAACGCCGGCGACGCCATGGAGGGGAAGGGGAGCGTGCGCGTCTCGGCGAGGAGCGCGCCGGACGGCACGGTGGCGGTCGAGGTCGCCGACAGCGGGCCGGGCATCGCTGCCGCCGACCTGGCGCGGGTCTTCGACCCCTTCTTCACCACCAAGGATCCCGGCGCCGGCACCGGACTCGGTCTCGCCATCTGCCACCGCATCGTCGAGTCGTTCGGGGGCGCCATCGAGGCCGAGAGCCGGCCGGCGCACGGGGCGCTCCTGCGGGTCCGGCTCCGGGGGGCGGGGCCGTGACGCCCGGGTCCAGGACGACCAGCGGGGAAGACCGCCGGCGGCATCCCTCCTGGGGTCGGTGCCTGCAGCTCGCCGGGATGGTCGCGGTCCTCGCCGTCGCGGCCTGGGCGCGCCTCGCCCGCTTCCGGGATGCCTTCCCGTCCGGGGAAGCGGTGCCCCTCGACGGCGACTGCGCCTACCACCTCCACCGGACGCTGGAGGCGCTGGCCCACTTCCCGCGGGTCCCCACTTTCGACCCGCTGATGAACTGGCCTCGCGGGGGGCACGCGCCATGGGCTGACGGATTCGACGTCCTCGGCGCCGCCTTCGCCTGGGCGGCCGGTGGCACCCGCTCGGAGGCCGTGGCCGTGGCGGCGGCGATGCTCTGGCCCGTCGTTCTCGGGCTCGTCGTCGTCTGGGCGACCATGGACCTGGCGCGCGCGCTGGTGCCTCCAGGCGAGTGGGCCGTGCCGCTCGCGGCCGGGCTCGTCGTCGCGGTGGTCCCGCAGGCGGTTGTCAGCGCGGCGTTCGGGCGCAACGATCACCACGTCCTCGAGGCCCTCTCGGCTCTTCTGCTGGCGGGTTGGGCCGTCCGGCGCTTCCCCGGCGGCGGCGAGGAGGGCCAACGGGGGTGGGGGTGGGAAGCCTGGGGGGCCGGCGCGAGCGGGACCGCGCTGTGGTTCTTCTCCGGCGGCGCCCTCTACGTCGCCATCGCCTCGGTGCCGCTCTTGGCCGCCGCACTGGCCGCCCGGACGCCGCCGCGCCTCGTCGGCTCGGGGGCGCCGGGACTGCTGGGCGGTGCCCTGCTGGGGGCGCTGCTGAGCGTTCCGGCGGCGGCCGGGCACGGGCGGCTCTTCTCCTTCATGTTCCCGTCGCTGCTCCAGCCCGTGCTCGTCGGCCTCTCCGGAGTGGCGGTGGGCGTGGTCGTCGGTGCCGGGCACCGGTTCGGCCGGTTGCATCGCGGGCGCCGGCTCCTGGGCTCGGTCGCGGTCGTGCTCGCGGTGGCCGGGCTGGCGGCGGCGGTCCCATCGCTGCGGGGGCAGGTGGGGGCGGGCCTGCGCGACTGGCTCTTTCACCGCGACCCCTGGCTCGCCGGCATCCAGGAGTTCCAGCCCCTCTGGGCGGCGACGGCGCCCGGTGGCGGCGGGCTTCGCAGCGCCGACTTCCTCTTCGGGAGCACCGGCCTCCTTTCCGCGGCGGCGCTCGCCGTGGCGGTGTGGGCCGCGTGGCGCGTCGGGGCCGGGCGGGCGCTCGCCTTCGGGTGGACGGCGGCGGTCCTCTTCGGGCTCACCCTCCTGCAGATCAGGTTCGGACGCGTCGCGGCCCCGTTCGGCGCGGTCGCGATCGCCCTGGCGCTCGGCGCCGCCGCCCGCCTCGGCGGCCGTGTGCTGCCATGGCCCCGCGCCGCGGCGGCCCTGCCGCTCCTCGCGGCCGTGGCCCTGATCCTCGGCGACCCGCGCCTGCGCCACTTCCTCGCCGTGCGCGGACCGGCGCCCCTCCCTGCCGTTCCCCACGCCGCCCTGGCGATGCGCCTCGCCGGGCCGGCCGTGCCCGGGCATGGCGACGGCGTGCTCGTCCCGTGGGACCTCGCCCATACCGTGGGTGTCCTCTCGGGCCGACCGGTGGTGGCGAACGGCTTCGGCTCCTACCTCGATCGGGACTCCTTCGAGGCGGTCGCCTCCGCCATCGCCGGGGACGAGCGCCTGCTCGTCGAGACGATGGACCGGTACGACCTCGGATTCCTCCTCGCCGGTGTGGAGATCTCGCTGCGCTACCAGGCGCAGCCGCCCGGGGTGCCCCTCTTCGCCGGCGACCCGTTGGTCCTGAACCCGGCCTTCATGGTGGAGGCGCCCCTGGCGGCGCTCATCGTCGCGGGATCGGGGCTCCCCGGCCCCGGCGTCCGGCACCTCCGGCACCTGATGCCGGTCTTCGCGAGCCCGGGAATCCACCGTCTCGCGAGCTTCCCGCTCCCCCTGGCGTGGACCTACGAGCGCGTCGCCGGGGCGGAGCTCGCCGGCCGGGCGGCGCCCGGGACGCGCGTCGTGGCCGAGATTCCGCTGGTCGAGTGGGGCCGTCCCCACCGCTACCGCGCCTGGACGGACGCGGTGGCGGACGGGACGTGGCGGATGCGCGTGGCCCTCCCCAGCGGCTTCTGGCGCCCCACGCTGCACAGCGGGCCGGCCTGGACCGTCGACGTCGGCGAGGCCGGGAGCGTGCAGATGCAGGTCCCCGAGGCGGCCGTGCGCGAGGGGCGCCGGATCGAGGTGCCCGCGCCACGGGCGCCCCGGGGGACCGCGGCACCGGCGCCGCGCACGACCTCTCCGACGGCGCCGCGGGGCGCCGCGACCGCGGTCGCCGTCCCGTGACCCCAAACCCCGCGTGCTAGAGTCGCGCCGTGGTCTTCCAGAGCGTCCTGATCGTCGACGACGAGGAGTCGATGCGCCACCTCCTCTCCCTGATCCTCCGGGAGCGGGGCTACGAGGTGCGGGCGGTCGCGAACGGGGAGGACGCGCTGAAGGAGCTGGCGGCGCGCGACTACGACCTCGTCCTCTCCGACGTGCGGATGCCCCGGATGGACGGGCTCACGCTGCTCCGCGAGGCGCTGCGGCAGCAGCCCGACCTCACCTTCATCGTCATGAGCGCCTACGGCTCCCACGACGCCGCCATCGAGGCCATGAAGGCCGGCGCCTACGACTACGTCTCGAAGCCCTTCAAGCCGGACGAGGTCGTGCTGGTGCTCCGCAAGGCCGAGGAGCGGGAGCGGCTGGCCCGCGAGAACCGGCGGCTGCGCACCGAGCTCGCCCACGGCTACCGCTTCGCCGACATCGTCGGCGCGTCCGAGCCCCTCCAGGAAGTGCTGCGCCAGGTGCGCAAGGTGGCGCCGATCAAGACCACCGTGCTCCTCACCGGCGAGTCGGGCACCGGCAAGGAGCTCGTCGCCCGCGCGGTCCACGAGCTGTCGCCGCGGGCCAGCTACCCCTTCGTGGCGGTGAACTGCGGGGCCATCCCGGCGGAGCTCATCGAGAGCGAGCTCTTCGGCCACGTGCGTGGCGCCTTCACCGACGCCTCCCGCGACAAGAAGGGGCTCGCCGCCGAGGCCGACGGCGGAACGCTCTTCCTCGACGAGATCGGAGAGCTGCCGCCGTCGCTGCAGGTGAAGCTCCTGCGCTTCCTCCAGGAGGAGGAGGTGCGGCGCGTCGGCGACACCCGCTCCGAGAAGGTGGACGTGCGCGTGGTGGCGGCGACCGCCCGTGATCTGGCCCGCGCCGTGCGAGAGGGGCAGTTCCGCGAGGACCTCTTCTACCGGCTGAACGTCGTGGGCATCCGCCTGCCGCCGCTCCGGGAGCGACCCGGCGACGTGCCCCGGCTCGTCGAGCACTTCCTGGCGAAGCACCGCGGGCTGCGCAGCGACACGCCCATCACCGGCGTAGCGCCGGAGGCGATGGAGGCGCTCGCGAGCTACCGCTGGCCGGGCAACGTCCGCGAGCTCGAGCACGTCATCGAGCGAGCGGTGGTGCTCGCCGACGGGCCGGAGCTGCGGGAGGAGGACCTGCCCGAGGAGCTGCGGACGGCACCGCGCCGGATGCCCCCCGGGGTGGCGGCGGCGGTCGAGGCGGGGGTCGCAGCGGCCGGGAAGGGAGCCGCCGGAGGCCTCTCGGTGAAGCGGGCCACCCGCGCCGTCGAGGAGGAGCTGATCCGCCGGGCCCTCGACCAGACGGGGGGGAACCGCACCCGGGCCGCCGAGCTCCTCGACCTCTCCTACCGGGCCTTGCTCTACAAGATCAAGGAGTACGGCATCACGGACCGATAATGATGTATCTCTTTGTCGAGACAAGGCATATCTGTCCCACACGGACCGATATGGGAGCCACGCCGCTTTCTTGATCTCGCGCCGGACGCCGTCGTACCGTGAACCCTGCATGCCCGTCCGAACATTCGCCGCCGGCCGCACGGGAGCGCGTGGTGCGCCCAACAATCTCCAGCGCCTGCGTGAGGAGCTGCTCCTCACCAAGGCCGAGCTGGCCCGGAAGGCCGGCGTATCGGCGCTGACGGTGGCGCGCGTCGAGGCCGGCCTCGAGTGCCGCGTGGACACGAAGCGAAAGATCATCCTGGCGCTCGGGCTGCAGCCCGCCGACAAGGACAGGGTCTTCGGACAGGCCGGTGTCCGCCGCGGTGCCGGCGCGCAGGGCGCGGCCCGGAAGGCCGTCACGGCAGCGGCGTCGCGGGGCCCGGGCCCCGCGCGACGCACCTAGGGGGACGCGATGGCGAAGAGCAAGCTGGCCGTCGGCCTCGACATCGGATCCTCCAGCGTCAAGCTCGTCCACCTGAAGGAGCGCAAGGGCGGCTACCAGCTGCTCGCCTACGGCTCGGCGCCGCTCCCGCCCGAGGCCATCGTGGACGGCGCGCTGATGAACTCCTCGGCCATCGTCCAGGCCATCCAGGAGTTGGTGGCGCAGCAGAAGGTGAAGACCCGAGACGTGGCCATCGGAGTCCGCGGCCACTCGGTCATCATCAAGAAGATCTCGCTGCCCCGCATGTCCCAGGAGGAGCTCGACGAGTCGATCCAGTGGGAGGCCGAGCAGTACATCCCCTTCGACGTGAAGGACGTGAACATCGACACGCAGATCCTGACGCCGGAGGCCGACGCCGCCGGGCAGATGGACGTCCTGCTCGTCGCCGCCAAGAAGGACATGATCAACGACTACACCTCGGTCTGCGCCGAGGCTGGGCTCACCGCCACCGTCGTCGACGTGGACGCCTTCGCGGTACAGAACGCCTTCGAGGCCAGCCAGGACCTGGCCCCCGGCCAGCCGGTGGTGCTCATCAACGTCGGCGCCGCGGTGACGAACATCAACGTGGTGCTGAACGGGATGGCGACCTTCACCCGCGACATCACCATGGGCGGCAACGCCTTCACCGAGGAGATCCAGAAGCAGCTGAACATCTCCTACGAGGAGGCCGAGGCCCTGAAGGTCGGTGGCCAGGGCGAGGCCGACGCGGTGGTCCCCCAGGAGGTGGAGCGGGTCATCCAGGGGGTCGCCGAGCAGATGGGCGGCGAGATCCAGCGCTCGCTCGACTTCTACGCCGCCACCGCCCCCGACAGCCACGTCTCCAAGGTCTTCCTCTCCGGGGGCACCGCGCGCATCCCCGCCCTCACCAAGGTCATCGAGCAGCGGGCCGGCGTGCCGGTGGAGGTGATGAATCCCTTCCGGAACATCGAGGTCGACAACCGCAAGTTCGACCCGGCGGTCATCATGAACGCCGCCCCCGCCGCCGCGGTGGCGGTCGGCCTCGCCCTCCGCCGCCCCGGGGACAAGTAGCCATGATCCGCATCAACCTGCTTCCGGTCCGGGTCTCCAAGAAGAAGGTGGCGGGGCGCCAGCAGCTCCTCCTGCTCGCGCTGGTCGTGGTCCTGGGGATCATCTTCAACTGGCTGTGGTCGTCGGCGCGCTCGAGCGAGCTCGCCGCCAAGGAAGCCAAGCTGAGGCGCACCCGGGACGACATCGCCCAGCTGGAGCGGATCATCGGCGAGGTGAAGAACATCAAGACCCAGCAGGCGGCGCTGAAGGAGAAGCTCGACGTCCTCGACAAGCTCAAGGCGGGGCGCGCCGGCCCGGTGAAGCTGCTCGACCAGCTCGCCCAGGTCCTGCCGAAGCGGCTCGAGCTCCGCAGGATGGACGAGAAGGGCGGCCAGGTCACCTTCGACGGCTCCGCCGCCACCATCGACGACGTCTCGGCCTTCATGACTGCGCTGAAGGGAACGCCGTACTTCTCGGGCGTCGAGCTGAAGAAGACCACCGCAGTGACCAAGAGCGGCTTCCGGGTGGTGGACTTCCTCGTGGTGGCCAACGCCAACTACACCCCGGGCGCGGCACCGGCCCCGGCGGCCGAGAAGAGGTAGAGGGGCGCCATGGACCGCTTCATCGAGCGCATCTCCAAGGCTCCGCTGGCCCTCAAGGTCGGGGTGGTGGCCGGCGTCGTCGTCCTTCTCACGGCGCTGAACTACTTCGTCGCGGGCGTGCCCCTCTTCGGGCTCTCCATCTCCGAGACCGAGCAGAAGATCGGGCGGACCGAGGCGGAGCAGAAGAAGCTCGACAACGACCTGATCGAGAAGACCGCCATCGCCAACAACCTGAACCAGTTCCGCCGGGAGAAGGAGCTGCTCGAGCAGCGACTCCAGGAGGCGCTGGCCGAGCTTCCCGAGGAGAAGAAGATCGACGAGCTCCTCCAGCTCTTCCAGGAGCGGGCCCGCAAGGCGGGGCTGGAGATCTCGAGCATCGAGCCTCAGCCCGAGGTCTCGGAGGGCTTCTACGCCCGGGTGCCCATCAACATGGTGGTCACCGGCAACTTCCACGAGATCGTCACCTTCTTCGACTCGCTGGCGCGCCTGCGCCGCATCGTGAACGTGAACAACATCCTGCTCGACACGCCGAAGGACGCGGGCGGCAAGGTGACGCTGAACGGCAAGTTCCTCGTCACCACCTTCATGTTCGTGCAGCCGAAGCAGGGCGCCGCCGGGGGGAAGCCATGAGTTGCCGTCGGCTGGCCCTCCTCGGGCTCCTGGCCCTCGCGGCCTGCGGCGAGAAGCGGGAGGCCGCGCGCCCGGCGCCCGCTCCGGCCGCCGCGCCCAAGGCCGCGGCGGCCCCCGGCACCCCCGCCAAGGGGCCCGAGGCCGAGCTGGCCTACTCGTCCATCGCCAAGCGAGACCCCTTCAAGAGCTTCCTGGGGGACCTCCGCGCGAGCTCGGGCCCCGTCGTGACCCGATGCAACACGCCGCTGGGCCGCTTCGAGATCGACCAGCTCAAGCTGGTGGCCGTGATCACCGGGATGGCGGATCCGCTGGCGATGGTCGAGGCCCCCAACGGCGTCGGCTACACGCTCCGCAAGGGCGCCTGCGTCGGCAAGAACGGCGGCGTCGTGGCCAGCATCCGGTCGGACGAGGTGGTCGTGTCCGAGTGGGCGCTCAAGGCCGACGGGACCCGCGAGAAGACCCAGACGGCGCTGCGGTTGCCCAAGGAACAGTCGCTGAACCTCGAGGAGTAGCGAGATGCGCAATCCTTCCCAGACCCTCGCCCGGCTCGTCCTGTCCGGTCTCCTCACGGTGGCCGCGCTTCCCGCGGCGGCGTCGCCCCCCGGTCCCAACACCGTGCGCGCCATCGAGGTGTCCGACCGCGCCGGCGCGGTCGAGGTGGACATCCGTGCCTCGCGAGCCCCGAGCTACACGGTCTTCAAGCTCCAGGACCCGCCGCGTCTGGTGGTGGACCTCGCCGGTGGTGACGTGTCCGCCATCGCCTCGCCCATCCGCGTGGACCGGGGCGGCATCGCCAGCGTGACCACCGCCCAGTACCAGGACGAGCGCAGCAGCGTCGGCCGGGTGGTCATCGCGCTGGACGCCGCCGCCCGGTACGAGGTGACGCCCCGGGGCGACTCGGTCGCCGTGAAGGTGATGGCGCCGCAGGCCGCCGAGGCCGCCGCGCCCAAGGGCGAGCCAGTCCTCGCCGCGCTCGCACCCGCGCCCGCCCCGGCTTCGAAGGCCGCGCCCATCCCGGTGGCGGAACCGTCGGCCGCACCTCCGAAGGCGGAGCCCACCGCGGTCGCCGAGGCCCCCGCCGCGCCTCCGATCCCCGCGAAGCTCGAGGCCCCGGGGGGCGCCGACGACCACGTCGTCTCCCGCCGGATCGACGAGTCGACCGTGAAGGCGGGGGCCACGGCCGTGACCGGGGTCGTGGTCCGGGGCTCGTCCGTCGTCGTCCAGACGAACGGCCCGGTCGGCACCTTCGAGGTCGTGGAGCTTCGCGACCCGCCGCGTCTGGCCATCGACCTCGTCGGCGTGAAGAGGGCGCCGCGCGAGCCCACCGCCGCCGGCGCCGGCTTCAGCCAGGTGCGGTACGGGCGGGACGCCGGGCGGGTCCGCGTGGTGCTCGACGCCTCCGGCAGCATGCCGGGCTGGCAGGTGAAGCGAACGCCCCAGGGGCTCGCCGTGCGCACCGGGACCGCCGCGCCAGAGACCGCACGGGCCGAGGCCCCAGCACCGCCGGCGAGGAAGACCGCCGAGGCTCCTGCCCCCGAGAGGAAGGCGGCCGTCGCCGCCGCGCCCGCGCCCCAGGCTCAGGCGGCGCGGGCCACCGGCGCGGCGCCGGCCCTCCCGGCCGCAGCGGCTCCGGCGCCGGCCGCCGTCGCGCCGGCCCCATCCGCGTCCCCCGCCGCCGCGGCCAAGGCGCCCATCCAGGACGTGCGCGTCAGCCAGTCCGGCAAGACCGCCCGCATCGAGATCGCCGGGAAGGCGCCCTTCGTGGTGACGCGTCCCGACCCTCGGACGCTGGTGCTGACCCTCGACGGCGCCGAGCTGGCGCGTCGGGTGGAGCGCTCGGTGGACACGAGCGCGGTCGCGGGCCCGGTCCTGATGGTCTCCTCCTTCAACCAGCCCGCGACCGGCCAGGTGCGGGTGGTGGCGACGCTGCGTGGCGACGCCTCCGACCGGATCGTCGAGACGCCGAAGGGAATCGTCTGGACGGTCACCGCTGGTGAACCTGCGAAGCACGCTGCCGACGAGACGCCGGTGGTGGTGACCGAGGCGGTGGCACAGGTGGCCGGGTTCTCCGGGGCCGCCCCGGGCTACGCGCTCTCTGGCGCGCCCCAGCAGAAGCAGTACTCCGGCCAGCGCATCACCCTCGACTTCCACGACATCGACGTCCGCAACCTTCTCCGGCTGCTCGCCGAGGTGTCGAAGAAGAACATCGTCGTCGCCGACGACGTCACCGGGAAGATGACGGTGTCGCTCCGCAACGTCCCCTGGGACCAGGCCCTGGACATCGTGCTCACCACCAAGGGGCTCGGGAAGCAGGAGATCGGCAACGTCATCCGGGTGGCCAAGTACGAGGCCATCGCCAAGGAGGAGGCGGCCCGCCTCGAGGCGGCGAAGGCCCGCCAGGTGCTGCTGCCCCTGAAGGTGCGCATCATCCCGGTGAACTTCTCCACCGCCGCCGACCTGTCGAAGCAGGTGAAGGACGTCCTCACCGACCGCGGCACCATCACCGTCGACGAGCGCACCAACGTCCTCATCGTCAAGGACACCCAGGAGGCGCTGGCGCGCGCCGAGGGGCTGGTGCGCAGCCTCGACACCGAGACGCCCGAGGTGCTCATCGAGAGCCGCATCGTCGAGGCGGCCTCCAACTTCAACGAGGCCCTGGGCGTGCAGTGGGGCGGCAACATGACCTTCAGCCCGGCCACCGGGAACGGGCTGCCCATCGGCTTCCCCAACAGCTTCTCCGGCACCGGCGGCTCGGGCGGCGGTCCGACCCAGGGCGTGCAGGGCACGCCCAACTACGCCGTCAACCTGCCCGCCCCCATCGGCCAGGGCTCCGGCGGCGGCATCGGCCTCGTCTTCGGGTCGGCGAACGGCGCCTTCAACCTGAACCTCCGCATCTCGGCCCTGGAGCGGAAGGGCATGGTGAAGACCATCTCGGCTCCCAAGGTCGCGACGCTCGACAACAAGGAAGCCACCATCTCCCAGGGCATCTCCATCCCCTTCTCGCAGGTGTCCGCCTCCGGCGTGAACACCACCTTCGTCGAGGCGTTGCTGGAGCTGAAGGTGACCCCTCACGTCACCGCCGACGGGTCGATCCTCATGAAGATCAAGGCCACCAACAACCAGCCGAACCCGCAGCTCACCGGAGCGAACGGCCAGCCCTCCATCTCCAAGCGGCAGGCCGAGACCCAGGTGCTCGTCAAGGACGGAGACACCACGGTCATCGGCGGCATCTACACCCGGTCCACCTCCAAGCGGGACGACGGCATCCCCTTCCTCTCCAAGATCCCGGTGCTGGGCTTCTTCTTCCGGAACCACGAGGAGACGGACGACCACACCGAGCTGCTGATCTTCATCACTCCGCGGATCCTGAACCGACAGGCCGCGGTCGGCGGCGCCGCCACCGCCGCGGGCAACTAGGAGACGGCCATGAAGACGCATCCCCTCGCCCTCGCCGTGCTGGCCGGACTGCTCGCCTCCTGCGGCGGCGCCTACAACGCCGTGGCCCTCACCAACGTCTGCTTCCCGCCCACCCCCGGCGACGGCGGCGTCTGCGTGCTCTCGTCCACCTGCGAACAGACGCTGGCCTCGACGCCGGAGCTGGACGTGGCGGTGGCGCCGCAGGCCTTCCAGCTCTCGGTCCAGTTCGACAACCAGCTGCCCTCCTCCACCAACACCGCGAACGGGCAGGTGAACGCCAACGACGCCTTCGTCCGGCAGACCGAGATGAGCTACAGCGGCGCGAACCTGGCCCCCATCACCACCGACGTCCAGGTGACCGTGAGGACGGGCGGGTCCACGGTGGAGGTCCTGGAGCTGGTCCCGACCTCCTACTACGCGGCGCTCGGGGCCCTGCTCCCCACCGCGGCCTCCAGCCTCCAGCTCGTGATCTCGGTGCGCGCCAAGGGCGTGTACGGGAACGGCGCGGGCTTCACCACCGCCTGGTTCCAGGTGCCGGTGACGGTCTACAACAACTCGGGGTTCTTCGGAACCGACCCCTGCATCGCCCAGGGAAAGGTCCTCACCGGCTGGTGCCCCCAGCCTGGCCAGACCGCCGTCTACAAGTGCGAGTAGGCGCCCCGCCGGGCGCCCGGACGCGGCGACCGGGCCTGGCCCGGCGCGGCGGGGCGGCCGCGCGCCGCCGCACCCCGCCTTGACGCCGCCTCCGGGCGGGGCTACAACCGCCCCGGCCACAGGAGCCAGCGCCCGGAACCACGGGCGTTTTTCGACGGAAGGGCGGTCCCGAGCATGGGCTTTCGAGAGCACTTGCAGGAGGTCTGCAGGAGCGTCGACGGGTCCATCGCCTGCACGCTCATGGGGATGGACGGCATCGAGGTAGACACCCACGTGCAGGCCGAGGGTGGCATCGACGTCCCTTCGCTCCTGGTGGAGCTGACCGGGGTGCTGCGAAACGCCCGCGACGCCGCCGAGGCCCACCAGGCCGGCGGGGTTTCCGAGTTCAGCGTCGCCACCGACCGGCTGGTGACGCTGGGGCGGGTCGTGTCCCCCGACTACTTCATGGTGGTGGCGCTCCGGCCGGACGCGAACCAGGGCAAGGCGCGGTACCTGCTGCGCGTCGCTGCGCCCAAGGTCGTGGCGGAGCTCTAGCCGGGGGACGCCCGGCGCCCGTCACGACGGGCGCGACCCGCGCCCCCGCTCACACTTTTCGTGAAGAAGAGAAGGAGTCGCACGAGATGGCCGACACCCTCGACACCGCGGCGTTCCGCCGCGGGCTGAAGATCGAGATCGACAAGGAGCCCTGGGAGATCGTCGAGTTCCAGCACGTGAAGCCTGGCAAGGGCAGCGCCTTCGTTCGCACCCGGATCAAGAACCTCCTCACCGGCCGGACCATCGACAGGACGTTCAAGTCCGGCGACGTGGTGGGCAAGCCCGACCTGGAGGAGAAGGAGATGCAGTACCTCTACAAGGAAGGCGACCACTA
>Ga0209253_10003394_pt1 | contig 14026 bp, 15 predicted proteins | sample FrelakmetBRP12BR_FD_187145 | JGI IMG/M metagenome (GOLD analysis project Ga0209253, IMG submission 187145) | Freshwater lake sediment microbial communities from the University of Notre Dame, USA, for methane emissions studies - BRP12 BR (SPAdes)... | ecosystem: Environmental > Aquatic >...
CTGAAGCGAAAGCAAAAGTCAATGAATTACAAGCTCGTGTCTCCGAAAAAGATTTGAGTATGGAGGAAATGGAAGGTAAATTGAAAGAATTCGAAACCCCCATACCAAAAATTACTGATATAGGAGATGAGCGAATAACATGCCCCATGTGCGGAAATGTACACACAAAACAGGTGGAAGATAAAACAAAGGTTTTAAGTTACGTGGGACATATCCCTATCTATGCAAAGAAAAACCAATGTCGTAAATGTGGCTACGAATTTTAAGAATTTCCCCTTCTCTTTAACTAAAAATTTTTATGATATTTTGAACTAGCTGTTTTTTTTTTATATACGGTTTAATTGCAGCTTAAAATATATGATAGAGTTGCCAGAAGCAATTACGTTTTCAAAACAGATAGATAAAGCACTAAAAAGTAAAACGATCAAATCTCTAATACGCGGGCAAAATCGCTACAAGCTTATGTTTCCAATGAATCCCGATCAATTAGGCGGAGTATATTCAAATGAAGAATTTGCCCATATCCTCCGCGGTAAAACCATGACAAGAACTTTGTCTGATGGAAACATCATCTTGATTGCTATCCATCCGGGATTTATCCTCAATTTTGGATGTGGGGGAGAGGTAATCCTGTATCACCCCCAGCAAAAAGCAATTCCCAAAAAACACCAATTATTGGTTGGATTTGAAGATAAAACCTATTTAACAGTCATAATACCCGGATGGGGGGGAAATTCAATTATTTAATGAGGAATATCTCATGAATCATCTTCATATTGGGTACGATCGACATGATCCTTTCTCATATGATTTTTCCTTTGATATATTCCAAAAATTGATTCAGAATCTACCCTCCAAGAAGAAATGCAGTGCAAAATCATTCTCTATTACGGATCTGGGACTACATGGAGTGGGAAACGGTGTAATTCAAGATATATTTTGGCTAGCAAAGTTTAATCCAAAACGAGAAATGAAGTCTCTAACGGAAACTGAACAAAAGACCTTATACACGATAAGTCGAGAAGAACTTGAAAAAATGGCACAATTGGGAAGCCGTTCCACCGAGAAAGATTTGTTTAACAAGTACGGAGGATATTTAGTGACAATACATAAAAAATCTGCTGGTAGCTTCTGTCCAAATTGCACTACAACCATTGAGAAACAGTCGTATCTTGAGGGATCAATAGGTTTTTGCCCTCATGTCAACCTATAGAGTAAACCCGAAATGCTAATAATCCAAGTTACATAATGGAAACCAATACTTTTCATTCTTTAAATTAAAGCATCAAATTCCAGCAATTTTATCGCAATGTGATTGAATGTGTGATTCCTAATGGATATAAAAACCAATTCCGAGAAATCTAACAGAGATGGAATTAATGAAAAAATTCCTTTAACTACATCCAATATCTACACGGATAAAAATTCTTTAATTATCCTTTTACAATTTTTTTTTGGAATTCTGGTAGTTACTGCAGTAAATTGGTATCCAACCAGACAGATTATAAAGGAAAAGGCGTTGTATTTGCTTCTTCTTATGCCACTTGGGATGTATGGGAATTTATGGTTATTTGTATTCTCGGTAGCAGTTCTAACATGGATCATCTTGAAAGTTTTGAAAAAAATTCATCCGATCCGACAAGGAGTTTTTCCTCTTGACGGTAATGAGTTCAAATTCTATAAACGAAGGTATTGGGCATCGTATTTTGTCTTATGGTTAGCACGTGCTTTACCATTGCCTTGGGTGGATTATGTAGTTTATTCCATGTTGGGTAATAAAGTTGGTAGTTATGTGTGCCTATATGATTCATGGATAGATATCGAACTCATCGAATTTGGGAAAAATGTAATGACCTCCATGAACAGCGTGGTTATGTCCCATGCGATCTTCCAAGATAAATTTATCCAATTGCGTACCGTGCTAAAAGATAATTCTATCGTTGGAGCCGAAGCAATCGTCGCACCGGGGACGATTTTAGAAGGAGAAGCAATCCTTGGAGCGGGATGTTCTTCATATATTGGTCAACGCTTAGAAGCGGGTATGATCCACTTGGGAAATCCCGCTAGTAAAATGATCGATCAGAAACCGATCCTAAACCAACCTGATGCTCAAGATGAGGAGGACAAAAAATAATGTCCTCTCCCACTTCTCTCAAGATGTCTCATCCGCTTTACATTCATGAATCTTTTCGAAGGAGACGGTTTATTTTTTATATTCTCCATATGTGGTTTTCTCTAATTCCTTCTGTTTTTCTAGAAGTCGGCTTTGCATGGTTATGGAAAAAGATACCCTTGATATGGATTTCGATCATACTAGTCCCATTGGATATACTAATTCTATATTATCTATCGATACTTTCAGCCATTGGAATTATGCGATTTCGTTTATTTTTTTTAAAGGTGCTTCACACACCCCGGGAGGGAATATTTCCGCGCAAAATTACTAATAGGGATTTTAAATTCTATTGTTTGCGAAATTATGCGAGACTCTTTCCTTCTTACCTGATTTCTTCAACCCCTTTTCCGTGGTTTCGCAGGACCTTATATTTTCTCGCCTTTGGGGTTAGAATGGAAAAATATGGGATTAACTGGGACGTGTGGATCACCCCCGAGTTTGTAGATATCGGTAAAAATGTTATTATTGGTCATAGTTCTACGATCTTATCTTCTTTACTCGAAGAGGATAAATTGATCATAAAAACGATCTATATCGACAATAATGTGATTGTAGGTGCCAAATCTACCCTTCTTCCCGGAACTCATATGAAAGAAAACTCGATCTTGAGTGCAGGATCCTATACTCTCCCCTTTCAGGAGTTAGAGGCAAATGGAGTATATCATGGAAATCCTGCGAAATATCAAAAATCCCGAGATGATATCGACTTTTCTATAGATGCAGTATAAATTGGAGAATTTAAAAAATAAGGATTTGATAAAATTGATGTTTTTATGAATTAACTAAGAAGGGAGGATCTTCCTCATGTTCTTTTGCCAATTTGTTTTCCATCGGTGCTATGAAATCATGATCCGCCATGTTCAACACTAATCCTCCATCAGTAAGGCGATCGAGAAATAAAACTAATTGAAATTCTTCCCGTTTACCTGTTTTATGGGAATAAAACACGGTTCCGTTCGTTTTGGAGGTTAGTTCATATTTGAAATTTCCTGCAATAATATAACTACGCATAATCCAGTGGCTAAGGTTTAAAAGAATTCTCAAAGATTTTTCAAAGCTGATACAGCAGTCCCCGCGATACAATGAGTTAAAAATGGCTTCATAATCACTGGATTTTAGTTTTCTTTTATTGTAGAACAACTCGCTTGCAATATGATCCGGATTATCCAATCGAGTCGGATTATTCTTAATTTTTTGATATTCTGCCTCATCAAAAAATTGGAAACAAAAAAAATAATTAGTGTTTTCTCGGTTCCCATTACAGCTTGCATAGTAGAGTATTTTCTTTGTGGGGGAAAATGAGGCAAGATCTCCAAGAGCTTTTTCAACAGTTTCCGTAATTTCTTCTATTTTCATGCAAATCTCATCTTTCTAAAATAAATGTAACGTAGATCTAAACGTAGCTAATACTATAATGCGAGAAAGAAAGGGATATATAATCTGGCTGTTGGAATAATTTTTGAAAAAAATATGAAAAAATTCTAAGTAGATATAGTGAATTTATCCGCTGTTATTAAGAAGATCAATTTTACCTCTTTAATAATCTATTATACATCCAATGAAACCAAATATCCGCTCCAAGCTGAACAACTCCTAATATCAAGTTCCAGTATAACCCGAATAGGATATAACCCGCTGAAATGACGACAAACCAAATTATTGCTGGGATTAAGAAAGGTTTAACCGGATCCATCTTTATCAACGGAAATAAGAGAATAATGCTTAACACGTTAATTCCTAACACAGTTCCAAGAATTACCTCAGGAGATAGGTCTACTAGCGGTGTGTATACAAAATCAGTCACATAAAATACGATTATGGTGATAATCGTTCCAATATTACAGAGTGCAACCCAGATCATAAAAAGAGGTATGAAATAGGAAGGTACTGCATCGCGTTTTAATTCCATACTAGAATTTCACATTTTCATCCTTAAGAAAATTATGCTGATGTTTCATAAAAAAAAATAATAGAACACTTTAAAATGATAAAAAGTATGGAATTTGTTTAGATGATGAATACATTCCAAAAAAGAAAGATATACAGACTAATGAAGAGTAACCATTCCCAAAGAGTAAACGAATAAATTTTCTCGCCAGGAAAGGGAGAAAGGCTCTTATTTTTTTTGCATTTACGTTGCCATAGATAATTAAAGAGAAAAAATCCGGTTAATATAACCAAGAAAATTAAGAATGGTGGTATCCAGCAGAATAATGGTCGTTGAGTGGGATTGAACACATAGGAGATTCCTACAACCAGGTTTGCTGCAATAAAAGTTGCAAAAGTCAATACAGCAGCCACGTTGTGAGTTCTTCCGCTCTTCAAATCTTCGATAAAATTACCACCAGCTAATTCTTCATTGCGATCTATGTCGGGGAAAATGCTAACCAAGATCCCGTTCACGGTTGAAATGATAGCAAATATAATCATTATCCAAGCAGCTAAAGGAGAGTAGGTCAGCAAGTGGCGAAAAATATAAAAATTTAGAGGAATATCGGCTAAGGTTATCCAGCAAATCGCAAGCGAGAACCAGTACCATCCTTTCGGATTGCGTTCTCGGGCACCAAGAAAAGACATCGTATGAGTCATTATATGATAATGGTTGTCTTTTGGATATGTGAATCGAGCAAGACCCAAGAAAGTCAGAAATACAGCAATTTGGACAAGTACATAGGGAATTAGCAGATTTGTACTAAAGTGACCAGTTATAATTTGCCAAATAATGGTAAAATCCATAGGTTTCCTTAAGAATGCTATTTAATAAGGTCTATTAAATGATGAAAAGATTCCAGTAGATAAATAATTCTAGCGTTAAGAACATTGTCCATTCCCATAAACTCAAGCTAAAAATCCCGATTCCTGGCCATGGGTTTAAATTTTTATTGGTTTTTAGTTTCATTTGCCATTTCATTTGGGACCAGAACATTCCCGTCGCTGCGATGAGATATAGGATAAAGGGCGGAATCCATTGAGAAAATGTTCGTATGTATGGATTGAATAAGTAAAATAATCCAATTGCTAAACTGGCTAGCATAGAAGCTCCGAATGAAAGAACTGCTGCGATATTGTGAACCATTCCCAATCGCAAATCTTTGAAGAAATTCCCTCCTGTTTGGCGCTGTTTTTCCGAATCAGGAAATAATCCAACGATGATTCCAGACAGAATACCTATCCCATAGAATAGAATGGTTACGTAGGCAGCAAATACCGAGAACCGGGATAAGTAATGAAACATATATAACATAAGTGGAATGTCTGTCAACATTTTCCATATAACTGCAATACTAAAAAAATACCATCCTTGAGGATTTCGAACTTCATCGGGGCTTCCTAGATAAGACATGGTGCAGCGCATAATGGAGTATTTATTTTTACGAGGATAAAATAACCAAGCAACAACCATGAATACAATGAACACACCCAGTTGAATGACTACGTAAGGGTTTAGAATAGAGGAAGTGAAACTTCCCAATAAGATCTCGAACATGATACGAAGTAAAGGTGCTTGATCCAAGTTTTATCTCTCCGAGTGTTTCTATAATATTAGAGCAAATCTATATATAAAAACCATCGGGATGCCACTCTTTATAGTTATTTGATTAGATTTCTACTGAATCAAATAAATTGTCTGCAGAAGTAAAAGATTAGTAAAATATCAAGATTTTTTATGTTTTTATGGTTTGTTAAACCTACATATTTCTTGTCAGATCTACATATGAAAAGTAGAAAAAATTAAAATGCATTTTTACAGGAAATCAATGCAATGACGCAACCTGAAAGAAAAAGGACACTTGACAAAGATCCAATTTGAAATCAGGGGATCTTTCTGGGATTTGGTTCGTCATCAATTATGAAAACACCAGAAGTTGAGTTATTTTGCAAATCTTTAAGACTATACGCAACCACCATCAGACCTAATTCTCCATCCTCAAACTCTGTTGAGTTGAAGATGTATTGGATTCCTTCTAGATCATAAAATAACAGATTCTACTCACCAGAATTATTGAAATGATACAGAGAAAAAACCAAAAAAAGGAGAGAAATAAATCAGTTTACTGTTTTTTTCTTGCAAATCTTAACGCAATGCTAGTAATCATAGAATTTCTTACGAGTATAAGAGGAATCAAGTAGTATTTAGGGATAGTATCTGGTGTACAATCTTCACATTGAGGACATTTTAAAATCTACCTCAATTAAGATCTCAAATGGTAAATACGAGCATTGGTCACATTACTTTGAAAGTTGGTGGATAAAGGAGCGCGGAACTATTTCCAGAAGATATGATTATTTTTTAATTCTTTTCTTTTTTAAAAAATTATATACTCCTATTCCGATATAAAACACCAGCATGACGAGAATAGCCACACTCAAACCGTAGATATACGGTCCAACAATTGTGTGATTGAAAAATACAAGAATAGAAGCAACAAGCCCAAATCCCATAATAAGAATCAGAAATACTACCAATTGTTTGTTTTTTCTCGTTCGGATGCTTTCCCCATAGGAAATAAAGTGTGTTACGTTCAGATACGGAAGAATAATCATACAGATGGGTATAATATACTTCATTATGCGTCCTAATAAGGGACCGGCATCGGAAAAATAGACATAGAATGTATCAATGAAGAATAAAGACAAAAGAATAGAAGCAGTAACAGGAGTAGTGACTCCCTCATACCCTTTCTCTGTGTTAATATTAAACCAAGCAAGCCGTAAAATGGCACCTGTTACGTATAATGTACAAAATATCGCCAAAACAAAAGGAGGAAATGCTCCACTGCCTGTATAGGCTTGATAAGCCAAAAGAGCAGGAGCTGCTCCAAAACAGATCACGTCACTGAGAGAATCCAACTGTTTCCCCAATTCATTTGTTTGATTCATTTTTTTTGCTACTAATCCATCTAATAAATCAAAAATCATCGCAAAATAAATGAACGACCCCGCAATATAGAGATATCTTCCGTCTATGGAAAGGACAAGAGAGAAAATGCCACAAGATGTACCAAAAAGTGTTACAAGATCTTTTATTTTGAGTTCTTTGAGCACTCCCATAACAATCCACCAAATATTATTATTCTAACTTTCGTTATCGATTTATATATTGTTCTTGAACAAATAGAGTTGGTTTTGTGCACTATCGAAAACTTCAGCGCGTCGGGGAAAGAACTTATTCCATTAATTTACCTCGTGATTGGGTAATTGCTGCGGGAATTCAGAAAGGTGCCACTTTAGAGATAAACGAACTTGATTCCGGTAATTTGGTCATTAATTTTCCCGAATCCAGAGATGTAGAAAAAAAACCGACCATTTATGAGATTATCGCATCTGATACATTATCACGAGATATCACCCGTGCGTATTTATTAGGGTATGAGAAAATCGTAATAAAAACAGATAGAGCAATGGGATTTAGCAGTGAAGAAATCCAAGAAATCGATTTAGCAAGCAGAAAATATCCTGGAGCAGAAATTATGCATGAAGGAAAAAATGAGATTACTTTTGAAATCATTGCTTCTTTCGAAAAAATGGGACCTTACAAGCTTATTCATTATATTTTCAGCACAACGCAGCAAATGCTTAATGAGATTGCTAATATCTTAAATCCAGATCATCCTAAGAATGGTATACCAATTATGGAAGAATTGCACCGTATCCAGAATTTGGATTTAAAAGTGAACCGAACCTATCTTCTCGTAGTACGACAGTTACGCGCCCTTATTCAAGATCCTTCTTTACGAACGCAACAAAATATCAACTCATTACGAATCATGGATTACCGTTTGTTCGTTCACCTTCTCGAGCATATCGGTGATAATTGTGTACTAATATGCGAACACCTAATTGAATTTCAGAATTTAGTAGTCGAATTGTTGGATAAATCGTATCTTGAGGAAAATGATAAAGATCCCATCATGGAATACTTAACAACCGTCTCACAACAAGTATGCGATGCTCATAAAAAGACTTTTGATGTGTTTGTAAAAACCGAATACAAGAAAGCACCTAAATTAATTCAAGAATTTCCGCGGGATCTGAAGAAATACATCCAAGAATTTAAGGTACATCCCCTTAAAGCGCCCTTATCTATCATCCTCTATCGGTTTTATGACATATTAGACATGCTCGTGGATATTTTGGATCTCATTCAACCTGAAGAAAATTTTCTCGATTCCCAGTGATATATGATTTATCTGGTTACATGCAGCAAGTTGTGGATGTGTGCACTTAAGTCATATTTACCGATTAAAAAGCTAGTAAGAGTTTCTGATACAGTTCTATAATTTTTTTTTGGATTTTTTCAGGAATGATTTTTTCAAGCGCTGTTCCTATCGTAGCAATACCTATTATCATTTCTGAAGCCAAATCCAATAATTTTCCAGGAATATGATTGGATTGTTGATCTTGGAAATATTTTATACGTGTTTCTAGGGCATTCGTTTGTTTTTCTGTTGTATCTTGCCGTAATTCTGCAATTTCTATGTTTTTCTTTCTCTCTGACGTGGAAGTATTATTCAATCTCGGTTACCTCCTGAGATTTGAGGTAGGGAACTGCAATCTGTTGTTCAATTTCCTCCCTTCGAAAGATATTCATGACACAAAATGGTATCTCAGATATAGTTTTATCTGGCATTGCTATACCAAAATGAACAATACATCGTTTTGCGCGTTGTATGTCAAAGTTATAGGCATCTTGGAAATGCATTGATCCGATCAATAAAGATCCATATGCAAAGGAAGATACATTGTCCCAATTTCCGGTCAAAATCATTTTCGTGAATATTTTCATAAGTTTTCCTGGTTTTCTGATGAATGGGAGTAATCCAAGAGCAAAACGGGCTTTAAGTTGCTGTTTATCAAGCCATCCAAGTCCATTATCCAACATTTTCGCGAATCCCGTCCACGAAGCATCAGCTAGTTTTGAGAAAAACCTTGAAGATTTTTTATCCTTAAGTTTTTGCCAAAACCGGTTTGCATAATCAATTACAGCCATAGGATCCATATATTCTAACACGGAATTCATCTTGTTCTCATCGGGATCTAAAACCAAATACGTCGCAAAACCGCAATCAGGATGACAAGTAAATTCAATAGGTTCTTGATCTCCTAACCACGCAATAGCACGGCCAAATTCCACGATTGTTGAAAGAGGATACCAATCCCGTTCAACTTTTAATGACCCATTTGTCTGTTTCTCAATTACTTTGATGACATCAGCATTCGTGATACGCAAACTATTCACTTCTTCATGAGACACTCTTCCGCACAATGAGATGGGTTGGAATACAATTCCACGAATAAGATCGATATTGTCTATCGCATATTGGATGATATTCCCAATTTCCACATCATTTACGGTCTTTGCGATTGTTGTAACCAATACAATGGAATCTAATCCACCTTTTCGACAATTCTCTATAACTCGTTCTTTATACGCTTTTAATGGAATCCCCCGAGTAATTTTCCATGTTTCATCATGCACTCCATCGAATGAGAGATATAAAGTATCTAAGCCGTTTTCTCGGCATTTACGTGCGTACTCGGCTGATTTGGGTCGCTGAAATGCATAACCGTTAGTAGCAAGAAGAATTTCTTTAAATCCCTTATCTTTCGCCATTTTAACGATATCAAGGAGATCAGACCGTAGTGAGGGTTCTCCTCCACTGAACATAATTGAAGTTGCGGGTATAGGTTTCTTTCGAAAGTGATCCATAATTCTCTCAATCTCTTCTAAGGAAGGTTCTATCAATTTTCCCGTTTTTTCCACATTTGCATAACAGAAATTACACGAGAGATTGCAACGATTAGTGATTTCAATAATAACTAATGTGCACGTACTCAAATGCTCCGAGCAAAGTCCACAATTCCAAGGACACCCCCGCTCATTTTTGCATTCCATATCGGGTGGATTTACATCACCAATTTTCTCCCATCCCCATGTATCTCCTCTCCAATGTGTCCATCGATAATAGTCTGCGTTGGAGGATAGAATATCTTGATATTGTCCATGTTTCTCACATGTTTTCCGAATGAAGACTTTTCCGTCATCCTCGAATATTTGGGCATCAATTGTAGTTAAGCATTCAGGACAGACTGATTGGGTTGTTTTATAATATTTTTCTTGGAATTTCGGATCCGTTTTCACATGAAACATCGATTAAACCCCAAAAATTTTGGTAACAAATCCATAAATTCGGGGATATTATTTAAGATTTCATAGGAGTGGGCTACCTAGATGGGAACTATTAAGATGTTTGGGAAATCAAATCTCACAATTTGTTATAGAAAAACGGGATAATTATGAAAGATATATGGTTAAACAAAAAGAGATGAAGTTATTTTGCATCAGATTCTTCAATTTTCTGTTCATCCAGCAATATCGCTAAAGTCTTGTCAATTTTTTCAGAGTCATGGGGAGATTTTACTTTCATTTCGTCTGCAAACTTATTCATTACTCCCTTAACTTCTTCTATGGTAAACAGATTTCGTTTGATATAACCTTTTCTTTGCAAGATGAATTGGGAATACCACAAATAGTAAAAAACACTGGAAATCAAAAGAATGGAATTATTAGCGATATTCACGTTGTTTGTGGATACAGATCCAATAATCAACACAACTTGTCCAGCTATGTACATAATGGTCAAGGTAAAAACAAGAAAGGGTATTGCATCTTCATTAAGTTTGTTTGTTTTCTTGATTCGGGAAGCAATCATTTTCAAAACAAAGATAGCGGTTAAAATCACTAGTAAAATGTTACCAAAGGCATTAAACACATTTGTGCCTGTTGTAGATATTGCAATGACAAAGGAAGTAATAAATCCATAGGTTCGGAACCAAATTACTAAAGAAATTAGCAGATAGAAAAAGTTACTATATACATTGGCTGCATGGAACTTGTTGCTTTTTACAAACAACCAAACTTGCCAACCGTCCAGGCCAAGAAACAAAAGTCCTATTATTACTACCCAAGCGATGAATTTTGCGGTTGCATTTGGATCTGTGAGAGCTTGAGCGTCTGCCCAAAACGCCCAGACAGTAAAAACATGCGCTATTAAGGGAACTATTAAACTGATTACCAACATACTAATTGCTGTAATACTTTTTTTCTTCGGATCGACTTGTCCATTGATTAATCGATTTTCGACCTTGACTGATACAGAATTTATACCATCTTTGATAAAATGAATCTGCAAGATGTTCCAGCCTAAAAACGTTATTATGAAAATATATGGGAGGAGTTGAGAAAATTTGAAAAACGGAATTGTAACGGAATCTTCCCCAAAATGAAACCAAAGTAAGGTAATGATAATACTTAAGGCAAATGCCATTACCGTTATTAGAATTTTGGTGAACCAACCTTCTTCTGCAAAAAGATGCTTTGCTAGAACTCGAATAAAGGCACAAATCATTAGGAAAAGAAATCCAAGTACAAAAATTAAGGTGAGGATGTTAGTTGCATTCTTAAATCCATTACTTTTTCCCAGAGCGAGAAAGGCAATCACAATAGCTCCGCCTAGGAATATTAAGGTGAAGAAAATCTTACTCCGTTCAAAAATACCCGTGAATTGCTTGTTTAGGAATTTCAAAATTGCACTCCATAAATCCATAAACCACTGACCAATTTTCGTTCTTGCTTTCGGTCTTCGATTTATCGAACTACTACTGCTTATTTCAGACATACGGGTAATAACCACTTTCATGCGTAAATAGATGTGTGTAAGTTTCGGGCAAGTGAATTAGGAATCTTTTTTAGTCAATTGAAAAATATGAATTTAGGGAAAAAAAATGCCGAACGATCCTAAAATTGAATTGCAGATTCAAATCCACATTCAATTATGGTCTCACTATAATCTTGTGTATTGGATTTTATTTGGAGCCTCCTTATTTGGACTTATTTTAAGTGGCAGTATTTTGTTATTGGTATACCTTATTGGTCAAACCTATTTTGCCATTCAAATAATTGTTGGATCAATATTTTTCTTACTTTCAATTGTGAGTTATTTGCTTTTTAAAATCACGGCAAAACAACACAGTTACAAGCTTTACGAGAAGCAAAGTATTGCCGAATTGAGTAAAACTTCCGTAAAGGAATATCTCCCATCGATAACGGATTTGGACATATCACGTTTTGGGATGATTAATGGATTCGTCGTTTCCAGTACACTCCTTTATATCTTGATGATGCTATTTCTTAATTCATCATTTACAGTATTTATGATACTGATTTTTTCCAAAAACTCCCCTTTGGTGCCCTACCTGATATTTTTCATCTTATTAGGTTTTTCTGTGGTACTATATCTTCCATGGATCCAAATGGCGAAAAATTGGAAATTGCAAAAAAGAAATTCCGAAAAAGGTTGATTATTTTTAATTCACTGCACAATTTGAAAATACTATCTATTATTTGGATTAATTCGTATTGTAAGGCATTTGTAGGAAGCTTTGGTAGTGCATTTTAACGTATATATGTCATTGAAAAAAACGCAACAATTGCAGTGGTGGGTAAAGAAATCAAGATCGCTGGAAACCATTTTATTTCTTGTTCAATTTTTACACTTAGTAGCATCAGTACATAGGAGAATACCGCAAAAATCATTAACACATATCCTCCTAAGCTTTCGTGTGTGAACAAGAAATACACAAATTTGATGATATGGAGTATAATAAAATACAAAGGATAGGAAAACAAAAATAAAGCGAATTGAGATTCAAAATTACCTTTCCCTCCGAATAATTTCGAAAGAATTTGAATAATACCTGCATACATAATTGCTCCAAGAATGGCAACTGGAATCATAAGAAAAAAACTCAAAATCCAAACAAATTCCTCTGATACTCGGATGAAAGGAGGCCACCAAATGTCAAGAGATACACGAGAAAAATGATAACATAACATATTAGTCATAGCAAATGCAGAAAACAAAAAAAGAGTATAAAACGCATACGCGAGTTTCTTTTTGCTTTCTTTAACCGTTTTCAGCGTGGAATATGGTTTGTGGAGTAAATTTAGAAACACAATGAAATATTGTTCTTTATTTCCCATCGATTGCCATCATCTTATTGATTATATTACTAAAATGGAATTAATACTCTATAATAAAAGTTTGGGAGGAAGAAATGAGCGAGATTGGTTATTATTTCAGTGATTACAATAATGTTATCGAATTCTTCATGAATTTCCTGAATTATGTCCTATTGCGTATAAATTTATTCTTTTTTTCTAATCGGTGCTTATCATATAATATAATTAGTATCGCGGTAAATATAACCGCCAAACCGATATAGTGATAGAATTCTATAGCGTCTTTTAAGATCCACCAAGCTAGAAAGCTAGTCAGTATTGGTTGCGGAGCCTGAATTGCCGAAGATAATGCCAGATCAATATGCTTGATCGAAGAATACCAGCCGTAATGGCCGATTACATAACTAAGACCTATTAAAAACATAAACACAGCATTCGTCCAGTCAAAAAATAGCAGAAGATCACTTATTGGATTAAAGATAACAAAATATAGTAATAAAAGAGCCATGCTGACAAAAGTTCGAATATAAATAACTTGTGAGGGTTCTACTAGCTCTTGTTGGAGGATGGGCTTGGTTACACTATGTCCAATTGTCCAAAAGATGGGCATAAGAAATAAAATTAAGGTTCCAATATTTACTACACCGAGGTTAAATGTTCCTAGCGTCAATGTATATACTAGTGCAACTAATATAATGGCAGTAAAAATGAGTTGAACCATAGATGCTTTTTCCTTCAAAAAGATCCACCCAATGATGATAGTAAACACAATAGAGGATTTCATTGCAATGGAGCCAGAAATTGCACCCGAGTCTCCTGATGTATCA
>Ga0209253_10003395_pt1 | contig 14022 bp, 13 predicted proteins | sample FrelakmetBRP12BR_FD_187145 | JGI IMG/M metagenome (GOLD analysis project Ga0209253, IMG submission 187145) | Freshwater lake sediment microbial communities from the University of Notre Dame, USA, for methane emissions studies - BRP12 BR (SPAdes)... | ecosystem: Environmental > Aquatic >...
CCGAATCCCAGTTCGGCCTGGCCTCGGTCAAGTTCCGCTGGAACGTCTCCGGCACCTACCAGCAGGCCGTGCCCCGCTACATCTCGACGGACGCGCGCGGCGGCGACGAGCGGGAGTTCCTCAACGGCTATTTCCCCGACATGGGCCGGCTGGCCACGGCCGTCTTCCTGAAGGGCTACCAGTGGCCGTTCGACCCGCGCAAAGCCGCCGACGGCGGCTCATCGCTCGTCGATATCCTCGTCCACGAGGAGACGGTCGTCAAGGGCCGGCGCGTCTTCCTCGATTTCCGGAGCGATCCCCGCGGCGACGGAAGGCTCGCGCCGTTCGAGCCGTCCCAGCTCGGCGCCGAGGCCTACGGTTACCTCGAGAGGTCGGGCGCGCTCATGGCCACGCCGATCGCCCGGCTGAGGAAGATGAACCCCCCCGCGATCGCGCTCTACGGGTCGCACGGCATCGACCTCGCCCGCGAGCCGCTCGAGATCGCCGTCTGCGCCCAGCACAACAACGGCGGCTTCCGGGCCTCGATCTGGTGGCAGTCGAACGTCCGCGGCCTCTTCCCGGTCGGCGAGGTCTGCGGCACGCACGGCGACACCCGGCCGGGCGGATCGGCCCTCAACGCCGGCCAGGTCGGCAGCGCCCGGGCGGCGCTCTTCATCGCCCGTCGCCGCTCGGGCCGGCCCCTATCGGATGCCGCGTTCGTCCGGGCGGCGGAAGCGGCCGTTCTGGAAAAGCGGAACCTGGCCGAAGCGATGCTGGGGCGCGGAAGCGAAGGGTCCCTGTCGCCTGCCGCGTGCATCGCCGAAGTCCAGCGGCGCATGTCGTCCTGCGGCGCGGTCATCCGGGACCCCGCCGATGTCCGCACGGAGGCGGCCCGCGGCCGGGAGCTCTGGCGAAGGGCCCGGCGTGAGCTCCGGGCGTCCTCGGCCCGGGACCTGCCCCGGGCCTTCAAAGCCCTGGACATCAGCCTGACCCACGCCGTCTATCTCGAGGCGATCGCCGAGTACCTCGAGCGGGGCGGGAAGAGCCGGGGATCCTCTATCGTCCCCGACCCGGCCGGAAAGCCGCCGCACCCGCTTCTCGGGGAGCGCTGGGCCTTTACTCTCGCCGACCCCGGCGGTTTCGTCGGCACGAACATCCTGGAGATCTGGCTCGACGGCGCGGGCCGGACGCGCAAACGCTGGGTCCCCGTCCGGCCCGTACCGGCCGCCGACGGCTGGTTCGAAACGGTCTGGGACGACTATCGCAACGACAGGATCGTCGTCGAGGAGGAATGACCTTGCCCAAGAAGCCGCGCAGCACGGCGCCCGCCGCCGTTGTCACCGGAGCCGGCCAAGGCATCGGCCGGGCCATCGTTCTCGCCCTGGCCCGAGAGGGCTTCGACGTCGTCGGCGTCGACATCGTCTTCGAGCCCGGCAACCGGAAGAAAGGCCTCTTCGAGGTCAAGGACCAGGTCGCCCGTCTCGGCGCGAGGTTCCTGCCGGTCGCGGGCGACGTCTCGCGGATCGAGGACCATGACCGTATCCTCGACGCCGCGGCCGGCGTGTGCGGCCGGATCGACGTCCTCGTCAACAACGCCGGCGTCGCTCCTCTCGAGCGCCGGGAGGTCCTCGAGACGAAGCCCGCGAGCTTCGACCGGCTCATGGCCGTCAACGCCCGGGGGCCGTTCTTCCTGACCCAGAACGCCGCGAAAAGGATGACCGCGCAGAAGCCCCGGAAGGACGGCGTCCGGCCGTCGATCGTCTTCATCACCTCCATCTCGGCCGCGGTGTCCTCGACCTCGCGGGCCGAGTACTGCGTCTCCAAGGCGGCCCTGAGCATGACCGCGACCGTCTTCGCCGACGCCCTGGCCGCCAAGGGCATCGGCGTCTACGAGATCCGCCCCGGCATCATCGCCACGGACATGACCGCCGGGGTCAAGGACAAGTACGACCGACTGATCGCCGGAGGGCTCGTGCCCCAGGGACGATGGGGGCTCCCCGAGGACGTCGGCCGGGCCGTGGCCGCGCTCGTCCGGGGCGACTTTTCCTTCTCGACCGGGGCCGTCATCGAGGTGAGCGGGGGCATGAACGTCCGCCGGCTCTGATCCCTGACCGAGCTTTTGCGGCGCGGGGCGTCCTGTGATAATCTAGACGAAAGAACGGAGGGAACACATGAGCACACAGAAAAATCAGGGGCGCATATTCTGGGGCATCCTTCTCATCGTCCTGGGCGTCCTCTTCCTCTTGGACCAGATGGACAAGCTGGATTTCGGAGATCTCGTCGGCCGCTATTGGCCGGTCATCTTCATACTCATCGGGATCTCTATCCTCCTCAGCAACAATTTCCAGAACGTCGGTTCGGGGATCTTCTTCATCCTCTTCGGCGCGTTCTTTCTCCTGATCCGGCTGAGGATCTTCGACCGGGCGGTCTGGCACTATATCTGGCCCCTGGCCATCATCGCCGTCGGGCTTTGGATCCTCTTCCGCCCGTCCTTCCATCCGGACAAAAAAAAAATCCCTGAGATGGCCGCCGACGACCTGAACATCAGCCAGGTCTTCTCGGGCTCATCGCGCAAGATCGAGTCCCAGAGCTTCCGCGGCGGCAAGGCCGAGGTCGTCTTCGGCTCGGCCGAGATCGATCTCCGCGGAGCCCGGCTCGCCGGAGGCCAGGCCACGCTGGTCCTTTCGGCCGTCTTCGGCGGCATCGAGGTCATGGTCCCGCGCGACTGGGAGGTCGTCCTCGAGGGCTCGCCGGTCCTCGGCTCCATCGAGAGCCGCAAGGCCGCCCCCGACGTCCCGAAGACGCAGAGGCTCTATATCAAGGGCTCAGCCGTGTTCGGTTCGATCGAGGTCAAGGACTAGGGCGCCATGCGAAAAGGGCTTTTCTGGCTTTTAACCGTCGTCATCACCCTGGGTTCGGCGATCTATCAGCGGACGACCGGTCCGACCTATCCGCTGAAGGGCAAAGCCGTCATAGATGGGGCGGAAGTCAAGTACGAGCTGCTGCGGAGCGCCGAGACCGTAGGCGACGCCGAGGTCGCCGTCCCCGCGCCCGCCCCTGTCGCAGGCCGGCTCGAATGGAAGCGCTTCCCGACGGAGGAGGATTGGACCCGCGTCCCCCTTGTCCGGGACGGCGACCGGCTCGTCGGGCGCCTGCCCGTGCAGCCCGCGGCCGGCAAGGTCGCTTATAAGGTCTATCTCGGACGGGACGAGGCCGCCCCGCCGATCACGGGTGCCGATCCGGTCATCCTCCGGTACAAGGACCCCGTTCCGGCCTGGGTCTTGATCCCCCACGTCTTCATCATCTTCGCCGGCATGCTCTTCTCGACGGCGGCCGGTCTGGCCGCGCTGGACAAGAAAAGGAACCCCCGGCGGTTCGTCCTTTGGACGGTCGTCCTGCTCTTCGTGGGGGGCTTCGTTCTGGGCCCGCTCATGCAAAAATTCGCTTTCGGTGTCGCTTGGACCGGATTCCCTCTCGGGACGGACCTCACCGACAACAAGACGCTCATCGCCTTTCTCTTTTGGATCGTCGCCCTCGTCGCGGGCCGTAAGGGGAAGCCGGCCCGGCCGTTCGTCATCGCGGCCTCGCTCGTCACCCTGCTCATCTTCCTCATCCCTCACAGCCTGCTCGGGTCCCAGTACGATTATTCGAAGCTCGACTGAGCCCGCGCCGGCCCGCCGTTGACGGCCGGCGGCGCATCTGGTATCTTGGAAATCCTATAGGATATATAGGAATTCCTCTTCCGAGAGGACTATTCGAAAGGAGGGCTCATGAACAAGCGTCATTGGCCGGCCGCGATCCTGGGCTTCGGACTGGTCACGGCGATCATCGCCGCGTGCGGCTCGGCGACCTCGCCGACCCCGCCGCCCCAGGCTAAGGCCGATCCGTCGTTCGCGACCGACATCCAGCCGATCTTCAACGCCGGCTGCGCGGCGGCGTCCTGTCACGGCGGTTCCGCCCAGGCGGGCCTCGTCCTGACCTCGGGGCAGGCCTACGCCAACATCGTCAACGTCGCCTCGACGCAGGACCCGGCCAAGTTCCGCGTCCTCCCGAGCGACGCGGCCAACTCGTACATCATCATCAAGCTCGAGGGACGCCAGACCGTGGGAACGAGAATGCCGCAGGGATCGACGCTCAACGCGGTCAGCATCCAGAACATCAAGAACTGGATCAACCGCGGGGCCAGCAATAACTGAGAGAAGGAGTGCCATGACAAATCCGAAGAAGACCCTCACGGCGGCCGCGGCCGCCCTCCTCCTCACCGGAGCGTTCGCGATCGGGGCGCCGGCCGCCCCCGGGTCCACGGACGAAGTCCCCGACCCGGTCAAGACGCTCTTTCAGAGGAGATGCGCGGGCTGCCACAAGGGCAAGTTCCCTCCCAAGGGGCTCAGCCTCAAGCCGGCCAACCTCGCGGCCATCATCGACGCGCCGAGCCAGGAGGTCCCTTCCCTGAAGCTCGTCGACTCGAAAGCGCCCGAGGCGAGCTATCTCCTCAAGAAGGTCCGCCGGGAGAACGGCATCGCGGGAAAGCCCATGCCGCCCGGAAAGCCCCTCGATCCCGCGGAGCTCCAGACGATCGAAACCTGGATCATGGGACTGGCGCAGTTCCCGGTCCCGGCCTCCGCCCTGGGCGCGCCGGCCAAAGGCGGGCCCGGCCCGAGATCCGCGCCCGAGACGACCGCGCCGGCGCGGGCCTATGACAAGCCCGCCTTCTGGGGGACGCGGCTCATCAACCTGCCGACGACCACGACGCCGGACAAGGGCGATGTCCTGGTCCGGATCTCCCACCGTTTCTTAGGTCCCGTAGACAGAGGATTCGACGACCTGTTCGGGCTCGACGACGGCGCCAACATCCTGCTCAGCCTCGGCTATGGGATCACGGACAATCTGACGGTCTCGATAGGCCGGGCGCGCCTCTACAAGGAGTTCGAGTTCTCGGCCGACTGGCTCATCGCCGAACAGGGCTTGACCGCCCGCCTCCCCTTCTCCGCCGCCCTGCATGGCGGGGTCGATCTCGCTACGGGGAGCAGCCCCGATGAGGCCAAGCTTTTCGCGTCACTCAGTCTCTCCCGCCAGCTCACGAAGCGCTTGTCCATCCTGGCCGTGCCGGCCTTCGTGACGAACGCGAACCATCTCGACCTCGATCCCGAGTCGACCTTTTCGCTGGGGCTGGGGGCCCGCTACATGATCTTCGAGGACTTTTCCGTCACGGCCGAATGGGTCCCCGTCCTGGCCGGCTACAAGGACGTCGAGAGCGGCTGGGGACTCGGCATCGAAAAGAAGATCGGGGGGCACGTCTTCCAGGTCTTTGTCACCAACGCGCTCGGGCTGACCGCGGCGCAGGTCCTGCCGGGAGGCGATCTCCGCCTCGGCGACTTCGACTTCCGGACCGGATTTAATATCTTCCGGAAGTTCTAGCGCCCAGCCGGCTTGCGCGTGACCGTGACCTTGGGCTCTTTCAGGAAGGTTTTGAGGCCCTGGGCCAATATTTTTTCGACCTCCGATATCGAGAGCTTGGCGACCTTGATGTCGCCTAGCAAGGGATAATCGATCGTCCCTTCGGTCGAAACGATTCCCGAGTACTTCAGATCGGGCAGGCCGTTCGCATCAATAACGAGCATATCTCCCGGTCGGATGAAATATTCCTTAAGCTGAAATCGCACGGTCACTGTGAAGACCACGGATACGGCCTTGCCGTCGATGACCTTAGGTTCGTAGACCCACTGCTTCACGGCATCGATGGCCGCCTGGTCGAGAAGAGGGATCGAGCGAAGGACGATGACGTCCTTGATCTTCCCCTCCTCGTCCGCCTTGACTCCAAGAATGACGACTCCTTCGACCTCGGCCAGCCGGGCCACCTCGGGATAGACCGGCGCGACCTCCTTGATGAGCACCGGAGGCTTGATGTCGCCTTCGGCTTTAACCGCGCCTTCGGCGAACTTGGTATAGGCCCGCTTCTCAAGTTCATCCAAAACGAATCTGACCGTCACCGTGAAAACGACCTTGTGGGGTTTGCCGTCGATGACCATCGGCTCGTATTTCCACTGCTTGACGGCCTCGAGGGCCGCCTGGTCGAGGAGCGGGATGGAGCGGAGGATCCTGGCGTCGATGACGTTACCCTGCTCGTCGGCCTTGGCCTCGACGATGACCGTCCCCTCGACGCGGCCCTGGCGGGCGATCTTCGGATAGACGGGCTTGATCATCTTGACGAGCTTGGGTGGCTTGACCTCGCCGACGGCCCTGACGGCGTCCCCTTCGAATTTCTTGATGTCCTGAGCTCCTACGACACCGCCTTCGACGCCGCCCTCGACTCCGCCGACCGCTCCGCCGCCGGAGACGCTGACCTGGGGCTTCTTCTCATCATCCAGCCTGAATCTCATGGTCACCGTGAAGACGACCGGCCGCGGCTTGCCGTTGATGACCATGGGCTCATAGACCCACTGCCTGACGGCGTCGACGGCCGCCTGGTCGAGGAGCGGGATGCTGCGAAGGACCTTGACCGAGACGACCCGGCCGTAGGTATCCGTTGTCGCTTCCATGATGACGACGCCCTCGACGCGGGCCTTCCTGGCCGCTTCCGGATAGACCGGCTGGACGTCCGTGACGAGCCTCGGCGGCTTGACCCTGTCGCTTCCGCCGGTCTTCAGGACGCCGCCGACGACCCCGCCCGCGACCTCGCCGCCGCCGGCCGCTTCCGGACCGCCGACCCATTGGGTCACTCTCAGGGTAATGAAGTAGGGCTTGAACTCGCTCGTCTCGAACCCGAAGACGGCCGCGGTCTTGTCGGGCAGCGCGAATTCCGTGTCGAGAAGGCTCTCTTTGCCGGCCGCCCTCTGTTCGAAGACCTCGATCCGGAACCGGTTGCGCTCGGCGAGCTTTCCGGGGGTGACGAAGACCGCGTACTCCTGGCCGTTCAGCCGGAACATGTGGAAGGCCTTGTCGGCCTTGCCGCCCTTCATCCAGCTCAGCGTGGCCTCGGTCAGCAAGCTGACATCCTTGAGGCTGTAGACCTTCCGGATCTGCTGCTCGGCTTGGACGTCCTCCTCGAGCTCGTAGTTGGAGAAGTCCATGAAATTCAGGTACGAGGAAGTCACCGGCCGGCGCAGCACAGGCGCCTTCTCCCGCGCGCCTTCGAGGACCCTCATCTTCAGTTCGAACGCCGAGGCCGTCAGGCCCGCGGCTTCCCCGGCCGCCTCCGCGGGCGCCTTTTCGAGCGCCGCCTTCTCTTCGACCGCGGGCGCTTCGGGCTTCTTCGCGCACGCGAGCGCACCGCCGGCGGCCAGGATCAGCAGGATCACCAGGAACCAACGTCCAGTTCGGCTCTTCATTTCGACCTCCTTACGGCGTCTTCTGGGCCCAGACGAAGACGGTGTCCGAGCCCTGGGGCTGATAGACGAACGTCTGGGCGGGAGCGCCGCCGACGTTGACGTAAGCGATCTCGAAGCGTTCGGCCGGACCCAAGAGGCCCGGCCCGTATCCCGGCCCCCCGGTCTCATGGAGGAGCCAGAAGCCGGTCGCCGCGACGACAAGTCCTGTGGCCACAGCGGCGGCCCATCGCCACCTCGCGCCGGCCGCTGCCGGCGGCGTATCCGGAAGCCCGGAGGGGCGCCTGACGAGAGGGGCGACGCGGCGCCAGAGGTCCGCGGGATCGCCCAACTCGTTCGGAGCGACGAGCAGTCCCCTCGCCTCTTCGCGGCTGAGGAGGCGAGCCTGGCAGCGCGGGCATCTTTCCATATGGGCCCGGATGAGCCAGTCCCGCAGAGGCCGCAAGGGCAGGGCGGCGTAGACGAGGTCAACCGTTTTGCAGAAGGCCATGGTCGTTCTCCAGCAGCGCTTTGATCTTCCGGCGGGCGTTGAACAGATAGACCCGGGCCGTCGAGGCCGAGCAGGCCAGGACCTCGGAGATGTCCTTGGCCGTGTACCCCTCGTTGGCCCAGAGCGAGAGGGCCGTCCGCTCGCGCGGCGAGAGCCGCTTCAGAAGGGCGGACGGCAACGGCTCGGGATCGGCCGGGCGGGGATTCCCCCCGCGCCCGACCACGGCCGGCTCGAACCGGGCCCGGGCCGAGAACTCCGTGAAACGCCTCTTTTTCCTGAGCATGTCGAGCGATCTCCTGTAGGCGATGGTCAGGAGCCAGGTCTTGAAGCTCCGCGCCCGGTCGTACCGGTCGAGGCGGCGGAAGACCTGGAGGAAAGTCTCCTGGCAGATGTCCTCGGCGTCCTGCCTGTTGCCGACGACGTTGAGGGCCACGGACAGGACGAGATTCCCGTAGGCCTCGACCATCGCCCGGTTGGACGAGGATTCCCCCCGCATGCACCCTTCGATGATCTCTTGCTCATTCACGGGAGGCCTTGTCCCTTCTCCACCCGAGATTACGCCCCCGCTCGCCAGGGCGTTTAGGGGCCCCGCCCCTCCGGGGCCTATTTTGACATGTGAGGGGCGTCTTTGTTAAATTCTGACGAACATGGACAGGCCAGAACCCACAAAGGCCAAAAAGGGCCCCGTTGACGCGGGACGGCGCTCGGCCATCCGGGCCGGCGAGGACCGCTACAAGGCCCTCGTCGAGCAGCTTCCGGTCGGCGTCTATAGGACGACCCACGACGGGACCTTCGTCGAGGCCAACGCGGCGCTGGCCCGGATGCTCGGCTTCAAGAGGCCCTCGGACCTCTTCCGCTACAACGTCAAGGACTTCTACGTCAAAGCCGAGGACCGGGACAGCCACCTCAGGAAGCTGAGCTCGAAGCCGACCGTCTTCCAGGAGTTCGAGCTCCGGCGGCTCGACGGCCGGAGGTTCTGGGTCCGCGACTACTGCCGCAGGATCAAGACCGCCAGCGGCGGCGCGATCCACTACGACGGCGTCCTCGTCGACATCACTGAGGTCAAGACGGCCGAGCGCAGGCTCGTGCTGGCTTTGCAGAAGCTCCGGCTGACCAACGAGAAGCTCGAGGGCCAGTCCCTGTCCGACCACCTCACGGGTCTCAATAACCGCCGGGGGTTCTTCTCGTTCGGCCTCCAGCAGATGAAGATCGCCAAGCGGCTCAAGGAGGACAACTATCTCGTATTCCTCGACATCGACAACCTGAAGGAGGTCAACGACGCTTATGGCCACGCCGTCGGCGACCTGCTCCTCGAGGGCGTCGCGACCATCCTCAGGAGCACGCTCCGTGAATCCGACGTCATCGGCCGTATCGGCGGGGACGAATTCGCCGTCCTGGCCATGCGCTCCAAGGGGATAGGAGAGCGGAGCCTGCTCTCCCGGATCGAGGAGGGCGTCGGGGCCTTCCGCATCAAGGGACATGCCCGCCTCCGGCTGTCCGTCAGCATGGGCCTCGTCCGCATCGATCCCCAGAAATACCAGCAGCTCGACGACTTCCTGGCCCACGCCGATTTCCTCATGTACCAGCAAAAGCGCGAAAAAGACAGGCAGGAGAATCCGTCTTGATCATGAGCCCGGAAGGTCGCGCCCCGCGGCGCTGACACCGAGTTGAGGGCCGCCCCGCCTGTGCGGTCTTTGAGATAGCGGCGACCCGGATAAGACTCTCGCGGGAGGGATGAGAAGGCTGGCTGGCGAGGCGCCAAGGTTTCAAAGGAAAAGGAAGCGGGGCTAAGGAGGATCCCTCTCCAGCCAGCGGTTCCATTATGGGCCTCGTTTTCCCTCTTGTCAATCTGAAAGTGTCCAATTTAGGAAATTTTTTGAAAGTCCGGGAAAATAATGTATACTATTCCTGTAGGGTTTATTGAAAAGAGGAGACACCGATGCGTCCCAGCCTCAAAATCGCCATCTTCGCCCTGGCCACCCTCCTGTCCCTCGGCGGCTGGAAGGGGCTCAACGCCCTCCTCGACCGGGGAGCGCCGATGAGGACGAGCCTTTTGGCGGGAGATCAGAACATGACAAACAAGGTCAAGAGAACCGACAAAGAATGGAAGGCCGCGCTCACGCCGGAGCAGTACGAGGTCATGCGGAAATGCGGCACAGAACGGCCGTTCACCGGGAAGTATAACGACTTCTGGGAGGACGGCGTCTATGTTTGCGCCGGGTGCGGAACACCCCTCTTCCTCTCGGCGACGAAATACGAGCACGGCACGGGCTGGCCGAGCTTCACGACGCCCGCCGACGAATCTCATCTCGATTACAAGGAAGACTATTCGCTCCTAACCAAGCGCGTCGAGGTCCGCTGCTCGGTCTGCGGCGCCCACTTGGGCCACGTCTTCGACGACGGACCGGAGCCGACCTACCTCCATTATTGCATCAATTCCGCGGCCCTGGACTTCAAGCCGGAGACCGCCACGCCGGCGGGCGGTCCGAAGGAAGCCGGCGCGTCGACCGGGACGGCGACCTTCGCCGCCGGATGTTTCTGGGGCGTCGAACACAAGCTCGGGAAGCTCCCCGGCGTCTTGGCCACGGTCGTCGGTTACGCCGGAGGGACGACCGTCAATCCGTCCTACGAGGACGTCTGCTCCGGCAGGACGGGACACGCCGAGGCCGTTCAGGTGACCTTCGACCCGGCGCGAGTGAGCTACGCCGACCTCGTCCGTCACTTCTTCTCGGTCCACGATCCGACCCAGGTCGACAGGCAGGGACCGGACCGCGGCACCCAGTACAGGTCGGCCGTTTTCTTCCACGGCGACGACCAGAGAGCGGAAGCCCGCAAGATCATGGACGAGCTGGAAGCATCGGGGCGATATAAGAAGCGCCTGGCGACGGAGCTCGTGCCGGCCTCGGCCTTTTACAGGGCGGAAGAATACCACCAGAAGTACTTCGAAAAGCATGGAATAGTCTGTTATTAAGCAGACCGGTGGCGGTGTCCCCAATTTAAGACACTCCGCCCTCGGGGGCGGCCAGCCACTTATCGTCTATAAGGGGGGGCCTCCTGGCACGAATCTTGTAGTCATACGTGACGACCAGGAGGAAAGAATGAAACAGGCATGGATCAGGGCGGTTTCCAGGCAGGAACGGCCCGAGCCGGCCGGCCTGGCCAGCGAAATTGTAAAGTTTTTTCTTGACAAACGGGAGGGGAGGCTGTATCCTCCGCACTTCATCTCGGAAGGTCCCACCCCCTGGGGGTGAAACGTTTCCGCCCTCAACCCCGTTTAAGTCACCGAGGTCAAGGGCTCAAAAGCGATGAGAATGATGCCTATCGCAACGAAAAGGTTGGAAATACAGTATTCCTATATTTATGGTAGCGTAAGGGAGAACCCAGATGGCTTCTCAATATAAATATAAAAGCGACCAGGAGCTTCTTCAGCTCATCCCCGGCTCGCCCGGCGGCAGGCTTTTTTCCGAGGAGGAAGAGGTCTTTGCCACGGCCGAGCCCGGCGGACTCACCGGGAGGCTCGGCGAGCCCCGGAACGGCAACGGGAGGGGCCTGAACTCCCCGGAAGACATCGAGCAGACGGCCGACCTCGTCAAGATCTACCTCCGGGAGATGGGCAGCATCCTGCTCCTCTCGCGGGAACAGGAGATCTCCCTGGCCCGCAAAATGGAGCGCGGCGAACGGGCCATCTCCAAGGCCCTGGCCAGGACGCCGTTCACGCTCGACGAGATCGAATCCCTCGAGGCGATGCTCAAGAGGACGCCCGAGGCCTTCGTCAAGTACTTCAACATGTCCGAGGACGAGTCCTCCGACGACAGCCTCGAGGCCCGGCGGCGGGACGTCCTCGAGCGGGTCCGCAAGGTCCGCGCCCTCAGCGCCCGGCTCCTCAAGATCCGCCCCCTCGTTCGCAACCGCTTCGCCCGCGGCCGGCTCGTGGTCAGGATCATCCAGACGGCCCGCCAGCTCGAGCTCAAGCCGGAGCACCACGACCGGATCGTCCAGGCCGTCCAGATCCGGCTCAAGGAGCGCCTCCGGCAGGCGTCCAAGACGGCGCGCAAGGACTTCCGCTCGATCCTCCTGGCCATCCAGTCCGGACGGCGGACCCGGGAGAGGGCCAAGAGCGACCTCGTTTCGGCCAACCTCCGACTGGTCGTCTCCATCGCCAAGAAGTACCAGGGCCGGGGGCTCCAGCTCCTCGATCTCATCCAGGAAGGCAACATCGGCCTGATGCGGGCCGCCGAGAAGTTCGACTACCGGCGCGGCCACAAGTTCTCGACCTACGCGACGTGGTGGATCCGGCAATCCATCACCCGGGCCATCGCCGACCAGGGCCGGACGATCCGCATCCCCGTCCACCTGACGGAGACCATCCACCGGCTCAAGAAGATCTCGCAAGTGACGGTCCAGGAGAACGGGAAGATGCCCAGCCCCGAGGAGCTCGCCCGCAAGATGAACCTGCCCGTCAACAAGGTCCTGGAGATGCTCTACAGCTCCCAGGAGCCCGTATCGATCGAGACGCCGCTCGGGGACAACGGCGAGGGCTCGCTCGGCGACCTCCTCGAGGACAAGGCCTTCCCCTCGCCTCCCGACACGGTCATCCACATCAACCTGCGCGAACAGATCGAAGCGGCCCTGCGGACCCTGCCCGAGCGGGAGACGCTGGTCCTGCGGATGCGCTACGGCCTCGGGGACGGGCGGGAATACACGCTCGAAGAGGTCGGCCAGCACTTCAAGTTGACCCGGGAGAGGATCCGCCAGATCGAGCTCAAGGCCCTCAAGGCCCTCCAGCTCTCGGCTCCCGGCCAAAAGCTCAAGTCGTTCTAGCCTGGACTATTCATGAAAACGCCGTGTTTCCTCATCACACAAGAAAGACCAAGACCGGCGTTTTCACCCTTCGGGCAAGCCGATCCGGCAGCATTTGCTTCGTTGCAAAGGGTTCGCAGTACTCCGAGTACAGCTTCACCCTTTGACGCCTCGCATCTGCAGCCGCCTCGGCTCGTGAATAATCCACGCTAAGCCCTTCGGCGGGCGTTTGAACGGCGCCCGCCTTTCTGGTAGTCTGGGGCCCTTTCAGATCAGGGTGCCGCATGACCTATGAACGCCTCGGCTTCATCGCCCCGTCGAGCTGCCTCTCTATCAAGGAGAAGTCCGTCCTCCGACGGACAGCCCGGCTTCTCCGGCAGGCCCTCGGCGTCCGGGACGTTTTCTTCAGCCCTCACCTTTTCTCGAGCGACGCCGAGATCGACCACGTCACCGCGCCCGTCGAGGCCCGGGCGGCCGTCCTCAAAGAGGCCATCCGCGAGCTCGACCTGATCGTCTCGGTCGCCGGAGGCACGGGCGCCGAGGACCTCGTCCGCAAGATCGACGCCAAGGACCTCCGCGTCATCCGCGACCGGCGTCCCCTCTTCGTCGGGTTCTCCGACTTCACCTTCCTCCTGAGCGAGATCTATCACGCCTGCCGCGTCCCGGTCATCTATTTCCCCTCGCTCAAGGTCGGCAAGGGCGATTTCCAGAACCTGCTGGGCCTCATCAAAGGCGAGGAGATCCACTACAAAGGCTCGGCCTGGCTGACCCCTCCCCCGCCGCGCAAGCTCACGGGGATCCCCATCGGCGGCAACCTGTCGACCTTCGTCAACTTCCTCAACCGCGGCACGCCGCCCAAATTCAGTTGGAGACGGCACGTCCTGTTCTTCGAGGACGTCCAGGTCGATGTCGAGGACCTCCACCGCCTGCTCGCGGCCCTCCGGCGCCACAACGTGTTCGCCGGGATCAAGGGCATCGTTATCGGATCGGTCAGCCCGCCGGGGAAGAGCCTGTTCCCGAAGAAACAGCAGCGGGAGGCTGTCCACTTCATCCGGAGCTATCTCGCCGACGTCATCCGCGACCGCCGGCGTCAGGGCGCGCCGTTGCCCATCCTGACGGTGTCGAACTTCGGCCACGACATCCGGCGCAACCTCATGGCCGTGCCGATCGGCGGACGGGTGACCATCTCCCGCTCTAAAAATATTTCTTTCCGCCTCAACCGGCGATCGGCCCGCAACGGCCAACCCGCCTAGCCCCCGCCTCTGTCATCGTGATCCTTTTGTTCTCGTCGCCGTCCGGCGAGCCGAGCGCACGGCGGCGATGGGTATCGCCTCGAAGATCCCCGTCCGTGGAGAGGGGACCGGCGGGGAGCGGAGTCTTCGAAGCGACCATCAGAAGCGCGACGGAGCGGCTCGGAGGAGCGCTTCT
>Ga0209253_10003396_pt1 | contig 14022 bp, 11 predicted proteins | sample FrelakmetBRP12BR_FD_187145 | JGI IMG/M metagenome (GOLD analysis project Ga0209253, IMG submission 187145) | Freshwater lake sediment microbial communities from the University of Notre Dame, USA, for methane emissions studies - BRP12 BR (SPAdes)... | ecosystem: Environmental > Aquatic >...
CCGCCGGAACTCGAGATGCGGGTGGCGATCCTGCTGAAAAAGGCGGAGATCGAGCGGGCCGAGCTTTCGGAGGAAGTCGCCTTCTTCATCGCCAAGAACCTGCGCAGCAACGTTCGCGAGCTGGAAGGCGCGTTGCGCAAGATCCTCGCCTTCGCCTCGTTCCACGGCCGGCCGCTGTCGGTCGACCTGGCGCGCGAGGCGCTGCGGGACCTGCTGGGCGCCAGCACCGGCCAGATCACGGTCGAACTGATCCAGAAGACAGTTGCCGACTACTACAAGATCAAGGTCGCCGACATGTACAGCAAGCGGCGCCCGAACTCGATTGCCATGCCGCGCCAGGTCGCCATGTACCTGGCCAAGGAAATGACGCAGAAGAGCCTGCCGGAGCTCGGTGAGTTGTTCGGCGGTCGCGATCACACCACCGTGCTGCACGCAGTGCGCAAGATAAGCCAGCACCGCGGCAAGGACAGCGAACTGAATCACGCCCTGCACGTGCTCGAACAGGCGCTGAAGAGTTGAGCCAGCGTCGCCGGGGCAGCAGCAAACCTGTGGACTGGGCGGCTGCACGGTTGTGGACAGCCGTGGGAAAATGCGCGGTTGGCCGAGAAACCGACCGACTTGTTAAGCGCCGTCCACAGCCGTCTTGCATCGCTGCCAACGGCCTGCCCACAGCTTTTGGGCTGCTGCAAGTGGCTGATGCATAAGCCGGGCGGCGGCTTTTCCCCAGCGGCGACTGGCCTCTATTAACTAGCTTTTCTTGTTTTGAAAGAAAAGGAAAACAATGCAACTCGTCAAAGCGACCCGCGATGCGTTGCTCAAGCCGCTGCAGGTGGTCAGCGGCATCGTCGAACGTCGGCAGACGCTGCCGATCCTTGCCAACGTGCTGGTGCGCAAGGACGGCGAGCAGGTCTCGTTCACGGCCACCGACCTGGAGATCCAGATCCAGACGTCAGCCGCCATCGGCGCCGGCCGCGACGCCGCAGCGACCACCGTGTCGGCGCGCAAGCTGGTCGACATCCTGCGCGCGCTGCCCGAGGCCGATGTTGCGCTCTCGCTGACCGGCAAGAAGATCACGGTCCAGTCCGGCCGCAGCCGCTTCAACCTGCAGACGATGGCCGCCGACGAGTTCCCGGCGGTCGCCGCGGCCGAGTACACGGCCGATTTCGAACTGGCCGCCGGCACGCTGAAGTACCTGCTTGCGATGGTGCACTACGCGATGGCGGCGCAGGACATCCGCTACTACCTGAACGGAATGCTGCTGGTCGTCGACGGCCAGACGGTGCGTGCGGTGGCCACCGACGGTCACCGTCTCGCCCTGTGCGAGGTCGCGAAGGATGGTGCCGCCAGTGGCCGCATCGAGGCGATCATTCCGCGCAAGACGATCCACGAACTGTCGCGACTGCTGCCCGATAGCCCCGACGAGCCGGTGCGCGTGCAGATGGCCGCCAGCCAGGTGAAGTTTTCCTTCGGCGGCGTCGAACTGATCTCCAAGCTGGTCGAGGGCAAGTTCCCCGACTACACGAAGGTGATTCCGGCCGGCAACACGCGCCGCTTCAGCGTTGGCCGCGAACTGCTGGCCGCGGCACTGCAGCGCGCGGCGATCCTGACCACCGACAAGTTCAAGGGCGTGCGCATGGTGCTCGGCGCCGGCAGCCTGAAGATCAACTCGACCAACTCAGACCAGGAAGATGCGCAGGAGGAACTCGAAATCGACTATTCGGGCGACGGACTCGATATCGGCTTCAACGTCACCTACCTGCTCGACGTGCTCGCCAACCTGAAGTGCGAGCAGATCAGCTTTGCGCTCGGCGACGCGCTCGGCAGCGCGCTGATCACGATGCCGGACAGCGAAAAGTTCAAGTATGTCGTGATGCCGATGCGGATCTAGATCATCGGGGTATGGCCCGCCGACCTCTTTCCCTCGCCGCTGGCGTGAGAAGCGGAAATAGGCGAGGGGAAACCGAGCAGCAAGGAAGCAGATGTCAGCAGTACCAGTCCCACCGCCACAACCCGGCGACGGCAGCACGGCCAGCGATTACGGTGCAGGCAGCATCCAGATCCTCGAGGGTCTGGAAGCGGTGCGCAAGCGGCCGGGCATGTACATCGGCGACACGCAGGACGGCACCGGCCTGCACCACACGGTGTTCGAGGTCGTCGACAACTCGATCGACGAAGCGCTGGCCGGCTACTGCGACGACATCGTCGTCACCATCCATACCGACAACTCGCTGTCGGTGATTGACAACGGCCGCGGCATCCCGACCGGCGTCAAGATGGACGACAAGCACGAGCCGAAGCGCTCTGCGGCCGAAATCGCGCTCACCGAGTTGCACGCCGGCGGCAAGTTCAACCAGAACAGCTACAAGGTCTCCGGCGGCCTGCATGGCGTCGGCGTGTCGTGCGTCAACGCGTTGTCGAAGTGGCTGCGGCTGACCATTCGCCGCGATGGCAAGGTGCACTTCACCGAGTTTCGCCTCGGCGAAGTGCAGGACCGCATCGTCGAGACCATCGACGGCGTGTTGATCTCGCCGATGAAGGTGATCGGCGACACCGACAAGCGCGGCACCGAAGTGCACTTCCTGCCCGACGAGGAGATCTTCGGCAAGGTCGAGTTTCACTGGGAGATCCTGTCGAAGAGGCTGCGCGAGCTGAGCTTTCTCAACAACGGCGTGCGCATCCGGCTGATCGACCAGAGGAACGGCAAGGAGGAGGACTTCGCCTTCTCCGGCGGCGTCAAGGGTTTCGTCGAGTACATCAACAAAGCCAAGACGGTGCTGCATCCAAACGTCTTTTACGTTTCCGGCGAGTCCAGTGCCGGTGGCGTGCCGGTCGGCGTCGAAGTGGCGATGCAGTGGAACGACGCCTACGCCGAAAACCTGCTCGCCTTCACCAACAATATTCCGCAGAAGGACGGCGGCACGCACATCACCGGGCTGCGCGCGGCGATGACGCGCGTGCTGAACAACTACATCAAGGCCAGCGAGCTGGACAAGAAGGCCAAGGTCGAGACCACCGGCGACGACATGCGCGAGGGGCTGGCCTGCGTGCTGAGCGTGAAGGTGCCGGAGCCGAAGTTCAGCGCCCAGACCAAGGACAAGCTGGTGTCCAGCGAGGTGCGGCCGGCGGTCGAGGACGTGATCGCCCGCGCGCTCGAGGCCTTCCTGCTCGAGAAGCCGGCCGACGCCAAGATCATCTGCGGCAAGATCGTCGACGCTGCGCGTGCGCGCGAGGCGGCGCGAAAGGCGCGCGAGATGACCCGCCGCAAGGGGCTGCTCGACGGCGCCGGCCTGCCGGGTAAGCTCGCTGACTGCCAGGAGCGCGATCCGGCCAAGTGCGAGCTCTACATCGTCGAGGGTGATTCGGCCGGGGGCTCCGCCAAGCAGGGCCGGGACCGCAAGTTCCAGGCCATCCTGCCGCTGCGCGGCAAGGTGCTGAACGTCGAGCGCGCGCGTTTCGACAAGCTGATCGCCTCCGAGCAGATCGCCACGCTGATCACCGCGCTGGGCACCAGCATCGGCCCGGACTTCAATCCGGACAAGCTGCGCTACCACCGCATCATCGTGATGACCGACGCCGACGTCGACGGCGCGCACATCCGCACGCTGCTGCTGACGTTGTTCTATCGGCAGATGACGCCGCTGGTCGAGCGCGGCCACATCTACATCGCCCAGCCGCCGCTGTACAAGGTCAAGCACGGCAAGGACGAGCGCTACATCAAGGACGACCACGAGTTGTCGCTCTACCTGCTGCGACTGGCCCTCGAAGGTGCGCGTCTGTACACGAACCGACAGGCGGTCGAGAGCGGCCGGCCGATCAGCGGCGATGCGCTGGGCGAACTGGCGCGCCAGTACCTGCTCGCCGATGCCGTCGTGCAGCGGCTGGCGCACGTGATCGACCGTGCCGCGCTGGAGGCGATCGTCGGCGGCGTCGAACTGCGCCTGGCCGACGCCGAATCCGCGCAGGCGACCGCGGTCGAACTTGCCGCGGCGACGGGCAACCACGACATCGAGGTGTTCGCCCAGTACGACGCCAAACTCGACAAGCACCGTCTGCTGATCCACCGCCGCCATCACGGCAACGTCAAGGCGAGCGCCATCGACGCCGACTTCCCGCTGAGTGCCGACTACCAGGCGCTGCACGACGCCGCCCGCACCTTCAGGGGACTGATCGGCGACGGCGCGCGCATCGCCCGCGGCGAAGGCGAGAAGAGCAAGGAAGCGACGGTGGCCGACTTCCGCGCCGCCATGCTGTGGCTGCTCGCGCAGGCCGAAGGCGCGATCGGCAAGCAGCGCTACAAGGGCCTGGGCGAGATGAACCCCGAGCAGTTGTGGGAAACGACCATGGATCCGGCGGTGCGCCGCCTGCTCAAGGTGCAGATCGAGGACGCCATCGGTGCCGACCAGATCTTCACCACGCTGATGGGCGACGAAGTCGAGCCGCGGCGCCAGTTCATCGAGGCCAACGCGCTGGCGGCGGGCAACATCGACGTCTGAGCGGGCGGGTTCTCGAAGTGCCTGCAGACTTGCTCGACAGCCACAGAACGGCGTCTGCCGAGTTGGCCAAGCCCGAAAGTATGCTCGTCGAGCTTTCCGGCGTGCGCGTCAACGCATCCGGCATCGATCCCACTGTGGTCGATGCGATGCGTGCCGGCACCTACGAGTCGGGCGAATTGCGGGCGCTCGCAGCCGCCCTGCGTGCCGACGATGTCGTCATGGAGCTCGGTACCGGAATCGGGCTGCTGTCGGCGTTCTGCGCGCAACGTGTGGGCGGCGACCGTGTCTTCACCTTTGAGGCCAACCCGGAACTCGAGCCACGCATCCGCGAGACCTTCCAGCTAAACGGAGTGAAGCCGACGCTCGAGATGTGCATGCTCGGAGAGCGGCCGGGTGAGGCGGATTTCTTCGTGCACGACGCCTTCTGGGGCTCCAACGCCATCGATCAGACGGGTGCGGTACGCAGGGTGCGGGTGCCGGTGCGGCCCCTGAATCAGGCGTTGGCCCGCATCCGGCCCAGCCTGCTCGTCATGGACATTGAAGGTGCCGAGGCCGATCTGCTGCGATTCATGGACCTGAACGGCGTCGATCGCGTTGTCGGCGAGTTCCACGAACGGATGCTCGGGCGCGCAACGGCCGACGCGATGATCAGCGGCATGTACGCGCAGGGCTTCTTCATTGTTCGCGAAAGCTCGGAGTGGGAGGTGTGTTGCCTGGAGCGGGCGCCTGCGCTCGATCCTGCACGGCATGTTCCGCTACAGGAGTTCCTTTACGGCCCATGGCGGCTAGGTAACCGATGGATCGCCGGATGCTTCGACGAATTGATGGCGTTGGTGCTGCCCGGAGCTACTTATGCCTTGGTCGATGACAACCAGTGGGGCAGCTTGCAACTGCTGCCCGGGCGCCGGCGCGTACCGTTCATCGAGCATGAAGGTCAGTTCTGGGGCGCGCCGAGCGACGACGAGCAGGCCTTGCAGGCGCTACGGCGCCAGCGCGACCAGGGGCTGCAGACGATCCTGTTCGCTCCATCCAGCGCTTGGTGGCTGCAGAACTACCCAGCACTGCGCGACGAACTTCGGACCCGCCATCGCCAGCTGCCGACCAGCGGGCGTTTTGAGGCCTACGGGCTGTCGTAGTCGCCGGCGGATGCGGTCGTGCAATGGCTGGCGCGGATGAGCGACCAACGCGGTAACCTCAGGGCCGGCGGCATCGACGCCGACTTTCCCCTTCCCTCCGCCCACCTCGGAAGATGACTGCGCGAGGATTCGATCCGCTGCTGGCGCTGTTGCGCCAGCAGACTGTCGCGGCGCTCGGCACGCTGCATCGTGGCGAGCCGTACGTTTCGATGGTGCCGTTTGCGCTCGATGAGAACGCGCCGGAGTTCTTCGTCCACGTTAGTGCGCTTTCGCTGCACACGCGCGACATGCTCGAGCACCCGCACGTCAGCCTGCTCGTCATCTCGCCGGACGACGGTGGCCGGCCGCAGGCGCGGGCGCGGGCGACGATCCAGGGCGACGCCGCGCCGCTGGACATCGATTCCGCGCGCCATGCCGCAGCCAAAGTGCTGTACCTGCAGCGCTTCCCGCAGGCGGCCGACATCTTTGCGCTGCCCGATTTCTCGCTGTTCGCGATCCGGCCGGCCTCGGTGCGCTTCATCGGCGGCTTTGCGCAGGCCGTGAGCCTGACGCCCGAACTCTTCGCGCGCGCGCTGCGCGAGGGCTAGCCGCGATTCCGATGCGCGCGGGCGCGGCCCCGCGGATCGGGCATGATTGAAGCCCGCTACCGGGCCCGCCCGCGCAGGTGCCGATTTCGATCACTCCCGATGAACCCGACCGGCTCTCGCGTCGCGCCGCCGTGAACCGCCGCATCCGCAGCGATCTTGCGCGCGCGGCTCTGGCGTTGCTGATCGCCTTCATCGTCACCACGGCGGCCGTCAGCTTCCTGTTCAGCCGCGGCCTGGTGATCGGCGACTTCATGGCGCCGGCGCTGCTCGACGGCGACGCGATCGTTGTCGACCGCGCCAGCGGCCGTTTCATCGACTACCGCGCCGGCGAGATCGTGTCGCTGCAGATTCCGGGCGAGCCGCGCGGCCGGATCCTCAAGCGCGTGCGCGGCGGTCCGGGCGATCCGGTCCTTGCCGGGGGCATGCTGCTGCGCAGGCTCGGTCCGGACGAGTTCGCCGTCGATGACGAACTCGCCCACCATGGACACGCCGTGCTGGAGCGCGAGGCGATCGAGGGTCGCGTGCTGCTGCGGGCCTGGCCGCTGTCGCGGCTCAAGTGGCGGCCCGGCCTCGAACAGTAAGGCATGAAACCCATGCTGGCAGCGCTTGTTCTTGCCGCCGCGCTCACCGCGCATGCGCTGGCCAGCGCGCAGCGAGAGGACTTCGGCGAGCAGGCGCTGGCGCAGGAAATGGCGCGCCGCCCGGTCGTGCTGCTCGGCGAGGTGCATGACAACGCCGCCCAGCACGCCACACGCGCGGCGGCGCTGCGCCGGCTGCTGGCCGCCGGGGCGCGGCCGGCGATTGCCTTCGAGCAGTTCGACCGCGAGCGGCAGGCCGACGTCGACCGTGCGCGGCGCGAGACGCCCCCTGCGGGCCGCACGCAGGCCGAGCACGTGATCGCGCAGGCGCGGCCGGCGCGCGGCTGGGACTCGGCGCTGTACCGGCCGTTCGTCGAACTCGCGCTCGAATACGACCTGCCGATCGTCGCCGCCAACCTGTCGCGCGCCGAGGCGATGCGCGTGGCGAGCCAGGGCTTCGGCGCCGCGTTCGACGAGGCAACGCGCGCGCGCTTCGCGCTCTACGCGTTGCCGCCGGCGCTGCTCGCCGCGCACGAGCGCGCCATCGACGATGGCCACTGCAACCGTATGCCGGCCGCCGCGCTGCCGGCGATGGCGCGCGCGCAGATCGCCCGCGACCTGGCCCTGGCACAGGCGATCCGGCCGCACTTTGCGCGCGGCGTGGTGCTGCTGACCGGCAACGGCCACGCGCGCAACGACATCGGCGTGCCGTTCTTTCTCAGTGAGGCGGAGCGCTCGCAGGTGATCGCGATCGGCCTGCTCGAGCGCGACAGGCCGGATGCCGACCGGGCGGCGCCCTTCGACGTCGCCTTCAGCACGCCGGTGCAGCAACGCGAGGATCCCTGTGCAACGATTCCGCAGCGGCGTTGAAAGACGCAGTCCGCTGACCGGCGAGCGCGCGGCGAGGGGCGCACTTTGAAGCACACACGCGGCGGCAATGCGCGTTCGGCGAAGACTCTGCGCGCACTCGAGCGGCTGCTACCGGTCTACGGCGGCACGGCGAGCGCCGAGAAGAGGCGCCTGCTGGCCGAACTCAACGCGTCGCGCTTCGATCGCGCCAGGCAGATCGTCACGCTGCAGCGGTTCGTCTGCTTCATGAGCGCATTTCCTGACGACGCGGCCGTGCACGGTGCCGCGCGGCGCCTGGCCAACGGCTTCGCGGCACGCGTGGCACGGTTGCCGAAGGGGCAGCGCGAGCAGCTCGACGATTCCGGCGCCGCCGGCAGCTGCACGCGCCACTTCTTCGCTGCCGCTGCCGCGCGCTGGATGCAGCAGCGCTTCGCGGGCTCGGTCGAGATCGACCGCAAGGACGACAACGCGACCGATGCACTGGCTTCGCTGATCACGCCACGCCTCGAGCCGATGGAGGCCGAGGTCGCCGATCTTTCGAAGGCCGGCGTGCGCAAGTGGCTGGCGCAGGCCCGGGGCGCGTGCGGCGAAAGCGATCTCGCCTGGCTGCTGGCACAGGCGGGCAGCGGTGGCGCGCGCCGGGAGTTCGACCGCGCCTTCGACGCCGCCGAGGTGCCGCTCGCCTGGCGCCTGGACGACCGCGCCGGCATCACCGGCAACGCACTGCGCGGCCCGGTCGTGCCGCGCGAGAGCGGCATGCGCCGCGCCTCAGGTGATGCGTGCGCAGCCATCGTGCAGGCGATGCCGATCGAGCGGCTGACCCGCCGCGCCGCCGCGCGGCTGCTCGACGTCTGGCGCGCCGCGCTGTGGTCGCGCACGCGCTCGGTGCTGCAGATCGAGCAGCCGAATCTCGACGAGTGCTATCTCGCCGACGCAGGCAGCGGCCTGCAGTTCGCCGCGATCGGCGTGCTGCCGGAGCGGCGCGGCGTGCTCGAGGCCACCTACGGCCACCTGCTGCTCGCCAACGGCATGCCGATCGGCTACGGCGGCTTCACCACGCTGTTCGCGCAGGTGAACACCGGCATCAACGTCTTTCCGGAGTTCCGCGGCTCGGAGGCCGCCTTCGCCTTCGAGCAGGCGCTGCGCGCGATGCACACGATCAGCGGCAACGCGCGCTTCATCGTCAATCCGTACCAGTTCGGTGCCGGCAACGACGAGGCGCTGGCCAGCGGCGCTTACTGGTTCTACTACCGGCTTGGCTTCCGCTCGGCACAGCCTGAAGCGCGCGCGCTGGCCGAGAAGGAGTTCGCGCGGATGCGCGGCGAGCGCAGCTACCGCGTGCCGATCGCGACGCTGCGCAAGCTCGCCGCATGCGACATCCATCTCGACCTCACCGAGGATGCGGGCGACAAGTTCTTCGACGAAGGCGGCTTGCAGGATCTCGGAGCCGGCATCACTTCAGCGATTGCGGGCGAAGGCATCGCCCGCCGCGCCGATGCCCGGGCGCGCCTGTCGCAACGGATCGCCGGCCTGCTCGGCATCCGGCTGGCCGACTGGACCCCACTCGAACGGCAGGGCTTTGCGCAGTTCGCGCCGATCCTCGCGCAGATCGACGATCTGGCGGCCTGGCCCAAGGCGGATCGCGGCGCGCTGGCGCAGATCGTTCGCGCGCGCTGGGCGGCGCAGGAACGCGACTTCGTCGGCCGCATGCGCGCGCACGATCGGCTGCGCACTGCACTGGCGAAGGCCGCGCAGCGGAGAGCTGCTCAACCGTAGCGTTCGCGCGCCAGCACGCTGCCTGCGGCCAGCGCCCCGAGCTTTCTCACCGCGATCTCGCGGTCCATCGGTGCCATGCCGCAGTTGGTGCAGGCATACAGGCGGTCGCGCGCCACGAACTGCAGCGCGCGGCCGATCGTGTCGGCCACCTGCTCCGGCGTCTCCACCGTGTCGCTGGCCACGTCGATGACGCCGACCAGGACGTCCTTGCCGGCCAGCAGCCGCATCAGGTCCATCGGCACGTGCGAGTTGGCGCACTCGAGCGACACCTGCTTGATGACGCTTCTCGCCAGCGCCGGGAAGACCTGCTCGTACTGTCGCCACTGGCCGCCGAGCGAGGCTTTCCAGTCGATGTTCGCCTTGATGCCGTAGCCGTAGCAGATGTGCACTGCCGTCGTGCAGCGCAAGCCTTCCGCCGCGCGTTCGAGCGCGCGCACGCCCCAGTCCGCCGCCTCCTTCATGTAGACGTTGAAGGCCGGCTCGTCGAACTGGACCACGTCGACGCCGTCGGCTTCGAGCGCGCGCGCTTCCTGGTTCAGCAGTTCGGCGAAGGCGAAGGCGAGCTTGATGCGATCGCCGTAGTGGCGGTCGGCCACCGTGTCGACGATCGTCATCGGCCCGGGCAGCGTGAACTTCAGCTTCTTCTTGGTGTGTGCGCGCGCCAGCCGCGCCTCGGTCGCATGCACGCGGCCCTTCAAGCGCAGCGGGCCGACCACCTGCGGAACCATCGCCTTGTAGCGGTCGGCGCGGATGCCCATCTCGACCTTGTGTTCGAAGTCGATGCCTTCGACCGCCTCGAGGAAGCCGTGCACGAAGTGCTGCCGCGACTGTTCGCCGTCGCCGACGACGTCGAGCCCCGCATCCTCCTGCAGCTTCAGCCACAGCAGCGTCGCGTCGCGCTTGGCCTCGGCGAGCATCTCGCCCTGCGCGCGCCACTGCGGCCACAGCTTGTGGGTCTCGGCGAGCCACGACGGCTTTGGCAGGCTGCCGGCGAGGGTGGCGGGAAAGAGCATGGGCGGTCTCCTTCAGCGGACTTGGCGGTCGAACTGGCCTGACGTCGTCACCCCGGCGCAGGCCGGGGCCCAATCTGCGGCGCTGGGCATTGGATCCCGGCCTGCGCCGGGATGACGGCGCAAGACGCGGCAGCTCGACCGCGGATCGGCAGTTTGGCACGCTGCCGCCGCAAAGCGCGCCCGTGATGGACAATCGCGCCCATCGCGCAGTTCGCGCTCCTGTTTCGGATCACGCTGCAATGAGTTCCGCTGCCTTCACTGCATCGTCCCGCGGCGCCGCCGCGCTCCTGCTGCTGCGCGAAGCGGCGGTTCCACAATGGCTGAGCACGGCGCCGGCCGCGCAGAAGCGCTGGCTGCAGGGCTCCGGCTTCAAGGGCCGCGCCGGAGAACTGGCGCTGCTGCCCGGCGACGCGTCGCCCAATGCGCTCTTCGTGTTCGCGGACGACGGGTCGAGCACCGACTTCTGGCGGCTGGCCTCGCTGCCGATGCGCCTGCCCGAAGGATCCTGGCTCGCCGGTGAACTGCCGGCCGCTGCGGCCAAGCGGCTCGCGCTTGCCTGGGGCATCGGCACTTACCAGTTCACGCGCTACCGCAAGGCCGAGCGCGCGCCGGCCACGCTCGTCTGGCCGCGCAACGCCGATCGCGATGCCGTGCAACGCGCGGTCGACGCCTCGGCGCTGGCGCGGGATCTCATCAACACGCCAGCGCAGGACATGGGCCCGACCGCGCTGGCGCAGGCGGCGGTGCAGATGGCGCGCAGGCACAAGATGCGCGCGCGGGTCGTCGCCGGCGATGCGCTTCTGAAGGGCGGCTACGGGCTGATCCACGCCGTGGGTCGCGCCGCCGCCGATGCGCCGCGGCTGATCGACCTCACCTGGGGCGATGCGCGCCGTCCGTTGGTGACGCTGGTCGGCAAGGGGGTCTGTTTCGATACCGGCGGGCTGGACATCAAGGGCGCCGACGGCATGAAGCTGATGAAGAAGGACATGGGCGGCGCCGCGCATGCGCTGGCGCTGGCGCAGATGATCGTGCAAGCCGAATTGCCGGTGCGACTGCGCGTGCTGGTGCCGGCGGTGGAAAACGCCATCTCCGGCAACGCGCTGCGGCCGCTCGACGTGATCACGTCGAAGAAGGGGCTGACGGTCGAGATCGGCAACACCGATGCCGAAGGGCGGCTGATCCTCGCCGACGCGCTCGACGAAGCGTGCCGCGAGAAGCCGGCGCTGCTCGTCGACATGGCCACACTGACCGGTGCCGCGCGCGTCGCGCTCGGCCCCGACCTGCCGGCGCTGTTCGTCAACGACGACGCGCTCGCCGCTGAACTGCTGGCGGCAGCCGAACGCGAAGCCGATCCGATGTGGCGCATGCCGCTGTGGCAGCCGTACCGGCCGCGACTGAAGAGCAACGTCGCGGACCTGAACAACGTTGCCGAGGGGCCGATGGCCGGGGCGGTCAACGCGGCGCTGTTCTTGCAGGAGTTCGTCGCCGCGGGCGTGCCGTGGATCCACCTCGACCTGTTCGGCTGGAACCCGTGGCCGGCGCCGGGCCGCCCGGTCGGTGCGCAGGCGCAATGCCTGCGGGCGCTGCACGCGCTGATTGCGGCGCGCTTCGCGCCCCCTGCGAAACGGAGGCGATGATCGCGTCATCGCGGCGCCGTTCAGCCGCGCCCGTAGCGCGCCAGCGTCAGCCTGGGCCGCCGCGTTTGCGTCTACCATCGGCGCAGATTTCAACCAGGGGCTGATTTCGATGAACACGCCGACGCCCGAACCGCTACCCGCGCTCGATGCCGATCAGGGCGTGCCGGTGTCGGTGAAGATCCGCGAGCGCCTGCAGAAGGCGCGCACGCGCTTCCACGCCAACGACAACATCGCCCGCTTCATCGAGCCGGGCGAACTGGACCAGCTGAAGGCCGAGGTGGAGGGCAAGCTGCTCGAGGTGCTGAACAGCCTGGTCATCGACACCGATAACGACCACAACACCCGCGACACCGCCGGCCGCGTGGCCAAGATGTACCTGACCGAGGTCTTCCGTGGCCGCTACGCGGCGCCGCCACCGGTGACCGAGTTTCCCAACGTCGAGGGGCTCAACGAGCTGATGATCGTCGGCCCGATCACGGTGCGCAGCGCCTGCTCGCACCACCTGTGCCCGATCATCGGCCGCGTCTGGATCGGCGTGATGCCGAACGAGCACTCGAATCTGATCGGCCTGTCCAAGTTCGCGCGGCTCACCGACTGGGTGATGAGCCGGCCGCAGATCCAGGAGGAAGCGGTCACGCGCCTGGCCGACCTGCTGAACGAGCGCATGCAGCCCGACGGCCTGGCGATCGTGATGCAGGCCGACCACTTCTGCATGCAGTGGCGCGGCGTCAAAGACACCGATTCGAAGATGATCAACAGCGTGATGCGCGGCGTGTTCCTCAAGGACGCGAATCTGCGCCGCGAGTTTCTGTCGCTGGTCAATAACAACAAGAGCTGATTCAGGGAGCTGAGATGCTGGTCCGCCTTCTTTACGCAAGCCGCGCCGCCGAGCCCGTGACCTCGGATCTGGTCGACTCGATCCTGCGCTCGTCGCATGCGCACAACCCGGCGCTGGGTATCACCGGCGTGCTCTGCTACGGCGGCGACGTCTACATGCAGGTGCTCGAGGGCGGCCGCGCCGCCGTCAACAACCTGTACAACACCATCGTGCGCGACTCGCGCCACCGCGAGGTGATGCTGCTGCAGTACCGCGAGATCGCCGAGCGGCGCTTTGCCGGCTGGACGATGGGCCACGTGAACCTGAAGAAGATCAACCCGTCGCTGCTGCTGAAGCACTCCGAGCTGGCCGAGCTCGACCCGTTCGCGGTCACCGGCGCCGCGTCGATGGCGCTGCTCGAGGAGCTGATGGCGACCGCGTCGATCCTCGGCCGCACGGGCTGAGCCTAGCGGCCGACGGAGCCGGAGGCTGGCGCGGCGGCTAAGCGGCCGCCTCCAGCAGCAGCCGCGCATAGCGATCGGCGTCGATGTTGCCGCCGCTCAGGATCACGCCGACCCGCTGGCCGCGCAGCGGCATCACGCCTTCCAGCGCAAGCGCCGCGCCCAGGCAGCCCGTCGGCTCGACCACCAGCTTCATCCGCTCCATGAAGAAGCGCATTGTGCGCACCAGCTGCGCGTCGCTGACGGTGAGCACGTCGTTGACCAGCGCCCGGATCACCTGGAAGGTCAGCTTGCCGGCGTGCTGTGTCTGCGCGCCGTCGGCGATGGTCTTCGGCACGTCGATGTGCACGATCTCGCCCGTGCGCAGGCTCTGCTGCACGTCGTTGCCGGCTTCCGGCTCGACGCCGATCACGCGGCAGTCGGGCGCCAGATGTTTGGCGGCCACGGCGCAGCCGGAGATGAGCCCGCCGCCGCCGACGCACACCAGCAGCACGTCGAGCCCGCCGACGTCCTGCACCAGTTCCAGCGCTGCCGTGCCCTGGCCGGCCATCACATGCGGGTGGTCGTAGGGCGGTATCAGCGTCATGCCGCGCTCGGCGGCGAGCTGGCTACCTAGCGCCTCGCGGTCCTGCGTGTAGCGGTCGTACAGGATCACCTCGGCGCCGTAGCCCTTGG
>Ga0209253_10003397_pt1 | contig 14020 bp, 12 predicted proteins | sample FrelakmetBRP12BR_FD_187145 | JGI IMG/M metagenome (GOLD analysis project Ga0209253, IMG submission 187145) | Freshwater lake sediment microbial communities from the University of Notre Dame, USA, for methane emissions studies - BRP12 BR (SPAdes)... | ecosystem: Environmental > Aquatic >...
CCGACGCCAGGACACCGCCGCCGGCCAGGATCAGCGGCCGCTGCGCGGCAAGCAGCAGGTCGGCGGCGCGGGCCACCGCTTGCGGGTCGGCGCCGGTGCGGCCGGTGGTCTCCAGCGGCGATACGTTCATCTCAACTTCGGCCGCCTCGGCCTGCACATCCATGGGCAATGAAACGGCCACCGGCCCGCGGCGGCCGCCCAGCATCTCGCTGAAGGCGCGGTTCATGACCGCCGGGAGCTGGTCGGGGCGCGTCACCTGCCAGTAGCGCTTGGTCACCGGCTCGAAGATGCGGACCAGGTTCGCCCAGTGCTGGCGTTCCACCTCCTGGAGGACGCCTCGGCCGAACATGTAGGTGTGCACGTCGCCGCAGAGGAGGAGCACGGCGGTGGAATCGACAAAGGCCGTGGCCAGGCCGACGACGGTGTTGGCGGCCCCCGGCCCGATGGAGGTGTAGACGGCCAAGGGCTTGCCGCTGACGCGACAGAAGCCGTCAGCGAGATGAACGGCGCTCTGCTCATGGCGTACCTGGAGGACCCGCACCTGCTCCCGTGCCTTGAAAGCGTCAAGCAGGGCCAAGCAGCCGTGGCCGGGGATACCCACCAAGTAGGGGACGCCCCGCCGCACGAGGTGCTCGGCGACGATCTCACCGCCGGTGAGAATCATGATGGCCTCCTCCTATCTGTCAGCGCCGTCAGCTACGAGCCCAGGATAGTCGCTGCCGATTGGAGCCGCAACCCCAGATACGCAACGAGAGACGCAACACAAGACACGCAAGAGGCGACAGGAGCGGCCTACCCTCGTGTGCCGTGTCCCTTGTCTGGTGTCTCCTGAAAGTTGGCTCTACGGCGATACGGTCGGAGGCGTTATTGGCATGCCAATCGATCTTGACAGCTATCGGCAATAAGGAGTAACCTGGGTTAGACGCGACGCGAATCCATCTGCCGCGTGGTGCGTTCGTGTTAGCATGGCGGGTCGCGCAGGGTTCAACGCCCTCCGCAACTAAGGGCCGCACCCCCTTGGAAGACCCGCCTCCAATATCGTTCCGGCCAAGCAGCGCGGGACGGGCGCTGAGCATAGCGAAGGGCGGCGGCGGGAGGCCGAAAGCGCCCGCTCTTCGCAAGACGGTAGAGGTTCTAGGGCCGAATCCCCGCCTATGGCGGGGAACGGGGGAACCGTAGAGCCGGGGTGAATCTCCCTGACCTTACAGGGGAGTAGGGCAGTTCTCTTTCAGCCCGAACCCGTCAGCTAACCCCGTAGGCCACTGAAAGAGGCATAGCATCACATGAGGGTGACGCCCGAGGCTATGCCTCGGGCGCCTGTTTGCCTCTAGCAGGCTCCCTAGACCCTACCTCACCACCCTTCTAGAGGAGGTTGGAAAGATGGTCTGGGCGAGATACGCGGTAAGCGCGGCTTTCGGAACCTGCCCCCGCTGCGACGCCCATCTGCTGGAGACCGCCGACATGTGGGGCCCCGTCTACGTTTGCGACCACTGCGGCTATGAGATGGATGAGCTGGACAGCGATGGCGAGCCTCCCCGTTCGGAGCGCCAGCTCGCTTTGCCCAGCGATTCTTCGCTGATTGCGATTCCGGGTTCGGCTAGAAGGAGCACAGCATGGCAGGCTTCCGACGCAGCACTTGGTTTGCCCTGGGCCTCCTGATGGGCGGACTGCTGGGGGGTGCTTTCGGCTTCCTGGTGGCCTCCGGTGCCGCATCGTCGCTGCGTCGGCATGCACGCGGCCAAGCTGGCTCGCCGGACGACGTTTGACGACCAGCCAACCGACTTGATCGACAGAAAGCGCCCACACAGCGGAGGGCGTCCTCTTTATCCCCAGTAGCGCCTTGGCCGCGGAGACGCCCCCGGTGCTGAGGAGACCTCTCATCCTTGCCGTCCGGGCCTGGCAGGCCTTCGGCGAGGACCGCTGCAGCCACATGGCGGCCGCCATCTCCTACTACGCGCTCCTTTCCCTGTTCCCCCTGCTGATCTTGCTGGTATCGGTGCTGGGCATCTTCCTCCGCAGCAACTCGCTCCAGCAGGACCTCGTCGACCAGGTTCTGGATATCCTGCCCCTAACCCAGGATAAGGGCGCCAACGAGGTCACGCAGGCCGTGCGCGCCATCGCCGGCGTCAGCATACCTCTCACGATCGTCGGCCTCGTGGGTCTGGCCTGGTCAGCGAGCGCCATGTTCGGGGCCATCCGCAGCTCGCTGACCGTAGCTTGGGGCAGCAGCAGCCGTCGGTCGCTTCTCAGGCAGAAACTGCTGGACCTCGCGATGATGGCCGGTTTTGGCGCCTTCTTCCTTCTGTCCATCGGCGCCACCGCCGTTCTGCGCACCACCCAGGAGGCCAGCTCCGACCTGCTAGGGCCTCTCTCCGGCAGTTCGTTCTTCTTCTGGCGGGCTGTTTCCTTCGTGGTGCCGGCGCTCCTTTCGCTGGGCGCCTTCGCCGCGCTGTACCGCTTCGTGGCCAGCGCGCCGGTGAAGATGAATGGCGTCTGGACTGGAGCGGCCGCCGCCGCCATCCTATTCGAGCTGGCCAAGAACGGCTTCAGCTTCTACCTGGCCAATTTCGGCCGCTACGACCTGGTCTACGGCTCGTTGGGGGCGATGGTGACGTTCCTGGTTGGGTTGTACCTAAGCGCCGCCGTGCTTCTGTTTGGCGCCGAAGTGGCGAGCGAGTATCCGAAGGTCATGAGCGGAGGCCACGACGACCTTTGGGGCCGAGCCTGGCCTCTGGGCAGCTGGCCGCGGCCGGCGACCCTCCTGGCGGCGGCGCGCCGGCGCGTGGTCAGAAGCAGACGCGGACGGCGCTAGCCTTGCCCGGTCGAGCCGCTTCCTCGTATGATGAGATACACTCCGCAGGCTGAATCAAGGAAACCATGAGTCAACCCCTGGTAGTGTCCCACGCCGCCTGCGCGGGCCACGCGCCGGAGAACACCCTGGCGGGCTTGCGCCTCGCCCTCCACATGGGCGCCGACGCCATCGAAGTCGACGTGCACCTCAGCGCCGACGGCATCCCCGTCCTGATGCACGATGACAGTGTCGATCGCACCACCGATGGCCGGGGCGCGGTGGCTGCCCTGACCCTGGCCGAGCTGCGGGAGTTCGACGCTGGCGCCCGGTCGCCCTTCGAGACCTGTCGCGGGGAGAGAGTGCCCACCCTTGCCGAGGCCCTGGAGCTGATTCGCAGCCGCGCCCTCCTCGTCATTGAGATCAAGCCGCCAGACATCGAGGAAGCAGTTCTGGAAGTCGTGCGCCGCGCGGAGGCGTTGGACTGGGCAATGGTTTGGTCTTTCCATCCGGGCGTGGTAGCCGAAGTACGCCGCCGAGAGCCACGCCTGCCAGCCGCACTGCTTACCCTATCCCTGAGCGACGCGATCGCTCAGCAAGCACTGGAGTTGGGCGCTCAGGCCACCAGCGTCTTCTACCAGAATGTCTCCGAGGAACGGGTGCGCGCAGCCCACCGCAAGGCCCTCGCGGTGCACGCCTGGACGGCGGACCAGCCCGCGGAGATGCGCAGGCTGGCCGCAACCGGCGTCGACGGCATCGTCACCAACTTCCCTGACCGAGCGAGGTCGTTCCTGCGAAGCTTCCAGGCCACCTGGCCGCGCTAGGCGAAAGAACCCCTCCGCGGAAGGGCTCTACATCAATCAGTGTGGATTAAGTTAAGGATCCTAAGCATAAAGCTTCGGTCGTTCCGGTAGCCGTAGGCTCTTCTCTTGAGTACTTTGACGCGGTTGTGCTTGCCCTCAACAAGGGCGTTGGTGATGGGGTAACTCCAGTAGTTAAGCACCTCCTTCCGCCACCGCTTCAGAGTGGCCGCGGTACGCCGGAACGATGGGAGCCCGCTTTCCTGCGCTTCCTTAATCCAACTTGTGAGGGCAACGGCTGCCTCTTCTTGTCGCTTCTTTGCATACAGTCCCCGTAGGGCTTCTTTAAGGCCCCAGGCACGGGCAAGCCGAGGGTCTGCCGACAGCGCTTCCAGCAGGCGTGCTCGATCCGGCTTGTTTAGCTTCTCCGCGCCTCGTTGCAGGAGCCAGGCCAGGTTGCCCGGGTGCCGGGTCTCGCCGTGCACTTCGTGCAAGGCGCGGCCGGCCAGGGCCAGCACGTGGAACTTGTCCGCCACGATGGCCACATCCGGCAGCACCAGCTCCACCGCCTGGCGGTAGGCCTCCGAAAGGTCGATGGCCACGGCCCGTACGCTCTCCCGGGACGCGTGGCGCTCCAGCATCCTCTGGACATCCACCTGCCGTTCTCCGGGCACCACCGCTACCGCTTTCCCGCTCTCAAGGTCCCACATGCCCGTCCACATACGGCCTGGCCGCCGCACGCAGAAGCCGTCCAAGCCAAGAAACACGTGGGGCTGCGAGGGGGCAGAAACCATGCTGTGCGCCTCCAGCCAACTCCTCTCCACCAGCCCTTCGCTCACCCCCTCCTCCCGTGCCACAGACCTCACCGTGGCTTCCCTTGCCCGCCGCGCCACCGTCTGCCGCAGCCGCCGCGTCGTCCGTCTCCTCGACCCGCACGCCCCGTCGGGCTCCGTAAACACCTTCCGGCAGTGCCGGCAGCGGAACCGGCGCTTGAACAGCGCCAGCCACACCTCCTTCCCCCAGAGCTTGGCGTCCCTCTTGCGCTGCAGATGCCACTGGTGTACCTGCCACGTGGAGCGGCCGCACCTGGGGCAGCCTGCTTCTTCCTCGCGGCACTGCGCCGCCACTTCGATCCACCTCTCCGTCTCCTTCACCCCAAGTACGACCAGCCCGGGCAGCCGCAGCCGGACCGTGATAGCATCGTCCTGCACCTGACCTCCTCTTTTAGCCTTGGCTCTCTCGCTTGCCTTAAGGCTACAGGAATGTCAGGTGCTTTCTGCTAACTCACCTCTGCCGTATCCACACTAAAGAGTGTAGAGCCGGGAAAAGCGCCACCAATTCGGCCCTATTTTGCCCCGACGAGGCCCCCGCAGATGCGCCTGCCTCATCTCATGCCTCCCACGACTCTGAGATACTCGCCCGCTTGCTGCACTTCAGCCTCCAGCGGGAGCCCGGCTAGCTCTCGTCCAGCAGGCCCAGCTTGGCGGCGAAGGCGGCGGCCTCCGAGCGGCGGGAGAGGCCGAGCTTGTCCAGGATGTGGGTCACGTGGTTGCGGGCGGTGTGCTCGCTGATCACCAGGGCGGCGGCGATCTCGCGGTTGGTGTTGCCCTTGGCGATGAGCAGCAGCACCTCCTTCTCCCGCTGCGAGAGGACGTCGTCGGGGCGAGGCGACGCCTGCGATAGCTCCACCAGGCGCTGGAGGATGGGCCCGGTGACCGCCGAATCCAGCAGCGATTGCCCCTGGCCCACGGCGCGGATGCCGGCCACGAGCTGGGCCCGAGCCACGTTCTTGGTCAGGTAGCCCGCCGCCCCCGCCACGATGGCCGACAGCACCGTCTCCCGCTCGCCGAACGAGGAGAACATGAGGACGCCGGCCTCGGGCATGGCGCTGCGGATCTCGCGGCAGGCCTCGATGCCGCCGACGTCCTCGGGCCCTCCCAGGCGCACGTCCATCAACACCACGTCCGGCCGCAGGACCAGCGCCTTGTCGATGGCCTCGCGGGCGGTGGCCGCTTCGCCCACAACCTCCAGGTCGGCCTCCAGGCTGAGGACGGCGCGCAGGCCGGCCCGCACCACCTCGTGGTCGTCCACCAGCAGGATGCGCAACGCCATCGCTCCCTTTCTACCCCGTCGGGATGGTGACCGTTATGCGCGTGCCCTGGCCCGGCGCGCTGGCGATGTCCAGCGTGCCGCCCAGCTCGGCGGCCCGCTGGCGCATGTTGCGCAATCCGCGCCCGGATAGGGCCTGCTCATCGCCCGCGGCGAATCCCACCCCATTATCGCTCACCTCCAGGCGCACCGAACCCTCGCCGAAGGCCAGCCGCAGGGAGATCTCCGACGCCAGCCCGTGGCGATAGACGTTGGCCAGCGCCTCCTGGGCTATGCGATAGAGGGCCGTCGCCGCCGCCACCGGTAGCGCCCGCTCCGTCCCCTCCACCGCTACGGTCACCGGCAGGCCGGACACCGTGGCGAACTCGCGCACCTGGCTCCGGAGGGCGGCGGAGAGGCTGGCGTCGCCCTGGAGGAGCGGGCGCAGGTCGAAGATGTAGTGGCGCACCTCCAGCAGCGTCTGTTTGGCCAGCGTCACCAGGCTCTGCAGGCGCTCGCCGGCGTTGGGCTGGCCGGGCGGCGCCTCGGCCGCCGTCTCCAGGTTCAGCGAGAGCATGTAGATGGACTGAGCGATGCCGTCGTGGATCTCGCGGGCGATGCGGCTGCGCTCCTCCTGCGCGATGAGCTCCTCGCGCTCGCGCTGGAGGCGGATGTTTTCGGCCAGGGCTTGACGGGCCGTCTCCCTCTCCTCCGCCAGCTGGCGGGTCATCCAGGACAAAAACTGGACCACCACTGCCACCAGGAAGGGCGTGGCCAGGAAGACGGCCAGGTTATTGACCTCCTCCCGCAGCCAGGGGCCGTCGGTGCCCTGGCCGGCGGTGGCCAGGATGAGCAGATAGGCTCCGTCGAAGCCCAGCGCCAGCAGCAGGTTGCTGCGCAGCCCGAGAATGGAAGACGGCACCAGCAGCGACGCTACGGCGAAGAGGTAGTACGGGCTGTCCCAGCCGCCGCTGAGGTGGACGATGGCTAGAGCCAGGCCGACATCCGCCAGGCCCACCACGAGGATGTCGTCCACGTCGCGGCCCATCCAGCGCCGCAGGACGGCCCGCGCGCGGGGTCGCACGAGCGGCAGGTACAGCGAGGCGACGGCGTTCTGCGCGAGGGTGATGATCAGGAGATAGGGCTCGCGGTGGACGTTTATCCTGGGCAGCGCGCTCAGGTTGACGATGAACAGCGCGACGCCCCAGGCTGCCCAGCGCACGCCGAACAGGACTAGCGCCACTCCCGTGGGCCGTTCGCGGGCCCACCAGCGGGCTATCCCGGGCCTCAAGCCCCTCGTGGCCGTTTGTCCCTGAGCCACTGCTCTCCTAACAGCCAAGCCGCTTCGCAATTTAGCACCGGCCCGCCACCCCGTCAAACGCCCCCTCTCACCCGCTCGTGGTTCGACAGGCTCACCACGAGCGGAAGAAGAAACCGCTCACCCTGAGCTTGTCGAAGGGCGAGCGGGACGTGTAGGCCCGCCTGGTACATTCGTCCCATTTCCCTCGAACGGCGTCCCAGATCAGGTTGAGAGCTTTGCACCTTGGGGCGCTGGCGCCCGCGACCTACGGTAGAAGCGCAAGACGAAAGGAGGACTGCGATGCAAGCGATGCAGCAAGTGACCTACGCGGCAAAGGGCCTGGCTGGCCTGCTGGGGGGTTGGGTTGTGGGCCACGCCCTCATGTGGGGCGCCTATGTCCTGGGGGGGGTGTTGGGCATGGCGACGTCCGACATGTCCGACCGCGCCTTGCTGGGCGGGATGCTCCTGGCGATCGGCATGCTGGCGGTGCTGCTCGTCTCGGCCAGCCTGGCCGAGCTGCGCCGGGTGCCGGCCTGGCTAACGAACTTCCTCCTAGGGATGGCCACGGCGCCGCCCCTGACCATCTTCGGCTTCTGGTCCTTCTGGTGGACCTCGGACTAGTCGAGGCAAGGACCGGGCGAGAGGAGCGGTTGGCATGGCAACGGCGCCCCGGACGAGAGAAGGCCACTGGCCGGCCCCGAGTCGGGCCGCCCTGCCTAGAGGCCGCGCGACGGCGGAGGCCACTGGGCAGCGCGGCGCCTGGCGCCGGGCAGGGTCCCTGGTCCTGGGCGCCGCCCCTCTTGTTCTAGCCGCCGCCCTGGCTGTGGCTGCAGCCGTCCTCTGGTCTTACGCCGTCGCTCTGGCAGTTGACCGGCTGGACGGCCGCAGCAGCGAGCCCCGCGAGGACATCGTCGCCTTCTACGTGGCGGGCAAGCTGCTGGGGGATGGCCATAGCGAGCGCCTCTACGATGTACCGGCCGTGGCCGGCGAGGAGGCGGCAGTGCTGGCGCGGCCGGCGGGTTATCACGGCGGCCTGCCCTTCCTCAATCCGCCCTTCGTCGCCGGGCTATTCTACCCCCTGGCCCTGCTCCCCTACGGCGTCGCCCAGGCCGTCTGGCTGGTCTTGAGCGTCGTCTTCCTGGCAGCATCGCTCGCCCTGCTCCGGCCCGAGCTGCGGCGCCTCGACCGGAAGTGGAGGGTGGTGTTTGTGCTGGCGGCGCTGGCCTCGGCGCCCGTCTTCTGGTCGCTCCTCTACGGTCAGCTCTCGACGCTGGTGCTGCTCTCGTGGGTGGCGTCCTACCGGCTGCTGAAGGCAAGGCGCGAGGGCGCCGCCGGCCTCGCCCTAGCGGTGTGCCTCATCAAGCCGCCTCTGGCGGTGGTGCCCGCTCTCTTTTTGCTGACGACCGGTCGGTGGCGGGCGTTCGCGGCCTTTGCGGCGGGCGGCGCGCTGTTGGGTGTCGCCTCCCTAGCTCTCGTGGGGCCACAGACGGCGCTGGTGGACTACCCCCGGCTCATGCTGGATAGCACGGCGTGGCGCAGCGAGTACGGTATCGACCGGCCCCACATGTTCGGCTGGAACGGGCTCTTGTCGATGCTCCTCGGTGGGCAGGCGCCGGAGTTGGAACGCTCCCTGGGCGTGGCGGCCTCGCTGGCCACGCTGGCCGCCGCTGTCTACGTCTGGCGGCGCTTGGGTAGACAAGGGAACGAGGCTGGCCTGACCCTAGCGGTGGCCAGCGCCGCGGTGCTCTTCAGCCCCCATATCCACCTGCAGGACCTCCAGATCATGATCCTGCCCGCGGCCCTGCTGGTCACTGGTCGCCCCGACAAGTTGGGGTTCGCTGCGCTGCTCCCGGCGGCGCTGTTCGTGCTGGCGCCGCTGTCTCTGACCGGCGTGAACCTGGTGACGCCGGTGCTGGCCGGCTCGCTGGCCTACCAACTGCGCGAGGGTCTGGCCGGGGTCTCCCTGCGCTGGCGGCTGCCCCAGGCGACGGCGGCGCGGCTGCGAGCAGCCGTACCCGCTATCGCCTGGCAGGTGACGAGGCGGCTGCGCTCCGGCCGACAGCCGGTCGCCGGACGTGCGACGGCGACGTCGACCAGATGACGTAAGGCGGGCACGGCGCCTCTAGCCGGCTGCTACTGTGAGCCCCTCCAGGTCAGAGGCGGCTCCGTGTCGCAGGAGATGACGCCCTGTCCCGACCAGCCGGTAATCTCCGCCTGGATGTCGACCTGGCCCTCGGCCTCAGCGGCCGATGTGAACTGGCCGGAGAACTGCGCCGATATGTGCCACAGAGAGTCGAATAGCCCCGACTGACTCTGGCTCCCCTGTCCGGAGAACGCGCCCCCAACGATGGCGAGCGGCGGATCGTAGGGGAACTCCGCCACGGCAGGCATGCTCAGGGGGTTTGTGCAGCTGACCCATTCGGCGATCCTGACCTCGCTGACGGCGCAACCCTCGACGTCGAGCTCGAACAGTCCGCCGCCGGAGGTCGGCCCGGAGTAAGTGCCGGGCTCAGGGCATCCTGCGGCGGTGGCCGTGGGCGTGGGCGTGGGTGTGGGCGTCGGGCTAGGGGCCGGCGTCGGGGTCACCGTGGGTGGGGCCGCCGGGCCGCGGGCGTAGAAGGCCTGCATCCGATCCAGGGCGACCAGGTTGCTCACATCCGGCAAGCCGCGCAGATAGCGCAGCCAACCCTGCGTGTCCGGGTCCAGCCAGTAGGCCGCCTCCACGCCTCCGGGGCACGTAGCCAGCGCCTGGGCCGCGTCGGCGTTGTCCGGCCCGTTCCAGGTGGACATCGCCCACTTGCCCGGCTGCGGGCAGTTCTCGACACGGCCGGCTTGCTCGGCGGCTGCGGCAGATTGCTTCGTCGCGCCGGTACCGGCGGCCTGCGCCCCACCGGAGGTGGAGCCCAAGGCCAAGATGGCCTGGTTGGGCTGCAGCACCCCTAGATTGCTGAGGTCGGAATGGCCGCTCAGATACCGTAGCCACCCTTGGGTGGTTGGGTCGAGCCAGTAGGCGGCCTGCACGCCCTCAGAGCAGGTCGCCAACGCCTGCTCCGCCGGGATGCTGCCCTGGCCGTCCCACGCCGACATCGCCCACTTGCCGGCGCGAGGGCAGCTCTGAAGCAGCCCCGCCGAAGGCGAGGGCGTCGCTGTCGGGGTGGGGGACGGGCCGGGAGCCGGCGCGGCGCCGAGCCAGAGCCGGCCGGAACCGTAAACGCTGTCCTTGCCGGCACTGCCCAGGTCTACAGCGTGACCCTCGAGGAAATCCTTGATCTGCTGAGGCGAGAAGCTCGGATTGGCCTGCTTGACGAGCACCGCCGCTCCGGAGACATGAGGGGTGGCCGCCGAGGTTCCGCCAAATGACCCAGGACTGTACGTGGCCGTCGACACCTGGTCGGGGGCGACGAGATCGGGCTTGACCCGGCCGTCCTCGGTCGGGCCGCGCGAGCTGAAGTCCTCGATTGCGGTGGGCGTGAGGATGTCGACCGCTCCCACCGTCAGGGCGCCGGCGGCATCGGCCGGAGCCGCGATGCTGCCCTCAGGCGTTACGTGGCTGAGCGCTGAGCAATCCTGACAGTACACAAACAAATCGAATTCCGCCTGGCCGTCGGCGTCAAAGCGCTTGATCTTGACCGTGAAGTCTTCGTCCAGCACGGCCGTCATGAGTTCGGCCACCTCCCAGGGCTCGGCCGTATCGCAGTCTTGATAATTGTTGCTGAGGAGACCGGCCTCCATGCCCAGGCTGTCATAGACGGCCAAGTCGTAGTCGTTGCACGAGGCATCCCAGGGGTCGTTCCACCTCAAGTAGACCATTGCGGTTTCGCCTCTGGTCAGAGTGAACGTGTTGCCCTCGTCACCGGCCTGGAATTCCAGGAAGCCGTTCCCGTCCTGATCGCTCCAATCACCCGCCCAGTGGTTTTCGCCGAAGTTGCCCGCCGAGCTCACCCAGAGGATTCCCCTGTCCGTCGCCTCGTTTATCTTGTCGTGAACCGGCCCCGTGCCGTCCCCCGGCCCCCAGAGCGGGTTGCCGAAGGATGCCGATATGACGTCGACCCCCTGCTCTATGAGCCACGATATGGCCTCCAGGTTCTCGTCCTCGTTGTCGGTGGCTACCAGATACAGCTCTGCGGCGGGCGCCATGTCATGAACGATCTCGGCGCAGGCTGTCCCGTGCTCGCCGTCATCCATGCGGTCATCTGCCCTGAACGACCGAGTGACGACGTTGGCGGGCAGTTCGTCGCTCAGGAGGGCGTCGTACCCCTCGAACCCCCCATCCAGGATCGCGACCTTCACGCCAGCGCCCGTGAGTCCCGCGCCGTGCCACAGAGCGCCACCGCTAAGGCCGACTCCCTCGCTTGTGACCTCATCCGGCAGCGACCTCAACGGCTCGTGCACAAACCTTATCGCCTCGCCGGCCGCCAAAGGGCCCAGAGCCGCCAGGGGCACCGCCGCTTGGATACGATCTCCGTGTACAAGCTCTGCGGTTCCTCCCGCGGCACGCACCGCCGATACGGCAGCGGCTCCCTGGCCCTTTCGAGCCCGCACAACGACCCGGACCGAATCGCCCGTCGCCAGGAGCTCTCGCTCCGTGGCCGCGACCAGTGTCGGCCCGATCCCCAGAGTATCGTAGGTGGAGGCCAAATTGGCGAGCGACCCCTGGAGCCTGGCGTACGGCCTTGGCGCGGCGGCGCCGGCCGCCGAAGGTGCACCCTCGCCGGCCAAAGTCAAGCTGCCAAGCAGCATCAGGCCTGCGCTCAAACTGAGGATCGCCGCAGCCAATCCGAGGAGCCTGGTCATCAACTACGCCTCCTCTGGACCCTGAAACCATGGCCGGGGAGAGTGATAGAGCCGAGTCAGTATGTGCGCCCGCAGGTGAGGGTTGTCAAGCAGGGGGGCGAGGCGACGCCTGGCAGCGGGGGTCCTGCTCTCTCTTATGTCCGGATGGCGGCACTTCCAGGCGCCGAATATAATAGCCGCGATGAACATCGTCGTCGGTCGACGTTTTCGCGGGCCGCCTGAGTCGGCGCACGGAGGTTACACCTGCGGGCTAATCGCCGCCTTCATCGACGGCCCGGCGGAGGTGACCCTTCGGCGACCCCCACCGCTCGAGCGAGAGATGGAGGTGCGGCGGCTGGACGGCGGCCGTGTGGCCGTGTACGACGGCGAAACGCTGATGGCGGAGGCCCAGCCGGCGACGCTCGAGATGTCCATCCCCGCTCCAGTCGCGCTGGCCGAAGCGGCGATGGCACGAGACGGCTACTTGGGGTTTCAGGAGCACCAGTTCCCCGGCTGTTTTGGCTGCGGGCCAGAGCGAGCGGAGGGCGACGGCCTGCGCATCTTCGCCGGCCGCGTACGCGGGCGCGACCTTGTGGCCGCGCCCTGGACGCCAGACCGCTCGCTGGCGTCCACCGACGGCGAAGTACGGCCGGAGTTCGTGTGGGCCGCCCTGGACGACAGCGGGGTGTGGTCACTCCAGTCCGACCCCGAGGACTACCAGCCGATGGTGCTCGGCCGGCTCGCCGCCACGTTGGTCGACCGCGTCCGTGTGGGCGAGCGATGCGTTGTGGTCGCGTGGCCGCTCGGCCAGGAGGAACGCAAGGCATACTCGGGGACAGCCCTATTTGGGGAAGACGGCTCTCTGCGCGCTCACGCGCGGGCGACCTGGGTGCGGATACGCATCTAACTCAACGCGATGAGCCGGCTCAGGTCTGGCAGTGGCGGCAGAAGTTGGTGATGCGTTGGCCAGCCGTGATCTCAGTGAGGGGCTTCCTGCATGAAGGTGTCGGGCAGGGCTGGCCGCCGCGACGGTGCACCTTCAGGTGATCGCGGTACTCCTCCACCGGCAGGCCATCCCTCTCCATGCGCTCCGCCACGATGGCGGCGGCCTCGCTCAGCACCGAACGAATGGCCCGATGGAGCCGTGCTTCGTCCTCGGCCGATAGCTCCGTGCGCTTTCGATAGGGGTGGAGACCGGCGGCGAACAGGATCTCGTCGGCGTAGGCGTTGCCGATACCTGCGACGCAGGTCTCATTCAGCAGCACGCTCTTTATCTGGCCTCGGAACCGCCGCAGCCGGGCGCGAAACGCCTCCTCTGTCAGTTCCTCCGACAGAGGCTCAGGGCCCATCTCCAGATAGCGCGGCACGCCGCTGAAGTCGCCGCCGCGCACCAGGTAGACCTTCCCCATCAGCCGGTCGTCGAAATAGCGCAGCTCGTGGCCATCGGCCAGCCCCAGGACGAAGCAGGTCTTGGCGCGCCGCTTCTGCCCCGGCGGGCAATACTGAAAACGCCCCGTGAGCATACTGTGGACGGCCAGGGCATAGTCACCCCGGTCGAGGGAGAAGAGGAGATACTTGCCCCGCCGCTCTATCGGCCGGAAGGCGTTGCCCAGCAGGGCAGCGACGAACTCCTCCTTCGGGGCGCGCACCACCAGCGGGATGAGGACCGTCGCCTCAGCGATGGGCACGCCCACGATGCGCCGGTTGAAGTAGGAACGATACGCCTCCAGGTCCGGCAGCTCGGGCATGGCCCTAAGCGGGCTCGACGTAGCGGGGGTAGGAGCCGAAGACGCGGAAGAAGGAAGAGAGCGCCTGCACCTTGGCCAGCGCCTCGGCCACCGTGGGATCGCTGCGGTGGCCGGCCAGATCCACCAGGAACACATACTCGCCCAGGCGCTCCTTGGTGGGTCGCGATTCGATCTTGGTCAGGTTGATGCTGCGGTCGGCGAACTCCCTCAGGGCGGCCACCAGCAGTCCGGGCCGGTCGTCGGCGAAGGAGAAGGCCAGCGACGTTTTGTCCCTGTCAGTAACCGCGTGGTCGGATTCGGCCAGCACCACGAAGCGGGTCAGGTTGTCCGCCCGGTCCTGGATGCCGCGAGCCAGGATCTCCGCTCCATAGAGCTGGGCAGCGCGCCGGGTGGCGATAGCCGCCGCCCCTTCGCGGGCCATCATCTCCTCCACCGCCGCCGCAGTGGAGAGAGCGGCCACCACCTCGGCCTTCGGGAAGCAGCGCTCCACGAAACGGCGGCACTGGGCCAGGGCCTGCGGGTG
>Ga0209253_10003398_pt1 | contig 14017 bp, 9 predicted proteins | sample FrelakmetBRP12BR_FD_187145 | JGI IMG/M metagenome (GOLD analysis project Ga0209253, IMG submission 187145) | Freshwater lake sediment microbial communities from the University of Notre Dame, USA, for methane emissions studies - BRP12 BR (SPAdes)... | ecosystem: Environmental > Aquatic >...
GCGGGACCTGCGCTGAAAAGTGTCCCAAGAAAGTGGACGACGCCTTTAACGAAAACCTGATCAAGCGCAAGGCGGTCTATGTCCAGTATGCCCAGGCGGTGCCTCTCAAATACGCGATTGATAAAGACAATTGCATCTTTTTTGAAAAAGGCAAGTGCCGCGCCTGTGAGAAGTTCTGCCCTACAAAAGCCATTCATTTTGAAGACAAAGAACAGAAGCTCCATTTGAGCGTCGGAGCCATTGTCCTTGCTCCGGGGTTTGTGCCTTATGATCCGACCCGGTATCAGACCTACAAGTACGCCAAATACCCAAACGTCGTCACCAGCATGGAGTTTGAGCGCATCCTGAGCGCCACCGGCCCTTACCAGGGCCATCTCCAGAGGCCTTCGGATCACCTGGCTCCGAAAAAGATCGCCTGGCTTCAGTGCATCGGCTCCAGGGACATTCACGTCTGCGATCACGGTTACTGCTCTTCGGTCTGCTGTATGTATGCCATTAAAGAAGCGGTGATCGCGAAAGAGCATGCAGGAAAAGATCTGGAGTGTGCCATCTTCTACATGGATATGCGGACCCATGGGAAGGATTTTGAACGTTACTACAATGCGGCGAGGGAAACCCATGGCGTTCGATTCATTCGCTCCAGGGTGCCCACCATCGAATCGGTGCAGGGAAGCGGAGACGTCCTCATCCCTTACGTGAACGAAAAGGGCGAGGTGGTGGAAGAGCGCTTTGACATGGCGGTTCTCTCTGTGGGTCTTGAAATAGCGCCTGAGGTGGTGGGGCTTGCCAAGAAGCTCGACATCGAGCTCACAGAAGGCCAATTCTGCAAGACCGAGACTTTTGAGCCCGTGAAAACGTCCAGGAAAGGCATCTTTGTTTGCGGCGCTTTCCAGGGACCCAAGGATATCCCCCAGTCGGTTATCGAAGCGAGTTCCGCAGCAGCCGAAGCGGGCGCCCTTTTGAGCAGGGCGAGGAACAGTCTCACCAAGCAGAAGGAGACTCCTCCGGAAAGGAGTGCCGGCGACAAGAGACCGCGCATCGGCGTGTTCGTGTGTCACTGCGGCATCAACATCAGCGGCGTTGTCGATGTTCCTGCGGTGCGGGACTATGCCGCCTCCCTTCCCTATGTCGAGTATGCCACGGACAATCTCTTCACCTGTTCGACGGACACGCAGGACATCATCGCCAAGGTGATCCAGGAGAAAAACCTGAACCGCATTGTCGTGGCGGCGTGCACGCCAAAGACGCATGAGCCGCTTTTTCAGGAGACGCTCGTCAATGCCGGGCTCAACAAGTATCTCTTTGAAATGACCAACATCCGGAACCAGGATTCGTGGGTTCACAAAGATGAGCCCAAGAAGGCCACGGAAAAGGCCATGGATCTGGTCCGCATGGCGGTGGCCAAGGCGGCCCTGATGACGCCCCTTAAGGAGGCCGATGTGGACATCAACCAGAGAGCCCTTGTGGTGGGAGGAGGCATCTCGGGCATGGTGTCTGCAAGAACGCTTTCCCGGCAGGGATACAAGGTGAGCCTGGTGGAGAGAGCCTCCTCGCTGGGCGGGCAGGCCTTAAATCTTTACCGCACCTGGAAGGGCGACGACATCCAGAAAAACCTTTCGGATCTTGTCCAATCCGTTGAGGCCGATGCCAACATTGATGTGCACCTAAGCACAGAGCTGACCAGCGTGGAAGGTTTTGTCGGGAACTTCAAGACGACTCTCAGCACAGGGGCGCAGGTCGTTGAGCACGGGATTGCGGTGCTTTCAACAGGAGCGAAGGAGTTCAAACCGGACGAATACCTTTACGGGAAAGATCCCAGGGTGATGACCCATCTGGAACTGGACAGGAGATTTCAGAATCACGACCCGTCGTTGAAGGGGATCAAGAATGCGGTGTTTATCCAGTGCGTCGGGTCCCGGGAACCCCACCGGCCGTACTGTTCCAGAGTGTGCTGTACCCACTCCATTGAGAGCGCGCTTCAACTCAAAGAGATGAACCCCGACATGAACGTTTACATCCTTTACAGGGACATTCGGACTTACGGAGAGAGGGAGTACGTCTACCGCAAGGCCCGGCTGGAAGGGGTGCTCTTTGTTCAGTTCTCCAAGGACCATAAGCCGAGGGTGTCGGCAGGAGAAGACGGGCTCAAGATCGAAGTGGTGGACCAGAATCTGGGTGAAAACCTTGTGCTGAAAGCAGACCTCCTGGCCCTGGCTTCAGCGATCTTGCCGTACAAGGACGAGAAACTGGCTCAGTTTTTCAAGGTCCCCATGAATGAGGACGGATTTTTTGTGGAAGCGCACGCAAAGCTTGGGCCTTCGGAGTTCGCTACGGACGGCGTTTTTCTCTGCGGGATGGCTCACTATCCAAAGCCCATCGATGAATCGGTTGCCCAGGCGCAGGCTGCCGCCTCCAGGGCGGTGACCTTGCTGGCCAGAGAAAGAGTGAAGGTCAGCGGCATGGTCGCCTATGTGAATCCTCTCTCCTGCAGCAGTTGCGGGGTGTGCGTGGAGCTCTGCCCCTACTCGGCCCCGTCCTTTGTGGCGAAAGGACCGTTCGCAGGAAAAGCAGAAGTGAATCCCGTGCTCTGCAAGGGCTGCGGGCTCTGCGTTGCGTCATGCCGGTCCGGCGCTCTGAACTTGAGAGGATTTGAAGAAGGCCAGATCATGGCCATGATTAACGAGATGTAAACATCCCCCTCCCCTAACCCCTCCCACCAGGGGAGGGGAAGATCGAATGAGCAGCGCGAATCCCCTCCCCATCGATGGGGGAGGGAAGGGTGGGGGTGAAAAGAACAAGTCGGAGAGATCGAAATGAACGACTGGGAACCTAAGATCACCGCCTTCTTGTGCAACTGGTGCAGCTACGGTGCGGCGGACCTGGCAGGGGTGAGCCGCTTTCAGTATCCTCCCAATTTCAGGGTCATTCGAATCCCCTGTTCAGCCCGGGTGAGCCCTAAGTTCATTCTGGCGGCGCTGCGTCGTGGAGCGGACGGGGTCTGGGTTTCCGGGTGACACCCGGGAGACTGCCATTACCTGGAAGGTAATTACTACGCGCGGAGAAAGTTCGCTCTTCTGAAGGGGCTGCTGGAGCACATCGGGATGGAGCCGGGGAGGCTTCATTTTTCCTGGATATCGTCTGCGGAGGCAACGAAATTTGTGGAGGTGGCGCAGGCCGTGGCCAAGGAGGTGACGGCGCTTGGACCGGCAACTCACCTGATTAGGAGAAGGGCTGAGGTGGCGTGATGCGAGAATACGCGGAGAAGATCAGGGAGAGAGCCAGGGAGCTTCTTGCAGAAGGGAAGGTGGAAGTCTTCATTGGATATCGGAAAGGCTCTGTGGCGATGATGAACCAGCCTGTCCTCATCCATCATCCGGACCAAGCAGACCTTCTTTACTGGGACAGCAACTGCGGCCTCAATCTCTGCAACTATCTGACCAAGAGGACGGAGAAGATCGGGATCGTGGCCACCGGCTGCAATTCCAGGAATATCGTGACTCATATCATCGAGAACCAGATCAAACGGGAGCAGCTTTACATTATCGGGATTCCCTGTACCGGCATGATCGATCACCGTGCCGTGACACGAGCGGTGGGACAAAAGGAGATCCTCGATGTGGAGGATCAGGGAGAGGAGTTCACGGTCAAGGGAGCGGGTTTCAGCCAGACCTTCAAGAAGAAGGATTTTCTTCAGAGGAACTGTGTGGTTTGCACGCACCGGAACCCGGTGATCTTCGATGAGATGATTGCCGAACCGGTCCCGGAGCAGGAAGGGATGGATCCTTACGGTGATGTGGCGCGTATTGAGGAGATGGAGCCTGAGAAGAAGCGGGCCTTTTTTGCTCAACTTGTTTCCAGATGCCTCCGATGCTACGCATGCCGAAACGTGTGCCCCTTGTGTTATTGCCCGACTTGTTTTGTCGATGAATCAAGACCTCAGTGGGTGGGAAAAAGCAACGATCCCACGGACACGATGACCTTTCATTTTCTGAGGGCCTATCACTGTGCGGGGCGGTGCACCGACTGCGGGGCTTGCGAGAGGGTCTGCCCGGTGGGAATCTCCATGAGACAGTTCACCAAGAAGCTCAATAAAGATGCTCAGCAGTATTTCTCGTGGGAAGCGGGGCTCAGTCTGGAGCAAAGGCCGCCCCTGGATGTGTACAGACCCGATGATTACAATGAGTTTATAAAGTAGAATGAAGATGGAGTAATGGAGTACTGGAGTGTTGGAGTAATGGCCAAAACACAACTGAGGACCTGCCTTACCAGTACTCCAGTACTCCAATACTCCATCACTCCAACTCAGGGACAGATTAGGACCCTGACATTTGCGAAGGTATAGACCATGCTTGAAATGACATTTTCCAAGCCCGCCTGGAACGCGGCCTTGAGAAAACTGCGAGACTCCTACCAGATCCTGGTGCCTGTCAAAGAGGGTGACTTTCACCTTTTCAAGCCTCTCGATGACACCAAGGATCCTGATTTCGCCTATCAGAACACCAGGCTTTCGCCGAAAGGGGTGGTTTACCCTCAGTCCGAACGGATGTTTGAGGTGAACCTGGATGAGAAAGATCCGGAGGCCAATATCTACAAGGAATCCGGCAAGGACTATTCCCCTCGTGCGGTTGTCGGCATCAGACCCTGCGATGCACATGGTTTTCAAATCGTGAAGCGCAACTTTGACAATGCCGAGTACAGGGATCCCTGGTGGGTGCAGCGCTTTGAAGCAACGACGCTGGTCGGGTTGGGATGCAATGAACCCTGCTCCTCATGCTTCTGTGCCTCTGTGGGCGGAGGCCCTTTTGCGACGGAATGCCTAGACGTTGTTTTTTTCGATCTCGGTGATTCTTTTCTTGCCCGGGCGGTTACGAAAAAGGGCGAAGCTTTTCTCGCTAAGGCAGAAGGCGGAGAGGCTTCCGACGAGAGCGTGCGGGCAAAAGCAGAAGGGATCCAGAAGTCTGCCGGCGGGAAATTCACCAAGATGGTTCCCATTGAGCAGCTAAAGTCAAAAGTCATCAACGAGCTTTTTCCCGCCTCTTTCTGGGACGAGGTGGGTTTTGCCTGTCTCAATTGCGGAACTTGTACGTTCCTTTGCCCCACTTGCTGGTGCTTTGACATCCAGGATGAAGTCATGGGCAAACAGGGGGACCGGATCAGGAACTGGGACTCCTGCATGTTTCCCCTGTTCACGCTCCACGGTTCGGGCCATAACCCAAGGGACAAGAAGCCTCAGCGTGTTCGGCAGAGGTTCATGCACAAGCTCAAATACTATGTGGACAAGTACGGAAGCGGAATTCAATGCTCCGGGTGCGGCCGGTGCGTCCGGTACTGCCCGGTCAATATTGATATCAGGCAAATCGCCGAAATGATGAACAAGTACTAGGCGTAAAGAAAAGTTGGGACACGTGGGAACACGGAGGTAAATCCGAATACCGAAGCACGAAATCCGAAACAAATTCAAAATTCGAATACCCAATGACTGAAACGAAGGGACTTGTCTTGAGTCTTTTGTTTTGAACATTTGAATTTTGAACATTTGAGATTGTTTCGAATTTCGAAATTCGGATTTCGAATTTGTTAGTGAGAAGGAGGATTTCCTTTGGATAACCCCTACTGGCCTTATCCGGTTCGAATCGATCAGATCGTTACGGAGACGGAAGACCAGCAGCTCAAAACTTTCAAGCTGGTTTTCTTGAACCCTGAAGACGAAAAGAAATTCAACTACATCCCCGGCCAGTTTGCTGAGCTTTCTGTGCCCGGAAAGGGAGAGATCCCTATCGGCATCGCTTCTTCTCCTACGGAAAAAGGGTTTCTCTCCTTTACCGTCAATGAGGTAGGACTGGTAACGACCCACCTGCACATGATGAAGGAAGGGTACGTGATGGGGGTTCGTGGACCCATGGGCAACTGGTACCCCTGGGAGGAGATGGAAGGCAAGAATGTAATCATCATCGGCGGCGGGTTTGCCTTCACCACCCTGAGATCGAGCATTGTCTACATGCTCCACCCTGAGAACCGTCCCAGGTTCAAAGACATCATTGTGGTCTATGGGGCAAGAAGTCCGGGCCTGCTCCTTTACAAGGATGAGCTGGCGGCCTGGGAACGGCGGGACGACATCAAGATGCACATCACGGTGGATGCGACGACCGACCCCAACTGGAAGTACAATGTCGGGTTTGTGCCCACGATCACAAAGCAGAAGATCACCAGTGCGGAGAACGCCATTGCGATTGTGTGCGGCCCGCCGATCATGATCAAATTTACACAGCCTGTGCTGGAGGAGCTCGGGTTTCCTCCGGAGAGAATCTTTTTGTCCCTGGAAATGCGAATGAAGTGTGGGATCGGGATGTGCGGCCGCTGCAACATCGGGGATAAGTTCGTGTGCAAAGACGGCCCGGTCTTCTCTCTGGCGCAGCTCAAGCAACTTCCGCCGGAGTACTAAACCTTCCTCTCCCCTCCCCTTGTGGGAGGGGTTGGGGGAGGGGGAATAAAGGGAATGATGCTCACCACAGAGTCACAGAGGGCACAGAGGAAAACTATTTTGTCTGTCGGAGAGATACCGACAGACAAAATGGATTGCCTCCGAAAGACATATTTGGCCGCCGGAGGCTGAGATACCTTCAGGAGAATCTGTTTCTCCCGATTCTCCAGAAGAATATTGATTTCGGCGAGCTCCGTGCCTCAGTGGTGAAACGTTAATTTCCATGAGAGGTTCGCTATGGCTGACATCGACCTAACCAAGGCAGATCCGAAGTTCCGAAAGGAGCTGCTCGCCCAGCCGGGTGGAGAAAAACTTTCAGCCTGCTTCACCTGCAAAAGCTGCACGGCGAGCTGTCCGGTGAGCGCTGTGAACACCAAGTTCAGTCCTTATAGAATCATTCGGATGGCCCTCTTCGGCCTCAAGAAAGAGATCCTGGAAAGCAATTTTGTGTGGTTTTGTTCAAGCTGCTATGCGTGCCAGGAGAGGTGCCCGCAAGGGGTGAGCATCACGGAGTTCATGACGCTCCTCAAAAACCTGGCGATCAAGGAAGGGCAAGCGCCCGCAGGCATCAAGGCCCAGCGCGATCTGATCAAGGGGCAGGGCCGCATTTACGCCATCGATGACTTTGACAATAAGAAAAGGAACAAAATCGATCTGCCGTCGCTGCCCACGATCTGTGAGGTGGTGAAGGTTCTTTTTCCTGAATCATGAGGTGTTCAATGAAGTACGCCCTCTTTCTAGGATGCACCATTCCGGCCCGTTCCAGACAGTATGAGCTTTCAGCAAGAAAGGTTGCCCAGAAGCTCGGAATAGAGCTCGTGGACGTGGGAGAGTTTGTGTGCTGCGGTTTCCCGGTCAAAGCCTCTGACATGAAATCCGCCATGGTCCTTGGCGCCTATAACATCGCCCTGGCGGAAAAGCAGGGTCTGGATCTGTGCGCGCTATGCAGTTCCTGCACGTCCCAGTTGACGGAAGTGGTGCACCATCTCGCGCATGATGATAAGGCAAAGGCGCAAGTCAATGAGGCTCTTGCCAAAGCGGGCCTGCGTTATGAAAAAGGGGTCAGGGTTCGGCACTTTGCCAGGGTGCTCTATGAAGAAGTCGGGAAGGATGAAGTCAAGAAGCACTTCACAAAGAGTTTGGAGGGATTGCGCATCGCCAACCATTACGGGTGCCATTATCTCAAGCCATCTGAGATTTACGAGAACTTCGACCAGGTGGAGGACCCGCACAGCCTTGACGAAATGGTCGCCCTCACCGGCGCAACGGTTGTGGACTACCCTAATAAGAAACGATGCTGCGGCGGGCCTGTGCTGGCCGTAGATGAGAAGACATCCCTCGCCATTGCGAAGGAAAAACTGGATGACATTCGAGAGGCCGGAGCCAATGCCATCAATCTGATCTGCCCCTTCTGCTCGGTGATGTATGACAGCAATCAGAAGGGGATTGAGACGGCCTTTAGCGCAACCTACAATCTCCCTGTGCTCTACCTGACTCAACTCTTGGGCCTTGCCATGGGGTTCGATCGCAAAGAACTCGGCCTCAATATGAACATCGTCAAGACAAAGGACGCATTGGCGAAGTACGCAGGCGGTGAATAGCTGAAGTGAAAAAATTAAAGGCGTCTCCCAAAGCTGCTTCCCATTCGAAATAAGTTCCCCTAGAGTTGAGCAGGGAAGTTCACTTCTTCGCTGAGTGCCCATTCGGCAGCTTTGCGCGCATGAATGCTGGTTGTGTCGAAGATGGGAACGGACGAGTCAGACGGTCCCACGAGCAAAGAGATCTCAGTACATCCGAGAATCACGCCTTGGGCACCTTGATCCACGAGTCGTTGGATGATTCGGCGATACTCGGCGCGAGATGCATCGCACACCCATCCCAGGCATAGCTCCTCATAGATGATTTTGTGCACGACCCCGCGATCCGCATCGTCAGGAATGAGCACATCGAGATGGTGTTGGTCACGGAGCCTTCCGCGATAGAACTCCTGCTCCATGGTAAAGCGGGTGCCAAGTAACCCAACCCTCTTGAGTCCGGCCTCCTTGATCTCCTGTGCCGTGGGATCCGCGATGTGGAAAAGGGGAATACTCACGGCGCTCTCGATGGAGTTCGCAACCTTGTGCATGGTATTCGTGCAAAGGACAAGAAAGTCCGCCCCGGCCGCCTCGAGGGATCGCGCGGCCTGGGCGAGCCTCCGGCCGGACTCGTCCCAGGCTCCTGAATGCTGCAGGAGCTCGATCTCATGAAAGTCGATGCTGTATAAGACAAGCTTTGCGGAGTGCAGGCCGCCCAATCGTTCCCTCACCGTTTCATTCACGATCCGGTAGTAGGGAACGGTCGATTCCCAACTCATGCCGCCAATCAGACCGATGGTTTTCATGGTTTCTCTTTGATTTTGCTATATGCTATCAGGCTTTAGAGAACATATAAACCGAAAAGGGGGCTTCAACTCTTGGCCTCGGCGAAATCGCGCATTCGAGTCGACAGGTTCTTCAAAAAACCGTAAACTGTAGATTAACTAGCTTAGCGCTTCTTGTAAGACAAGATTGCCGGGGGTTGTTCAGGTTCTTGGGTGGAGTTTTCGAAAGAGATCAAGGACACTCGCATGCGGAAGAAACCGATGAGGGATCAAGTGAAACAGGGTGGGCAAAGGGAATCCACGAAGCGCAAGACTCCTGATGACGCGCTTGAGAGAGTAAGCCATGACCTTCGGGAGAGGGTGAAGGAGTTGGATTGCCTGTACGGCATTTCCAATCTTCTGGAAAGGCCAGGCATTTCCCTGGAGGAAATCATCAAGGGGACTCTGCACCTCCTTCCTGCCGCCTGGCAGTACCCCGAAGTCACCTGCGGCCGGATCACGCTGGACGGCCGTGTATTCACGACAAAGAAGTTCGAGGACACGACCTGGAAACTGGCTTCCGATATTGTGGTCAATGATGAGAACATGGGAATTCTGGAAGTCTTCTACAAAGAAGAGAGACCGCAAAGTCACGAAGGCCCCTTTCTCAAAGAAGAAAGAAAGCTGATCGACGCGGTTGCTGAAAAACTGGGGAAGATCGTTTGGCTCAAGCTCGCAGAGAAGTCCCTGAGGGAGAGTGAAGAAAGATACCGTGTCCTTGCCGAGCAGGTCGCGGATGGTGTGACACTCCTTCAGGAAGGGAAATTCTTGTTTGTGAATCGTGCGTTCGTTTCCATGTTCGGTTTCAGAAAGGCAAGAAGCCTGATCGGGAAAACGCCTGCTGAATTGGCTTCGGACGGTTTCATTCAGACAGACGATCGGTTTTTTAAGGTGCTGGACTCGGACCACCCTTACGAAAAAGGGTTCAAAGCCCAGTGTGTCATGAAAGATGGAAGAAGCCTTTGGGTCGAAGGGCACCACAGCGTGATTCAGTTTGAAGGAAAGCCAGCGGTCCTGACGACCGTCCGGGATGTGACGGAGAGGGTGCTCAAGGAGATCGCCATGCAGGAAGAAGCGGAGCACCTGCGCAGGGAGAACATCACCCTCCGATCGTCCATGAGAGAGCGATACCGGTTCGGAAACATCATCGGCAAGAGTCAACCCATGCAGGAGGTTTATGAACTGATTTTGAGGGCGGCAAGCTCCAATGCCAGCGTCTGCATCTTCGGCGAGTCCGGTACAGGCAAAGAACTCGTCGCTCGCGCGGTTCACGAACTGAGCAGCAGGCGCCACAAGGAATTCGTGACGGTCAACTGCGGAGCCATCCCGGAGGATCTCCTGGAGAGCGAATTCTTTGGCCACAAGAAGGGGGCCTTCACAGGCGCCTACATGGACAAGGCGGGGTACCTGGACATCGCGGACGGCGGGAGCCTGTTCCTGGATGAAATCGGGGAACTGAGCTTGAACACGCAGGTCAAGCTCCTGCGAGCGATTGATGGAGGAGACTATTTCCCCGTGGGAAGCAACAAACCTAAGAAATCGGATTTTCGCACCATTGCAGCGACAAACAGAAACCTCGTGGACCAGGTTCGGATGGGGCTGATGCGAGAGGACTTCTTTTATAGAGTCAATGTGATCCCCATCACGTTGCCTCCGCTCAGGGACCGCAAGGAAGACATCCCCTTGCTGGTGGACCATTTTCTGCGAAGTCATGCGGAGGAGGGAAAACCGGCGCGTCTTCCCGGAGACACCCTTGAGGCTTTCTTCAATCACACCTGGCCCGGTAACATCCGTGAACTCCAAAACGTGATCCATCGATATCTGACGGTCGACCGCCTGGATTTCATGAGCGTTGGCGACCTCAGCCATCCCGGTGAAAAGAGGCCATCTGAAGTGAAACAACTCAAAGAGACGGTGGAAGACCTTGAGAAAGGCGCCGTCCTCCGTGCATTGGAGCAGACACGATGGAACAAGTCGAAAGCCGCCTCGCTCCTTGGTGTCTCCCGGAGATCTCTTTTCAGGCGCATGCAGAAGTTTGGTATGTGAACGCCCATATTGGGCGAAATCGCCCAAGTTCAATTTATCTTTAGTTTCCAATTAGATATCCTTTCCGTTCACCCTACCAACGGGCGTTTCTGCCCGTTATCGAGAGATTTTTTTCACGTTAACAAAATCCGTTCGAAAAAATCCTTATAAATTCAGCCGGTTGCATCCAAACCCGTGGAATGGCACAGAGGTTGCCTTTTGTTTAGGTCGAAAGCTTGGCGCGCCTTTTGGCGCCTCTTTCAAAGAAAACCAAAGAGAAGGAGGAGGAGATTCCCATGGAGGCTAAAGCCGCTAAGAAAGAAAGAAGCCCGCGAAAGCGCACGTTCGGGAGGGCTGGGATTTGCGCGGCCTGTACGAGCCTGGCGATCTGCAGGTACCCAAAGAGCATTAAGAACCCGGTCATGTTCTGCGAGGAATTCAGCTCTACCAGAGCGAATCCGCACAGGAAAGAGGGCGTGCTGGAGCCGGTCCACGTGGAGACCCTTACCCAGGTCGCCGTGAACAAGGAAAAATTCTCAAACAACTATATTGGGCTTTGCAAACACTGTGATAAGCTTTACGCTTGCAGGCTCACAAAACCCGGTGGAGGCACGTGGCTGTGCGAGTTTTTTGAGGAGAGAAAAACGGCGAAATAATTACAGAACTCTTTCAGAGGAAAATATGAAATCAAAGAGCGCGTTGAAATTGGCGTCCCTTCAGGGGCATGATGTTTCAGTGGTTTCACAAGAGGATGCTCTTCACCGCCAGATTGAAAGCAGACTCCTTGATCAGTCGAGGAAGACTTCCGAGAACCTGGAATGGTTGCACAAGAACATGCACCCTTACTTCTTCATTACGATGAAAGAAGAAGTGGAAGCGATCATTCATCTCGCTGAAAGGCTCCCTGACGTGGCAAGCGAAAAAGAAGTCGTTCTTGTGAATCAGGAAAAGAAGCAGATGATCGCGAGGCTCGACGTTCCCGGCTCCATCTACGACACCCTCAAAACCCTCCGGGAGAGAGAAATCTCTTATGCAGAGATGTCTCATTCCTACAATCCCATTCCTCATGTGGGCAAGTACCTGGAGATCCAACGGTATGAATTCGACAGGAAAAGCCACGAGGAGATTGGAGAAGCGGGACTGGTCAAAATTCCGGGGTGGGTCAAGGGCAGTGTCCAGGCGGCAATGAAACGGCTTTATTCGGACTTCGAGTTCACGGAGTTCGACGCCAGTCTGAAGCTTCTGTGGTTGAATAATGCTTCTTACGTGAGGATCTCTCCGCCCGAAAGAGTGGCCCGTGTTCTCTGGTTATACCAGCAAGGCAAACGGCATGACGGTCTCTTCTTTGACGTGGAGAAAAAAGAGGACGAAAGGCACCAGGAAGAATCGCGTGTTCTTTTTTCCGTCGGCAATCCTCCTCAAAGGGATTTCCTGACACAGGTGAGCGAGATATTCCAGAGATTGGGAATCGGGGTCCGCCGCTCCTACTGTTTGATTATCAGCACCGGCGTCCACCCCTATTTTCTCGGCAACTTCTATGTCCTCACCCATGACGGGAAGCTCGTGGAAAAGGGATCTGACCTTTTCAGAAAGCTCCAAAACGAGCTCTACAATACCCAGATCCTTTCCTCCTCCACCATCTCTTACACGGATTTTGTGGTGAATCGGATCATGACCGGAGAAGAGGCTTCTCTGACCAATGCCTTTGCCGCGTTCTGTCACACCTTCCTGGCCCATAAGGAACCGGATCGCTTTGATGAGGGCATGGTGACCACCTCTTTTCACTCCAATCCGGATATCACCTTGAGACTGATTCAACTGTTCAAGACCCGATTTGATCCGGAAACCCAGGAAAGAGAAAAATTCTATGAAAAGGCACTGAGAGAAGCTCTGGAGGTGATCGCGAACTACAACACGGGGCACAGGTACCTGGACGAGGTCAGGAGAACCATCTTCCGAACTTGTCTTTTCTTCATCCAGCGGACGCTGAAAACCAATTTCTTTGTGCCGGAGAAGCACGCGCTTGCGTTTCGCCTGGATCCCGGAATCCTGAGCGACCTTGGGCCGACGTTCACCTCGGACTTGCCCCAGGGAAACCCATTCAGAATCACCTTTTTCTTCAGCCGTCACGCGGTGGGGTATCACATCGGGTTTTCAGACATTGCCAGGGGAGGGTGGCGGACCATCATCTGCAAGACGCCGGATGAGTGCACCACCAACACCAACAGCCTGTTCAGAGAGGTCTATGTCCTGGCTCACACGCAGCACCTCAAGAATAAGGACATCTATGAAGGAGGCTCCAAACTGACCGTGGTGGTGGATGCGGTGGGTCTGGATTCCCCCACCCTGGTGACCCAGCGCCTGTACAAGGCACAGTACGGAATCCTCAACGCTTTCCTGGACCTCTTTGTCACGGAAAAGGGGCAGGTCAAGCATCCCAATGTGGTGGACTACTACGGGGAAGAAGAGCCCATTGAGTTGGGGCCGGACGAAAACATGAGCGATTCCATGATTGAGTTCATGGCCCGGCAGTCGGTGAAGAGGGGCTATATTCTTGGCATCGGCATCATGTCGAGCAAGGAGATTGGAATCAATCACAAGGAATACGGGGTCACCTCCCGGGGGGTGATGAAGTTTGCCGAGGTGGCTATGAAGGAAATCGGCATAGACATGCACCGGGATCCGTTCACGGTGAGGTTTACAGGGGGGACCAACGGGGATGTGGCCGGGAACTCCATGCGTCTGCTGCTGGAACGCTGCCCCAAGGCGAAGCTTCTGTGCATCGTGGATGGAACGGCGGGGCTGTATGATCCGGAAGGAGCGGAGAGGGCGGAGCTTCGGAGAATCGTTCTCAAACATGACCTGGATCATTTTCTGCCTGAAGCACTTCACCCGGGAGGGTTTATTCTGTTTAGGGGAGACCGGCGTCAGGACGGTCCTCGGGAACTGTACAGAAAGGTGATCCGGACCGAAGAAGGGGCTGAGGAATCATGGATCACGGTGGATGAGTTCTACAAGGAGATGGATGAGCTGGTTTTCACCGTATCCACAGACCTTTTTCTTCCCTGCGGGGGAAGGCCTGAAACCATCGACAGGAGCAACTGGCAAAGGCT
>Ga0209253_10003399_pt1 | contig 14015 bp, 12 predicted proteins | sample FrelakmetBRP12BR_FD_187145 | JGI IMG/M metagenome (GOLD analysis project Ga0209253, IMG submission 187145) | Freshwater lake sediment microbial communities from the University of Notre Dame, USA, for methane emissions studies - BRP12 BR (SPAdes)... | ecosystem: Environmental > Aquatic >...
AGAACCGCCCGCGCGCCCAGCCCTCGAGCTGGTCGCAGAGGACCTTCTCCTCGCCGATGGGCGACCCCACCGCGCAGAGCGCCTCGGTCCGCGCCGCCAGCGCCTCGGCGAGCGGAGCGGTCACGTCGAGACCTCGAACTCCCGGAGCGCGTCGTTCAGGGAAACCTTCCTGTCGGTGGCCTGGCTGCGACGCCCCACGATGAGGGCGCAGGGAATCTGGAACGTGCCGGCCGGATACCTCTTGGGCCGCGTCCCGGGGATCACCACCGAGCGGGCCGGCACCCGCTTCTTCAGCACGACCTCCTCCGGCCCGGTCACGTCGATGATGGGCGTGGAGCCGGTGATGACGACGTTCGCGCCCAGCACGGCCCCTTCCTCCACCAGCACGCCCTCGACCAGGATGCAGCGGCTGCCGATGAAGCAGTCGTCCTCGATGATGTTGGGGCGCGCTCCGGGCGGCTCGAGCACGCCGCCGATCCCCACCCCGCCGGCCAGGTGAACGTTGTCGCCGACCTGGGCGCAGGAGCCCACCGTGGCCCAGGTGTCCACCATGGTGCCCTTCCCCACCCGGGCGCCGATGTTCACGAAGCCGGGCATCACCACCGCGCCCGGGGCCACGAAGGCCCCGTGGCGGACGATGCCGCCGGGCACGATGCGCAGCCCGGCCGCCTCCAGGTCCTTCTTGAGCGGGATCTTGTCGCGGACCTGGAACGGCCCGTAGTCGTGGGTCTCCATCCCGGCGACCGCGAAGTAGAGGTTCACGGCCTGCATCAGCCAGGCGTTCACCATCCACTCCCCGTTCACCTTCTCGGCCACCCGGAGGTCGCCTCGGTCGAGGCCTGCCACGGTGGCCAGCACCGCGTCGCGGAAGGCCGGGTCGGCCAGCCTGGCGCGGTCCGCCCACGCCGCGGCGATGCGCTCCTGCAGCTCCACCACCCTCGTCACCGGACCGTTCGCCATCGCTCGATCGCCTCCTCGATGTCCTGCAGGGTCGGAACCAGGCTGACCCGGACGTACCCCTCTCCGGCGGCGCCGAAGGCCGTGCCCGGCGAGACCACGATGGCCTCGTCGAGGAGGCGCGACGCGTAGCTCGCCGAGGTGAACCCGTCGGGCACCTTCACCCAGAGATACAGGGTGGCGCCGGAGCCCTGCGCGGAGAGCCCGTGCTCCCGGAAGAACCTCGCCAGCCGGTCCCGCTTGGCGCGGAACACCTCGCGCCGCTCGGCCACGTGTGCGTCGTCGTTCCAGGCCGCCACCGCCGCGGCCGAGACGAAATCGGGGGAGGCCACGCCGGGGTGGCTGCGCATCCGCTTCACCTGGGAGATCAGGTCCGCGTCGCCGGCCACGAAGCCGGTCCGGTAGCCGGTCATGCCGCTCCGCTTCGAGCAGGAATGGATGGCGAGCACGTTCTCTACCTGGACTTCCAGCATCGAGCGGGGGGGCTCCTCGAAGTAGATGTCGGCGTAGCACTCGTCGGAGGCCACGACGAAGCCGTGGTCGAGGGCAGCCCGCCCCACCCGTTCCAGGTAGCCCCGGGGCGCCACCGCGCCGGTGGGGTTGTGCGGGTAGCTCAGCCAGAAGAGCAACGTCTCGTCGAGGAGCGACGCGGGCAGGTCGCCGGGCTCGAGCAGGAAGCCGTTCTCGGCGCGAAGCGGCACCTTCACCGGCGTGAGTCCGGCCAGGCGGGTGCCGGCCTCGTAGGTGGGGTAGCCCGGGTCCGGAATCACCACCTTGCGCCGTCCGCCCGCACCCCCGGCGAAGGCCAGCGGCAGGTGGAAGATCGACTCCTTCGCTCCCGTGGCCGGCACGATCTGCCGGTCCGGATCGACCGACACGCCGAAGCGGCGCTCGAGGTACCCGGCCGCGGCCGCCCGGAGGGCCGGCGTTCCCAACGGGCTCGGGTACTGCGACACCTCCGGGATCGCCGCCCGCAGCGCCTCGCGCAGGAAGGGGGGCGTCGGCTCCCGGGGATCGCCCAGGCCGAAGTCGTGGAGCGTTCGCCCTGCCCGGCGCAGCGCCGCCTTCTTCTCGTCGAGCTCGACCATCAGATTCTTCGGGATGGCGTCGAGCGCGGGATTTCGGGGCGGGATTTTCACAGGGGCGTGCATTATAAGCTCACCATGCTCCACTATGACGTCGCCATCGTCGGCAGCGGGCCGGCCGGCGAGCGCGGGGCCACGCGCGCCGCATTCCTGGGCAAGAAGGTAGCGGTCATCGAGAAGGAGGCCGTCCCGGGCGGCGCCTGCGCCAACACCGGCACCATCCCCTCGAAGGCCCTGCGGGAAACCGCGCTGGCGCTGCTCCAGTCGAAGCGGCGCGACGTCTACGGCTTCATCCTCCAGGTGGCCGACACCATGACCGTGGCGGCCCTGATGGGGCGGCGCGGCCTCGTCACGGCGCGCGAGCACACCCGCATCCGCAACCGCTTCTCCCAGTACGGCATCGAGACCTTCCGGGGAAGCGCCAGCTTCGTCGACCCGCACACCCTTCGCGTCTCGGTGCCCGACGGGACCTCCCAGGAGATCCGCGCCGACGTCATCCTCCTCGCCACCGGCACCCGCCCCTTCCACCCTCCCCACATCCCCATCGACCACAGCCGGGTCTACGACTCCGATTCGATCCTCATGCTCGACCGGGTGCCCCGCTCGCTGGCCGTGCTGGGCGGCGGCGTCGCCGGCTCGGAGTACACGTCGGCCTTCGCCGCGCTCGGCGTGCACGTCACCATGGCCGACTCGCGCGACCGGGTGATGCCCTTCCTCGACGCCGAGCTGTCGCACGAGCTGGAGCGGCTCTGGACCGAGTTCGGGGTGGAGATCATGCACAAGACCCGGGTCACCCACGTGGAGCCGGGCGAGAAGGACGTGCTCGTCACCCTCTCCAACGGGTCGCGGCTGGTGGCCGAGAAGGTGCTGGTCGCGGCCGGCCGCATCGGGAACACCGAGTCGCTCGACCTGCCCAACGCCGGCCTCCAGGCCGACGAGCGCGGGTATCTGAAGGTGAACGAGCACTTCCAGACCTCGGTCCCCCACATCTACGCAGCCGGCGACGTGGTGGGCTTCCCCGGCCTCGCTTCCACCTCCATGGAGCAGGGGCGCGTGGCCATGACCTACGCCTGCGAGGGAACCGACTTCCGCACCCAGCTCTCCGGCGACGTGCTCCCCACCGGCATCTACACCATTCCCGAGCTTTCCTCGGTGGGCGAGACCGAGGAGTCGCTCCAGGCGAAGGGCATCCCCTACGTGGCCGGGAAGGGCAGCTTCGTCGAGAACGCCCGCGCCAACCTCATCGGCGAGGCGGTGGGCTTCGTGAAGATCCTGGTCTCGCCGAAGGACCTCAAGGTCCTGGGCATCCACGTCATCGGTCCCAACGCCGCCGAGCTCGTGCACCTGGGCGCGTCGGTGATGGCGCTGGGCGGCACCTACCGCTACTTCATCGAGGCGGTCTTCAACTATCCGACGCTGGGCGACACCTACAAGGTGGCAGCCTACGACGCGCGCAAGAAGCTTGGCGCGCTCACCGACGGGTCGAGACCGCCGGAATAGCCGGGCCGCGCTATCCCAGCCGGGACCGGGCCTGCGAAAGCGCCTCGTGAATCTTCTCGAGCGCGCGGCGGGCCTCCAGCAGCTCGTCCCGCTCGCTCCGCACGGCGGCCAGCTCGCGGGCCAGCGCGTCCCGCTCCCGCACGGTCTCGGAGAGGCCGGCGCGCAGCCTGGCCCCGTCGGTGGTTCGCTCGTCCAGCTCGGCGGTGAGCCGACCGGCCTCGGCGCGGGTCCCGGCCAGCGCGGCCTCCAGTTCCTCTCCGCGGCGCGACAGCTCGTCGGCGAGCTTCTGCCGCTCCTCGTCGAGCGCCGAGAGTGCCTGCGCGCGCCTCACCGACTGGTCGCGCTCCTCCTCGAGGGCCGACATCTCGGCGAGCATCTCGTTCATCATGCCCCGCCGGTCCTCCAGCTCCTTCTCCAGCGCGAGCAGCCTCCCGCGCGTCCCCTCGGCGTCGCCCGCGGCCCGGGCCAGCTCGGTGCGGGCCTGGTGCAGGTCGGCGCGGAGGGCCTCCTCCAGGTCGCGGGACCTCGCCAGCTGCCGGTCGAGGTCGCCGACGAGCGACAGCGCGCTCTCCGCGGCGCGGGCCGGCTCGCGGGGCGCGGCGGCAGGGGTTCCGCGGCGGGCGGCCTCGGCCACCTTGCGCTTGATCTTCTCGAGCCTCTCCTTGCGCTCGGCGAGGTCCCCCGAGGCGGCTGGCGCCTGCTTCACGGCGCGTGACGCGGCCGCGGGCGCGGGGGCCATCCGGGGCTCGGCGGCCTGGAGCACGACCGGAGCCGCCTCCGCCTCCTCGACGGCGGGCGGAGCGGCTTCCTCGACGGCCACCGGCGGAGCCTCCATTTCCGGCTCGACCGTGACCACGCCGGCCGGGCGCAGCCGCGGCTTCAGCTTCGGGACGTTGGTATCGAAGGCTTTTCTCATCTCGCCCTCCTGGCGGCGGCGGGCCGGTCGGCGAGCCCGTCGCGGATTCGCCCCAGCACCTCGAGCTGCATCGACTCGATGTCCATGGCCCCCTTGGAGTCGGGGTCGTAGCCGAAGACCGGGCAGCCCTCGCTGGAGGCCTGGGCGAACTTGGTGCACTGCCGCACCACGCTGTGCAGCAGGTACTCGGAATAGTGCTCCCGGAGCGCGTCGAGCGCCTCGCGGGCGATGCGGAAGGTCTGGTTGAAGGCGTTCACGCAGATGAAGATGTTCTCGAGCTGGTGCGAGAGATCCTCCTCGAGTCCCTGGATGGTCTCGAAGAGGAGCCTCAGGCCGTCGTAGGAGAGGAAGTCGGCGAGCACCGGGGTGACCAGGTCGTTCGCCGCCATGAGCGCGTTCAGGTTGAGAAGCCCGAACGACGGCGGCGCGTCCATGACCACGAAGTCGTAGCTCTTCTCGGCCTCGCGCAGCGCGTTCCGGAGCTTGAACTCGCGCCCCGCCATGGGCATGAGCGCCAGGTCCATCGTGCTCATCGAGAGATTGGCCGGCACGAGCCAGAGCCCCGGCATCTTGGTCTCGATGGTGACCTCGGAGAGCGGGGTCTTGCGCACCAGGACGTCGTAGAGCGTCTTCGAGAAGGAGCCCCCCTCCTCGCCCAGGCAACGGGTGGCGTGTCCCTGGCTGTCGAGGTCGAGGACGAGAACCTTGTATCCGCGCTCGGCGAGCCGGTAGGCGTAGGAGGTCGAGAGCGAGGTCTTTCCGGTGCCGCCCTTGAAGTTCAGGAACAGCTGCTTGCGGTGCGGAAACGGTTCGGGCGGACGGCGAACCGCCTTTCGGAGCGTGGCCAGGTCCTTCGGTCCGAAGCCGTCGCGGCGGCCCACGATCTCGGCGACCTGCTTGGGCGTGAGCCCGAAGAGTTCGGAGAGGCGCCTCGACGAGTATCTCAGGTTCTCCATGCGTCTCCGCTCCTAGGCCGGGAAGTACCGGACGCCGCGCTGGATGGCCGCGCCGCGTGCAACGAGGGCGGCGAGCGCGCGATCCGCGCCGCCGGGAACGACCCGGGAGATCTCGTCGGGGGTGCGTCCGCGCAGCGCGGAGCGGAGCTCGAGGAGCACCGCCTCCTCGAGCGGCGACGGGGCGCCGGTGGGCGCCTCGAGCACCGCCACCGACGCGCGCGGCCTCTGCGCCGGGGCCGAGGCCCGGGGAGTGGCGGGCCGGGCAACGGCCGGCTGCACGACCGCCGGTGCGACAGCCGGTGCGACCCGTGGGCCGGCCACCGCGCGCGCGATGGACGAACGGGCGGGTGCAGGATCGGCCATCGGGTCGGCCAGGACCACCGCATCGCGGAGCGCCGTCGCTCCCACCGCGGAGAGCTTCTCGGCGATCCGGCGCGCGGCCCGGCGACGATCCTCGGCCGGCGCGGCCGCCGCCACGGACTCGCCCGACCAGCGAGCCACGGAGGTGGAGGCGATGCGACGTACCGACTCCTCGCCGTGGTCGAGGGCGCGGGCCAGCGCCGCCTGCGCGGTGGCGGTCGGGCGTCCGGAGAGCGCCAGGGCGGCCGACCGCGCCACCCCGCCGTCGCGGTCGGAGAGCGACGCCCGCAGCGCCTCCTCGGCGCCAGGTCCACGCGAGAAGCCGAGCAGCAGCACCGCGCGACGCCGCACCAGTGGGCTCGCATCGCCGAGCGACGCGAGCAATCGCGGCTCGGCGCCCTCCCCGGCCAGCGCCGCCACGGCGTCGAGCGCGGCTCCCCGCACCACCGGTCGCGGGTCGGAGAGCTCGCGGGCGGCCACGTCCACGGCGGCCGGACCGGCCAGCGCGCCGAGCGCCGAGAGCAGCGCCACCTTGACCTCGGCGTCCCGCTCCCGCCCGACCGCGGCCGCGACGAGCGGTGCCGCGGCCCTCGATCCCATGACCCGCAGGGCGTCGGCGGCGCGGCGGCGCGCGCGCGGGTCGGTCGAGGCGAGGTCGTCCATGGAGGCCTCGTAGAGCGATCGCTCGGCGCGGCTCTCGAGTCCGTTCTCCAGCCGGACCGACTCGGCGCGCGACACGCCGATGCGCCCCGAGGCCTCGAATCCCTGCGCGATCTCCCCGACGCCTGCGTGCGGCTGGAGCGGCAGGACGGCCGCCTCCTCGAGCCGCAGCCCGGACGCCTCGGCGGCCAGCTTCCACGGGCGCAGCCGCTCGATCTCGGCGCGCAGCTCGGCGATGAATCCGGCCAGGTCGGCCTCCTCGCCAGCCTGTTCGCCGGCCGAGGGAGCACCGGCGATGCGGGCCTGGTCGATGAGCCCGGTGAGGAAGCGCTCGCGCTCCCCCTCCAGCAAGCGGACCCGCTCGGAGAACTCGTGGTCGCTTCGACGCAGGGTGTCGAGGTCGCTGCGGGCCTGGGTCAGCTCTGCCGAGGAAGCGGACTCCCGGGCACGGGCGGCGGCCGCCGCCTCCTTCTCCCGGGACGCCACCTCGCGCGCAGCAGACAGCTCGCTCTCCAGCTGGGAGAGCCTGCACTCGAAGTAGACGATCTTCTCTAGCGCGCCACGGAGCAGCTCTTCCGGATTTCCGCTCAACCCCGCCTCCACCCCACCATTCGGGATCCGCGAACGATCCCGAGACCTTGCAAGGGGGGAGTGTAGGGAACCGGTGTGAAAAAGGCAAACCCCCCGAGGGCGATATCGGCTAGAGCGCCGGCGTCTCGAGCCCGTGACCCGCCGGTCCGCGCTCCGAGCGGTAGAGCATCCAGGAGAAGAGGAGGCCCAGGAAACCGAGCGTCGTGAAGATCCACATGCCGGGCCGGTAGCCGGCGGGGTTCGCCGCTCCGGCGTGCGCGGCGTCGTTCGTCCAGCCGATGAGCCAGTTCATGCCGGCCAGCCCGACCTGCTGCACGAGCGTCATGAGCGCGTAAGCCGTGCCCAGCCGCCCCTCCGGAACGAGGTAGGCCACCGATGGCCACATCACCGCCGGGATGAGCGAGAAGGCGACGCCCATGAAGAGGATGACGATCCACAGCGGCACGGCGGTGTAGACCATCGAGAGATAGACCGGGATGAGGGTCGCCGATCCAATCGCCATGAGCAGCGCCCGGTGGCCGATCCGGTCGGCGAGCAGGCCGAAGAGCGGCGTCGCGAACATGGCCGCGAGCGGCAACACGCTGTTGAGCGCCCCGGCCGACTCGCGGCTCACGCCGCGCGTGTCCATGAAGAACTTGATGGCGAAGGACCGGAACGGGAAGATGGCCGAGTAGAAGGCCAGGCAGAGCCCCACCACGTACCAGTAGGACTTGCCGAAGGCGAAGAGGTCCCGGAGCACCAGCTTGTCGGTGCCGGAGGCGGACCCGAGCTGGTATCTCCTGGCCACCCGGGACTCGAGCACCCAGTAGAGGACGCCGGCCACGATGCAGGTCGCGCCCAGGACCGCGCCGATCTGCAAGGGGGGCTGCCATCCCGAGTAGAAGGAGCGCGCCCAGGTCGGGGAGTTGTCCGCCGCCACCGACCCGAGCCGGGCGATGGTGAGGTTGATCCCGAATGCGAAGGAGAGCTCCTTCCCCTTGAACCACTTGGCGAGCGCCGTGGTCACGGCGACGATGAGCGGCTCGGCCCCCACGCCGAGGAGGAAGCGGCCGGCCGCCATCACGCGAAAGTCGGAAGAGACGGCGGTGATCACGCCGGCCGCGGTGGTGATGGCCGCGAAGAGCAGGATCGACTTCTTGGTGCCGAACCGGTCGATGATGACGCCGCCGGCGAGCAGCACCAGCACCGCCGCCCAGCTGTACGTCGAGTAGAGGAGGCCGATCTGCTCGTCGTTGAAGCCGAGCTGGCTCCCCAGCAGATCCGCGACCGGGGCGATGGTGTCGTAGACGTAGTAGTTCCCGAACATCGCCAGGCTGAGGAGCACCAGCGCCACCCATCGATCGAGGGGCGGCGGGCGCGGCCTCTCCGGCGTGCTCCCGTCCACGGCTTCGGTCATCCAGATCCCGGTCCGGGCTCAGGCACGGTCCAGGTTCTCCTTGCCGGACACCGGGTTCCAGGGAAGCAGCTCCCACTGGGCGACGCCGGCGAGCACGTACGGGTCCAGGTCGCGCAGCGCGAGCATCTCCGCGTCCGTCGTGCCGTCGGGCAGGCGGAAGAGGATGCCGCCGCCGTGTCGAGGCTCGAAGGGGCCGGAGGCGATGAGCCAGCCCTTCTGCTTGAGCGTCCCCAGGTACGCCCGGTGGGCGTCGACGAGCTTCAGGACCTCGTCGATGGACTTTCGGTAGCGGACGATGGCGATGACGTACACGGCGAACCTCCGGGACGGGAGACGGCCGGTCCTACCACGGCCCCAGGCCCCAGGTCACGCCGGGGGGCGCCGCTCGCGCAGCACGCGGATCCGGGTGGCGCGCCTTCCGTCCATTTCGCTGATCGTGAAGCGCCAGTCGCGCCATTGCAGCTTGTCTCCGCGGGCCGGGATGGCGCCGGCCAGCGAGTTCAGGAACCCGGCAACGGTCTCGTAGCCGGCCTGGAGCGGGATCCCGGCGCCGGTGGCCTGGTTGAACTCGCCGACCGGCGTGTCACCCCGGACGGCGAAGCTGCCGTCGGGCATCGCCTCCACCGCATTCCCTTCGTCGGTGTCCCATTCGTCGCGGATCTCGCCGACGATCTCCTCGAGGACATCCTCGAGCGTGACCGCCCCCATGATCCCGCCGTACTCGTCCACCACCATCATCATGTGCTGGTGCTTTCGCTGCATGTCGCGAAGAAGCACCTGTACCGGAGTGGACCAGGGCACGAAGGTGGGCGGGCGGAACAGGTCGCGCAACACGATGAGCTCGGGGTTGGCGAGCAGTGGCACGAGATCGCGGGCGTGCAGGATGCCCACCACCCGGTCCAGGCTTCCCTCGAAGACCGGGACGCGCGAGTGCCCTTCCTCCGCGAGCAGCCGGAGGATCTCGGGCACCGGCGTGTCCACGTCGAGCGCCACCACGTCGGTGCGCGGCACCATGATGTCGCGAGCCACCTTGGCGCGAAACTCGAAGACCCGGTGGATGAGCTCGCTGGTGTGGTCGGCGGGGTCGCGGGAGCGGGCGTGGGCGGCGAGCGCGCGCTCCACCTCCTCGAGCGGCGGGAGCGGCAGGGTGAAGCGCCCCGGGCCACCGGCCAGCGGCGCCACCGCCAGTCCCACCAGGCGGGCCGCGGGCGCGAACAGGAGGGAGAGGACCCCCACCACCGGAGCGAGCCCCAGCGCCACCGGCTCGGGGTGGGACGCTCCGATTCGACGCCCCGCCGAGGCGAGCCCCACCGTCAACAACGCACCCAGGACCAGGACGCCGATCATCGAGATCCCCACCGGTCCGGTCCGCAGCGCCGCCGCCGTGGCGGCCAGGAACGCGCCCGCCGACAGCGAGGCCAGCGCCACGAAGAGGCGCATGGCGGCGGCCGTGCTCTCCGGCCGGGCCACCAGCCGCCCCAGCGTCCTGGCCCGTATCCCGGCCTCAGGATTGGCAGCCAGCGCCTCGGCTCGCGGCACCCCGAGCGCGGTGAGGGCCGCCTCGAAGGCGGCCGCCGCGGCGCGCAGCGTGACCAGGGCCACCGCGGCGATGGCCAGCTCGGGCGCCGAGCTGGAGAGGGCATCCATCCCCCGAGGCATAGCACCGATCGGGCGTGGACGCCGACGGGGGTCCAGGTTCTACTGGCCGCGCGCCACCCCATGCACGTCGACCTGCTCGGACCCGCCGGACGCATCGAGGGGATCCTCGAGTCGCCCCCCTCCCCCCGCTTCGCGGCGCTGGTGCTCCATCCCCACCCGCTCTTCGGCGGAACGATGCACAACCACGCCACCTACCAGATCGCCGGAGCGGCGCGGCAGGCCGGAGGGGCCACGCTTCGCATCCAGTTCCGCGGCGTGGGGCTCTCGGAGGGCAAGCACGGCGGCGGTCCGGGCGAGCTGGCCGACGCGCGCGCTGCGCTCCTCTGGCTCTCCGGGCGCCTTCCCGGCCTCCCGCTCTTCACCGGCGGGATGTCCTTCGGTTGCTGGATCGCGCTGCAGCTCGGGTGCACCGAGCCCGACGTCGAAGGCGTGCTCGCCGCCGGCGTGGCCTCGCGCACGCTCTCGCTCGACTTCCTTCCCGGATGTCCGAAGCGGGTGGCGGCGGTGCAGGCCGACCAGGACGAGTTTGGATCGGTGGAGGAGGTGAGACGGCTCATGGCGGGGCCGGACGATCGACGGCGGCTCCTGGTGGTGCCCGGCGCCACCCACCTGTTCCTCGAGGACCTGCGATCGCTCCGGCGGGAGGCCGAGGCGGCCTGGTGCTGGCTCGCCGGATGAGGCGTGCGACCGAGCGCCGCCTCGGCGCCTCGACTCCTCAGCGCCCCGCGATCTGGATGCCCGAGAACAGGAGCGATGGCGTTCGCATGGCGGAGTACTTGTACGGGTCGTTCCCCACGCCGGAAAGGCACGTCCAGAGCTCCCGGTGGTTTCCCGATGCGTTCATCTCGCCCACCGGGCCGGCCAGGCGGCCGGCGCGCACCCGGAAGCCCTGTACACCCAGCGAGAAGTCACCCGTGGTCGAATTGGAGTTGCCTCCCAGGAAGCCGGTGACGAGCAGGCCGTCGCCCATGCGGGCGGCGAGCCCGTCTCGCCCCTCGGGGCCCATGCGCCAGGCCAGGTTCGAGACCCGGGACGTGGTGGGCGCCATCGCGAGCTTCCGCCCGTAGTAGGTGTCCACGTAGTGATTGCGCAGGAGCCCGCGCTCGAAGACCGGGAAGGGCCGGGCCGCGATCCCCTCCCCGTCCCAGAGCCGCGACCCCAGCCCTCGGACCACCAGCGGGTCGTCGGACACGTCGAGCCACTCGCTCCCCACCGGCTGCCCCAGCTTCCCCTCCAGGAAGGAGCGCTTCTGCTGCAGGGCTGCGCCGGAGAGCGCGCCGAAGAGCGCGCCAACGAGGCGACCGGCCGCCCTCGCGTCCACCAGCACCGGCGTCACGGCCGACTCCCCCTTCTCCGAGCCGACCCGGGAGAGCGCCCGTTCGGCGGCACCGCGTCCAATTCCCGACGGAGCGGGCAGGTCGGAGAGGAAACGGGCGGTGGCCGCGTCCCAGTCCTCGGGGCGGCGGCCGTCGGGGTCCTTGACGCTCACCTCGGCCGAGATGCCGTAGTCGGTGCCGCTTCGCGCCCCCTCGAAGCCGTTGGAGGTGACGAAGACCCGCTGGGCGGAGGTGTCGCCCACGCTGGCCGAGACCGAGAGGATGCGCTCGGCGCCGGGCGTGGCCCGCGCCGCCTCCTCGATCTCCGCCGCGGACCGGCGGCGGGCGGCGGCATCGAGCCGGTCGTACCCGGGGTCGGCGAGCTGCAGATCGACGTCGGCGCGTCCGGCGTAGAGCGCCGGGTCGGGGAGCACGCGGTAGGGATCGGGGGCCAGCGTGCGGGTGAGCGCCACGCCGTCGGCCACCAGCCGCTCGATCGCCTCGGGTCGCAGGTCGCTCGTCGAGACCGAGGCGTAGCGGCCGTCGACGTAGAGGTCGATGCCCAGGCCGCGCGTGGTGGCCTCGCTGGCGGTCTCGACCCGGCCGTCCCGCCAGGAGAGCTCGACCTGCCGGGAACGCGAGGCCGCTGCGGCCGCTGCCTGGGCCCCGCACCGCAGCGCCAGCCGCACCGCAGCGCGCGCGGCCTCCAGCAGTGTGTCACCCACGGTCAACCCCTCCCGCCCACGGTCATGGAGGAGACCCGCACGGTGGGAAGCCCCTGCGACACCGGCACGCTCTGGCCGTCCTTGCCGCAGGTCCAGCCTCCCTCGTCGACCACCAGGTCGTTCGACACCATGTCCACCTTCTCGAGCGCCTTCGGCCCGTTGCCGATGAGGTTCACGTCCTTGATGGGCCGGGTGAGCTTGCCGTCCTCGATGAGCCAGCCGTTCTTCACGAAGAAGGTGAAGTCGCCGGCCCCGATCTGGACCTGGCCGTTCGAGAAGGTCTGGCAGTAGATGCCCCGCTTCACCGAGCGGATGATCTCCTCCTTCTCGTGAGGGCCGGGCAGCATGTAGGTGGAGCGCATGCGCGGCAGCGGCGGGTGGCGGTAGCTCTCGCGCCGGCCGTTTCCGGTGGGCGCGACCTTGTAGTGACGGGCCGAGATGGCGTCGTGCAGGTAGGAGGCCAGCACCCCGTTCTCGACCAGCACGGTGCGGCCGGCGGCGTTGCCCTCGTCGTCGACGTGGATCGAGCCGCGCGCACCGGGCTCGGTCCCGTCGTCGACGATGGAGACGAACGGGGCGGCGATGACCTTGCCCATCTTGTCGGCGTAGATGGAGGTGCCCTTGCGGTTGAAGTCGGCCTCCATGCCGTGGCCGATGGCCTCGTGGAGCAGGATCCCCGACGACCCCGCGGCCAGCACCACCGGCATCTCGCCCGCCGGTGGCTGGTCGGCGTCGAAGAGGATGGCGGTGCGGGCCCAGGCCTCGCTCACCAGCCGGTCGATGCGGTCCTTCGAGTAGAAATCTCGGCCGGCGCGCCCGGCCACGTTGTAGCCGTTCTGCTCTCGCCGCCCGCCGCGCTCGGCCAGCACCGACACGGAGAGGAGCGCCATGGGCTGCAGGTCCTCGACCACCCGGCCGCTGGAGTCGGCGACGAGCATCGCGCCGGTCTCGTCGTGCAGGTGGACGTTCACCTTGCGGACGCTGGGGTCGGCGGCGAGCAACCGGGCGTTCACCTGCTCCAGTATCGGAAGGCGCGCGGCAGCCCCCTCGCCCTCCCCGGGCGAGATCGCCGGGTAGCGCCCGGAGAGCCGCGGAGCCAGGTGCAGGACGGCCGGGGCGTCGATGGCAGCCCCGTCGGCGATGGTGGCGGCGGTACGGGCAGCGGCCAAGATGGCGGGGAGCGACAGGTCCTCCGTGTACCCGTAGCCGGTCTGGTCTCCCTTCACCACCCGCACGCCCACGCCGAGCTCCACCGACGCGAACCCCCGGTTCACGGCCCCGTCCTCGAGCGCCAGGTCGGTCTCGACGCGGTGCTGGAAGAAGACGTCGGCGAAGTCGCCCCCCCGGGAGAGGGCCGCCGAAAGAGCCTCCCGCAGCATCCGCTCGGTGACGCCGAAGCGGTCGAAGTAGCCGATTCCCGTGCGCGCGGCGCCCGAATGCATCACCATCCCTGCCCCTGTCTCGCCCTGGTCGTGGAATACGAAATATAAGGAGGCGGTTCGAGTATGACCCGACTTTCCGGAGGAGGCTCCATGCACCGTGTGACCCCCAGGGTGGCGATCGCCGCCCTGCTCGTGGCCCTGGCCGTCCCGCTCGCTCCCGCCCTCGCCGCCGACGCCGCGCCGGCCGCGATCCCCGTGATTTCCCGCGAGATCCTCTTCGGGAACCCGGAGCGGGTGAGCCCCAAGCTCTCGCCCGACGGCAAGAAGCTCGCCTGGATCGCCCCCGACGAGAAGAACGTCCTTCAGGTATGGGTGAAGACCATCGGCCAGGAGGATGGCAAGAAGGTCACCGCCGACAAGAAGCGCGGCATCCGGCAGTACCTGTGGGCGCAGGACGACAAGACCCTCCTGTACCTCCAGGATGCCGACGGCGACGAGAACTTCCACGTCTA
>Ga0209253_10003400_pt1 | contig 14014 bp, 11 predicted proteins | sample FrelakmetBRP12BR_FD_187145 | JGI IMG/M metagenome (GOLD analysis project Ga0209253, IMG submission 187145) | Freshwater lake sediment microbial communities from the University of Notre Dame, USA, for methane emissions studies - BRP12 BR (SPAdes)... | ecosystem: Environmental > Aquatic >...
CCCCGAGGCCATGGCCGTCCGCGAGCGCGCGCTCGCGCACGCGTCCTTCCCCCAGGCGCTCGGTGAGCTGTTCATCGGCCCGCGGCACGGCCTGGTGGTGGTGGGCACGCACGGCAAGACCACGACCAGCGCGCTCATGGGCTTCGTGCTGCACCACGCCGGCCGCGACCCGTCCTTCCTGGTGGGGGGCGTGACCCGCGACTTCGACGGGAACTTCCGCCTCGGGGGCGGCCCGCACTTCGTCATCGAGGGGGACGAGTACGACACCGCCTGGTTCGACAAGGGGCCCAAGTTCCTCCACTACCGGCCCCGCACGGCCATCTTCACGAGCTGCGAGCTGGACCACGCCGACATCTACCGCGACCAGGCCCACTACGAGAGCGCCTTCGAGCGCTTCGTGGCCCTGCTCCCGCCGGATGGCTTCCTCGCCGCCTGCGCCACCTGGCCGAGCGTGCTGCGGCTCTCTCTCGCGGCCCGCTGCACGGTCGAGAGCTACTCGGTGGAGCGCCCGGCCGACTGGGAGGCGCGCCACCTCACCCTCGCCGCCGACGGCGCCCGCTTCACGCTGGTCCGCCGCGGAGTGGCGCTCGGTCCCGTGCGCCTGGCGGTGGGCGGGGCCCACAACGTCGAGAACGCGCTCGGCGTGGCCGCCGCCGCCACCCGGCTCGGCCTCTCCTTCACCGAGATCGCCTCGGCCCTCGAGGCCTTCCGCGGCGTGAAGCGGCGGCAGGAGGTGCGCGGCACCGCCGGCGGAATCACCGTGGTGGACGACTTCGCCCACCACCCCACCGCCGTGTCGCGCACGCTCGCCGCCCTCCGCGGCTCGTTCCCCGGGGCGCGGCTCCTCGTCTGCTTCGAGCCCCGCTCCAACACCAGCCGCCGCAGCCTCCACCAGCGCGAGTACGCCCGGAGCTTCGGTGACGCCGCCCTGGCCTTCCTGCTCCGCCCCGCGCCCACCGACCGGGTCCCCGAGGCGGAGCGGCTCGACATGGACGAGCTCGCCCGGGACGTCACCGGCGCCGGGACGCCGGCGCGCGCCTTCCGGACCGTCGAGGAGATCGTCGAGGCGGTGCGCGCCGTGGCCCGGCCCGGTGACGTCGTCGTGGCCATGTCGAACGGGGCGTTCGGGGGCATCTGGGACAAGCTGCTCGCGGCCCTGGGGCGCTCCGGCTGACGCGCAAGGCGGGGCGGCCGGGCCGGTAACGCGGAGCGCCCGCCCCCGGAGGGAGCGGGCGCCCGGGTCGCAGCCAGGTCGGACTAGCTGTGGCAGGCACGGCAGGTCGGGTTCGACCCGATCTGCGATTGCGTGCCCTTCCACCCCGGCGGGTGCGGGTTGCCGCCGATGCCGCCCACCGAGTGGCAGCTGATGCACAGCTGCGCGCCCGCGCCGGAGCTGTGGCAGGCGGCGCAGGCCGTGATGTTGTTGCGGGCCTGGGCCTTGTGCTCGAGGAAGGAGGGGTGTCCGGTCGGCAGTCGCCCGCCGGTGTTCGAGCCGGGGAGCACAGCCTGGAACCCGTGGCAGCTCTGGCAGTACTGCACGCCGTGGCACTTCAGGCAGCTCGCCGGATCGGCGGCCTGCTCGATGGCGTGCCGCGAGATCCAGTCGCCGCGGTGGATGAACTCGCTCGCCACCTTCTCCGGGAACTGCACGGACGGCGGGAGCGGGCGCGTCGTCGCGGTGTGGCAGGTCGAGCACATCGTCTGGTCGTGGCACTGGGTGCAGGTCTGCACCGACTGCCGCGCCCACTTGCCGTGGGTCTCGAGGAAGTTCGCCTCGTGCGTGTACTCGGCCACCGGCTTGAACGGGTACTTGTTCAGGTCGATGTGGCAGGGGGTGCAGCGCCCCACCGCGAAGTCCTGGGAGTGGTTGTGACAGGCCGTGCAGGTCTTCATCGGCGGGACCGGCTTCACGACGTCGCCGCTCTCGGTGAACTTCACGTGGCACTTCGTGCAGTCGCTGCCCACCATGGGCAAGTGCCAGGCGTGGTTGAAGTGCACCGCCGGCTCGAAGCGCTGCACCGGCGTGTACGTGGGGATCGGGTCGTGGCAGGCGGCGCAGGCCTCGGACTTCGCCGGGATCTGGACGTCGATGGCGTTCGCCTTGACGGACGTGGACTTCAGCACCGGCGCGTGGCACTCGGTGCAGGCCAGCCCGGCCTCGATGTGCGTCGAGTGCGGGAACTTGTAGGGCGCCGGCTGCTGGGCCTCGGGCTTCTTCCCGTGGTTCATGCAGCCCGACGCCAGCAGCGCCAGGGGCAGGAGCAGGTGACGCTGGTTCATGGCTGCACCTCGCGGAAGCGGTAGGTCTGGTTGTAGACGAGCTTCACCATGCCGCTGAAGTAGCTCTTGTAGTAGGGCGTCTCGCCGCCGGAGACGGCGCCGACCACCGAGAGGCCGTGCCCGACGTCGTAGCCCAGGGTGGCGTTGCCGATGATGGACTGGGTGTTGCCGTTCACCGGCTGATCGAACCAGTACCCCTGGCCGTCGAGGGTGCCGGTGAAGCCGTACATCCTGAGCGATCCGAAGACGCGAGCGTTCCAGTATCCCTGCTCGGGCAGATCCAGGCGCGAGCCCTCCGCGCCCACCGTCGAGCGGGCGCTCGGCTTCCAGGTGGCCCGCACGAAGTACCGGTTGCCGGACTCGCTGTCCTTGGAGAGCGCGCCCGTGGTCGGGTCGCCCAGCGCCGAGTAGCTCGCGATCCAGCGATAGCCGAGGTCGATGTCGAGCGGCACGTGGAGGCCGAAGGCCTCGAGCCCGACCCGGGCGGTGCCGCCGAGGTACTGGTGGCTGCCGTCCGTGAAGACCCAGAGGATCGAGTTGTACCCGAGCAGCAGCGCCGGCACGGTGTAGCTGTACTCGGCGGTGAACTGCAGGTGTGGTGTCACCGGGAACACCAGGCTCGCGCTCGCCTCCGGGAGCTGGTTCCCGAAGCCGCTGTAGTACTCGTTGGCGAAGAGGCTGTAGTCCAGGTAGCCGAGCAGGTACATCCACGGGACCGGCGAGAACTTCAGGTCGAGCGCCACGTCCTCGCGGGTGAAGTTGCCCGAGTCCCAGGCCAGGGTGGTGGAGACGCCGAAGCTCACCCACTGCCGGTAGGCGAAGCCGAGCCGCCCCCCGACGGCCACGTTGCCGAGCGTCGGGTTCGACGAGTAGACGCTCCCCCAGCCGATGAAGCGCTGGACCGTGGGCGCGCCGCCCCAGACGTCGAGCGAGAGGTACTCGAGGAAGCGCGAGGAGAGCGACAGGCCGTCGAGCTGGAGCATCCGCGCGTTGCCGACGCCGATGCTCTGGCGGCCCAGCTTCACCTGGAGATCGCCCTTGAGCCAGCTGCCCTTCACGAAGGCCAGGTTCAGGTCGCCGCTCCAGGCGCCGCTGTTGGTGTAGCCGTTCCACCAGGGCGGTGACGACAGGTCCACGCCGCCCCAGGCGTCCACCACCAGTTGCAGCTCGCCGCCGGGAATGGCGAAGCCGCGCCCCGACACCGAGATGAACTCGTAGAGCGGCGTGGTCGGATAGGTCGCGCCGTCCCGCCACTGCTTCTGGAAGTAGAGCGAGGTGCTGGAGGTCGCCTCCAGCTCGCTGGCGCGTCCCGAGGCCGGCGCGAGGAGCACAGCCGCGGCGAGGAGTGCGATGCCGAGCCTGAGTCTCATGGAGAGGTCCGTTCCGCAGTTCGAGGTCCGTGCTGCGACACGAGCGCAGGCCCTCGCCAGCCGGGCTTTTCCGCTGCGCTCAGGCAAGATCGCATATCGCATCCCCGCGGGTTTTGACAGTTATCATTTCCCGGCGGCGAGGCTTGCCTCCCTCCGCGGAGGTGAGCGCTGGCGCGGTGCCGGTGGGGTCGGGTAAGAGAGATCCGCACGCCGCGCCCGACCCACGCCTCGATGCACCCGGCCCCGCACACCCGCAGGGAGACCCACCGTGAATTCACTCCTCGTCGCGCTGCTCCTGGCCTCGCCGCCAGCCGCCGTCCCGGCTTCGGCGCCCGCGCCGAGGGCGGCCCCCGCCCCACCGCCCACGGAGACGACCCGCACGGCCCCGAAGGCCGCCGCCTCCAGCGCGGCGCCGCCCACCGCCGCCGATGCCCGGGCCTTCGTCGCCCGCATCGACGAGCAGTACCGGCGCCTCGCGCTCCGCGCCGGTACCGCTGACTGGGTGAACCTCACCTACATCACCCTCGACACCGAGCGGCTCTCGGCCTGGGCGAACGAGGAGGTGATGGCCTTCCTCTCCGGTGCCATCCGCGAGTCGCTGGGCTACCGCGGCGTCGCCGCCGACGAATCGACGCGCCGGCAGCTGGAGCAGCTGCGCCTCGTCACCGAGCCGCCCCCGTCGCCGGAGGACCCGGAGAAGCGCGCGGAGCTGGCCGAGGCGAAGACCAGGCTCTCCTCCCTCTACGGCGCCGGGAAGTGGTGCGGCCCGGACGGGAAGGCCCCCTGCCGCGACCTCGGCCAGCTCGAGGAGACGATGGCGAGGAGCCGGAGCTGGGACGAGCTGCTCGACGCATGGGTGGGCTGGCGCACCGTGTCGCCGCCGATGAAGCCGCTCTACCAGCGCCTGGTGGCCCTCTCCAACCAGGGCGCCCGCGAGATCGGCTTCGGCGACGTCGGCGTGCAGTGGCGCTCCGGCTACGACATGCCGCCCGACGCCTTCGCCGCCGAGACCGAGCGGCTCTGGCAGCAGCTGCGACCGCTCTACGAGGCGCTTCACTGCTACGTGCGAGGGAAGCTGCAGAAGGCCTACGGAAAGGAGCGGGTGAAGGACGGCGCGCCCATCCCGGCCCACCTGCTCGGGAACATGTGGGCCCAGACCTGGGAGAACGTCTACCCGCTCGTCGAGCCCCACCCCGGCGTCGCCAGCCTGGACGTGGACGCCGCCCTGAAGGCCCAGGCCTGGGACCCCGTCCGCATGGTGAAGACCGGCGAGGCCTTCTTCTCCTCGCTGGGGTTCGCGCCGCTTCCCGAGACCTTCTGGCAGCGCTCGATGCTCACCAAGCCCCGGGACCGGGAGGTGGTGTGCCACGCCAGCGCCTGGGACCTCGACGCCAGGGGCGACCTCCGCATCAAGATGTGCATCCGGCCGATCGAGGAGGACCTCCTCACCATCCACCACGAGCTCGGCCACAACTACTACCAGAGGGCCGCGGAGCACCTGCCCTTCCTCCTGCAGGGCGGCGCCAACGACGGCTTCCACGAGGCGATCGGCGACGCGCTCGTCCTGTCGGTGACCCCGGCGTACCTGAAGAAGCTGGGGCTCGCAGCCGGCGTGCCGGCGGACGAGCGCGGGACCGTGAACGTGCAGATGAAGAAGGCCCTCGAGCAGGTCTCCTTCCTGCCCTTCGGGCTCCTGATGGACCGCTGGCGCTGGGAGGTCTTCGCCGGCCGGATCGGTCCGGAGCGCTACAACGCCAGCTGGTGGGAGATGCGCCAGCGCTACCAGGGCGTCTCCGCACCGGTACCGCGCACCGAGGCCGACTTCGACCCGGGCGCCAAGTACCACATCCCCGCGAACGTCCCCTACACCCGCTACTTCCTGGCGCGCATCCTCCAGTTCCAGTTCCACCGGGCCATGTGCCGTATCGCCGGGGACCGGGGGCCGCTCCACGAGTGCTCCATCGCCGGGAACGCCCCGGTGGGCAAGCGCTTCGGGGAGATGCTCTCGATGGGGGCCTCGCGCCCCTGGCCGGACGCGCTCGAGGCGCTCACCGGCGAGCGGCAGATGGACGCCACGGCCATGCTCGAGTACTTCGCGCCGCTGCGCCGCTTCCTGGAGACGGCGAATCGCGGCCAGAGGTGCGGCTGGTAGGCGCGGTCGCGCCCGGGCCCGGGGAAGCGTCCGCCGCGGCAGGGCCCGGCCGCCGCGCGGCCCGCCCGCCGCCTAGGGCCGCTCCGCCTCCGGCGCCGCCGCGGGCGGGGGTGCGACGGTGAAGCGGGCCCGGTCGCGCTCGTGGGCCACCTCGCCCGGCTCGGCGGGCGGCTCGCGCAGCCAGAAGACCATCTCGTCGGGCTCCCAGGCGTAGGGCTCGCCGTTCAGGCTGACGCGCCCCTCGTCCACGGCGCGGGTGGCGACGAGGAGGTCCAGGTCGCCGAGGTCCCGCACCATGGCCTCGAAGCGCCCCTGGCGCTGGGGGTCGGGGAAGTAGAAGTGGTCCCGGCTCGGGAAGGCCGTGTGGTAGTGGGCCGGCCGGTAGGCGACGCCGGTGAGGCCGAGCCGCAGCGCCATCAGCGCCAGCATCTCGCCGGCCTCCCGGGCGAGCCCCAGGCCGGGCACGTCCTGGCCCGGCAGGCGCGGCCGCCGCTCGCTGAACTGGGCGCGCGGGTTCCGCAGCGACAGCCAGTGGACGTAGAGGACCGGGTGGCCCTCGACGCGTCGCCGCTCCACGACCGTCTCGACGAGCAGGTGCTCACGCCCGTCGGCCTCGCCGAAGATGCGCACCCGCTCCCCGGGCCCGGCGCGGTCGAACTCGATCCGGAAGTGCTCGTAGCCGAGCCGCGCCAGCTGGTCGAGGATGCCGAACTGCTGCAGCGCGTGCTCCATCCCGGCAGCGGTGTAGAAGCCCAGCAGGAGCCGCTGCCGCTGGGGGCGCATGCCCAGCGACTCCGCCAGGTCGTCGTCGGTGAGCTCGCCCGCGTCGGAGAGGAGGTCCACCTGCAGGCCGCGCGCGATCCCCGCGAACCGCGTCGCCAGCGGGTCGTAGTCCTCGGGAATGGGGTCGAGCGAGCCGGTGGCGAGCGCCATGCCGGTGCCGGCCAGCACCTTCCAGGCATTGGCCGTGTAGCCTCCGCCCGGCAACCACACCGCCGACGAGAGCCCGAGGTGGCCGACGACGGCGGCGTCGCGCAAGCGCGCCCCGGCGAGCGTGAGGCCGAGCCGCCCCATCTTGTCGCCCTTCAGCACGTCGCCGCCGGCGATGACGAAGTAGAGCTCGGCCCGTGGCATCCGCCCGAGAAGCGCCTTCAGCGCCTCCAGGTACTCGACGTCGCCGGTGCCAGGCGGCAGAAGCGTCTCGTCCACGCCCGGAAGCGAGCCCCAGTCCGAGGCGGAGAGCGAGCCGATCCAGTGGTCCGGGTCGTTGGCGAGCGACAGCGCCACGCCGTCCGGCGGGTGGGCGTCCATGTCGAGCACCGCCACCTTGCCCTGGAAGCCCTCCGCCCGCAGCGTGGCCACCGCGACGCCGATGTCGTTCACCGCGCAGTTGCCGCCGGCGCTCGCCGGGCCGGCGTGGTGGAACCCTCCGAGCAGGTTCAGGGCCGGCTTGCGGCGGCGCAGCGCCTCCCGCGCCCCTTCCAGCGTGGCGCCGGCGGCGAGCCGCACCGTCCGCATCACCTCGTCCACCGGGACGTCGGAGGGATCGACGCCGAAGACCCCGGCGAGCGTCTCGGGCCGCGACAGCGACTCCAGCAGCTGGGGGGTGTGAAGCCGCGACAGGTCGGCGTAGGAGATGCGCCGGGGCGTTCGCCACCAGGGGTGCGCGACCGCCTTGCTCTCCCACAGCCACCAGGCGGCAAAGTCGGCGCGCCGCGGTTCCACGCCGGCGAACTCCAGGCCCGAGAGCGGCAGGCGGTAGGCCGTGTCGTACCAGACGTCCACCTCGCGCCGGCGCAGGAGCGAGCGCAGCTGGTAGAGCAGGGCGCGGGGGCCTGGGGCCATGGACGGGCCGGCGCGCCGGTCAGGCCGAGGGCTTGCCGGCGCTGGGCCCAGCCGCGACGGTCGCCCGCTCGCTCTCGGGAAGTGCCGGCTTGTCCCCCGGACGCTGGATCCGGAGCGAGAGCCAGGCGTCGAAGCCGAGCCAGGCCACTCCCAGGACGACCGCCAGGATGAGCGGCCCCATCACCCGTCGCAGCTCGGTACGGGTGAGGATGGCCTGCGTGTCCAGGTTGGCGAACAGCAGCGGGAGATAGCTCCAGGGCATGGCCCAGAGCGTGAGACCGAGGAGCAGCACGAACGCGACGGCGCGGGCGTAGCTGAGCGCTTTCATCGAGGAAACCCTCCGGACGCGGGAACCTTAGCACGCGCTCCGGCGGGCGGCCGCGCGAACGACACCTCGCCGCGGGTGCACCCGCGAGGCGCGGCAGGTATCCTCGAGGCGGCTGCCGGGGACACGGCCGGGGCCGGCCGGGGAGGGGCCTTGAGCGACGTCCGGGAGCTGATGGAAGGCTGCGCCGAGGCGGCCCGCCGGGGCGGCGAGGTGCTGCGAGCCCGCTGGGGGACGCTGCGGACCATCGACTACAAGGGCGGCATCGACCTCGTCACCGACGCCGACCGCGCCAGCGAGGAGGCGCTGCTCGGCTTCGTGCAGGAGCGCTTCCCGGGGAGCGCGGTGCTCGCCGAGGAATCGGGAGCCTCCGGCTCGGAGACGGCGCGGCTCCGCTGGTTCGTCGACCCGCTCGACGGCACGACCAACTACGCCCACGGGGTGCCCCACTTCGCGGTGAACGTGGCCGTGGCCGACGCGGGCGGCCTCGCCGCCGGCGCGACCCTGGATCCGCTCCGAGGGGAGCTCTTCGTGGCGGGGCGTGGCCACGGCGCCTGGCTCGACGGCGAGCGCATCCACGTCTCCAGGGCGGCGGAGCTGCGCGAGGCCCTGCTCTGCACCGGCTTCCCGTACGACATCCAGCAGGACCCGGAGCCGGTGCTGCGCCTGTTCCGGGCCTACCTCGGGCGCGCCCGGGCGGTGCGCCGCTTCGGTGCGGCGGCGCTGGACCTGGCCTACGTCGCCTGCGGCCGCTTCGACGGCTTCTGGGAGATGAAGCTCAAGGCGTGGGACGTCGCACCCGGCATCCTGCTGGTGCGCGAGGCCGGTGGGGCGGTGGCCGACTTCGACGGTGGCGACGGCATGCTCTTCGGCGGCACCATCTGCGCCGCGAACCCGGCGCTGCAGGCGATCCTGCTGGCGGTGCTGGCGGAGGTGCGCGGAGCCGCGCCCCGCTGAGCGGCGAGGGAGCCCGCTCCCGGATCTCGGGGCGGCGCCCTGCGCCTTCAGCCCCCCCGGGTGCCGAACCGAAGCCGGTACACCGAGTCGGGGTCGACGTAGAGGTCGCCCACCTTCACGCCGAAGTGGAGATGCGGGCCGGTGACGCGCCCGGTCTGGCCGACCCGGCCGATGGGCTGTCCACGCCGGACGGCGTCGCCCGGCTTCACGTCCATCCGGGAGAGGTGGAAGTACACCGTGAAGAGGCCCGCACCGTGGCTCACCACCACGCTCTGGCCGGACGCGTAGCAGTCGCGCGCCAGGACGACGCGGCCATCGTTGGAGGCCGCGACCGGGTCGCCCAGGGCGCCGCCGAGGTCGGTCCCGTAGTGCTGCCCCTGCTTCTTCCCGTTGAAGACCCGCTTCTGGCCGAAGGGTGCGGTGACCTCGTCCTGGCGTGGCGGGGCGAAGGGGACCGCGAAGGTGGGGGGGCCGAAGGGCTGGGCGAAGGCCGCGACGAAGGCGGCCTGGTCGGCCTTCATGCGCCTCTTCTGGGCCGGTGACGGCGACAGGAACCGGGGCGCGACCCGGAGCCGCGTCTCGGGGAAGTCGGGCGCGACGACCTCGGCGCGGGCGCGCAGCGTCGCGCCGCCCGCCGGTGCGCTGGCGTCGGCCGCTGCCGGGGAAGGGGCGCCGAGCCGCGCCTCCACCTCGAGCGTTCCCGGCTCGAGCTCGACCGGGAGCGCGGCGACGGCCTCGTAGCCGCCCGGCACCGGGAAGAAGCGGAGCTCCCGGCCGGCCACGGAGGCTGCGGGCGTCGTGGCGGCGCCGGCCACGGTCACCAGCAGCGCGTCGCCGGGGCGGAGCCGGTCGGGCGCGAGGAGAAGCGACGGGGCGCCATGGACCGCATCGGGGGCCGCGGCCCCGGTCGCACCGGCCCGGGCCGAGGCGGCCTCGGTGGCGACCGCCGCCGCCGGGGTCCCGGTGCCCGGCGCGACCGCCGGGGTCCCGGCGACCGCCGTCCGCGCAGCGAGGAGCGCGCCCCCCATCGCCGCGGCGAGGAGCGCGACGACGCTCGCCGGGGCGAGGTAATGTGATCGGGTCATGGATGCCTTCAAGCCGCACCTCGCGAAGCTCGCCGCCTACCCCTACAGGAAGGTGGAAGCGCCCATCAAGCTCGACCAGAACGAGAGCCCATGGGACCTGCCGCCGGACCTGAAGGAGCGCGCGCTGGCACGCATCCGCGACGCGGAGTGGAACCGCTACCCCGACATGCACGCCGAGGGGGTGCGCGCGGCGGTGGCGGCATTCCAGGAGTGGCCGCAGGAGGGCGTGGTGGTGGCGCCCGGCTCCAACTTCCTCATCCTGGCCCTGGCGCTGGCCGCGAACCGCGTGCTCGACACCTCCCCGTCCTTCGCCTTCTACCTCGGCGCCGCCGAGCTCTCCGGCACGCCCTACCGCGCCGTGCCCCTCCGGCCCGGGTTCGCGCTGCCGGTGGAGGAGCTTCTCGAGGCGATGTCCGCCGCGGCGGGGCCCCCGGGCGTGCTGTTCCTGGCCACCCCGCACGCACCCACCGGCGTTCTCTTCGCCGAGGCCGACGTGCGTCGGCTCGCCGAGCGGGCCCGCGCCCTGGGCTGGCTCCTGGCCCTCGACGAGGCCTACGGCCAGTTCAGCGGAACCGACCACCGGGCGCTGGCCCGGGAGATTCCGGGCGTCGTCCTGCTCCGGACCTTCTCCAAGGCCTTTGGCCTGGGCGGCATCCGCGCCGGCTACCTCCTCGCCGCCCCGGAGGTGGGGCGCAGGCTGCAGGCGATGCTGCCGCCGTTCGACGTCCCGGTGCACACCGCCGCCGTGCTGCGGACGGTGCTCGAGGAGCCGCAGCGCGCCGCCGAGACCGCTCGGCGGCTGGCCGCCGAGCGCGACCGGGTGGTGGCGGCGCTCGGACGCCACCCGACCTGGAAGGTCCACCCCAGCCACGCCAACTTCTTCCTGGTGTGGACGCCCGATGCCGCCCTGGCCTGGCAGGGCCTTCTCGAGCGGGGCCTCCTGGTCCGGCGGCAGGACCACCTGCCGGGTCTCGAGGGCTGCCTGCGGGTCTCGGTGGGAACGCCCGCCGAGAACGACGCCTTCCTGGCGGCGGCGCTGGCGCTGCGGTGATCACCGCGGCCCAGCCGGCTCCGGGCCACCGCCCCGCCGGCGTCCCGCGCCCGGGACCGGGGGGCGCGCCGCGCACTCGCGTTCACACCAGCCCGTGCGCCACCATCGCCTTTGCGACCCTGACGAAGCCGGCGATGTTCGCGCCCACCACGTAGTTTCCGGGCGCGCCGTACTCCTCCGCGGTCTCGAAGCAGTTCCGGTGGATGTTGCGCATGATCTCGCCGAGCCGCTTCTCCGTGTACTCGAAGGTCCAGCTGTCGCGGGTCGCGTTCTGCTGCATCTCCAGCCCCGAGGTGGCGACGCCACCGGCGTTGGCGGCCTTTCCCGGGCCGTAGGCGATCCGGGCCTCCAGGAAGACCTTGATGCCCTCCGGGGTGGTGGGCATGTTCGCCCCCTCGCCCACCGCGATGCAGCCGTTCTTCACCAGCGTGGCGGCGTCCTTGCCATTGATCTCGTTCTGGGTGGCCGACGGCATGGCCACCTGGCAGGGGATCTCCCAGATGTTGCCGCCCTCCAGGTAGCGGGCGTGCTTGCGGTACTCCACGTAGGCCTTGATGCGGCGCCGCTCGCGCTCCTTGAGCTGCTTCACGAGCTCGAGGTCGATGCCCTTGTCGTCGATGACGACGCCGTCGGAGTCGGAGCAGGCAATGACCTTGCCCCCGAGCTGGTTGATCTTCTCGATGGTGTAGATGGCGACGTTGCCGGAGCCCGACACGACGCACTTCTTCCCCTCGAAGGAGTCCTTGCGGACCTTGAGCATCTCGTCGACGAAGAAGGTGGCGCCGTAGCCGGTGGCCTCGGTGCGGACCAGCGATCCGCCGTAGTCGAGCCCCTTGCCGGTGAGGACGCCGGCCTCGTACTTGGCCGTCAGCCTCTTGAACTGGCCGAACATGTAGCCGATCTCGCGGCCGCCGACGCCGATGTCGCCGGCGGGCACGTCGGTGTACTCGCCGACGTAGCGCCAGAGCTCGGTCATGAAGCTCTGGCAGAAGCGCATCACCTCGGTGTCCGACTTGCCCTTGGGGTCGAAGTCGGAGCCGCCCTTGCCGCCGCCGATGGGCAGCCCGGTGAGGGCATTCTTGAAGATCTGCTCGAAGCCGAGGAACTTCACGATGCCCAGGTAGACCGAGGGGTGGAAGCGCAGCCCGCCCTTGTAGGGGCCGAGCGCACTGTTGAACTGCACGCGGAAGCCGCGGTTGATGTGGACCTCCCCCCGATCGTCCTGCCACGGCACCCGGAAGATGATCTGCCGTTCCGGCTCGGCGATGCGCTGGATGATCTTGCGGTCGGCGAACTCCGGGTATTTCGAGAGCACGGGCCCGATGGACTCCAGGACCTCGCGAACCGCCTGGTGGAACTCGGCCTCCCCGGGGTTGCGACGGAGGATCTCCTGGTAGATGGGCTCGAGCTTCTCGTCGATGAACGCGGCCACGGTGGACCCCCCAATTCGCGGGCGGTGAATGAAGGACCGCTCCACGGGCCCGCCGCGCGTGGAAGCCCGGCAGACTATCGAACTGCGCGCACCTTGAGCAGGTGCAATGGAAACGTGCACGAAGAACGCAGGAAAGACGAGCCCTTGCGCGAGTGGTCCGGTCGTGCGCGTCCTCTGCCCCGATCCGGCGCATGGCCGGCCAGCCGGGGACGGAGGCGCCGGAGGAGGGGCCCGGAGCCGGCCAGGCGCCGTCGATTCCGTCCCGGACTTGTCCTACACTGCCCGCGGGGAGGAAGCAGGAATGCCCATCCCGTGGACTCCGGCGCTCGCGATCGGCGTGCCCGAGATCGATCAACAGCACCAGGAGCTCTTCATCCGCATCGAGCGGCTCGTGCGCGGCATCACCATCGGCGACCGCGACGAGGTGGGGCGGACCCTGGAGTTCCTCGAGGAGTACGTCTACCGTCACTTCGGCGACGAGGAGCGCTGGATGATACGCAGCGCCTACCCGGAGTACGTCCGCCACAAGGCGGAGCACGAGCGGTTCATCCGCGACTACGAGCACATGAAGATGGAGTACGCCCAGAAGGGGCCTACCGTCCTCACCGGCATGCGGATGAACAACTGGATCGCCGAGTGGCTGAAGAGCCACATCGGCCGCTCGGACATGGATCTCGGCCGCTACCTCTCCACCAAGATGTCGTGCGGCGACCTCGATCGCGGGGTGTAGCCAGCGGGCGGGGCCATCCGGGCGGCGGGCTGCGTCGGGCGCGGCGCTAGTGCTCGACCTTGAAGCCGATGCGGACGGTCACCTGGAACTCCGAGACCTTGCCGCCCTTCACGGAGCCACGGATCTCGGCCACCTCGAACCAGCCGACGTTCCGTATGGTCTTCGAGGCCTCGGCGACCGCCGCCTTGACCGCCTCCGCGATGCTCTCCGACGAGGTCCCAACGATCTCGACCTTCTTGTAGGCGGCCATGGCTTCGCGTCCTTTCCGCTGGATGGGGGGCTCGAGAATCTCGGCGGCGGGATCTTAGCCGAACCGCCGCCGCCGTCCGATGGGGAAGTGCCGGGCCGCCGCGTCGGCCGGGAAGGGCGGAGCCGGGCCCCCGCCGGAGGGAGCCGGCGCCCGGGCCGGAGGGAGGCGCAGGGCTGTGCCCGGCATGCCTCCAGGGTATCATCGGTGCCCTGCGCCGCTTGACTCCCGAGGTGTCAAGTCGGTAAGAGGGCCGATCTGGGGAGAGACAGGCGGGGCCCCAGCACCCGGAAGGCGAGCGTACATGGCCGACTTGTTCGAGAAGTGTGCCGCCTGGAAGGACGTCCAGGTCCTCAAGATCGCCGGGCATTACCCGTACTACCGGGTGATCGAGGCCACCGACGGGACCGAGGTCGTCGTCGACGGCAAGCGCCTCATCATGGCTTGCTCCAACAACTACCTCGGACTGGCCACCGACCCGCGCGTCACGGAGGCCGCCGCCGAGGCGGCCCGGCGCTGGGGCGCCTCGACCTGCGGCTC
>Ga0209253_10003401_pt1 | contig 14013 bp, 11 predicted proteins | sample FrelakmetBRP12BR_FD_187145 | JGI IMG/M metagenome (GOLD analysis project Ga0209253, IMG submission 187145) | Freshwater lake sediment microbial communities from the University of Notre Dame, USA, for methane emissions studies - BRP12 BR (SPAdes)... | ecosystem: Environmental > Aquatic >...
CTTCGCCCCGGGCCGTCCCAGCCGGCGGGGGGCGCGCCGCGCCGAGGTGCCCGCAGGGGCGTCGAGGACCGAGCGAACCAGCCCCCGCCGTGACTCGACGCCAAACGGTCGCTGAACGCCCTCACCCGAGGATTCGCTCCGAGGCGCGGTCCGCGCTCCCCCGCCGGCGGCACGCTCCCCCGCCGGCGGCACACGCTCCCCCGTTGCGAAGGCGCTCCCCGCCCGCCTGCCCCCCTCAGATGGTCGCAGCCGCCACCAGCTCGGCGATCCTCGCCAGCGCCCGATCGATGCCCGCCGGCTCGGCGCCGCCGGCCTGCGCCATGTCCGGCTTTCCTCCGCCCGATCCGCCGATCAGCCTGGCGGCGTTCTTGACCAGGTCTCCAGCCTTGACGATGCCGGTGAGGTCCTTCGTCACGGCCACCAGCAGGACCGCCTTGCCCTCGTGCTCGCTGGCGAGCGCCACCACCCCGCGCCCCAGCCTGTCGCGCAGCTTGTCGGCGAGCTCTCGCAGGGCCTTGCCGTCGCCCTCGACGCGAATCGCCAGCACCTTCACGCCGTTCACCTCGCTGGCCTGGCTGGCCAGGTCGCCGGAGCGGGCGGCCGCCACCTGCCCCTGCGCCTCGGCGAGATGCTTCTCGAGCTCCTTCACGCGGCGCTGCAGCGACTCGACCTTGGCCGCCACGTCGAAGGGGCCGGAGCGGAGCAGCGACGCGGCCGCACGGAGCTCGGCGTCGCCCTTCTGGGCCAGCTCGACGGCGCGTGGCCCGGCGTGGGCCACGATGCGGCGGACCCCCGCGGCGATGCTCTCCTCGCTCGAGATCTTGAAGAAGTGGATGTCGCCGGCCCGGCGGACGTGTGTGCCGCCACAGAACTCCTTCGACGGGCCGATTCCGACCACACGCACGGTCTCGCCGTACTTCTCGCCGAAGATCATCATGGCGCCGGTCTTCCGGGCCTCGTCGATCGGCACGACCGAGGTGGCGGTGGGCTCGTTGCGGCGCACCAGGTCGTTCACCCGCCGCTCCACGTCGCGGATCTCCTCCTCGGAGAGCGGCTGGAAGTGGGAGAAGTCGAAGCGCAGGTGATCGGGCGCCACCACCGAGCCGGCCTGCTTCACGTGCTCGCCGAGCCGCTCGCGAAGCGCCAGGTGGAGCAGGTGCGTGGCCGAGTGGTTGGCCCGGATCAGGTCGCGCCGCTCCTCGTCCACGCGCAGCTCCACGACCTCGCCGACCGCGATCTCGCCCTCGGTGACCTCTCCGCGGTGGACCACCAGCCCGGGCATGGGCCGCTTGGCGTCGAGCACCTTGACCTGCCCGTGCGGCGCGTGGATGGCGCCGGTGTCGCCCACCTGGCCCCCCGACTCGCCGTAGAACGGGGTCTCGGAGGTGATCACCTCGACCCGGTCGCCCTTGCCGGCCCGGTCGGCCCGCTTTCCATTCACCAGCAGTGCCTTGACCGGAGCCTTGCCCGCGGTGGCGTCGAAGCCGAGAAATCTCACTTCGGCGAGCTCTTTTGCGATCTGGCGGTGGATCTCCTCGACCGCCTCCTCGCCCGATCCCTTCCACTCGGAGCGGGCGCGCTGCTCGGCCATCGCCGCCTCGAAGCCAGCCTCGTCGACGCCGACCGCGTGCTCCTCGGCGATGACGCGGGTGAGGTCCATGGGGAAGCCGAACGTGTCGTAGAGCTGGAAGGCCACCTTGCCCGGGATGCTCTTCTCGCCGCGGGCCGTCAGGTGGCGGATCTGCTCCTCGAGGATGGTGAGCCCCTTGTCGAGCGTGCGGCGGAACGATTCCTCCTCCTGCTCGGCCACCTTGAGGATGAAGGCGCGGTTCTCGCGGATCTCCGGGTAGGCGTCCCCCATCTCGGCGATGACCGCGTCGGCCACGGTGGGCAGGAAGACCTGGTCCAGCCCGAGCCGCTTTCCGTGCCGGATGGCGCGCCGCATGATCCTCCGCAGCACGTAGCCGCGTCCGTCGTTGGCGGGCAGCACGCCGTCACCCACCAGGAAGGTCGTGGCCCGGGCGTGGTCGGCGATGACCCGCATCGACACGTCGTCCGGTGCCTCCGAGTGGCCGTACTTCTTTCCTGCGATCTTCTCGATGGCCCGGATGACGCTCTGGAAGATGTCGGTGTCGTAGTTGGAGCGCTTGCCTTGCACGACCGCGGCCATGCGTTCCAGACCGGCGCCGGTGTCGATCGACGGCTTGGGAAGCGGCGTCAGGCTCCCATCGGACGCGCGCTCGAACTGCATGAAGACCAGGTTCCAGATCTCGAGCCAGCGGTCGCAGTCGCAGGCCACTCCCTGGCAGGTCCGTCCGGCCTTCTCCTCGGCGCAGGGGAAGTCGTTGCCCTGGAAGTAGTGGATCTCGGAGCAGGGGCCGCACGGGCCGGTGTCCCCCATGGCCCAGAAGTTGTCCTTCGACCCCAGCTTCTGGATCCGCTCGGGCGGCACTCCGGCGGCCTTCCAGAGGTCGTAGGCCTCCTCGTCCGGGGGCACGGCCCCCTCCCCGGCGAAGACCGTGGCCGCCAGCCTCGACGGGTCGATGCCCAGCCACTTCTTGCTGGTGACGAACTCCCAGCCCCAGGCCACCGCGTCCTTCTTGAAGTAGTCGCCGAAGGAGAAGTTGCCGAGCATCTCGAAGAAGGTGTGGTGGCGTGCCGTGAATCCCACGTTCTCGAGGTCGTTGTGCTTGCCGCCGGCGCGTACGCACTTCTGGGGAGTGGTGGCGCGGGTGTAGTCGCGCTTCTCGCGCCCGGTGAAGACCTCCTTGAACTGGACCATGCCCGCGTTGGTGAAGAGCAGGGTCGGGTCGTTCTGGGGGACGAGGGAGGAGCTCGTCACGCGGCGGTGGGCGCGCTCCTCGAAGAAGCGGAGGAAGGCCTCGCGGATCTCGGCGGCGGTGAGGGTCTTCATGAAGCGGTTTAGATAACAGAGGGAGCGGGCCCCCGGCTACTGTGCCGGCAGCTCCACCCGCCAGGCCCCGCCCTCGCGGACCAGGACGACGTCGCGGGTGGGTGAGTCGGGAGCCTCCACGCGGAGCACCGCTCGGTCGGGACCAACCTCGATCCCCGTGATCGACGACGGCGGGCGCACCCCCAGCGATGCATCGCCGACCAGCATCGACCGGGCGCTTGCCGGAACCACTCCGGGCGCGGCCGCGGCGGCTACCCGGGCTCGCTCTTCCAGTCGCTTCTGCGTGGCCGAGGAGAGGAGGTTCCACGCGGCGGTCTCGTCCCTCTCGGCGGCGGCACGGACCAGGGCGCGGTACGTCGCGTCGGGCGGCAGGTCGCGCTGGCAGGCCGGGAGTACGGCGACGAGCGCGGCCGCCAGGGCCGCCAGGGCTGCCCGCGGGACGCGGGTGGCGAGGTCGAGACGGCTCTTCATCGGATCTCCTGGGGGCGAAGCATGCGGAGGCGCCAGACCGGCTGGCCCGTGGCGAGATAGCGCTTCTCGCGGGTGGAGGGGATCTCGTCCGGGTCGTGCTCCGAGAAGCGCCCGGCGCCGGTCGCGTTCTCGAAACCGGCCTCCTCGAGGCGTGCCACGGCATCCAGGGCGTAGCGCTCCACGTCGGTCCGGAAGTCGAGGAGCCCGCCGGGCCGCAGGAGCCGGAGCAGCAGGGTGGACATCCCGTCGTCGACGAGGCGCCTCCGCTCGTGCTTCCGCTTCCACCACGGATCGGGAAAATGGACGTGCACCGCGGCGAGCGACCCGGCCCGGAAGATCCGGGGCGCCAGCAGCCGGGCGTCGCCGATCAGGACGACCAGGTTTCCCAGCTTGCGGCGCAGGGCCCGGGCCTCCAGGTCGGCGGCAAACTTCTTCCGCTGCTCCACGGCCACCAGCACCCGGTCGGGGTGGCGCGCCCCGAAGGCCAGGGCGTACCCCCCGTGACCGGACCCTATCTCCAGCTCGAGGTTCCGGGCCACGGGCCCGAGCATCCCTGCCCAGTCCGGGTGCAGGTCGAGCGCGATGGGCGCTTCGTCGTCGTCAGAAAAGATCATCCTCCGAGGTCCCTCGCCGATTTTCGGTGATAATGGCTGGTCATGCGTCGCGCCCTTGCCGTTGCGCTCTGTTCGCTCGTTCTCGCCCAGGGCTGCGGGCGCAAGCGCGAGTACCCGCCTCCCGAGCGATATGTTCCCGCCGACGCCCCGGTGGCGGTGCTGGTGCCCACCCTTCAAGCGGCTGCCCGGCAGGCGGGCGCACTCTACCGCACCATCGCGCGGGCGCCCCAGGCGGCCCAGCTCGCGGAGGCCCACGCGGCCGTGAAGGCCCAGCTCGGCTTCGACCCGCTCGACCCTCGGGGGCTCGAGCAGGCGGGCATCGACCCTGCCGGTGCGGCTGCAGCGGTTCTCGGCCCGGGAAGGCCGGCCATGCTGGTGTTGCCGGTGCTCGACCTCCCCAAGCTCGACGCCACGGTGGGCCGGCTGGCCCGCGACCGCATGGGCGCCACCCAGCGGGTGACCTCGAAGATCCGCGGCGTCGAGGTCGTGACCTTCCGGCGCGAGGCCCAGGGGCCGGCCGCCCTCGGCTACACCGCCGTCGGGCCGCACGCCCTGCTCGCTGCCGGACCCGACGGGCCAGAGGCGGTGGCGGCTGCGGCGCTTCTCCCCGAGGAGCGCTCGCTGTGGAGGAGCCCGGCCGCGGCACGCGCCCGGGAGGCGCTCGGCCCGGGCTGGCTCGCCTCGGTGCTCGTCCCGGCTGGTTCCCCCGCCCTGGCGGACGTGCGCGCCGCCCGCGACGGCGGCGCGATGGGCCTCCGCGCCGAGGCGACGCAGCTCGGGATCCGGGTCGCGCTCCTGCTCTCCCCGGAGCGGGAAGCCTGGTGGAAGGCACTCGGCGCTGGTGTCCCTCCGGCAGGGGCTTCCGTGGCGCTGCTCCCACCCGAGGCGGCGCTGCTCCTGCGCTGGGCCGGCGACCCCGCCGAGGCGGCCCGCCGCCTCGAGCCCTGGTATCCACCCGACGTGAAGAAGGCCTTCGCCGCCAGCAAGCTCGATCCGGTGCGCGACCTCTCCCCGGCCTTCGGGCCGGGCGCGGCGGCCTCGCTGGCGCTGGCCCCGAGCTTCACGGTCACCGACTTCTCCTCCCCGCGCTTCGACCTGCGCAGGAGCGACCCCTTCTCCTTCGTCCATCTCGACGCCGCCCTCCCCGTCCGCGACCCCGCGGTGGTGCGCGCCTTCCTCGGCCGGCTCCAGAAGGCCAGCCGCTCCCTCGGCATCCAGGTGGCGCCCCGAGGTCCGGGGACCGCGCCCACCGGCTGGACGCTCTCCTGGGGCGCGGCCCAGCTCGGACTCTCGCTCTCCGGCGACCAGCTCCTCGTCACCGGCGGCGCGCCGCGCCTCCCGGCGCTGGAGGTACGGGCCGCGGCCGGCGGGCCGGGGTTCGAGCCGGGCTCGCCCGCTGCGAGGAAGGCCCTCTCCTCCGGCCTGGGTGGCGCGGTCCTCGACGTGGACCACCTGGCCCGATCGGTCGAGGCCCTTCCCGACGAGGCCTACGGGACCGGACCGAACGCAGTGGTCATGCGGTCGCTCGTCAGCCGCTACCTCGAACCGGCCGGCTCGCTCGCCTCCATCTCGCTGCGGCTCGACCTGGTGCCCGGCGCGGCGCTCGTGGACCTGGACGTCGACGGGCGAAGCGCCCCACCGCCGCGACCGTGATCTCGCTCCGCCACATCCGGAAGCGATTTCGCGACGGGGAACGCGATGTCGAGGTGCTGCACGACCTCGTGCTGGAGGTGGCGCGCGGCGAGTTCACCGCCGTGGTCGGGGCGTCGGGCTCGGGGAAGTCGACGCTGCTCTACATCGCCGGGGCGCTCGACGCCGACTTCGAGGGGGACGCGGTGGTTGCCGGCCGGAACCTTCGCGACCTCGACGCCCGGCAGCGGGCTGCCTTCCGCAACGAGTCGGTTGGCTTCGTCTTCCAGTCCTTCAACCTTCTCCCGGCCTTGCCGGCCGTCGAGAACGTCATGCTGCCCGGGCTCTTCGTTCCACGGGGTACGCCGGCGCCCACCCTCTCCCAGCTTCGCACCCGGGCCCTCGAGGCCCTCGACCGGGTCGGCCTCGCCGACAAGGCCTCCCGCCATCCCGGAAGGCTCTCCGGCGGGGAACGGCAGCGGGTCGCCATCGCGCGGGCGCTGCTCTCCCGCCCCGCCGCGCTTCTCGCCGACGAGCCCACCGGCAACCTCGACGCCCGCAGTGGCGAGGGGGTCATCCAGCTCTTCGGCGACATGAGAAGGGACGGCGTGACGGTCCTCGTGGTCACGCACGAGGAGCGGGTCTCCGGCGCCGCCGACCGGGTGCTTCATCTCGAGGACGGAAAGCTGCGATGAGGATCCGCTCGCTCGTCCACCTGGCTGCGCTGAACCTCCGCTCCGACCGGCGCAGCACCCTCGTGAACACCGCCGCCGCCTGCGTGGGGGCCGCTGCCCTGGTCTTCTTCGTGGCCCTCGGCATGGGGGTCGGCCAGGCCGCGCGGCTCATGTTCCCGGGGGACGCGCGCCTCCTCGAGGTGGTGCCTGGAGCGGTCTCGCTGGGCGACGCGCTGGGCGGCGGCGCGCTCGACGACGCGGCGGTGGCGCGGCTGCGCGAGCTGCCCGGCGTGGAGGGGGCGTGGCGCCGGCTCAGCCTGCGGGTCCCCATCGCCGCCAGCCGTGCGCCCGAGGGGGTCCGGATGAACTGGCCCGCCGGGTTCACGGTCCAGGTCCCGGTGGTGGGCGTGGACGAAGGGCTCGTGTCCGGCGACCTGGCCCGGGGGCGCGACTTCCGCGACCCGCCGCCCGGCCAGCCCATCCCGGTGCTCGCCTCGCGCCGGCTGCTCGAGGTCTACAACAAGACCATCGCGCCGGCCTGGAACCTCCGACGACTGCCCCCCGGGCTCGACCTGGTGGGGTTGCAGATCCCGGTGCGGGTGGGTTTCTCGATCATCCCGCTGAAGACCGAGGACAAGGTGTACGACGCGCGGCTGGCGCTGGCCGGCCTCTCCGACCGCGTCCCGCTCTACTCGCTGGCCATCCCGGTGGAGACGGTTCGCCGGCTTCACCAGGAGTACGGCAAGGCCGACCCTGGCTACAGCTCGGTGGTTCTCGAGACCCGGCGCCCGGACGACGTTCCCGGCGTGGCCGAGTCGGTCCGGCGCATGGGCTTCGCCGTCGACGAGGGGGAGCGGGCCATCGCCGAGCGGGTCGGGCTCGCCATCACCGTCACCGCCGGCGCGCTGGCGCTGCTGGCGCTGCTCATGACCGCGCTGGCCGCGCTGGCCATCGCCCAGTCGCTCTCGGCAAGCGTCCGGGGGCGCACCCGCGACATCGCCATCCTGCAGGCCGTCGGCGCCACCGCCGGCGACGTGCGGGCGCTGGTGCTCGCCGAGGCGGCGCTGGTCGGCCTGGCCGGCGGCGTTCTCGGGGTGCTGGTGGCCTGGCTCGCGGCTCGCGGCGCGGACGCGGCTGCGCTCCGCTTCCTCCCGGACTTCCCGTTCCGGCCGGAGACCTTCTTCTCCTTCCCGCCCTGGCTCTTCGTGCTGGGCGTCGGGGTCTCGGCGGCGGCGGCGGTCCTCGGCGCGCTGGCGCCCGCGGCGCTCGCCGCGCGGGTCGATCCGGCCCGCACCATCGCGTGATGGCCCAGAAACGACTCGAGCCGCGAGGCGATCGCCCCGCGGCCCGATCTCGACCTGGCTGGCGCGACTACTTCAGGCCGGCGACGAACTTGGCCACGGCGGCCGCGTCGTCGATCTTGACCGGCTTCATCTTGCCCTTGCCCTCGTTGATGGCCTTCAGGACCTTGGCCTCGGCCATGCCCTTGATCGGGTCCGCGGCCATCTTGGAGCCCTCTCCCGCGGCGCCGTGGCACATCTTGCACTTGGCGGCGTAGGTGGCGGCAGCGTCGGCCGAGGCGGACGTGGCGAAGGCGAGGACGAACAGTGCGGTGACGATGCGCTTCATCGGGACTTCCTTTCGTGGAGGAGGGTTCTGCCCGTCTGGACGGTGGAGCCATCCCGTTGATTCACGGGCGACTCCAGATACACGATCCAGCAGGAGAAAATCCAGGTGGATCCTGGAAAATCAGCCCGAGGCGCTGGCCCCGGCCGCCGCCTGAACCGGCCGAGGCTGGACCACGAGCTCCTTGCCGATCTGGAGCTTGTGGCGTTTCGGGTTCTTGATCCCGTTCCAGTCGCACAGATCCTGGAGCCCCACGCCGAGCCGCTGGGCAATTCCCCAGAGCGAGTCGCCTGGCTGCACCAGGACGGTTGACCGCCCGTTCAGATCGGCCGACGACGGGCGGGGCGAGGAGGCCCGGGCCACCGGGCGAGATGGCGCGGGCTCCTTCTCCACCAGCTTCGGGTCCTTCTTCTGCAGCTCGCCGATGCGAGCCCGGGCCACTGCCTCGCTGGCCGGCGCGCCCGAGCGTCGGGCCATGGCGGTGAGCGGGATGACGAGCTCGGTACCGGGCTTGACCCGCTTGCCCGCCTTGAGCCCGTTCATCTGGAGGATGGTCGCGGAGGGAACGCCGTAGGCGGCGGCGACGGCCGCCACCCCCTCGCCCTTGACGAGCGTGTGGTGGGCGAAGCCGAGGGAGGCGGTTGGACCGATGGACGGCCAGTTCTTCTCGAAGACCTCGGCGCTGCCGAGGGGGAGCTTGACCGCGTAGCCGCGAGGCGGCGTGCAGCTGCGGCGCAGCTCCGGGTTGAGCTCGTGGAGGTCCTTCGTGGACAGCTCGGCGGCGCGGGCCACGGCCTCGAGCTCGACGGCGTGCGGCACGTTCACCCGCTCGTACTCGGTCCAGCGCTCGGCCTCGATCTCCTCCTTGCGGAAGCCGAAGGCCTCTGGGTGCTTGGAGAGGATGGCCGCTGCCATGAGCTTCGGAACGTAGCCCTTGGTCTCGCGCTTCAGGATCTTTCCGCGGGCCATGGTCCAGAAGTCGAGCTGCCCCTTCTTCTTGGCCTTTCCGATCTTGCCCTCGCCCGCGTTGTACCCGGCCCAGGCGAGGCGCCAGTCGCCGAACTCCCTGTAGAGGGCCTTGAGATACGCGGAGGCGGCGCGCGCCGATTTCTCCGGATCGCGCCGCTCGTCCACCCAGAAGTCCTGGGTGAGCCCCATGCGCTTGCCTGTGGAGGGGATGAACTGCCAGGGCCCGGCGGCCTTGGCGCGGGAGTAGGCCAGGTTCGCGAACCCGCTCTCGATCATGGCCAGGAAGATGGTGTCCTCGGGGAGGCCAGCCTCGCGCAGGATGGCGCGGTAGCGCTCCTGGTAGCGGGGCAGCCGGCCCAGCCACTTCACGAAGTGCTTTCGCACCACCGGCGTCTGGAAGAAGCGGACGTAGGCGACCACCGCCTCGTTCACGTCGATGGGGATGTCGTACTCGGCCTGCAGGCGGCGCAGGTCGTGGCCGATCTCCGGGAGCAGCGCGATCGAGCCGGCGTCCTCCTCCGGCATGGGGGCGGTGTCGCGGGAGAGCGCGCCGTCGATCCGCTGGCGAAGGGGAGATTCGCTGCCGAGCCGGACGGCCTCGCGCGCCGCGCCGTCCTCCGGGTGCGGCAACGGCACCAGCGCGGCGTTCTCCTCGGCGAGACGGACCTCGTCGATCTCGGCCGACTGGGCCTCGAGCTCCTTCTCCACCTCGGGCGCGTCGCCGGCGCTGGGGACCTCCGGCGCGACGTCGGAGGGAGGGGCGATCGCCGACGCCGGAACGCTCGCGACCGCCGCGGACTCGTCGGCGCGAGGGTGAGTGGCGAGGGCGACTGCGCAGAGCGCGATCAGGAAGCGGGTCCAGGTCGTCGACATTGGGGCCCAATGTTAACCGTTGTCCGCCCTCCCTGCCAGGTCAGGGCCGGAGTCCCGGAGACCCGGACTCCCCGTGTCCGGGACCGATGATGCGCTGGCGAAAGCTCCCTGGCTCGAATCCGGTGCTGTGCGCCGATGTGTGACAGGAGGCGCAGGTGGAGGCAGGCGGGTCCCGGACGATGTGGCCAGGCGGGTCGACGGCGTGGAGGCTCGCCGGTCCATGGCAGGCCTCGCACTGCACGCCGCGCCTTCCGTCGGTGGAGGCCACGTCGCAGGGGCCACCGGGCAGCTTCCATCCGGTCACGTGGCAGGAGACGCAGTCGAGGTCGAACTGGCGACTTCCCTTCACCAGCGTCTCGTAGGCCCTTGCGTGCGGGGTCCTGTCCCAGGAGGCGAAGGAGGCCTGGTGGCAGTTCCGGCAGTCTCGGGTTCCGCCCCGCGGCACCTCGTCCACGCCGATGAAGGAGGGCGTGGCCGTGGCCACGTCGGGACAGGGGCGGCCGCGCGCCTTCGCCGCGGCGAGGTTCATGCGCGCCACCTCGCCGTAATGCCTGGTGAGCATCCGGCGTACCCCCTTGTCCTCGGGCAGGTCGTCGGAGAGCGGGATGAAGGTCACCTGGATCGACGGGCGGTCGGCGGGGGGGACGGAGGGCGGAGTGGCCCGGATCGCGGCTTCACGATCCGTGAGTTCGACGACCTTGCCCCCGAGCGCCGAGGCGAGGCCGGTGTTGCCCGAGGCCTCCGCGGCGGCGAGGCGGCGGGCGTACTCGGCCCGCCTCGCGGCGAGCAGGTCGAGTTCCTCGGCGCGCTGCGACGGACCGGGGAGGATCGCGAACCCCTTCGACCGATCCCCGCCCAGGAAGAGGTCGATCCGCGCCAGCGACTGCCCGCGCCCCTGCACCTGCACGACCGGCACCGGCGAATCGAGCACCGCCCGGTTGGCGTCGTCGTCGAGGAGCCCCTCGCGGTGGGAGGCCAGGACGAGGTCGACTCCTTGCGCCCGCGCCTCGGCGGCCCGCTCCACCCCCACGCGGCTACCGCCCTCGTGGACCACCGCCACGCGAACCGGGGCCTTCGGCACGGAGCCGAGCGCCCCGAAGCCCACCGGCCCGATCCGCTTGCTCCGGGTGAAGGGGAGGCCCGTCTCCCTCGCGAAGGCCTCGCCCGCGACGAGGTCGCGCTCCCCCGGGAAGGTGGCGACGAGCCCCATGGCGCGAAGCGCCCGGGCGACGGTCCGTGCACGGGCCAGGTCCTGGTCCTGGCGCTCCGGGTCGAGCGCTCCCTCGAAGAGGAGGTCGCCGCCGGCGACGAAGATGGTGTCCGGATTCTCGGCACGGACCCGGGCCACGGCGGCGGCGGCGCGGGCCAGGCCTCCCCGCTGGTTGGCGCTGCAGCCACAGGGCTCGAGCCAGCCGAGGAGGTCGGCGGCGTAGACGATGGTGACGTGGCGGGGCGCCGCGGCGGCGAGGGCAAGGGCGGCGATGGCGACCGCGGGAGGCATCCGAGACTGGAGGCTTTAGCACGCCGCCAGGGGTCGCGCCCGGGGTGCCGTGCGGCAGGGCCCCCTTCGTGCTAGGAGGAGGCCTTCCCGCCCCGGCGGGCTCTCCCGATGCGCATCGGCTCCCATACCTTCTCCGGAAGCTTCTTCCTGGCCCCGCTGGCCGGCGTGTCCGATCGCCCGTTTCGCGCCATCTGCCGGGACATGGGGGCGGCCTTCGCCTACACCGAGATGGTCAGCGCCCACGGTCTCGTTCACGGAACGTCACAGACCCTCGCCTACCTCGACCGCGACCCGGCCGAGGTCCCCTTCGCCGTGCAGATCTTCGCCGCCGAGGCCGACGTGCTGGCCCGCGGCGCCGCGGCTGCGGTGGCCGCAGGAGCCGGCATCGTGGACATCAACATGGCGTGCCCGGTCCGGAAGGTCTGCGGCACCGGCGCGGGGGCGGCGCTGGCCCGCGAGCCGAGCGCGGTCGAGGCCACGGTGCGGGAGGTGACCCGGGCGGTGAACGTCCCGGTGACCGTCAAGATCCGCGCCGGCTGGGACGAGTCCACGGTGAACTGCGTCGACGTCGCGCGCGCTGCCGAGGCCGGCGGCGCCTCCGCGGTCGCGCTGCACGGGCGCACCCGATCGCAGGGATACTCCGGGCTCGCCGACTGGTCGCTCATCCGCGCGGTGAAGCGGGCCGTCTCGATCCCCGTGCTGGGGTCGGGCGACGTCTGGTCGGCCGTCGACGCGCTCCGCATGCGTGGCGAGACCGGCTGCGACGCGGTGCTGGTGGCCCGTGGCGCCTGCGGCAATCCCTGGATCTTCCGCGACCTGCGCGCGGCCGAGCGCGGGGAGGCCATGCCCGGCTCCCCCACGCGCGACGAATGGGTGGGCACGGTGATGCGCCACGTCAGGCTCCAGATCGAGCACCGGGTCCGCCTCCACCCGGGCGAGGACGGCGCGGCCTCCGAGTCGCACGCGGTCCGGGAACTGCGCAAGCACCTGCTCTGGTACACCCGGGGCCTGAAGGGCGGCGTCCACTTCCGCCGCGACGCCACCGCGGTGAACGAGGCCGCCGGCGTGGAGGCGCACCTCTCGCGCCACTTCCCCCCCGGCGCGCCCTTCGAGTTCGACCCGTCCCTCGCCGCCCGCGAGACCGTCGCCGAGTGAGCCGCCCGTGAACGAGACCCTGACGCTCGCCGCCTACTCCGGCGCCATCCTGACCGGCTCCCTGGCAGGCGGCGTCCTGCCCCTCTTCGGGAAGCGGACCCGCAGCGATTGGCTGCTCTCCTTCTCTGCCGGGGTCATGCTGGGCGCGGCCTTCTTCCACATGCTTCCCGAGGCGGTGCACCTGGGCGGCCCGGACGTCATCCCCTGGACGGTGGCCGGGTTCCTGTTCCTCTTCCTGCTCGAGCGCTTCGTCCTCGTGCACGTCTGCGCGGAACCCGGACCGTCGGAGCGGCTGGTCGGACACCCGGCGCCGCCGCCTCACGGCCTGCGGGAGCATGCCGGCCACGACCACGCCCACGAGGCCACCGGCTGCGACGTGCACACGCTGGGGCTGGCGGCCTTCATCGGCCTGTCGCTCCACACGCTCGTCGACGGCTTCGCGCTCGGCGCCGCCCAGAGCGACCCCGCGCTGGGCCTGCTGGTCTTCATCGCCATCCTGGCGCACAAGATCCCCTCCTCGGTGTCGCTCACCGCCATCCTGCGCGCCGAGGGCTACGGCCGCCGGCAAGCGCTCCTCATGAACGCCAGCTTCGCGCTCATGGTCCCGCTGGGCGCCGCGATCTTCCTGGTCCTCGACCGGGTGGTTCACGCGCAGCGGTTCACGGCCATCGCGCTCGCCGCCAGCGCGGGCTCGTTCCTCCAGCTCTCGCTCTCCGACATCCTGCCCGACCTGCACCGCCGGGGCGGGGGGCGCTGGAAGATCTCGCTGGCGCTCCTGGCCGGACTGGCGGCCATGTGGGCGCTCAGGGCGTTCGGCCACTCGCACGGCTGACCGACCGCGGCAGGCGCACCGTGAAGGTGGTGCCCCGGGCCTGGTCGGAGTGCACCCGGATCGTGCCCCCGTGGGCGGCGGCGATCTGCACGGCGATGTAGAGCCCGAGGCCGAGCCCCCGTCGCCGCTGGCTTCGCTCGTCGTCGCCTCGCCGGAAGGGCTCGAACAGGTGGGGCACGAGATCGGCGGGGATGGGGGGCCCGGCGTTGGTGACCTCGATCACGGCCTCCTCGGCCTCGCCCCAGCACCCCACCTCGACCGGCGTGCCCTCCAGGCCGTACTGGAGCGCGTTGTTCACCAGATTGGCCACCGCCTGCCCGACCCGGTCCCCGTCCCACTCGCCGTGAACCGGCTCGGGCGCCGTGACCCGGACCAGGCGCCCGGCGTGGGCCACCTCGCACTCCTCGGCAACCGATCGGACCAGGGCGACGAGGTCGGTGGGCCGGGCGCGGAGGTCGTTCCCCGGCCCGCCCTCGACCATGGTGTAGTCGATGAGCGCCCGGATGATGCCGTCGATGCGCCCCGAGGCCCGCAGGATGCGCCCCACCGAGCGGGCGGCGCGCTCGTCGAGCGGCCCCGCCTTGAGCAGCTCGGCGGACGCGGTGATGGCCATGAGCGGGCTGCGCAGGTCGTGGCCGACCACCCCGAGCACGTGCCCCCGCGATTGCTCGGCGCTGCGTTGCTCGGTGACCTCCTGCAGGAGCGACCCGACGCCGATGACCCGGCCGGCCACGCTGACCGGGTACCAGGTGATC
>Ga0209253_10003403_pt1 | contig 14010 bp, 12 predicted proteins | sample FrelakmetBRP12BR_FD_187145 | JGI IMG/M metagenome (GOLD analysis project Ga0209253, IMG submission 187145) | Freshwater lake sediment microbial communities from the University of Notre Dame, USA, for methane emissions studies - BRP12 BR (SPAdes)... | ecosystem: Environmental > Aquatic >...
CGGAAGCGATTTTTCCGATGGTGTTTGCGGTGCAGGGAGCAATCAGGAGAAGATCTGCCGTTCCATTATCACCGCAATAGCCTACATGTTCCACCAGACCGGACAACCGGGTGATAACCGGCCTCGCGGATGCATAGGCAAGTGCATCAGGATGGATGATCCCGGTTGCCGCGCGGCTCATAACGACCTGAATTACGGCCCCTTTGCGCCGGAGTGCATGGATAAGTTTCACGACCTCCACTGCCGCGATACTCCCGGTAACCCCGATCACAATCTCCTTCCCGGCAAGTGTCTGAACCTGAGTCATAGAATCATCACGTCATGCACAACGTGCCATGTGTGCGGGCGGTATTTCTTTACCTTATGTACGTGGATATCTGCAGAAAAACCTGTGCGTGCCAGCTGAAATTCGATCTCGCACTCAACTGAACCGAGACTGTGGATGTGGAGGACAGTCCCACCGCGGACATGCTCCAACGCATCCGGCAACATCGTAATCGCATCGAAATGCCCCATCAGAATCCGGTCATACGTTCCAAAAAGCAGGTCCCGGCAATCCCCGCAGGTTGCCTGGACACGGTCAGAAAGCCCATTCTCTACTATATTTCTCTCAAGGTACCTGAAAGCGACAGGATTGATCTCCATCGCATGAACCGATGCCCCGCTGCCTGCCATGGGAATCGTGAAATACCCGATGCCGGCATACATGTCTGCGACACGCTCAGGTATTCCGGATTTTCGTATGAGAGCTGCCAGCCGCCGTTTTTCTTCAAGGTTGCCCTGCGCAAACATGACTTTTTTGGGATCGAACAGGTACGTGAAATTGTCCTCAACATGACGCACTTCCCCGACTTCTCCATACACTACTTCACTCTCCGGTATTCGTGTATGGCCATGCAGGGATTGAATCCACAGGACCCCGCCCGGATGGCGGAATTGTACAATTCTTTCAACTTCCTGTGGAGAAGGTTTCCGTCCGTGGATGACTGCAACATCCCCAAGGATAAAAAATCCCCTACCCTTATACTGCCTGCGTTCGGCAATTTCGAAATCGCAGGGAAAACCATCTTTTACCGGTAAATAGGCGACCAATCCGGTCACGTAAGGCCTTCGCTGAGGATCGACCCAGTCCTCTTCCAGCACCTTTGCGAGGTCTTCTTTTGCAGCCATCCTCGTTCTCATGGATCACCTGAGCACCACTATATGGTCCCCGTCCCGAAGGATACGGATGTGCTGCCCCGCCCTGACTCCGTGACCGCGCCATGCGGCACACTCGTGTGTCGCAAATGTCAACGGGTCGATAACACCAATCGTATCATCGGATGAAAATGCAACCATTGCATCTTCTGCAGTGCGCGCAGTTCCTACGAGCCTTTCGACTTCTTTCCCTGCTATGACCTTGATTGTACCGTCGGAAAAGTTGAATACCCGAAGGTTGCGGGAATCTGCCTGGATAACCTCTCCATAGTGTTTTTTGAACCGTATTACGTCGCGTTTCTGGTATTTCGGGAGCCGTACCGAATACGTGATCCGGTAGAGCTGCTGCCCGTTTCTCTCACCTATAAGTTTGGGGTGCGTGGAAAACCTGCCCCCAATCTCTGCCGTTATTCTTCTGGCAATGAGAAGCCCGATGTGCTGGGAGCCGACAATTATATCCAGTCCATCCCGGATTATATTTACATCTGAAATGAATGATAAGCGTTCACCGCCGGTCTGGAGTGACTCCTCCACATCGTGTGCAAGTCCAGCTGCCGTCTGGACTTCATACGGACTTGGTATACGGTCGTGTGCACGTACCTGGACAACACCTTCATAGTAACTGCCGCTGATACGGTTGCAGCGATCGCACTGTTCTTTCTGCCAGGCGATCTCTGTTTCACAGGTTGCCTGTACTGGTTCATCGTACAGCACTCCCTTTATGTTGATGAACGCGCGCGAGCGGTTCGCGCTCATATCATCAATTCTGATACCGATGTCTCCCTTTTTTACATCGGGATGGATGTGCACGGCGCTGCGCGCGAGATCCAATGAGATCTCAGACCGCTCCCGGTTTGTATCCGACCAGGTGTTTCCTTGTTTCAGCGCACCACAGGTCGGGCAGTGGGTGCACCAGACTTTTTGATCACAGGAAAACCACCTGGTCCCTTCAGACCTGCATTGATTACAGACCCCCTCACCCTGCGTTGGTCTTCCGCACTTCGGGCAGAACCGGTCCTTGATGCCCATTTCCTTACATCCTGAAGATTAGCGCATGCGGAACATTATTAATCATGATGCAGCCGGATGGTGAGATAAGCCCCATGCCGATGGCAAGGGAAACAGCGCGCTCTCCCATCAGGTTAGCGTTCGCTGCACGTGTGAGCGCATCACGGACTTCGCTCTCACTGGCACGGTAATTCCCATAGAACGATTCAGTAATATGCACCTCAATTTCACCGTTGCTGAGGGTGGTGTTAAGCAGTTCACAGTCGCATACCGCAACGACATCTCCATCCCTGAGTGAGCGGTGGACCTTCAAAAACATTGATCACTCATTGGGAGGGCGTGATAAAAAAGGTGACCGGGTTCTACGACAGCGTGATTGGGACACCATACACCATCTCCACCGTTTCTGCATGGATGCGGTGGCAATCCTCCTCGCTGATGAGCCCCTGCGAAAGAAGCTGCTTTGTGAACCGGGGCACTGATTTTGGACCAATTACTGCCCCGGGTCGTGAATTCTCATCCATGTAATCGCTCTCCATCGTAAATCGCCGCTTCTCCCTGCAAAGCGAAGGGATAGCCTCGTGGTTTGCAATAAATGAGGGCAGGAGTTGAGTGTCAGGAGTAGCATAGTGTTTCACGACCCGGGACGGGGTTATACCGGCACACCGCACCATCTCGACTATATCCTGACATGGCCCTCCCTCTGCATGGATCTGGAGGGCACAGTTACACTCTTTTGCGAGCTGTAATGCATGTTCGAGAATGTCATTGGAAGCCGACAGGATTATGGGAGTAACATCGTAATGCGGGCGACCGCTTTTAAGTGCATATGCCGCCCCTTCTGTGACATAGCGCGCAGCGAGTTCAAGCCCGCTTTTCATCACTGAAACGGCACCTTCCAGTCCAAGACGTTCCGAGAGATGTGAAATCTCCGCCGGGTGTACTCCGAGCACAGGATAGGCCACGATCCCGAGCCCGGATATCATGTGCCCGATACGGATCGTTTCATCAAAGACGGAGGTATAGTCAGCGCCGGATGACGGGTGCACGCCGTGTGACCATGATGGTTTTGAAACGAGGAAGAGGTGCGTGCCGCCCGCACGCATGAAGTCTTTTGCAGCTTCGATCCCGCGCCCGTTCTCCGGATCGATATGGATATGGTCGTCGGTGATTGGGAACCTATTCGGTTTCACGGCATTCAACAACCTGCATAAGGGGATAGCCGTCGAATGGGGAAAGCCGTGCCCTGCAATACGCAAATCCTACCCGGGTCACGATTTCGACATCAAACATCAGGCCGGCAAGCTCGCTATACCCGAACCTGTTGGGCAGCATCAGGTTGCGGTCAAGGCAGACTGATATCTCCTCAACATAAGGCTGGAGTATGACGCTTTTTTCAATTGCAGATTCCACGCTCGCCGCGCTTTCCCGCGATACAGGTGTACCAATCCACTGGTGATAGAGCGCTCCCAGTTTGATCCCCGCTTCAAAGATTGCCAGTTCCTTATCGTTTTGCATAGATAACACACTAAATAAGCTGGATGATCCCGTTCTTGGGTTCCATTGCCTCGCCATTCCGCAGGAGCATATCGATACCCTCCCTCACCTTATCTCTCGCAAACCCTTTTTGTGATGCTACGTCGATCACCTGGTCAATAGCCGCACGTTTGCCTTCTCCACCGATATCGCGGATCGCGTCCTTGATGACCCGGACAATGTCGCGCTTTTCTTTGGATATGCCCGTTACTACCTTGTCGATGTCAAATGAACCGGTCCTCGCATCATAGGCAATCTGGCGCAGGCAGGTGTCCACAATATGGATAACCCGTTCTGCATCGGCCTGCTCGATGGTGTTCGAGAGCCGGATGCGGGCACTTGCCTCTCCAAGCCGGACAAGGGCTTCAAGCTGCCGGGCGGTCACCGGAACGGGCTTGTTGGGTTCCGCGATCCCCCTGAGTTTCAGATAATAGGTTACAAGCGCTTCCTTTGCTTCTTTGGAGAGAATCGGGTAACACGACCGTTTTGCATACGCAACATACTTGCGGAAGAGCGAGGGCTCGATATCAGGTTTTACCTGTGAGAGCTGCTGTTCGATATACTCGTCGGTGACTCCCGGGATCGGTGTCTTATTGTGCTGCGCGATCAGCTCCCCGATGCCGTGCGTCTTGAGGATGTGTTCGGCAATAGCAAGGTCCCTCCTTGGTTCGGGCTGGTCAGCCATGATGAAGATCAGGTCGAAACGCGAAAGGAGGGTGGGTGGCATATTGATCTGGTCTGCAATATCGCCGTACATGTCAAACCGCCCGTATTTCGGGTTCGCCGCACCGAGAAGGGCGCACCGGGACTTGAGTGTTGCCGTAATCCCTGCCTTTGCGACACTGATTGTCTGCTGTTCCATCGCTTCGTGCAGGGCGCCCCGGTCCTCTTTCTGCATCTTGTCCATCTCATCGACAGCGGCGACGCCCATGTCAGCGAGCACGAGTGCCCCTGCCTCAAGTGTCCAGCGCCCTTCACCGAACTCATCCTTGACAGCTGTCGCCGTCAATCCCGCCGATGTGGATGACTGTCCGCTTGTATAAATCGCGCGGGGGGAGAGTTTCACGACGTATCTCAACAGCTGGCTTTTCGCAATGCCAGGGTCTCCGATAAGCAGGACATGGATGTCACCGCGCAGATGCGTCCCGTCCGGCATCTCCTTGACAATACCACCGAAAAGCTGGAGAGCGATTGCCTCTTTTACATCCTCGCTCCCGTAAATCGTGGGGGCAATGGAATGCGTGATCTTACGGTAGATCATCGGGTCATGGGAGAGCTTCTTAATTTCATCTTCCGCGCGTTCATCGATCTCCACCTCTTCGAATTCCTTTTCCTGGATCTCAATGGAGTTGCATTCCAAAAAAATATCAAAAACTGTGCTCTTCTCTCCTCTGACGATCCTTTGCATCGATCGAAGGATCCCGTTGATTACTACCCGGTCACCTGGTGATACAAGACCGGCAAGGTCGTCTGTGACATCAATATCGAGTGTCTGCGGTTGTTCACCGCCACGCAACCCTTCGGGAGACTCCTGCACCCTCAGTTTTTGCGAATCGACAAACCTGGAACGTTTGGGGAGAAGTTCCAGTTTCCTGAATGTGCACCCATCAGTGGCACATCCTTCAGGCTCGATGAATTTTCCGTACTTCTGCTTTTTTATCGTGAAATGCCCGGCAGGGCATTTGAAGACCGCTTCGATAATCCTCGGGCGGACTTCAGTGGTCTTGCGTAAAATTCCCTCAATAGAGATGAACCTGTTAATGTCATCTGACCTGATATGACGGACCCCGACTTTTTGCGGGAGGTTTTTAAACCTGACATTGATTCCTTTTGGCTCTTTTCCGTCCTTTGTGCGGATCAGCTGGTTGCTTTTGATCGTGTCCCAGACATCCTCAAGAACCTTCCCGGGATTTTCCAGAAGTTCATCCGCAAGCGTAATACCTGCTTTTCCGAATTTCTCGATCTCGCGGTAGTCAATATAGAGTGAACGGCGGTGAGGGTATTCCCGGCTCAGCTCACCAAGCTCCTTTTTATACCTGCTTTTAAGGAACCGGGTCCAGTCCGATGCCCTGTCAGCAACGCTGTTTTGCGTATCCTTATCCACACCTGCACCTCATGACCGTCCCTGCGCTGAAAGGACGAACCGCGCAATGAGCGCCTCCATCTGGACGTCAGTGTTTGCACCTTCCGAGAGGCGGAAATCCGTCTCGCCCAGATGATCGATCAACCGGACCTTGAGTCCCCGATCCATATCACGGATCAGAAGGGCACGGTAGCACTGGTTGATCAACTCATTTGCAGCTATCCCGCGTTCATGCAAAAGATGGGAGAGGAGAGATTCGGCCCCCTCAAAATCTCCTGAAAGGGAGAGGTTCAGGAGTTCGCCAATCTCTTCCGGACGGGCAGTTGACGTGATCGCGTAGACCATCGTGGCATCAATATTCCTGTTGATGATCGCTGCACCCTGAAGGGCATTGATTGCCTTGCGCATATCTCCCTGCGCGATGTAGACCATCGCATCCAGGGCATCCTGAGTAACAGTAAGCCCTTCACGTTTTGCAATGCGCAGGATCTCCTCTTTGACAGCACCGGGTGAGAGAGGTCTGAACCTGTAGATTGCACACCGGCTCTGGATCGGGTCGATGATCTTGGAAGAGTAGTTGCAGGACAGGATGAACCGACAGGTCTGTGCATAACTCTCCATCGTCCGTCGCAGTGCCGCCTGAGCATCAGTGGTAAGCGCATCTGCCTCATCCAAAAAAAGGATTTTAAAGGTTGAATCGCCGAGCGGGGTTGTACGTGCGAACTGCTTGATCTGGTTGCGCACGACATCGATACCCCGCTCATCAGAAGCGTTCAGCTCCCGGAAGTTCATCTGCCATGATTCACCAAAGATCTCGCGCGCAAGGGTAACTGCTGCGGTTGTTTTCCCTACACCGGCACTCCCCGTAAACAGGAGGTGCGGGAGATTTTTTGTTTTTACATAGGAGGAGAGGCGCTCGACAATCTCGTCCTGTCCCACAATATCGGCGAGACGTGTGGGGCGGTATTTTTCGATCCAGATGGTGTGGTTCTGTTCCATATGCATCTCCTCTCTGTCCAATTACGGTATTGATATGAAAATGTATAGCACTGTTGTCTGCCAGCTTTCATGGGTGTGGAAAGGATTTCCCGGCTTGTACTACATGAATGTCATAATCTTTATCATAAGAGTTTTGAAATTACTCCTTATGAATTCCCGGTTATCACTGCTCGTCGTTTTACTGATTGGAATGATTGCTCTCCCTGCTTCAGCCAGCCTGACAAAAGTTCTTCCAGGCACGCCGGTATTTATCGGGGAGACCGGCTTGGATATATCATCCGGACTGTTGGGCAGTCATCAGATCGCGTGGTGGCCTGCAGGAAACGATACAAGCACACCACCTGGCAAGATTCTTGATATAACCGGTGATATCCATTCCTACAATATCACACCTCCCGATTATTCCGGGTTTGAAGGAACATGGTATACATTCGATAAAAAACCGAGTGTACCGGTATTTGAAGTCAAAAAGCCAGAATTTACTCTGCGGGTATGGGATCTTGACCATGACCGTGATGTAACCGGACAGACTGTCTCCCAGAGCACGCGGATCACCTACCGGATCGATACAAACCTATATCCGGTTCTTAATAAGTATAACCGCCCTGACGTCACATCACTGGATTTATATTTTGATGTCGGGCTCAAGGCTCCGAACGGAAAGGATATTCTTTCTGTCTATACCGGGAGTGCCGGGGTAAAAGATTCGGTCATCCTTCCCGTGGAAAATAAACCTTTTATCAAGACCTCCCCTTTTTTCTGGAAATATGGGGGGGAATGGAACCGCACAGCGCGTGGTGGAGGGGGGGATATTCTCTATCCTCCGGGAACATACACCTTCTCCGCATCGCAGAACCTCAACAACATGAAGTATTTTTATGGAGATGCGGAGGGAGTGACCATCTCCGGGCCCAAAAGAATCACGTTTATCGCTGACCAGCCAACCGCTCAACAAACGATAACGACAACAACCGCCATTACCGCTGCGACAACGATCCCTTCAGCTATGAAGACCAATGTGGTGGCCGTTAGAACAACGGCAATCCCCACCAAAAAGCCGACATGGACGTCTGCCCCGGTTCCAGCATGGATTGTCCTTGTTGGGATAGGGATTGCAGGATTATGGGTTGTGTATAACAGAAAAGAAGACTAAAACTTTTTTTATTGCATGCGTCCACATTAAAATCACAATGTAACAACAGGTGTGGTTTTATGAAATTCTCTTATATGTCCTTGTTTATCGTTTGCGCACTGGTGATCATCGCGCTCCAGCCTGTAGTGCAAGCTGCACCGGATCAGACGGGTGATCCAGAATACTGGTACAATAAAGGTGTCGATTTGGCAAATGAGGGGAAGTATGATGAAGCCTTGGCAGCGACGGATCATGCTCTCGCTCTTAATGCAAGTTTTCCCCGTGCGCATGCCATGAGATCAGGGCTTCTGGTAATGGTGGGGAGATATGATGAGGCAATCACGGAGGCAGACCTGGCGCTTGCCACAAAAGAGAATTTGACGGTAACAACCTTCAGTGCATGGGCCAATAAAGGTGATGCCCTTCGGCATCTTGGAAGAATCGAAGAAGCACGAGTTGCATTTGCCATGGCACAGAAACTTGACCCTACCTTTATCCCTCCTGATATGAACGTCCCGTCAACCTCGGCTTTACCGACATCAGCAAAATCTCCCCTGTCCGAATTCGTGGTGCTTGCGGGTTTGGTCGGTGGTTGCGTGGTCTCTTACTATCTCCGGGGTAAAAGATAATCTTTTTTTAAGGGCAACTGTTGAATACATTGCATCCTTACCATTGAATATGGGGCAAAAATTCATCCTTCATGTCATCTGCATTCTCCTTATTTTTGGATGCATTGTCATCGCGGGCTGTTCTGACCTGTTGACGGTTGAAGGGCCTCTCACAAAATACGCGGTCTCCACCAGAACTTCGCCAATCTTCGCGCTAACACCTGCCCCGGCACCAACTAGTACGACACAAACCACCCCCGCTTCCGGCACTCTTGTACCTGAACAGTCACCATCGATAACAATTCCGGATACACCAGCAGACGATCCCTATTCCTATCACCCGCTCCGCGTCACCCCGATGGCCGGTGATACGGTGGAATACCGGACATTTACATTCCGCTACCGGACTGACGACTATACTCTCAAAGTGCCGGTGAACACATCCATCTACCGGACGGCAAATACTTCAAAAAACAAGCAGATGATCATTGATGATAAAGAGTTCCGGCTCTTCTACCAGCAGATGGTCGCTGACCCGGCGATGGAACCGTTCTATAAGGATATTCTCGAAGGGATACAGAAGCTGCGGTATAAGGGAGGAAAAACCCTCACTGATGATGAATACCTTGAGATGATTGTCAGTTTCGTCCAGCAGATCCCGTATGACGATGCCGCCGGGGGTGTCCGGTATCCAATCGAGGTAATCTCTGACCAGAAAGGAGACTGTGATGAAAAATCCATTCTCCTCACCGGAATCCTCTCACGGGAAGGATACGATGTCGGGCTTTTGCTCTTTCCCTCATTGAAGCATGCAACCGCGGGAATCCGGATACACCTTATGACCAACAATCCTTCCTTCAGGGTATTTTCCGATGGTAACCGGGATTACGTCTATATCGAGACAACCAAAACACTGCTCATTGGATTCTATGAGGATCAATACAAAACCGCTCCCCAGCCCATCATTGTCCCTGTAGGCAGTGGGACGCTCAATTACAGGAAGGTCAACTATGTCATGAGCATCTTTTACGACTTGGGAACGATCCGAACCAATATCCTTACCCTCAGCGATCGCGCTAAGGCGAACAATAACGTCCTGCAGAAATGGGATTATGATGCATATGTTTCATACATCAATACCTATAATTTTGTGCTGTCCACAAACGACCGCGAAGCTGCAATGGAGGCGATTCGTGAGAGTGAGCTCCCGCACCAGTCCTCATGCATGAGCTGTAGCTAACCTCTTTTTTTATGTCCGACTATACTTTGAAGATATCTTCCCGCCAACTACACTGTCAGATTTATGGAAGGTGCAGTCAGGGTTTTTGCCGGAGAATTCAACCGCTCGACATTAACCATTCAAAAGTCAGACCGGGGAGGACCCCGGGTTGTCGTTACCCCGGGCGGTGCGTGGTGCAACCTCATATACCTGAGCGGGGCCCTGACAGAGATATCGGAAAACGGCGATATGCTCCGCTTTCGCATTTCCGATCCCACCGGTGTTTTTGACGTCGTTATCGGCAGCATGCAGACAGAACTTTTGAGCATGGCAAAAAAGATACCTGTACCGTCATTCCTTACCATTGTCGGAAAAGTGCAGATGTATCAGAAGCAGGGGTCGTACACGGTATCTGTCCGGCCGGAATCGGTACAGATCGCTGACCGCATTATGCGTGACATTTGGGTAGTACGGACAGCAGATATGACGCTGGATCGACTGGAACGGTTGGTCGCGGTAATGCTTGGGCAGACCAATGATCCATTGAATCAAAGAGTTGTGGACCATTACCGTCTGACCCCAAAAAAAGTTCAGGAGCTTGTTGAAATGGTCGAGTCGGCACTATCCACGATTCAGGTATCAGGTGCACCAGCACAGTCCCCGCTCTATCCGGATGAACTCATCCTGTCGATTATAAAAGAACACCAGGGGATTCGCGGCATTTCAATTGAGGAAGTGATCGCCTTTGCCGGTCTGGAAGGTGTTATAGCGGATACAGCACATGAGGTCATCAGGGACCTTATCCGCAGGGATGAGTGTTACCAACCCCAGAAGGGGATCATCAAGCTGCTATGAAGCTCCAGTTTCACAGCGATGGTCCTGCACTTATCGTGCAGAACCGCACAAGGGTTCTTGTCGTTGCCGACCTTCATTTTGGCATCGAGACTGATCTTGCCCGGCACGGATGGCATTTTTCGAGCAGAAGCGCTGAACGACTCAAACGGGTCTGCGCGTGTGTGGCAAATACTGCTCCTGATCTCCTGATACTCCTTGGTGACGTGAAGCACAGTATTCCGAGCACAACCCGGCAGGAATTTCTTGAGATCCCCGATATCCTTTCAGCCCTTCGTGACCTTGTCCCTGTCAGGGTCATGCCTGGCAACCACGATGTAGGGATAAGGCGCTTCCTGCAGGAAGGGGAACTCCTGCCAAAGAACGGGACCGTAATTGACGGTGTGGCATATATCCATGGGCATACCAGGCCTGCTCCGGGACTTCTCGGGCACCTGATTATTGCCGGGCATCACCATCCCTTTGCGTCGCTGTACGATGAAGTGGGCTGTTCCTTACGCGCACCTGCATATCTCCTCGCTGAAATTGATGAGGCACGACTCAGTCCTGGCCAAAAAAACAGGCGACGGAAAAAGACCCGTGTGCTCTTCATGCCGGCATTCAATGAATGTGCCGGTTTTGATATTCTCGAGATTACCAGACATCCGTTCTCCCCGCTCTCGCGGTCGATCCGCAATGACAGGGCAGAGGTCTTTCTGGCTGACGGTACCTATGTGGGTCCTGTGTCTGCACTGGAGGACAATGTCACTGCTTGAACGGCTGGATGAACGGGTGGGATTGTGCATTAAAAAGAGGGGATTTTCTGAATTTTCAAATCCCCAGATGCAGGCAATCCCGCTGATCCTGGACAAAAAGAACATTGTTCTCATTGCACCAACAGGCAGTGGCAAGACCGAAAGCGCACTGATTCCTGTCTTTAACGGGCTGGTTGGATCTCCAACAGCGGGGGGGATCCGGGCGCTCTATATCACCCCCCTGCGATCGCTCAACCGTGACATCCTCTCCCGGATGACATGGTGGTGCAATGAACTTTCGCTCTCTATCGGTGTCCGGCACGGTGACACACCGGCATCGGAACGGCGCCGGCAGGCACTGTCCCCGCCAGAACTCCTCATCACAACACCGGAGACCTTGCAGGCTTTGTTCATGGGCAAGCGCCTTCGCCGGCACCTTACCGGCATACGGTATGTGATCGTTGATGAAATTCATGAACTCGCGGGAAGCAAACGGGGAGCCCAGCTGGCCGTGGCGCTCGAGCGGCTCGTTGTCTATGCAGGAGATTTCCAGCGGATCGGGCTCTCTGCAACAGTCGGAAATCCTGAGGAGATCGGGCGGTTCATGTGCGGCACACGTCCCTTTTCTGTCGTGCAGGTACCGGTATCCAAGCAGCTCGATCTTTCGGTGAAGTTTGCCGGAGAGACCTTCAGGCAACAGGTTGAGATGCTCTCCTCTATGCTCGGGCGCCAGGGGTCGACTCTAGTTTTTGTGAATACGCGGGTGACAGCGGAGGCACTGGGTCACGAGCTTTATGAACGCGGTGATGTGGAGGTGCACCATGGATCACTTTCCAAAGACGTGCGGATCGATGCAGAAGAGAAGTTCAAACGGGGGGAGATCAACACCCTGATCTGTACCTCATCGATGGAACTCGGGATCGATATCGGGAGAGTGGATCATGTTATCCAGTTCGGTTCACCACGGGAGGTTGCCCGTCTCATTCAGCGTGTCGGAAGGGCAGGGCACCAGCTCGAGACTGTGTCGCGCGGCACGATTCTTGCCACCGGGTTTTCAGATCTTCTGGAATCACTGGTCATTGCACGCAGGGCGCGGGCAAACGAGATTGAGAACGTCACACTTCATATAAACGCTGCCGATGTGCTCGCAAACCAGATTGCCGGCATTTCCGTGGAATATGGCGAGATCGAACGCAACCACCTGCTCGAGATTATAGAACGGTCATACGTTTTTTCGGATTGCACCGCCCTGTTTGATAACGTCTGCCGCCAGATGCAGGAGCACCGCCTGATTCACCTTGACGGCAGCCGGATCGTCACGACAGCACGGGCCCGGAAATACCTCGCCGGCAACCTCTCCATGATCCATGACGAGAGAAAAGTACCGGTCTTCGATATGGTTTCCCGCCGGACCGTCGGAACCCTCGATGAGTCATTTGTCGTCGGGTGGGTTCATACCGGTGCGGTCTTTATCACCAAGGGGCAGCTCTGGCGGGTCATCGAGATAGCAGACGGGAAGCTCACTGTCGAACCGGCAAGGAAGGTGCAGGGGGAGATCCCATCATGGGAAGGTGAACAGATCCCGGTGCCCTACACTATCGCACGCGAAGTGGGCAGCATCCGCCGACGCCGGACGATCAGGGATTACACATTCGAACCTGACGGCATCCACTATGCTGAGAATTTCCTTTCAGATATGGATAAAAACCGCTCCCGTATTCCGACGGACCGTCTTGTCACGCTCGAAAATACTGACGAAGGAGTTGTCTGTAATATCTGTGCCGGGCACAAGTCAAACGAAGCGCTCGGGCGTGTGATCTCCATCCTGATCTCGGCAAAGTTCGGCACCACTGTCGGTATCGAACTGGACGCGTACCGGATCCTGCTGCGCCTTCCGCAATCGGTCCGGGCGACGGATGTCCGGGACGTCATACTATCCCTTGATCCGGTGCACATGCCGGGTATCATCAGGCTCGCCCTCAAAAGGACGGCTCTTTTCAAATGGAAGCTTGTTCAGGTGGCAAAAAAGTTTGGGGCAGTTGACACCGATGCTGATTATGAGAAGATCAGTATCCATCGACTCCTCGAATTCTTCGATAACACCGTCATCCAGCAGGAGGCATACCGTGAACTTTTGTCCGACTACATGGACATCGAAACCGCGGCAGCAATCGTCAGCCTGATACGGCAGAAAGAGATCGAAATTGCGATTGGCCATCTCAGCATGATCGGTGCAGAAGGCTTACTCTCATCGCGCGACCAGATCCCGCCACCTACCGCCGACAAGGCAGTGCTTTCTGCGGTACGGCGCCGGCTGGAGTCAGATGATGTCGTACTCTGCTGCATGAACTGCCGGGACTGGAAGAGCCGTACCGTCGTCTCCCGGGTGCCGGAAAATCCGCAGTGCCCGAAATGCAGTGCACGGCTGATTGCAGCACTCAAACCCTGGGAGGAGCCGTTGTATGCGATCGCGAATAAAAAGAAGAAGTCTGATGAAGATCGCGTGACCGAACTGCGCCTTTTGAAAAATGCAAACATTGTACTCTCAAGCGGGAAAAAAGCGGTAATCGCACTTGCAGCACGGGGAGTGGGACCCGAAAATGCATCCCGCATCCTTGGCACACTTGCTGATGGGGACGCGT